>Ga0255776_10000481_pt1 | contig 45753 bp, 33 predicted proteins | sample 071ome_19_FD_179974 | JGI IMG/M metagenome (GOLD analysis project Ga0255776, IMG submission 179974) | Coastal salt marsh microbial communities from the Groves Creek Marsh, Skidaway Island, Georgia - 071413AT metaG (version 2) | ecosystem: Environmental > Aquatic > Marine > Intertidal zone >... | reverse complement strand
TTCTTTGCCAGACGCGGATCGTGTCCGTTGTTTGTCAACCACCCCTGGCTCGGATGATACTGCATGGATTTAAGGGTGGGGTGGTTCTCTTCCATCCAAATCTCCAATGTCCGCATTTTCCTGAGAGGTTCCGCCGGAATCAGGATGGAGATTCGGTGCAAATGATCGGCCAGCATGCGAATGGCCTGTTTTCCTTTGTCTGTCTCCAATAAGGTCGGTTCAATATGGATGTTCCATCCCTCGATATGTTGTTCGACAGGGTGGAATCGAATTCCTTTTTCAGGATTCAACGCAGGTAACTTTTCCTGAGCCAGAACTGGTGCGGCGAGGACGATGGTCAGGATGATCCAGAATGATCGGACGATTGATGCGTGCATATGATTGAAAGCAAAGGATCTGGTTAATTCCTGGCAGCCGAACCGCTTTTGGTGCTCCTGCGGAAGTTCAGGGGCGTTCGCTTGTCTTTGACCGGTGCGACTTGTTTGCCTTTGAGCCGTTCCACATCTTTTGCGATCTTAAACCATTCTTTGGCCATGGCTTCCACTCGCTCGGGATGTTGTTCTGACAGATCGTTGAGTTCGGTGCGGTCTTCATCCATGTTATAGAGCTCCCAACGCCCCAGTTTTGCGGATGCCAGTTTCCATGGTCCCTGACGCAAGGCCCGATCGGTTCCAAAGTGAAAGTAAAGTGTTTCGTGGGGATCGCGCTGCTTACCTTCGAAGATGGGCGCGAGTGATTTGCCCATCAAAGGATCGATCTTGCGTTCGCCAACTTGTGAGGGGTAGGTGGCATCGCCGAGTTCGATCGCGGTGGCCATGACATCGATCAGGTGGGCGGGTTGGTCTGTGACCGCACTGCCGTCTTTGAGAGTGCGGATACCTTCACCGGATTTTAGTTTCAGGCCTTTGGGCCAGTGAGCGATCATGGGTGAGCTGATGCCACCTTCATGCTGGTTTTGTTTATACAGACGAAACGGGGTGTTTCCGGCGTGTGCCCAACTGGCGTCGTACGTCCAGTAAGATTTTGGATCCCAAGGTTTCAGATATCTTCCCCTGGTTCGTTCAAACGGGCAGGCACCATTATCCGAACAAAAGAGAATCAAGGTGTTGTCATAGACGCCCTGGTCTTTCAGTCGTTGAACGAGTCTTCCAATGTTCTGATCCAATACGTCCACCATGGCGGCAAAGACTTCCATGCGATCGGCTTCCCAGGATTTTTCCGAAGATTCGACATCACTCCATGCCGGGACATGGTCCGGGCGAGGGGATAGATTCCATTTGGCTGGAAGCAGACCGGAATCCAACTGACGCTGATGTCTTGTTTTTCGCAAAGCATCCCATCCTTGATCATATTGACCCTCATACTTGCGGACATCTTTTTCGGGAGCTTGCAACGGGTAGTGCGGGGCGTTGTAGGCGACGTATAGGAAGAAGGGTTTATCGGTTTGCGTGGCTTCGTCGAGGAAGTCCAGCGCGAAATCGGTCATGGCATGGGTGGTGTAAAAAGGTTTGCCATTCAGGGTTTCGGGTACTTCCCACTTTTCTCCATTCAAGCGAAAGGAATTGTCTCCTACGAAGAAATTGACGGCGCCGGATAAATGCCCCCAGTAGCGGTCGAATCCAAAATCGGTGGGTTGCTTGCTCAAATGCCATTTTCCGGACATGGCCGTGAAGTAACCGGCGGATCCCAATACCTCGGCGATGGTGGTTCCCCGGTTCAATGATTCCGAACCCGCCTGATCACAGTAGAGTCCGGTCAATAGGGAAACCCGGGACGAGTGGCATTTGGCGGTGTTGTAGAACTGTGTGAACCTCAGACCTGATTTCGCGAGTCGATCCAGGTTGGGGGTTTTGATCTCAGATCCGTAGCAACCAAGGTCCGAGAAGCCCAGATCATCCGCCATGATCAGCAGGATATTCGGGCGCTCAGCGGCCACGTTCAGACTCAAGGTACAAGCCATCCATAGTAAAAGCACTCGCTGGAACATGGATGTATCTTCAGGAATCCCGCCCGAAAATCAAATCCAAATATTATTCACCTGGTGTGACGCGGTAGAAACGAAGGGTTCCAACCCCGGGTAACGCGGTGCTGTCGGTGTAGATGTAGGTGCCGTCTACCGAGCTGGTGCTTTCAAGAATGCTCCAGGTGATCATGTCTTCAGTTCCTTCGATGAGGAAGTTGAGGCCGGGGACTGTCTGGACTTCGAATTGCAGACCTTCGTTTTGGAGACCGACGTTCTGGATGCTCATGCCCACATCCAGTTCGTAGGCGAGGTTGACGGTGCCGGTGGCAGCATCCACTCCATCGACTGCGATGAAGTAGACTGTTCCGGCTGTCACCGAAAAGGTGACCAGGCTGTCGAGTCCATCCGCTCCGCTATCATTGTCACAGATCACTTCGGTGAGGTCATCAAAACTGCTGCCAGTGGAGGTGTATACCGCCATGACGGTATCAAAATCGCTGCCGTCCGTACTGATGGTCAGATCGCCGTCCGCGGGGGCTTCATATGCGAACCATTGGGAGGCGCCTCCGGGAATGCCGCAATGATCCGGTTCGCCAGCTTCCTTGGTCGCGCCGAAGGTGTTGAAGATCTGTGCGCCGGTAAAGCCCGTGGCCAAGGATGCCTGACGCGTACGGAACGCGGAGCCTACGCGCTGAGGTTGGAACAGCAGTCCGGGGCGCAAGTCCTGAATATTGAAGAACAAATCTGCAAATTTTTCTTCCAATACCAATTCCCGAATGATGCGTCCTCCTCGTCTAGGGACGTTGACAGTGAGGTGTGCGGGTTGTGTGCGGGTATTGTTGCCGCCCGCATCCAGGGTGATCCAGTAGGCACCCGCATCCTGTGGTGTCGCTGCCGTAACAACCAATGTCGTGCCGTTCGCTCCCGGAACGGGTGTGCCGTTGTGGAACCATTGCAAGGTGACGTTTTGGATGTTTCCGGTGACCGAGGCGGTAAGTGGAATGTCTTCGCCCAGGTTGACGGTGTTTTTTTCAGGGGTGATCCGGACTCTGGGGATGCTGACCAGTTGTGCAACATTGAGGTCCCAACTGAATAGGATGTTTCCGCTGGCATCGTTGAAACCGTCAATAGCGATCAGGTAATCCACCCCCGCTTGTGCGTTGAACTGGAGGGCACTGGTAGAAAAACCGCCGCGGTCGTCGTCCCTCTCAAGTTCGGTTAACGTCGCAATATCGTTGCCCGCGTAGACGGAGAGCAATGTGTCAAAGCTCGAACCTTGTAAGGAAAGGGTAGCCAATCCCGAAGCATCCGGGCGCCAGGTATACCAAATGGATTTTCCGCCGCGCTTGTTGCCATGACGCGGTTCGCCTGCTTCCAGGCTGGCGTTTTCGTTGCTCGTGCGTACATTACCCGAATTTCCGGGGAGGGCGGTTGCCTGACTGAATGCATCCGCTCCATCGAGAACAGGCCAGTCAAGTGAGACGATGACTGGATCTGAAAAGTTTCTTCCGTCCCTGTTTTCCACACGCAATAAGTAACTTCCTGAATTGGCTCGAGTGACTGCGGGAAGGATGGGCAGGGTTTCCTCATCAGCACCCTTCAAACGTTCACCATTCAAAAACCATTGGTAGCGCAACGGCTCAGCGCCAACCACGCCAAAGTCCAAGGTCAGGTCCGATCCGGACGTAACGGTCTGGTCTGTGAGTGTCTGGGACAAAACGGGGCCTTCTTCCGCGGGAAGAATGATTTCCACATTCAGCACATCGGAAATGGAAACGCCGCCCTGATCATCATAGGCGCGGGCAAAGAAACGGCGTGTTTCGGCTGCATCGGATGAAAAATCGTAGGTGAATGGAGATTCTGTGTCCGTAGCCAATACATTCAGCCCTTCCACAAACTCGACCTTTGTGATGGTTCCATCGGGATCCTTGGCCTCGAGTTCCAAGGTCCATTTTCCAGGGGCGGCCACCGGTTTTTGGAAAGGTTGATCGTTCCATTTGATCTCGGGGAGTTCATTGGTTTCGGTGGCTCTGGGGGCTTGTCTTACTGTGACAATCTGTGGCTCGTTGTTGATGGTGGTGAATCCCGTTAAAAGAACGTTTCCATTCGAGTCGGCATCAATATGAGTGGCTTCTTCCGGTGCGTTACTGTTTTCTTTGAATCTCGTTTCATATGTCAGTTCTCCAGTAGGGGCAAAGACAAGGGATGCAAAATCCTGACCAGTCTGGGCGTCATACCGGATGGCTGAAAGGTAAATGGTATCGTTGGTGTCCAGGTCAATGCTGGTGACCTGGTCCGGTTGGTTTGGTGAGGAGGGGGGAACTGCACTGGCCCATGCCGCACGACCTGCCGCCAGGAATTTGCCGATGATGATCTGTGTGCCCGAGGTGGGGGAGCTTGTTGTGCCGGCTACGATCAATGCCCCGTTTGAATCAACGGCAGCCACTTCGGGGATTTCGGTGGTGTTTCCCTTTAGTGAAATCTGGTTTTGCCAATGATTGGTTCCATCGGAATTCAGGTGAATGATCTGGATGTCAGCCCCGGTGTCTGCGCTGACGGTGGTTCCTACGAGGTAAAGGGCATCTCTGGGATCCACGTGGATACTGTCCGGAGCAAATCGGGAATACCCCAGGCTGGCCAGGTTGGTTGCCCAATCCATGCGGCCATTTTGTCGATAACATCGGACTTCCAACTCACCACCATTATCACTCGAAACTCCCAGGACATAAATGCGCCCATTGGGAGAAACAGCCATGGCTTCTGCAAAGAAGGGGGCCTTGGGATCGGACCAAATGGGTTCGAAAGGTTCGCCGCTACTGGCGTTCAGTTCTTGAATGATCATCCCCTCCGCTTCTCTGGATTTCATGTTCGCCAGGAGAAAAATGGATTGATTGCGGTCCGACTGCATGTCCACGATGTCAATTCGATCTTCAGGAGAAATGGGGGGCGAGAATGTCCAATTGATCGATCCTCCACTGCCAACGGATGCCAGAAATGGAAGTTGAACAGGGCCTTGTGGAAGGTCCTGAGTGATTTCTTCCACCAAATCTGCCGGGTTGACCAGGGAAATACCTCCGACAATCACATTGCCGGAGCTATCCATGACGGCGGTTTCAGCCGTTTCCTGGCTATTATCATTAAAGCTCGGACGAACCGCCCAACTCTGTTTTCCACTGGAATCGTAGCCGATGACCAGAAGGTCCCGGTTGTTGCCGTCATTTTCCGCAAAAGTTCCGGCAACGACAGCTCCACTACCCTGATGAAAGACCCCGACTGGTTTGCTGTTGTTGCCTTCGGCGCTTTCAAACCTGGCATCCCAGGTGATGGCTACGATTGTTTGTCCCTGATTGGCATTCAGATCCAGTCGCATGGGATTGGATAAGATCGAACCAGCAGCGTTGGTGACTCTCAATATGTAATTTCCCACTTTGTTCTCATTGAAGTTATTAACCTGCAGGAAAGGTTCCGTTGCATTCGGAAGTTCAATGCCGTTGAAAAACCACTGATATTCCAGAGGAGCCGTTCCTTCAGCCTCCACGTTTAATGTCGCGGATACACCCGGAAGCAGCTCCGCTGATCCGGATTGCCGAACAACGCGGGGTTTGATGCCTGGCGACGGGTTAGGGCCCGGATCAACCGGATCAGTCGGATCAGTCGGATCAGTCGGATCGACAGGCGGATCGGTCGGTGTGGGGGCTGAAGCCCCGATTCCTTGGATGCTGAGGGTGGCTGGTTCGCTCTTGGCATCTCCTTCGAGTGCATACAGCTCGTAGGTGTAGGTCAAGCCATCCACAATCATCTCATCTGTAAATGAATCTGCATCGTTTGGGAGTCTGGTTGGCGTTTCCGGGTTGTCGGGGGTGAGGGAACGGATCAGTTCGAATCCAGTCAATGTGCGGCTGGACGTATGGCTCCAGGTAAGCTCAATTTTTCCTTCGGATGCCTTGCCTCTAAATGCCACCGGGGCAGCTGGTGCAGTGTCCGGTTTTTGGGCTGCCAGCCAAGGTGCCAGACCCACGAGTAGCAGGCATGCCATCAGCGACATTCTCCCTGTCAGGTTGTGTCTGTGCCCTTTCGTTATTCGAGACTCGATTTTCGATTCCATCCTCATGTCCTTCCAAGCTGTGCCAATCCTAATCATTTTCTCTCTGTGAAATAGCAAAAAAGCTGCCAATACCAACTTTGAGTGGCTTTCTTTACCCGGTTGGGAGGTGGTTTGAGTGGTTAAATGTTGATAGTGAATATGTAATGACCTATGTGTGGAGTGGGTTTTTAGTTGAGTTGTAATTTTGAACACGGTGTTTTCTCAAATTCGATAAAGTGGATTCAACCTTGAAACCTACCTTTCGAGACTTTTGTAAGCTGCTCTATCTGTTTTCACTTTCCATTGTACAGAGGATACGTAGGATACCCCGCATGCTGAGACCGGAGCATTTTTTAAATTTGGAGGAAACCGAACATGCCTGTTTGTTCACCGACCTTTCCCGCGTTTGGGAAGGCTTGAAAGGCTTGAAGGATTACGTTGCAAAAAACGTTCGCCCCGAGCAATTGCACACAACTGTAGGACAACCGGGATTCATCGGGGAGAACGTCTTCATCGGTGAAGGGACGGTCATCGAGCCGGGTGCCACCATCCTGGGGCCTGCCATCATCGGCAAAAATTGTCAAATTCGGGCGAATGCCTATATCCGTGAAAACGTCATCATAGGCGATCACTGCGTGGTCGGAAATGCCACCGAGATCAAGCATAGCATCCTTTTCAACCATGCGGTGGCCCCTCATTTCAATTATGTTGGGGATTCCATTCTGGGTTTCCATGCCCACCTGGGAGCCGGGGTTAAAATTTCCAACTTCAAACTGACCCAGGACACCATTTTTGTGGATGATGTCGACGTGCATGGCATGCCCATCGATACCGGAATGAGGAAGCTGGGAGCAGTCATCGGTGACTATGGTGAAGTGGGGTGCAATGCCGTGCTCAATCCGGGTAGCTTGATTGGACGGCATTCCATCGTGTATCCCAATGTCTGTTGGCGTGGCATTCTTCCAGATAACATGATCGTCAAAAATCGCGCCGAACAGGATGTGGTGGTGTTGCGGCCTCGCGAGTATTGATGAGGCGCTCGACAAACCTTTTATGATCAGAGTTTCGGAGGGTGAACCTGCAGGTCCGGGCAACAGCGAGTTGGTGGATCATGTTGAATCGATTTTTTCGGAAAGCGGCCTGCTTTCCGGTGCCCGAAACTTTGAATACCGCCCCGAGCAACAGGCCATGGCCAAAGCCGTCGCCGAGGCTCTCAGCGACCGCGAACATTTGATTGTTGAAGCAGGAACCGGGGTTGGAAAAAGTCTTGGTTATCTGATTCCCGCCATCCTTTTTGCTGTTTCGGAAGGGAAACGGGCGGTCATCTGCACTCACACCATCAATCTTCAAGAGCAGTTGGTCGAGAAAGACCTTCCCATGCTCAGCAAGGTGCTGCCGGTCAAATTCTCGTATACCATGCTGAAGGGAAGGCATAATTATCTGTGCACCAAACGACTTCACAAAGCCCTTCAGATGGCGGACGGTTTGTTCACCTCACCTGAAAGCGCCGAACTGCAGCGTATTCAGGAATGGGCCAGGGAAACGGGCGACGGCAGTCTCTCCGATTTTGACGAAGAACCGAATCCCAAGGTTTGGTCCCAGGTGTGTTCCGAAAGAGGTTTGTGTTCGCCCAAAATGTGCGGTCCCAAATCCGATTTTGCCGAAACAAATGACGTCTGCTTCTTCCAAAAAGCCCGGCAACGTATCATGTCCGCCGACGTGGTGGTGTTGAATCATACCTTGTTTTTTACCCTGTTAAACTCCGTCGAAGAACCCAGTGACGGCGGGGTTTTGTTCCGGAACGATTTTGTCATTTTTGACGAAGCCCACACGGTGGAGCAGGTGGCTTCGCGTCACATCGGTCTCGGGATTTCCAGTGCCCAGATCCATTTTGCGCTGAACCGTCTGTGGAACCCTTCCACTGAAAAAGGTCTGCTGTCCGTGCTCCAAAAAGGGAAAGTGGTGCAGCAAGTCAGTGATGTTCATACTCATGCCAAATCTTTTTTCAGCGAAGTGGAGGAAGCCTGCAACGAAATCCTGGAATCCAACAAACAGGAATCAGGCGGCCGGGCAGGTGGGTGGAAGTCCGCGGGATTCTGGCGTGAACTGCGGATTCGACGGCCGGACCTGGTGGAGGATTGCCTCACGCTTCCCTTGCAACGTTTGCGAACGTCCATCAGTGAATTGATCAAGACCTCAGACGACCGCGAAATCGGACAGGAACTGCAGGATTGCAACCGACGCCTCGCGGAATTGAAGGAAACCATCGCCATGTTCCTGACCCAGGAATACGATCCTTACGTCTACTGGGTGGAACGAGGAGGCCGGACCGGACAAAACCTCACCCTGAACGCCGCGCCGGTGGACGTGTCCGAATTCCTAAGACACAGGCTTTTTGACAGCGGTACCTCCGTCATCATGGCGAGCGCCACTTTGTCCATGGCTGGCAACGCGCCAGAAACAAAAGCGGGTAATTTTCCGTCAGGCCCTGGTGGAGGCAAAGGCAAGTTGAAGCAGGGGATGGACTATTTTGTGACTCGCATCGGAGGGTATGATGCACGCACGCTGCAATTGGGATCACCTTTTGACTTCAAGCGACAGATGAAGGTCTACGTCGTCTCCAAAATGGCCGACCCTCGTGACGACGCCTATCGCGACAGCCTTTGTCACTGGATCAAACACTTCACCGAAATGACCGGGGGCAGAGCCTTCGTGCTCTTCACCAACCTGAAACTCATGCGGGACATTGGTGAGGAAATGCTGCCATACTTCGAATCCAAAGGCATCACCTTGTATGTCCAGGGAACCGGGCTGCCTCGCTCCACCATGTTGGAACGGTTTAAAGAGGATGAATCCTCGGTATTGTTTGGCGCGGACAGTTTTTGGCAGGGAGTGGATGTGCCGGGTGATTCGTTGCAGAATGTCATCATTACCCGACTGCCGTTTGCGGTTCCCGATCATCCGTTGACCGAGGCGCGCGTCGAGCGCATAGCGGCTCGGGGAGGGGACGCCTTTTTCGAGTATTCATTGCCGGAGGCCATCCTGAAATTCAGACAGGGCATCGGGCGATTGATCCGAACCCAGAACGACCACGGCATCGTGGCGGTGCTGGACAACCGCGTCTTGTTGAAACGTTATGGACAACGGTTTCTGGATGCCATCCCTGAAGCGCCTATTCAGACAATATGACCGACCATGAGTGATCATCATTGGAAAGACGTTCCCCGGTCACTGTTTGTGGTCATGACCCTTCAATTCGCGGTGGGTGGATCGGTGTTGCCATTCATGGCGATGTGGCTGGAGGAAAGCGGTCTCTCATTTGCCTCCATCGGAACCATCTTTTCCATTTCCTCCTCCACCTACCTGGTGTTTCCCTTTCTCTGGGGGATGATTGCCGACCGGTATGTTCCGATCCAAAAAGTATTCACCTTTCTGAACATCATGGCCTGTGTGGCCTTGGTCTGGTTGCAGTCGCAAAACCAATTCGTCGGACTCCTGGTGGGATTCCTGATGTTTTATTCTTTCTACCACCCGACATTCACCCTGATCAATGCGCTGAGTTTTCATTACCTGAGCAATCCTCAAGAACAGTTTGGTTTCCTGCGCGCCTGGGGTTCGCTTGGTTGGATGATCCCTTCCGGAGTGATCTTTGGCTGGTTGCTCACCCATGCCGGAACCTCGCTGCATTTCGTCTTGTATCTCGGGATGGCTTCGGCACTGTTGACCGCCGTCAGCACGCTCTTTCTGCCGCCCATCACACAACCTGCGAAACCCTCCAAAACAACCCAGCATTCAGGCTATTGGGAAGATGTCCGAAAGCTTTTTAAGAACAAAGATTACATGACCCTGCTGGGAGCGTTCTTTCTGTTGTCCGGATCCTTTTCGTTTGTGGTTTATTACGGACCCCCTTATCTCAAGGCCAATGGCGTTCCGGTCGCCTGGATTGGTCCGATCCAATGCATTGGAGTGGCTCTGGAAGTGGCCCTGTTTCCCTTCTTACGAACCTACATCCGGCGCTGGGGGTTTGTCTCAGCGTTGTTGATTGGAGCCGCCAGCCTTATTCTTCGGCATTTGCTTTATTACCTCTCCACCAATCCCTGGGTGCTTGCTTTGAGCTATTTGCTGGCTGGAATGGTCATTGTATTCTTCCATATCACCCTCAGCATCCTTGCCAACATGATCGCCGGTCAATCCGTCCGCGCCACCGCCCAGACTCTGTTGGTGGTATTTGGTTCCGGTGTGGGACCGATGATGACCAACTGGATCGCCGGACGCCTGTCCGCATCCGCAGACAACTCGCTCCAACCCATCTTCGGCTTCGGAATGATCCTGGCCCTCGCAGCCTTCATCCTGATCGCCATCCGTGCACCGCACCTTAAAAAAGTCAAGGCGCAGGAATAAGGTCCGGCCGCTTACAAAACCACCGGAGGGACCGGTTCAAGACCTGAAAATATGCCCTCACCAAATGATGAGGAACGCGGGGAGCCGGTGGATTTACACTTGGTGCAATAGAGGTTGTTTTTCCGAGCTTTTTTATTCATTAACGCTTTTTAGTGCAGTGTCCCGGACGTCCGGTGCGAGATACATCCCTGCCTCCTGCTCGAGACGTTGCAGGAATTGTCGTGCAGACGATATTAGGTTCTTTCGCTTGGCAAGTAGAACCACACCAAGCAATCCGATTACAGGTAATCCTTCCTGAACAGCGAGTTTACGTCCTTTCCGTTCGTCGATTAGCAACCTATCCGCATGGAGCTCGCGTGCAAGTTCGATAGCTTCTGCTTCGCCGATATCTACAATTTGTAGGTATTTCTTGGCCTGTGCAGTATCCTTGATTTCTACAGTCCTAAGCCATTCCGGAAGTTTATTGTGGCTGCGCAGTAGTTCGTTTTGAACAGCTTGAGGAATGAAAACTTCATCAAAAATTTGGGGTAAAATGTCCTCATGTCCCACCGTTAGCAGTGCCGTGAGTGGAGAGGTGTCGGAAACAACAATCATTGAACAGATAGCGCATCTACTGTTTGAAGATCATCGGTGAGGTCTTCCTGCCCATAATGGATAGGGATTCTGCGACGACCAAGCTCGCGGAGAAACTCTGCCTGGGACATCCCGGCGACTTGAGCTGATTGCCCCAACGTAGTCTCTTCGGTTACAAACAACCCGATCGCTAGCATCAAAGATGTGGTTTGCGCTGTGTAACGACATTCAAGTTCTGCGGGCAGCATGACATTCATAACGATATTGTATCCCGATTCGTATTCGAGGCAATCTTGGTTTTTTGAAACCTTAAAAACTATATTCATCAAGATATGTCTCGGGCTCTACTCCGATTCCAACTTGATCGCAACTTCGATGGCTTCAGGATTGACGGTTGTGGCGCAGGTTTTATGATGTGCGGACGATTTCCATCTGAACATCATGAGTAAGAAAAAAGCTACCAGTAAACGTGCCGGCGCGAAGAACATCGAATCGATGTTGCGTGAGGATCGTGTCTTTAAACCTTCCAAGGAGTTTTCCCAGCAGGCTCACATCGGATCGATGGCGCAATACAAAAAGATGTACAAGCGCTCCATCGAGCAACCCGAAGCTTTCTGGAGTGAGCAGGCTGAGAAGGAATTGGTGTGGCTCAAACCATGGAAAAAAGTGCTGCAATGGAAGGCTCCCAATGCCAAATGGTTCATTGGCGGGCAAACCAATGTCAGTGTCAACTGTGTGGATCGATTCCTGGATTCGGAAAAGGCCAACCAGGCCGCCATCATCTGGGAAGGCGAACCGGCTGAACCCGGCAAGCCTGGCGAAGAGCGCACGCTGACCTACCGTCAATTGCACCGCGAAGTGTGTCAGTTTGCCAATGTCCTCAAGAATCGTGGCATCAAAAAGGGAGATGTTGTTTTGATCTATATGCCCATGGTGCCGGAAGCTGCCGTGGCCATGTTGGCTTGTACTCGCATCGGGGCGATTCACTCGGTCGTTTTCGGTGGTTTCAGTGCCCAGTCGGTTGCTGATCGTATTCAGGATTCCCAGGCAAAAATGGTCATCACCGCTGATGGCGGATATCGCCGGGGTGGAGTGGTGCCTCTGAAGGAAAACGTCGACAATGCTCTGAAAGTCAAAGTGAGCGGACGGTATATCACCAAGTCGATCGAATCGGTCATCGTTCTCCGTCGTTGTGAAAACAAGATCACGATGAAGAAGGGACGTGATTTCTGGTGGCACGAAGAGCAGGCCAATGCATCTACAGAATGCGCCCCGGCGAAATTAAACAGTGAACACCCGTTGTTCATTCTTTACACCAGCGGTTCCACCGGAAAACCCAAGGGGATTCTGCACACCACCGCCGGATATCTTTTGGGAGCGAAACTGACTTCCAAATACGTCTTCGATCTCAAGGATAAGGATGTTTACTGGTGCACCGCCGATATTGGTTGGATCACCGGACACAGTTATATCGTCTACGGTCCCTTAGCTAACGGTGCCACTTTGATGATGTATGAAGGCGCTCCCAATCATCCGGCTCCGGATCGTTTCTGGGATATCGTTGAGAAACACAAGGTCAGCATTCTTTACACGGCACCAACCGCCATTCGTGCATTCATGAAATGGGGTGAGGAATGGCCTGCCAAGCATGATTTGAGCTCACTGCGTTTGTTGGGAACGGTGGGTGAACCCATTAATCCGGAAGCGTGGATGTGGTATCACCGCGTTATTGGCGGGGAACGTTGCCCAATCGTCGATACATGGTGGCAGACGGAGACAGGTGGCATCATGATTACACCATTACCCGGGGCCACACCGACCAAACCCGGAACAGCCACTTTGCCGTTTTTCGGTATTAAACCCGAAGTGGTTGATGACAACGGAAAAGCCGTTCCCAAGAACACAGGGGGCAAACTGGTGGTCCGTCAACCCTGGCCCAGCATGTTGCGGGGTATTTGGGGAGATCAAAAACGTTTTGTAGAAACATACTGGAGCGAAGTCAAAGGCAGTTACTTTACCGGTGACGGCTGTCGTCAGGATAAAGATGGGTACTTCTGGATCGTTGGCCGCATCGATGATGTGCTGAATGTATCCGGTCATCGCATCGGAACCGCCGAGGTTGAAAGCGCACTGGTCAGCCATCCCAAGGTCGCCGAAGCAGCGGTCGTGGGACGTCCGGATGATATCAAGGGGCAGGCTTTGGTTGCGTTTGTCACTTTGAAAGGCGGGGCAAAGGTCAACAAAGATCTCCGCAATGAATTGCGCAATCATGTGGGTAAAGAAATCGGACCGGTTGCCAAACCGGATAACATTCGTTTTGCGGATGCGCTTCCCAAGACGCGTTCTGGCAAAATCATGCGCCGTTTACTGAAGCAAATCGCGTCCGGGCAAGCCGAACTGCAAGGTGATACCAGCACCCTGGAAGACATCAGCGTCATTGCCCAACTCAGCAAGGACGAATAAGGAGCAATTTGAAAAAAGCCCTGGATCATTCCGATTCGGGGCTTTTTTATTTCTCATGCTCGTTACGATGAATCAAGGTTTGAGCCGCAGTGGTGCACAGCAGGTAGAACGTATCGTCTCGATGCGCCCGCTAGCGACAGCTATGCGGATGTGAGGCGTGCGAAAACCTTGGGCTTCCCAAAACGGAGAGCAGCTCTGGTTAAGAACACCCCAAGGAAACGCGCCGGGGACGGCACGACCTACCCGGCGGACGGCGTTCAGGTAGAACGTATCGTCTCGATGCGCCCGCTAGCGACAGCTATGCGGATGTGAGGCGTGCGAAAACCTTGGGCTTCCCAAAACGGAGAGCAGCTTTGGTTAAGAATGTCCCAAGGAGACGCGCCGGGGACGGCAAGATCTATCTTGGGGGGGCTACTGGTAAATCGGATCCTTCCTGGGGGGGGTCATTACCCCGGAGAAATCTTTGGCCATTTGTGTGAAATTGCCTCATCGTTGCCGAACAGGTAGGACGTGCTGTCCCCTAGCGCCTTTCTTTGTGGCATTGGAACTGCCCTTCACCTTGCAATGAGTATCAATTAGGCTTTGTTTATCCAATGGTTATTCTCAGCCATGATTGACTTTTATGTTACTTTGTAATGGTTACATGTTATGAAAAGTCATATTAGTGCCACTATTGATAAGCAGTTGTTGGATGATGTTGAACGTTATCGAAAACAGGAACGTCGGTCTCGGAGTCAGATTATTGAGTTGGCATTAGAGAAACTGCTTGATGAACAGGCGCTTGCTACGGAAACCGAAATTGTGACCACTCCAGGGGAGTTCAAAGGGAGCTTTAAACGAGCGGAAACCTATGAACGTTGAATCCTTGTCTGGGCGAATTCTATTGGACACCAACGTCCTGATCTATGCCACTCTGAGTAATGATCCGAGAAACAAAAATAGTAAGACAACACTATTTTGATAGGCAGTTGGCAGCTCTCATGATCCAAGAATCAATCCCTTTGATTCTAACTGAAAACGAGAAGGATTTTAAGGAGATCGACGGAATTACACCTATTAACCCATTCGCTTAAACAATCACATCCGAGATAACCTGTCCAAAGACATCCGTTAGGCGGAAGTCACGGCCGGCGTAGCGGTAGGTGAGGCGTTCGTGCTCGAATCCCAGGAGATGAAGCATGGTGGCGTGCAGGTCATGGATGGAGACCGGATTTTCCACAGCTTTGAAACCAAATTCATCCGTGGCTCCATAGGTCGTGCCTCCCTTGATGCCTCCTCCGGCCAGCCAGAGTGAAAATCCCCAGTGATTGTGGTCCCGCCCTTGCGCGGCTCCGCCTCCGCCTTGGTCCATTTCCACGGATGGGGTGCGGCCGAATTCACCGGTGCAGAGGATGAGTGTTTCGTCCAACAATCCCCTTTGTTTCAGATCCATGATCAACGCGGCGAGGCCTTGATCACATTCGTTGGCAACCTGGCGATGGGTGTCCTTGATGTTGGAATGGCTGTCCCAGGGTTGCATGTTTCCGTGCCAGGTCTGGACAAAACGCACTCCTCGTTCCACCAGTCGGCGCGCGATCAGGAGTTGCCGGTTTTGTGGTCCTTCTCCGTAGAGTTTCAGGATGTGCTCCGGTTCTTTGCTGACGTCAAACGCATCGGTCGCTTCGAACTGCATGCGGTAGGCGAGTTCAAATGAAGCAATGCGAGCTTCCAACGCGCTTTCGTCGGGCCGATGGCTCAAATGGCGACGGTTGATCGCCTGAAGCAGTTCGAATTGTTTCTTTTGTTCCTGACGATTCAATCGGGCATTGTGTACATCGGCGATCAATTCCTTGGGGTCGGTTTTGGAACTGTCCACGTGGGTGCCCTGATAGACGCCCGGTAAAAAAGCACTGCGCCAATTGCCGGCGCCTCCCACAGGCATGCCACCTGGGCAGAGAGCAACGAATCCCGGCAGGTTTTCGTTGTCGGTTCCCATGCCCCAGGTCAACCAGGAACCGAAGCTTGGCCACACCAGGCGTTGTGTGCCCGTGTTCATGAGCATCAATGACAGTTCATGACTGGGCAGCTCGGCATACATGGACCGGATCACCGCCATGTCATCGACACATTGGGACAAGTGGGGGAAAAGATCGCTGACCGGAATGCCGCTTTGACCATGTTGCTTGAACTCGAAAGGCGAGGGGAGAGCCACACCGGTGCGACGTTCGGTCTGGAGGTTGTCGAACGGCAGCATTTGTCCACCGCGTTTGGTGAGTTCCGGTTTGGGGTCAAAGGTGTCCACCTGCGACATCCCGCCGTTCAGAAAAACATGGATGACGTGCTTGGCTTTGCCTGGAAAGTGGGTGGTTCCTTTCGTGGCGGCCTGTGCTTCCCGGGTGAGCATGCCGTTCAGGGCAAGCGCGCCGAATCCCATTCCTGATCGTTTCAGAAATGCGCGTCGATTAAATGGTAACGTGGAGTGCATGATTTCTTAATCCACAAAGTTGAACTCGTTCGATGCCAGCAATGCCTGCGCCAGGCGCGGCCAGGGATCGGTTTCCGATATTTCTTTCCATTGCTCGACATGATCCAAAGCCGCCCGCATCTCCTCCGGATCCGGCCATCGTGAAAGGGTTCGCTGATACAACACGCGAATCTTGTCTTCATTGCTTTCTGCCGATTGGACTTCGCGCCTTTGCACCAATGCCTCGGCACGATCCAACATGAATGCCGAGTTCAGCGCAAAGAGCGTCTGTTGCGGGACGGTTGTTTCGGGTCTTTTGGCGGTGCATGCGCTGGGATTGGCTCCGTCAAAGGTGGTTAGCAACGGAGATGGCACGTCGCGATTGACAAAGCCATAGACGCTGCGTCGCGGGGTGATCCTGGCGGTCATCATGTCGAAGGGACGTCCGCCCATGCTTAAATCAAGTTCGCCCGAAGCCTGCAGCATGGCGTCGCGCATGGATTCCAGACTCAAACGCTGGCGTGGCATGCGCCAAAGGAGTTGGTTGTGGGGATCTTTGTTGCGTGATGTTTCATTTTCAATCGAGCCCTGTCGATAGGTTTTGCTCAGCACAATACGTCGGTGCAGTTGTTTGATGGACCATCCTTCTTCTCTGAAAGTCTCTGCAAGGTAATCCAAAAGTTCCGGGTGTGTAGGAGGATCGCCCCGTGTGCCGAAGTCGTCGGGTGTTCGGACCAATCCTTTGCCGAAATGATTTCTCCAGACCCAGTTGACCAGCACGCGCCGTGTGAGCGGGTTGTCGGGGTGAACAACCGATTCGGCCAGATGCAGGCGTCTTGTGCCGGGGGAGAATATCTTCGGTTTGCCTTGGCTCAATGCCGTCAGAAAACGGGGTTGAACACGGTCTCCCTTGTCCAGTGGGTTTCCCCGGCGGAAGACATAATACGCTTCATCCTCTTCAGGTTTGGGTTCCGTCAAGGCCATGGATCGGGGAGGGGAGCCTGCCGCGGTGAGGTGAAGGTTGTGAATCGCTCCGCGTCGGCCGCCAAGGTTGTCGCTGACCGTTCGGTTCAGCAGTCGGGATGCCTCGTTGTCAGGCAGCGCTGTAGGAGTGTCAGGTGTGTAGAGGTGACGGCGTAGCTGACGCAGGATGGCGCTGTTGATTGTCAGGTGGCGGGCGTCCTGATCCGGAATGACGTCCGCTCCGGGCAGGGCTTCTTCGGCAGCTTGAACGCGGGCCTGCAACCATTCCCGATGCGTGTTCGCAAACACCTTCCCGTAGACATCCGCGAGTGATTCCAGCGAATCAGGCTTAATTTCTTTGATTGCCTCGAGGATCTTTGGATTCCATTTCGGGGCGGTGGCTCCAAGGTTTTGTTGAGGTGTGGCTTTGGTAAGATCCCCGTTCTCCTCCTCCCAGGTTTTGAGTTTGGAAGCGAGCTGATCGCTGAATTCTCGGGAATCCACTTGCGACAATTGCTTCCATGGTCCAAACACCGGATCGGAGGCATCCATCGTCGCGAGGTATTTTCGCCACCGTTCCAACACGTGGGGCCGAATGTCATCGGTACGAAAAGAGAGAAATGAAACCGACAAATCCTGTTCAGGGGTTCCTTTGGCCAGTTCCTTCAGAAACGCTCCCACCTGCATGCGAAGTCTTCCCCGCATGACATCGCTTTGTTCGCGGGCTAGGTCACCGTAGGTTTGTTGGAGGTCATGAAGTTTGTCCTCGTAATCCGTATACGCTTCGGAAGGCTGCGGCTCACCGATCAGCGGCAACAGTTCCGGTTCGTGACTGCTCGCAAAAGTGGCGTAGAGCGCATAGTAATCGGTGGTGGGAATGTTGTCGAATTTGTGATCGTGACACCTGGAGCAGGTGGCTGTGAGCCCCATCAATCCCCGGGTCACGACATCAATTTGATCATCGATGATATCATGTCGGGTTCGAAACCGTTGACCGATGGTGAGAAATCCCAGAGCGGCGAGTGCCGGATCAGTCTCTTTGAGTCCCAGTTGATCTGCCGCGAGTTGTTCTTTGATAAATCGATTGTAAGGAAGGTCATCGTTGAATGCTTGAATGACATAATCGCGGTAGGTGTAGGAAAATGGAAATTTCGTGAAACCGATGGCACTGCCTCCGTGTGTGTCGGCGTATCGCGCTATATCCAACCAATGACGCCCCCAGCGTTCGCCGTATCTTGGCGATTCCAGCAGCCGTTCCACCACTTTTTCGTAGGCATCCAGTGAGTAGTCTTTCAAAAAGGACGCCACTTCTGCCCAGGTGGGGGGAAGCCCCGTGAGATCGAAGGTGACGCGTCGGATCCATTGTTGCCGATCGACCGAAGGGCTCAGTTGCAATCCTTCCTTCTGCAGTTTGGACACGATGAAACGGTCTATGTCGGTCAAACTGGTATCCGTTATGACCGGCACTTCAGGTTTGCGGATGGGCATGAACGCCCAGTGGCCCTCGTAGGGCGCCCCTTGTTCAATCCAGCGTTTTAAGGTGTTTTGGTCCGATGCGGACAGCCTGTTTCCGTCATCCGGTGGAGGCATGCGCTCGTCGAGATCTTCAGTGATCAGGCGAAGGTAAAAGGGGCTGTGATCTGGATTCCCTTCGCGGATGGCTTCCCGTTTTGCTTCGGTTTCAAGGTCCAGTCGCAGATCGCCCTTGCGTTTGTTTCCATCGGGACCGTGACAATGAAGGCAATGTTCTGCCAGAATGGGGCGGATGTCTCTATTGAAGCTCAGTAAACCTTCCTCAGCTCTGCCTGTTTGCAGCATGGCCAGAAGGATGCCTGCCAAAACCAATGGTTTGGAACCCAATACGGCCCCATTGGTTTTAAGATCGAATTGTCCTGTTGCTAGGATCATGGGTTGATTCCATGATCCTAGTGAAAAACAGCCCTCTGTCGAGGATCATTCGGCCTGAAGTTGGTCCATGAATTCCTCCATGCCGGCGCAGGAACAGACCGGGTTGCGATCTCCATACACGTTGTCAATGCGTCCAACGCGCGGCCAGAATTTATGTTCGCGCTGTGATTCAATGGGGAACCCGGCTTCCACACGTGAATAAGGGCGATCCCACGTGTCCGATGCGACGGTGTCAGCAGTGTGTGGCGCGTTTTTGAGCAGGTTGTTTTTCGCATCGACTTTCCCTTCTTCAATGGCCTGGATTTCCGCGTGAATACGGATCATGGCGTCACAGAAACGGTCCAGTTCGGCCTGGGATTCGCTTTCGGTCGGTTCGATCATCATCGTTCCCGCCACGGGCCAGGAAACCGTTGGGGCATGGAATCCATAATCCATCAAACGCTTGGCGACATCTTCCACGGTGACTTTTTTAAACTGTCGCAGATCGATGATGCACTCGTGCGCCACCATGCCGTTTTTACCTTTGTAAAGAACAGGGAAAAAGGCATCCAATCGTTTGGCGATGTAGTTCGCGTTCAGGATGGCGACTTGCGTGGCTTTTTTCAGTCCCGCAGAGCCCATGGCCCGGATGTAAACCCAGGAAATGGTGACGATACTGGCGCTGCCCCATGGCGCGGCGGCAATGGGGCCAATGCGGTCTTCTCCGGCCAACGGCACGACGGAATGTCCCGGTAGAAATGGCGTCAGGTGAGATGCCACAGCAATGGGGCCCACACCCGGTCCGCCGCCACCGTGGGGAATGCAGAAGGTTTTGTGTAAATTGAGATGGCAAACATCCGCTCCGTAATCGCCCGGGCGGCAAACCCCGACCTGAGCGTTCATGTTGGCTCCATCCAGGTAGACCTGACCACCGTGATCGTGAATCAATTGACAGATGGCTTCCACTCCTTCCTCGAAGACGCCGTGTGTGGAAGGGTAAGTGATCATCAGGGCGGCCAGCTTTTCCGAATGTTGTTCAACTTTGGATTTCAAGTCAGCCACATCGATATTGCCCTGGTCATCACATTTCACACCGACCACTTCCATGCCTGCCATGACGGCACTGGCAGGATTGGTGCCGTGTGCGGATTGGGGGATGATACAGATATTTCGTTGGTGTTCGCCTTTATTTTCGAGGTATTTGCGAATCACCAACAAGCCTGCGTATTCACCCTGTGCGCCGGCATTGGGTTGCAGGCTGACGCTGTGGAATCCGGTGATATCGGCCAGCCATTGTTCCAGATCGCTGAAAATCTGCTGGTAACCCTGAGCCTGATCCAGTGGCACAAAAGGATGCAACTCGGCAATTTCAGGCCAACTGATTGCCAACATTTCAATCGTGGCATTCAATTTCATCGTGCAGGATCCAAGAGGAATCATGGATGTGGTGAGTGATAAATCCCTCGACTCCAGACGACGGAGGTATCTGAGCATTTCCGTCTCGGAATGATATTTCTGAAATACCTCATTCGTCAGGAAATCCGACGTGCGCTCCAGGTCTTCCGGGATAGCGTTGGTTCCAGTGCTTGTGCCGTCATCCGTCTCAACCTTCTTTGCATCTTCACCGTTTCCAAACAGTGTGCACAGGTCCTGTATGTCGCTGGCCGTGACTGTTTCATCAAGCGATATCCCAATGGTCTGACGATCCAGTCGGCGTAAATTGATGCCTTGTTCCTGGGCTCTGGTCAGCATTGAGTCCGCATTCTCAGTCTGTAAACGGACGCGCAGGGTGTCGAAATAGTGGGTATGCTCGATGGTGTGTCCCTGTTGGGCGATACCTGCGGCCAGTTTCTGTGTCATCTGATGCACATACAGAGCAATTTGCTTTAACTGTTTTGGTCCATGGTAGATGGCATACATCGCCGCCATGTTCGCCAGCAAGGCTTGTGCTGTACAGATGTTGCTGGTGGCTTTTTCCCGTCGAATGTGCTGCTCGCGTGTTTGGAGAGCGAGGCGATAGGCAGGTCGTCCCCTTGAATCACGTGAAGCTCCCACGATACGACCCGGCATCTTGCGCTTGTAGGCGTCGCGTGTTGCGAAGAAGGCCGCGTGAGGTCCGCCATACCCCATCGGAACTCCAAAACGTTGGGCCGATCCCACTACTATATCGGCGTTCATTTCACCAGGGGGCTTGAGCAAGGTCATGGCCAGCAGGTCGGTGGCCACGACGGCCAGGGCTCCGGCTTCATGAATGGACTGTATCTGTGATTCGGGGCTGATGACTTGACCGTCCGTCGCCGGATATTGCAGTAGAATGGCAAAGGTCTTTTCCGTGGGGGTGAGGCTGGCCGATGCCTCCACACGTACATCGATATTCAGAGGCTTGGCTCGTGTGCGCAGGACCGAGATGGTCTGGGGATGACATGCGTCGGATACCAGAATGAGATTTCTTTCTGTCGATCCTTTGGAGTTGAATGCCAAGGTCATGGCTTCCGCTGCCGCCGTTCCCTCATCTAGCAAAGATGCATTCGCGATGTCCATGCCGGTAAGGTCGCAGATCATTGTTTGGAAATTAAACAAACATTCCAATCTGCCCTGGGCGATTTCGGCTTGATAGGGCGTATACTGGGTATACCAACCGGGATTCTCAAGCAGTTTGCGCTGGATGACCGGAGGTACAATGCATCCATAGTAACCCATCCCGATGTAGGATCGGTATACCTTGTTGCGGTCCGCCGCTTCTTTCAATGTGTGGATGACTTCGTGCTCATGCAACGGAGAGGGAAGCTGGATCGATTCCTTCAATCTGATGGGCTCCGGGACCGTGGCGGTGTTCATGGCTTCCAGGTCGGCATGACCGATGGAGCTCAGCATCGATTCGATTTCCTGGTCCGAGGGACCAATGTGACGGTCGCAAAATAAGTCGGGGTGTTTCAGCATAGGTTCGCAATCAACAAGTTGGCTAAAGTTTCGGAAGGAGGTTCCGCTTTGGGACGGCCAACGGGCACGCTTCCGAAGTGGCAATGTAGCGGAACCAGTGAACGCATCAAGGATGGATTCAAGAATCTTATTATTTCCAGGAGGGACAAGCACCGTCTTGAACCCACTTCAAACCTTGTGGCATACGAATGGCTATCGGGCTGCAATGGAAACGCCACAGGTCATCGAACACCCTGAGCTTCCCGCGTTCCACATTTTTTGGTTAAGAATGCTCTAAGGTTTGAAGTGGGTTCGGGGTGGCACCCGACCCTCCGGGTAAAAACAATCTTTGATCCATTTTGATCTTTCGTAAGGACTTGCTTTTTGGGAGAATCCACCTCCCCGTAGCTTGATGCTGCGGGGCAGATCAATCGTATATGAAAAAGAAGACAAATTCGAGCAAAGCCAAGACCTCAAAGTCCCGGCAGGATTTGAACCGCAAACATTCCGCGATCATCGTGGACGGCCCCGAACGTGCGGCCAGCCGCGCGATGTTGCACGCGGTCGGTTTCGAGCGTAAGGATTTCAAGAAATCACAGATCGGTGTGGCTTCCACCTGGGGCATGGTCACACCCTGCAACATGCACATCAATGATCTCTCCGATCACGTCAGTGCCGGGGTCGACAGCACGGGAGGCAAGGCGGTCCTCTTCAATACGATCACGATTTCCGATGGGATATCCATGGGAACGGAGGGCATGAAGTATTCCCTGGTAAGCCGCGAAGTGATCGCCGATTCCATCGAAACAGTGGTGGGTTGTGAAGGTTTTGACGGTGTGGTGACGATCGGTGGGTGCGATAAAAACATGCCGGGCTGTTTGATTGGTCTGGCCCGGTTGAATCGTCCGGGTGTGTTTGTTTATGGCGGTACCATTTTACCCGGTAACTATCAAAAGCAGGACGTCGACATCGTGTCGGTATTTGAAGCTGTTGGCAAGCATGCCAATGACCAGATGTCTGATCGGCAGTTGGCCAAACTGGAAGCCTGCGCCATTCCGGGTGCCGGTTCTTGTGGCGGAATGTATACCGCGAACACCATGGCATCCGCCATTGAAGCCCTTGGCATGTCTCTGCCCAACAGCTCCGCTCAAGCAGCCGTTTCAGATGAGAAACGCTCCGATTGTGTGCGTGCCGGTGCTGCGGTGATGAACCTGCTCAAGTTGGGCATCCGTCCCCGGGATATCATGACCAAGAAAGCGTTTGAAAACTCGATCACCGTGGTGACCGCTCTGGGCGGATCCACCAACGCGGTGTTGCATCTGCTCGCCATGGCGCATGCCGCCGGTGTCAAATTGAGCATCGATGACTTCACCCGCATCGGAAAGAAAGTACCCGTTCTGGCAGACTTGAAGCCAAGCGGCAAATACGTGATGGCTGAACTGGTCCGTATCGGTGGTCTGACGCCGTTGATGAAAATGCTTCTCGATGCCGGGTTGCTACACGGGGATTGTCTGACCGTAACTGGCAAGACCATTGCTGAAAACCTTGCCGATGCAAAACCTTATCCCAAAGGACAGGACGTCATCCGTGGATTTGACAACCCGGTCAAGAAGGACGGACATCTGGTGGTTCTTTACGGCAATCTTGCCGAAACAGGAGCCGTTGCCAAGATCAGCGGCAAAGAAGGACTCAAATTCGAAGGGACCGCCAAGGTTTACGAATCAGAGGAGAAGGCTCTGAAAGCTATTCTGAGCGGTAAAGTCAAGAAAGGTGACGTCGTTGTGATTCGTTACGAAGGACCGAAAGGTGGACCGGGTATGCGTGAAATGCTTTCACCGACCTCAGCAATCATGGGCAAGGGACTCGGCAAAGACGTGGCCCTGATCACTGATGGTCGTTTCTCAGGCGGCAGCCATGGATTCGTGGTAGGTCACGTGACTCCTGAAGCGGCTGAAGGCGGCATGATTGGCCTCCTGAAAAACGGGGACAAAATCGTGATCGATGCCGAAAAACGCAAATTGGACGTCAAGCTGACCAAGGCCGAAATCAACAAGCGTCGCAAAGCCTGGAAAGCGCCCAAGGAACGCTACAAACGCGGCGTCCTGGCCAAATACGCCAAGCTCGTCAGTTCCGCCCATCTGGGAGCGGTCACCGACGCTTGATACGCGGTTTATTCATTTCATTGGAATGCAAAAGGGTGTCCTCAAGGGCACCCTTTTTCTTACCGATCGGAGGGACGAGTTCCACCTCGTCCCATACTTCACCCTAAAAACACCCCTGACCAAAAGACGTGGAACGCGGGAAGCCCAAGGTACACGCCTGCCTGTGGCATTTCCACCGCAGCGTGATAAATGTTCGATAGCTACAAGGTCCGAAGTGGGATTCCCGATATTATCGGGAGAGCTTGCCCCTCCTGTTTTTAATTCGCGCTATCCGGCGATTTCATCGGCGATATCTTCTGCAGGATAGGTCCAGATTTCAGCCAGAGTGGGGTGATAATGGGGGACTGCCGCAAACTCTGCAGCTGTCATGCGCTGATGCACCGCCACGACAACTTCGTGGATCAGATCGCTCGCATTCGGTCCGGTGCAGGCGCCACCGATCAATTCACCCGTCTGCGCATCGGCGATCAATTTGACGCTTCCGTGCATGGCTTCCATGATCATCGACTTGCCGTGGTCGTTGAATGGGTAATCAGCGGTCACGACTTTTCGTCCTGCGGCTCGCGCCTCTTTCTCGCTCATCCCCACCATGGCTACTTGCGGATCGGTGAACACCACCGAAACGAGCACGCGATAATCCATCGATTTCTTCTTTTCTGCATGGATGATGTTGTGCGCCGCCGTTTCACCTTGCTGGATAGCGATGTGGACAATTTCATGAGGTCCCGTGCAGTCGCCAGCTGCGTAGATATGGGGAACTTTGGTCTGCATTTCCGCATTGGTCTGGATGCGTTGCGTTTCAGCTCCCAGCCCCGCTTTCTCGAGATCCAGTCCATCAAGGTTCGGATGTCTTCCCAACCCATGCAAAATGGCTTCAGCAAATACCGTTTGCGCTTTGCCTTCATGTTCGAACGTCACAAATTTGCGTCCCCCCTTGATGCCGCCATCGATCAGTTTGGTGTCCGTATAAAGTTGCATCCCCTCGGCACGCAGGGCGTCCTCCAGCGGTTTGGCCATATCCTCATCAAATGGCTTCAGGATATGCGAACTGCGTTGGATCAAAGTGGTTTTGACTCCAAAACGCAGAAAAAACTGGGCCAGCTCCAAAGCCACGGGGCCCCCACCCAGCACGATAATGGACTCCGGGAGGCGTTGGAGTTTCAGGACATCATCACTGGTCCAGGGCTGGGCTGATTCCAATGCCGGCAAGGGCAGGGGAGCCACGGTTGAACCGGTCGATATGAGGATCGATCGTGACGAGACAGTCGAGCCATCCTCCAGCGCCAGGGTATGGGGATCCACAAAACGTGCTTTGGATCGATACAATTGAAAACGTCCGTCCTGCAACTGCTCACGCCGATAAGAAGCGAAATCCTCGATCATGGCATTCTTCCGTGCCATGACCTTTGTGAAGTCGAATCCGACCTTGGGAATCTGCAAGCCCCAGGTTTCACCGTGATCCGCCAGATGTTTGACCTCGGCCGCATAAAGCAGCGCTTTGGTCGGCATGCATCCACGCAGGATGCAAAGTCCCCCCAGTTCCTGCCCTCCATCAATCACTGCGGTTTTCAACCCGGCGGCAGCAGTGGTGCGTGCCGCTGCATACCCGGCGCTGCCGCCACCAAGCACCACCATGTCAAAATCAAAATTGATATCTCCCGAACGCATGGCTCTATCCTTACCCCATGCAGCTCAACCTGGCAACAGCTACTCCTTACAGGAAACGGCCCCCTGGTATTCCTTCACCAACTCATCCGGTGAAACGCCCAACCGGTAACGCACCATGGTCCTTGCCATCAGCCAGTAGGTTTGGAAAACACCTTTCTGCAGGAACCTGCGCGAGGAGGTCGTGACGGTTGAGTCTGCCAGGACAATGCGTCCCTTTTGACGCAGCTTGCGGCATAATTCAAATTCCTCCATCAGCCGGACGCGTGGGACGCCCCCGATGGATTCGAGCACACTGCGTCGCACAAATAAACCCTGGTCCGCGAAGACATAACGTCCCAATAAAATTCTCGGCAGACACCGAAACCGGGATCCCGTCGTGGCCCAATGAGTTTGATCGAATCGTTTCCAGAAACCGCCCGCCACCGCGTGGCGATCATTCATGGCCCTTTTCATCGCATCCAGACTGTCAGGCGCCAGCTCTGTGTCGGCATGCAAAAACAAGATCAAATCTCCGCTGGCTACCAAAGCCCCCTCGTGTAATTGGATCCCTCTGCCGGGATCGCTGTGGACGATCTTGAAAGAATTTTTCTGTGCCCGTTTTAATGTGTCATCCGTGCTGCCTCCATCCGCCAGTATCCATTCGGCATCGCTGGCATGCAGGCATAATTGATCCGTGAGCGTTTCGATCCGGTCTGCCTCGTTCAGCGTTGGGATCACGATGGAAACGCTCATGTCCCCGGGGATGGCTTCCGCTTTTCGTTGACGTCCCTCTTCCCGTTGCCAAACCACCAATCCCACGCATGCCCAGGAAAAATAGACACCCAGCGTGAGCAGGGAAGCGGTCACCGCATCTTCGCCAGGAATGTAATAAAGTCCCAACAACAACATGGCAGTCCCTTCCCGCAATCCGGCGCCGCCGATACTGACCGGTAGAGCGGAAACCATCGAAATGACCGGGAAAATCCACAGCACATTCCACCATGTAAAGGATGCCATGCTGACAGCTTTCAGATTGAACACCATGACCATGCTCAGGCAGAGGTGGACAATGGTGGCGGCTGTTGCGGCTTTTAATGCGGCTTTGGGATTGTTCCAGAGCAAGGCACCTCCCTGGCGGAGATGGTTCAGAAACAGCCCGATTTTGGAAGTGCCTTTGCCGTGCCACCGGCTCAATGCCCACATGCCGCCGAACAAAATACCCACCAATCCGAGCGCCCAATAGAACAGCACATTGAGTTGTGATAAGTCGAAGGCATTGAAACCGCCCGAAAGAATTCCGACTCCCAGCATGCTGAAGCCGAATATCAAGGCTCCCATTAACCCGAACAAACGATCCAGCGGAGCCATGGCGAGCACTTCGGTAAGGGGGAGTTGATGCCAACGTGCGTAAATCATGGATTTGACCAGATCCCCTCCCGCCGCCCCAAAGAGGAAGGTGTTGAAAAAATGGCCGAGAGAAACCGCCCTCAAAGTGGCTGTCGGATGAATGGTGGCACGGCTCAAACGCAACATCAGATGCCAACGGTAGGAAGCAAAGATAATGTGCACTCCAAATATAGCCGTTGAGAGGACGACCCAGCGCCATTTTGCCTGACGCAGCGTTTCCAGCAGAGCGCCTGGTTCCAGCTTTCGAAATATCACGACCAGCAGAACCATGGATGCCAGGAAGCCCACCCCGCGCATGACCAGTAATTTGGTCTTGCGCAGATTTTGAAACACTCCCCCGGAGGAGGACGATGTTGCTGATTCTTTCATTTACGGTGCTACCTTTATGGTAAACAAATACGCCACCAGACCCCAGGCGCACGCGGGTATCCCATCAAGATTTTTCACCGGATACAAAACTTTTTAGACAAAAAGAATGCGGTGTGACGCTATAATGGGTGGAACAGGTCACATGACAAACAACGGCAAACAACAGGAATGGATGCGATGGGTCCGGGAAAAAGGACCGCGCTTCCTGTTGTTTGCCCGTCAACAAACCCGTTCCGAAGCGGACGCTCAAGACGTGTTTCAGGAGGCTCTGCTCAAACTCTGGAAACGTCACCTGGCCGACTCTCATGCCGCCCCGCAAGAGGAAGATTATCACACCTTGCCACCGGATGCCCAGGTCTTCGTCGCGCTGCGCCAATGCGCCATTGACCATGCCCGCAAGGAAGATCGCAGGATGCAGAGGGAAACCCAACACTTGGAATGGCAGGCAGAGGAATGGTCTGCCTGGTTTGATGCGGACCCGGCTCAGGAGGAACAACAATCCGCACTCAGGGACCATGTGCGATCGCTCGAAAACAAATACCAGGAAGTTTTGACCCTGAAAATCTGGGGCGACCTGACCTATGCCCAGATCGCCAAGGTGCTTGACATTCCGGCCAACACCGCTGCATCGCGGTATCGATACGGACTAGAATCGTTACGTAGAAAAATGAGGACCTCACTCGCATGAAATTCTCAGATCAACAATCTCCCGAAGACATCGCGTTGGAGCAACAACTCCGCGCCCTGCAACCCGCGCCCCTGTCCAAAGCAACGCTCCATCGTCTGGAACAAAGCCTTGAGTCGACCGTGTCCAACGCCGAGTCCAATTCAGGGGAACTGCACTCGATCCTTCAACCGGCCGCAGGCAAAGACGGTTCCTGGCGTCCGGTCTTGTGGTCCATGGCTGCTATTTTGATGATAGGACTTTGGCTGATTTCGGTGTATTTGCCAGGGCAATCGCCCGAACAACTCGCGCAAGCCAGGCAACACACCCCAGCGGGAAAAGAAACTGTTTTGGATCAACAATCACCTGAGATCCAAACCGTTTCTAACCATACTCCCCCGGAAGAAGCCACGGTGGAGCGCAATATGCGGCTCACCAACGTGCACGACGAAGGCATCGTGATGTCGATCGGGAACATTCCTATGAAGCGACTTCGATACGAGTTTATCGATACCTACCAATGGCCCACAGCAGGAGGAAACGGCCAGATGCGTATGGAAGTACCGCGTGAAGATTTTGTCCTGGCACCTGTCTCCATCTACTAGGACCGTTCATCAGACGGAAAAACAATAATATCTACCTGAAAGAAAGAAATATGATTAAATCAAACATTGCAACCACACTGGTTGCCTTCGCCATCGCGGCCCCGCTTTTGCATGGAGCCGAAAACGAACCGAAATCCCGGATTCCGACTTTCGCCATTGATCCTCATGGAGCCAATGGGAAATTCGTAGCTTCCGGTGTCATCACTCATTCTGATGCACCTGAACATGGAGTGAAAGAAATACAAGACCTGAAAGAGATCACAGGGCTTCCTGTGGCCGAGGGGTTCGCCACCTTGTCAGATGATTCATTAGTTGTGGCTCAGAGCACCACTAAACGTTCCGATGCACCTGGACATGGAGTAAAAGAAATACAAGACCTGAAAGAGATCGCAGGGCTTCCTGTAGCCGCAGGATTCGCCACTTTGTCAGATGATTCATTAGTTGAGGCTCAGAGCACCGCTAAGCATTCCGATGCACCTGAACATGGAGTGAAAGAAATACAAGACCTGAAGGAGATCACAGGGCTTCCTGTGACCGAGGGATTCGCCACCTTGTCAGATGATTCATTAGTGGTGGCTCAGGGGAGGGTAAAAGTTGGGGAAGCCGCGGAAGCTATACAGGAGATCCAATTACCGGAAGAAATCGAACTCGATCAAGTCGTCGAGGGAAAGAAATTGCGTTGGACTCCGGGACAGCCGCCTCACGTGTTGAAACTGCCTTTTGATTCCGGGAACACGGAAAAAGTTGAATCCAAAACACTCCTTTGGAGGCCGGAAGATGGGAATGATTTCATATATACCCTCGATAAATCTCCCCAACTCAACACCGGCCCCTGGTTGGGGGTGCATGTTTCCGAGGTATCCGAACTCGTTGCTTCCCAACTTGGCCTGGCTTCTGGCATGGGGTTGTCTGTGGAACATATCGTGCTCAATAGTCCCGCAGATAAAGCAGGGCTTAAACAATATGACATTCTCACCAAACTCGACGATCAAACACTGATCACCCCCAAGCAACTCGTCGTATTGTTACGCACAAAGAAATCAGGGGAAAGCGTGAAACTCACCTACATTCGAGGAGGTGAAGAGCAATCCGCCAAAGCCGTGATTACCAATCGATCCGGTAAAAATGAGTTCAGTTACCATTTCGATGCCGCATCCGATGATGAAGATGTGGTATTCGAACTCGGAGCCGAACCCGTGGTGATCGATCGTAAAATGGCAGAAAAAATGAACGCCATCGAAAAAAGTATCCTGGCCTCTGCCATGGCCAAGGGAAAGAACTCCGAACTCAAAAAAGGCATGCACACCAGTCTGTTTTTCGTGGAAAACAGCAACCTGGTCCTCAGCGACGATACCGGCACCTACAACCTTCGAAACATTGACGGCAAAAAACGACTCGTTGTCCTGAACCCCGAAGGCGACACTATCTACAAAGGAGATCTGGAAACCGAAAAAAGCATTGAAGCACTCCCCGAAGGAATTCGTGAGAAAGTCAAAGAAATGACCGGACAGAACAAAACCGAACACCTCATGCGCTTCTACAAGAAAGTGGATGACAAAGACCACGACAACACGACGCCCCACGAAGTGCTCGTCGAAGAAAAAATCATCATCAACCCTGACATCCAACACTGATATCCTTCGTTCATTTCGGTTTGCATCCCAGGGCCCGGTGCTCTGGGGTGCTTTGTTTTTTTGACAGGATGAACAGGATATAAAGGATGGGATTATCGATTAGCCGCACTTGCAAAAGAGTGGGCCACATCGCTCCGTTCCTTAATCTCAGGAGAGTCCTGATTCTTCTCACACAAGGCGCGAGGACACAAAGAGAGATATCTTTCCACTCGACCTTAAGCCCAAAGGGTTGCCCCATACCAGCCCAGTGCAACGCGCTGGGGAACGAGAGTGAAAAAACGAGCCCTGAATGGGCGGTCCAATTGTCAACGATGCCTGGATGTCCATACAGCCCATGCCAAGCCCTTTGCATCCCTTGCAAATGAAAAGAGTTTAAAGATTCAGATTCCCCGCCGCGAAGGACTTCGTGAAGGGAAAGGCGCCAGTTCCGATATAGTCAATTTTGTGAAAAGACCGCTAATTGATAATTTGAGGGCTGACCCCAATAACTTTGTAATAATTGTGAGCAATTTTGAACGACATGGATGTTACCGCGATGGGGTAATTGTTCGAACTTAAGGAGAACTTAAACCGATTGTAATCAGTTGGGTAAGGGGAGACCGAGGCATGCAAATACCACATTCCCTGACCTCCTCCATACCGCATGTTCCGAACCCCGGCACTGCCCGCCCAAGCCGCAGGACCTTGTTCGACTGTGAAATTTGAAGCACCAATGAAATTCTGCTCCACGAACGAGGGCGCAGCCTCCTTGTCATACAGGTTTGCGTTATCGAAATCGTAACGCAGCAGGGGGTTGGTGTCCTGAGCTTGGGTAGTATGTGAGATTATTAATACTATTATAATAATAAATATCACAAATTATTGCCTTTTATAAATATTCATAATAATTTCTTTGCAGAAGGTTAATGTAACAATGGAAAATGCCTTTCATAGCATCCGTAACGTAAATCCGTTGATGCGTGTTACAAGTGATAAACTGCAGGAAAACTCAAGAATAGGTGTGCTTAATGAGGGGGATATCGTTTTCTGATGGGGGAGGATTACATGAGTCTTTGATATGTTTTAAACGTTGGAATATTCGATATTTTATTTGCTTGTTTTTTGGCTTTTTTAGGAAGGGTGAAAGGTGTTGGAATACTCGTTTATTCTGAGGTTGAATCGAATAAACGAAGAGCCTCCCGTATAACCGGTTCGAAGATATTTGCTTGCCTCATGAAACCGAGATCGTTGGGGTGTGATGCGTCGGTTGCGCCTTCGGCATCGTGGCCCAAGAGGTCGTCGCCTGGGATATAAAAGAGATTTGTGATTCCCGATGTTTTCAGTTCTGTGTAGGCGTGTCTCAAGGCGGTGTGGTTGGCGTCATGGAAAGCTTCTTTTTTCGGCTGTAGCCAGGAGTTGGTGAAGCGGCGGTCTTCGACAAGAATGATGGGGGTGTTGGGTTGAGCTGTTCGGAGTTGTTTTACCAGGGGTATGGTCTTTTCCGATACACTTTCCGCATTCATGTTCGGCAGACAGTCGATGATGATCACTCCGGCGGAAAGCTCGGCAATCAGGCCGCCGACTTCTTTGTGCATTCGACCGTTGCCTGAGAATCCCAGGTTGATCACGGGGCGATCAAAACGACGTCCCAGGATGGCCGGGTGAGCCATGCCCGGACGCGAGGCGCAGGCTCCGTGTGTGATGGAGGTGCCATAAAAGACGATGGGTTTTGACTGACGTGGAGTGAGTCCTTTGAAGGATGCTCCTTCCGGAACACCGATCTCCAATGATTCGCAGCCATTATACAAAGGTAGATACAGTGCATACTCCCTCAGGCCTGGCTTGATGTTTCCGAGCAACTTTACTTCCATGGACTGTGCGTTCGGGCGCGTAGCGGCCGCCCAACGCCAGTTGCCGCTTTCGTCGCGGGCGTAGAGATCCAATCCACTGACTCCACTGGCCGGCATATGTGGCATGGCCAGGTTGCTTGAGAGTAGTTTCCATTGGGCATGGATGGATGAGGCGTCTGTCTGAAATCGCACCATCATGCCTGCGCTGTGACGGCTCAGATTCCAAACAGCATCCGTCACGACACCTTCCGCCTTCGCGGGCAATCTGTCATACCAACGTTTTCTGGCTTCCTGCTCCCAACCTCTTCCTTCGACTCCCCATTCAGATGGATCGTGCCATACAATGTTTACTGTAGTCTGGGCTTTGGCAGGCAGGGTTATGGCGAGCAAGATGCAAGCGATTGTCGCCCGTAAGTAGTTTTCCATACATGTATTTCTTGAGATCATGGCATTCAGGATGCCCGAGTGGGGAAGGCCTTGCAATCATCCTCTGCAATCTCATTTAAAGATCTGGAGGCGCTTGTTCACCGATGATTGACCATCAGTCGGGTTCTTTTTAAACAGGATGGCCAAAAGGACTCATCCCGTTGGCTAAACTTCTGCCATCCTGCCGGCATTCTTACACATTTTTGGCAGAATGGGGTCTGCTATTCTTATGGCACCATCTGTGCTCTGTCCCGGTTAGCTAGCGGAGACGGATCGTAGCCTGATTTTTAACTGGCTCAGAAAGCGAAACATCCCTGCAAGCAATGATCAGACATTATGAAGCGCATTGGAATTTTGACAGCGGGCGGTGATACCCCGGCTTTGAACGCAACTATTCATGGTGCTGTGGAGCGGGCAAATCAGCTTAACATAGAAGTCGTCGGATTGATCAAGGGATACAACAGTCTCTATAACCAGCGTCTGCCGCATGTCGTCCTGAATCCTTTGTTTCAGGAGATCCCGGAATTGGATCCAGCCAAGGGCGGGACCATTTTGGGTTCATCCAGAGACTATGTGGACCCGAATCAAACGGAGACCCTGGAGCTCATCGAGCAGCGCTTGAGGGATCTGCGCATCGAAGGGCTCATTTGTATCGGAGGCGATGGAACATTGAATGGTCTGCAGCCATTGGCAGACCGCCTTCCGGTGGTACTGGCGCCCAAGACCATCGATAATGATCTTGGATTGAACTATCGAAGTGAACCGGACCATTACATCCGGACCCAGCGTCACGACAAGAGTGGTTTTGACTATCGGATGAAAACCGGGGGGGCTGATTTTTTGTTGGATTACATGGTAAATTATGTCACGCCGGGATACGCAACAGCCGTTTTTGTGGCAGTGCAGGGGATCCAGCGCATACGCACCACGGCTGAAAGTCACAGGAGAATAGCCATCATTGAAGTCATGGGCAGACATTCCGGATACATTGCCCTGGGGTCCACCTATGGTCAGCCGGACATTGTTCTTGTACCTGAAAGTCCGTTGAATCTGGACTTGCTGGTGGAACAGATCAAAGACCTGTACGATTTACAAAAGAATGTTGTCATCGTCTGCGGCGAGGGAATCGTGGATGCTTCCGGCAGGGATTTGGGGGCTGAAATCAGCTCGACAGACCCGGCTGGCAACAAGGTTTTAACGGGAGCATCCGAGGCTTTGAGGCAGTTGTTGATTGAACGTATTGGAGATGAGTATTTCACGTCGTACCGGCGGGGCAATTCAGCAACTGAGGCCATTTTCACCCGCAAAGTTGGCCATACTCAGCGCGGAGGGAGACCTCTGTTGTTTGACCGGTTCTATGGAGCCCAGCTTGGAGCCAAAGCCCTGGAAGTTCTTGTTGAAGGAAGAACCAATGTGGTGGCCACGCTTCAATGGAATTCCAGACAGGGGTTCTGGGTGGACAGTCATGATGCCAACGGGTTTCGAGATCGTTGGGGCCATATCCATGCCCGAAAAATGCACCCATCCTTTTACAATCCCTCCAAAATGAAACCCTCCGACCTGGGGCGTGAATATCTTAAGCCCATTTTTGCAAATGCCTTGGGACAGGATGATCTGGAATACCAGCGGCTTTCGACTTTCTCACACTGTAATCTGACTTTGCCCTACCACTCCATCAACACGGATATTCAAAAGCGTATCAAATACGTATGTTGATTCCATTTAGGATGCTTCAATATAAACATGTGAAACCATTTTGAGGCCGGAGATGATGTATGGTGGATACTTTCCTGAACTCATAAAAGAAGGCTTTTTACAACCTGGGAAGAACGATGACCTCGTTCCAGTTACCAATTTGCACCTCCAGGGAGTTTGTTCTGGACCGCATCCGGACCAGGTCCAAAGGCCGCAGCGTCTTCTTGAGGAGACAGGCTGAGGGAGGGCAAAACGGGTATCCGGTCAAGCTTCACACATCAGATCGGATCCAATCCACCTCCAACTTGAACGGACCATCTTTTTTATCATAAATCATGATGCCTATGGATTCGATATCCTCGGGCCGGAGAGCAGGGGCTATTTTGCTGACATCCATGCCTCGAACGGATGGATAAAAGGATTCCAAAGGGAGGGTTGCTTCGATCCATTCATCCTTGATTGTTTCAAAAGTCGCGTAATATGCGACCTGAATGTTGGCATATCTGGCAGGCGTCCTCACCGAAAAACGGTAAGTTCTACCGTCGCCCTTGCATCGGATTCGAAACGAGCCGGAATCTGCAAGTTGAGTCGTCAAGGGCTTGGTGCGGATCGAGGAGAAGCCACCACCATTCGTATTGGTCCGCCCTGAGAAAACAAGTTTTTCGTTCTCGATCCTGAAGCCACCGATCGAACGACCTCCCATGACATTGTCATTGACCGTTATCCAGCTTTCCGCAGCAGTTGCACCCTGGAAATCCATTGAAAGTTCTTTTCTCATCGCAGGTTGATCATTGTTGAGGTCGACGCCCAGAGCTGTCTGAAGGTTGACCATCAGTCCGAGAAGGCCCCATACCGTCGCCTTGATATTCCACTTCATCATGACTGGATGCGTGCCATGAATTGCCTCAATTGCAACCGAAATTTCTGTAACCGATCCCTTGTTGTTGTCATTTTCTTCTCCTGTGGGTGTATTTTTTTATGAAAAATGACCTCAACATGGGCTTTTTTACGCATTGTACCATGGGAATACACGTTATGAGCAAAAAAATGGACACCCAAAGTTTCGTTATCGTTTCAATCAACGGCTTGCCGCATGAAAGATCAATCTATTAACCAAATACTTACATGAAAAATATTATCAAATTATTCTTGTTACTGGGAATTCTACCTCAGTTGAATGGTCAAGGAACCGTTTTCATGAGCAATATAGGCAGAGGGCAGATATTACTCGACGGAGTTCCGGTTGCAGGTGGTGAAGCGGTCGTTTTCATCGCAAATTTGGACGGAGAACGCATCAGTCAGTCAGTTAAGATTCTCGGAAGTGGAGTTTTCTCGGGAGGAGGTCAGGTGCTGGACGGTTACCAGGGAAGAGTCAGACTGAAGCTTGGCGTGGTGTATTTGGCCATGCCGGAAGCCGTCATTTTTTCTGATCCATTCGATATAACCTTGGGCGGATCAGGGGTTCCGCCGAGTCCCGCAGCCTATTTGCCACCCATTACCATCGACCATAAGCTCGATATAGAACTTCCAGAACCGGAAAGGACATGGCCGGTGCAAACAGACAAGTGGATAACCATCAACCAACAAGAATCAGCCAAATTTTACCGTGCCGATCAATTGGAAATCGTTGCCACGGGGGATGGGGCGATAGGGGTCAGGTTTTACGGCTCTCTGGAAGTATCTGACAACACTGACGGCCCTTGGACGCCCGTCGAATGATTCAGCACTGATTGGTTGTAAAAAAAATGGTGCGGCTAAGAGGACTTGAACCTCTACGGGATATTATCCCACTACCACCTCAAGGTAGCGCGTCTGCCAATTCCGCCATAGCCGCGCGGAAGGAAGGGATTGGTAAAGGATTCAGATCGCTTAGGCAAGGGGAAAAATTGTTATTTTATGATCCTGGGGGCGATTAAATGTGCGGAGAGAATGGTTTGTTTTTTAACCACGCAGGACACAGAGAGCACAGAGGTAACTTTTTTTACTAACTTATTGCAACTCTCTGTGCGCTCTGTGCCCTTTGTGGTTTTGATAGGTTTGACCTGCGGAAATAATAGTGGCCTATGATTCTATATCATTTTCTGCGGTCATGAAAGTCATCTGCGGATCATTCATTGAAGAGCGGGGGGATTGCTATTATCCAAGAACATCCGTGATCACATGACCTTCCACATTGGTGAGGCGGCGTTCGATTCCGTTGTGGTAGTAGCTGAGGCGTTCGTGGTCGAGTCCCATGAGGTGCAGGAGGGTGGCGTGGAAATCATGGGTGGTGACCACGTTTTCGACCGCCTGGTAACCGAATGGATCGGTGGCTCCGTAGCTGAAGGGGGCTTTGACGCCTGCGCCGGTCATGAAAGCGGTGAATCCTTTGGGGTTGTGATCCCGTCCGCTGGCTCCTTTTTGGAAGGTTGGCATGCGCCCGAATTCCGTGCACCAGACGACCAGGGTGTTTTCAAGCAGGCCGCGTTGTTTCAGGTCGGTCAAGAGGGCTGCAGTGGGTTGATCCAGGATTTCGCCGTGTATCTTGTATTGTTTTTCCAGGGTTTTGTGGCCGTCCCAGTTGCTGACGCCTTCTCCTCCGGTTTGGTAGGCTCCGTTGAAGAGCTGGACAAAGCGGACTCCTTTTTCCACCAGGCGGCGGGCAAGGATGCAATTTTTGGCATAGGCGGCTTTCAAGTCTTGTGTGCTGTTGCCGGCGGCGTCGGCTCCATACATTTTGAGAATGTGCCCGGGTTCGGCGGAGAGATCGCTGATTTCCGGGACGGACAGCTGCATGCTCGCGGCCAGTTCGTAGCTGGAGATGCGTGCCGCAAGTTCACTGTCACCGGGATATTCCTTCATCTGATGACGATTCAATTTCGCCAGAAAGGAACGAGTTTTGAGATCCTGTTCCGGGGTGATGCCTGCGGGTGGGTGCAGGTTTCGCAGGGGGCTGGTGGCATTGAAGTCCGTTCCCTGAAAGGCGGCGGGGAGAAAGCCGGGGCCCCAGCAATTGACGCTGGATTGGGGAGTGCCCCTTGGGTCCGGTATGGCCACATAAGCGGGCAGGGACTCGGTTTCGCTTCCCAGGGCGTATGTTGTCCATGCTCCGACGCTGGGGAAACCATCCAGGGTGAACCCTGTGCACATGAAGTTTTCGCCGGGACCATGGGTGTTGGTTTCACTGGTGAGGGAATGGATGAAGCACAGATCATCCGCCAAACCACCGAGACGTGGCACCAGGTCTGAGATCATTTTTCCGCTCTGTCCGCGTGGGCGAAAAGACCAGGGACTTTTGGCAAGGTTGCCTTGTTCGCCTTGAAAGGTGATGAGATCCTTGCCTCCGGGCATGGGTTGTCCGTGCCGTCGCCAGAGTTCGGGTTTGTAATCAAAGGTGTCGAGTTGACTGACAGCACCTGAGCAAAAGATCATGAGCACCTGTTTCGCACGGGCTTCGAAGTGGGGCTTGCGAGGGGCGTTTGGGTGTGCCGGATCAATGTTGGGGCGAAGGGGGGAGACTTTCCCGCTGATCACATCGTTCCCGGCCGCCAGCAGACCGTCCCTACGCAGCAGGTGAGTCAGCGCCATGCTGCTCAATGCGGTGCCGCTGTGTGAAAGAAATTGCCGGCGATCCAGTAATGGATGGGTTTTTTCAGGTAATTGCTTCATGACCGGATGAATTAAAAAACAAAGAGGAACCGACTGGAGTTGTAGAGTGCGCGACAGAAGGATTCGAGTCCTTCTGATTGGATCAATTCCCTGGACATCTGTCTTTCGGTCTCGTCGGGGTTTCTGGCGTGCAGCAACAAAAAGGCCTGAGTGATTTGGTCGTTGACCTCCATGCCGCAGGTTTCCACGAGTCGATCGGCCAGGATTTTTGATTGTTGCTGGATGAATGGGCTGTTGAACAGGTTGAGCGCCTGGATCGGTGTGTTGGATCTTGAACGGTTTGGGGTGACCTGGTTGCCGTCCGGACAATCAAAAGCCCCGAAGATGGCGTCCTGTTCCTGGCGGATGCGTGCCATGTAAACCATACGACGAAACTCCGGAGGTCCGAAGGTTTCCTTGGGGAAATAATGCATCACATTTTCCACCTGCACGTCGAGCAGATAGAATCCTGGGCCGCCCATACGTGGATCCAGCACTCCGGAAGTGGCAAGGATACTGTCTCGAATGGGTTCTGCTGATAAGCGTCTGGGTGTGAAACGCCAGAGATACAGGCCCTCGGCGTCCCTGGCCAGTCCGGTCGGATTGGGGTGACTGGATTGGCGGAAGGTGTGGGAAGTGAGGATGAGTCGTTGGATGTGTTTCACCGACCAACCGCTTCGGATGAATTCGTCCGCCAGCCAATCCAGAAGTTCCGGATGAGTGGGGAGGAGGCCGTTTGCACCAAAATCACTGGGAGTACCCACGATGCCCCGGCCGAATATGTAATGCCAGATACGATTGACCATGACACGAGCTGTGAGAGGGTTGTCTGAAGCGGTGATCCATTCGGCCAACTTGAGCCGACGTGTTTGTTCAGGTTCATTGGAGTTCATGGATACCGGCCGGATGATCTTGAGCGTGCCGGGAGGGACGGCTTCTCTTTTCTGCATGGGGTCACCGCGATAAAGACGGTGTGTGGCTTCAGGCTGGCTGAATGTTCCTGCCCAGACCCGTTCGGTTTTGGAAGCCTGCCGGATGCTTGATTTCAGATCCTCGCGTTGTTGGAGCAAACTTTCGGCCTGTTGCCGATCCTCTGCGGACAGGAGACTGAGGAATGCATTCGGATCTGGTTTGCCATTGTACGGCATGCGGTCCTCGGAATCCGCTATTCGGATCCAAGTGTCTTCCGGAGTTTTTGCCTCGATGAAATAGCGTGTTGCCAGACGATCCTTGAATTGTTCGTTTCGATCCCGGCTCCAGATGACCTTTTGAATCGTCCGGGGGCTTGGAAAGTCGATTTGCACCCAACCGGATCCGGGGCTGTTGGAGATCCAGCTGTGTTGGTTGCCATGCTTTCCATCGTGGATGTGTTTCAATTGATGAATCTCATAGCCGGGAAGACTGCCGGATGCGGATGGTGTGGCTCCGGTCGAATTCAGTGCCACATTGTTTCCTTCCTGATCGTAGATTTCCAGTTCATCCAGGCAAGGTTCGCCGGATGAAGTTGCCAGAATGGTGAAGCGGACCGAGCGGGCTTGCAGAGGATCGAATGTTTCTTCGTTCAACTGTGCATTGACCGGCGGGCTGGTGCCTGCCTTGTCCGGTTGTTGGGAGGTTTCCGCTTTCTGTTTCCATTGGCTGATTTCTTTTTCGATGGAAGCCAATTGAGATTGCAAGGATTCGATTTTGCGTTGCTGATCCGGGGGGAAGTTTTTTTGTAAAGGTCGTTCGCCATGTTGAACCCCGGCAAAGACGGCCTGGAGTCCGTAGTACTCCTTCTGATGAATGGGGTCAAACTTGTGACTGTGACAGCGCGCGCAACCGACGGTCAATCCCAGGAAAGCAGTTCCGGTTGTATTGATCATGTCGTCCAGTTCATTTTGACGCTGCATCAGTGTGAGGTTGATATCCGGGCTTTTGACGATGTCCACCGGGCCTGCGACGAGGAATCCCGTTGCCGCTTCCACGCCGAAATAATCACCTGCCAATTGTTCGTGGACAAACTGGTCGTAGGGCTTGTCGGTATTGAAGGCATTGATGACGTAGTCGCGATAGTGCCAGGCGGTTTTACGCTCCCGGTTGGTTTCAAAACCGTTGGAGTCCGCATAACGCACGACATCCAGCCAATGTCGCGCCCACTTTTCGCCGTATTGAGGATTGGACAAGGTTAGATCCACCCATTTTTCCCAGGCATAGGGGGTTTGATCCTCTTTGAATCTCTGGAGTTCCTCTGGTGTGGGCGGGATGCCCCTGACGATCAGGGACAAGCGTCTGAGCATCGTGAAACGATCCGCCTCCGCTGAAAAGGAAAGTTCCTTTGCCGTCAGACTCCGGGCCACAAAAGCGTCGATGGGGTGTTGTGTCACTTCGGAGGATGCGTGAGGAACCTCCGGTCGTTTGATGGGCTGAAAGGCCCAGTGGTCGGTCTGATAAAAAGAGTTGTCCGAGGAATTCCCCTTGGAAAGCGGGGCGCCGGTCAGGATCCATTTGCGGATGACTTCGATTTCCGCCATGGACAAGCCTTTGCCTTCGGGCGGCATTCGTTCAGACGGATCGGCGTGAGTGATGCGTTGGAGCAGCAGGCTTGATTGAGGCTGGCCAGGTTGAATCAGGGGTTCTCCGGAATCCCCTCCCAAATCCCATCCGTCTGTGGTGTCCAGTCTGAGGGAGGCTTTGGATTTGTTTGCGTCGTGGCACTCGAAACAATGCTGTTCCAGGATGGGGTGGATGTTGCTTGAAAAATCAATCGCTTCCCCCCGGCAAAAGGAGGAAGCGATAACAAAGAAAACAAACGTCCGATGGCTCCATCGAACCAGACACTTTTTTGTGAAGGATCTGATTGATTCAATCTGATTCGAGCCTGGGTGGTGCATGCGTCCATCATTCGGCAAAGCCACCCTTGGGACAAGATGAAATCTCGACGATTATTTGACTTCTTTGTAGCTGAATTTTTGGCCTCCGACAGTGGCTTCATACATCAGACCACCGATTTCAACCGTGAAGACCATCATGCCCTGGTCGAAAGAGGCATCATCCGAAGCTCCGGCATCGGCTGCGACGGCCGAAACTTGAGCGCCGAATTCGAAGTTGCCGGATTTAAATGTGTCCAGTGCTTTCTGGTCATGGAAAAAAATGACCTCACTGTAAGCTTGTCCACCCAATTGAAATCCAACGGTGGCCTGCTTGAGCGAGGTGTCACCGACGTGCTTGCCTTTTTCAATGACCTGTCCATTACCGATCGCGCCGCCAAAACCGATGCCGGCTTTATAAACTTTGGGGAAGATTGCATAACCCACCGATTCCTTGAATCGTTTCTCAAGGCTGGGGTCTTTTTCCTTGAAGCGTTCCATGGCTGCTTTGATTTGTTCCTCCATCGTTGGCTTGTCCTTTTTCTTTCCAAAGCCAAACTTGGCCGCTTCCGCCGTGTTGAAACTTGCGATGCAAATGCCTGCAATGAATGCGAGGGCCCAATAGTTGAATGATCGAATGGTGTTCATGTATTCTGCTCCTTGTAACAGCGCCGGAAAATGTAAGCTTCCAAACCAAGTTGTCAATGCGTCTTCTGTTTGGAATCAGGGAAGTGATTCACCCAGAGAGATTTTTTGTCCCATGATCGCATCCAGTTGTTGTTTGGCCAGGGCCTGCATTTGTTTGACACGATCAGGATATTGCGATGCCAGATTCACGGTCTCGGAAGGATCCTTCTTCAAATGAAACAATGCGGGCCCTTCGGAGCCTCCGGGTAATTTTGCGTTTTTTGCCTCCGGAAACAATTTCCAGTCGCCTACGCGGATGGCTTGAAATCCTTTGGATCCATGCCAATACATGAGATCTTTGCGAGGGTGTTCACTTTCATGTTTGCCCAAAAGTGTGTCCCAGACATCGACCCCGTCCATGTGCGGAATGTTTTGTGTCAATTCATGCAGATCCACTCCGCAGACTTTGCTCAAAGTAGGAAGTAAGTCGATCGCTGCGATCAAGGCATCTGATTCCCGGCCGGCAGGCAATACTCCGGGCCATGAAACGATGCATGGAACGCGGGTGCCTCCCTCCAGTGCGTCCCATTTCATACCCCGATAGGGATTTGCCAGGGCTTGTTCGCCGGGTTGTGGTCCGTTGTCGGAGAGGAAAACCACGATGGTTTTTTTAGTCAGGTCTTTTTCCTCCAGTTTTCCCAGAACACTGCCAATGCGCGCATCCAATTCCTCAACGACATCACCGTAGACGCCAAAGGTCGAATGTCCTTCAAAATCAGGATGTGCTTCCACCGGAAAATGTGGAGCGGTATAGGGCACATAAAGAAAGAATGGTTCCCGATGGTGCTTGTCGATGAACCGGATGGCTTCGCGAGTGAATTGTGCGGTCAATCGCCGGTTGTCAAAGGGATCTTCCGCAACTTCGTCTCCTCGCCAGAGCTGGGTGGTCTGGTTGTTGCTTTTGTTGGTGTAATAGGTCCGGTCAAAACCCTGTCGGTGCGGCCGAAATGGTTCGGCATCGCCCAGATGCCATTTGCCTGAAATACACGTGGCATATCCGGCCGACTTGAACACTTCCGCCATCGTCAAGGCTTGGGGAGATAAACCTTGTCGGGTGTTGATCATGTAACCCACCACGCCTTTGGTCCAACCAAGCCGGGGTGGGTAGGCTCCAGTCATCAAGGCCATGCGGGATGGAGTGCAAACCGTGGCGCCACAGTAAAAGCTGGTGAGCCGGACGCCGGTTTTTGCAAGTTGATCAAGCACAGGAGTCTTGATTTCAGGGTGTCCATAACAACCCAAATCCTGGTAACCCAGATCGTCGGCCATGATCACAACAACATTCGGGGAATCTCCCGCGCTGACTTGCCTGGAAACATAAAAGATCCCAAAGCAAAGCAAGATCAATGGTATGGATGTTCTCATATACAAAAAAAGCGAAGACTCAGATCAACCTCAAAAGACCCCCCTCAATCCTAATCTTACTCTTACTCTTAATCTTAATCCCCCCCCAAAAAAAAAGACAGGTTACTCATACTTATACTTCACCACCCAAGGATCTCCCGTCTCTTCCTGGAATACCTTCAGCCGATCCTGTAATCCTTTCAATGTTTTGGCAAACTCAGGGTTTTCAGCCAGATTACTGATTTCATGCGAATCAGCTTCCATATTGTAGAGCTCGTGACGCGGGCGCTGGATATAGTCTTTGATGCGCCGTTTTCCATACAGCCCGTCTTCACCCTGCCGGATGGCCGCTTGCCAGGTTGGGGATGAGTATAAATCCGAGGCAAACGGGTAGGGGAGTTGATGCGCCAGGTTCAACAGTAATTTGTATTGGCGTGTACGAATGACACGCATGGGATAATACATGGTGATCTCATGAAAAGTGTGGGAGGCAAAAACCGCATCCCATCCTTTGGGGTGTTCCTTGTCCAAAGCTCCAAGAAAGGATCGCCCATGGAAGGTGTAATCCACCATACGTCCGTTGTTGGTCTTCGTTTTCAATGCTTCAGGTTCCAACCCGGCAAATGCCAGCAGGGAGGGAGTCAGATCCGTCCAGGAGACCATGGCATCTGTGGCGAGTCCGCGTTTTGTTTGATCGGGGCTGCGCACGATGAGGGGCAGGCGCATGCCGGGTTCGTAGAGAGTGGTCTTCGCGCCAGGAAAGGCGATGCCGTTATCTGAAAGATAAAGGATCAGGGTGTTTTCGTATTGGTTGGCATCTTTCAGGATCTTCACCAATCGCCCCAAACCCTGGTCAATGCGTGAAACGCTCTGATAATACTGCGCCAGTTCCGCACGGCATTCGGGTGAATCAGGCAGATAGGACGGAACGATGACATCGTCAGGATCATACGTCACCTCTTCCACTCCGTCATAGGCCTGGTTATTGCCGAAGAGATTGGGACGATAGGGTAAGTTTTCACCATAGCCTCCACCTCGATGAGGATCGGAGGTGCAAAAATAGAGGAAGAAGGGGGTTTCTTTATTGGTCTCGATCCAATCTCGGCATTTTTCCGCCATGCTGACCGGATTGCGTGATCCACCCTGATTCCCCGTGATGTGTCGATCAAACGCGTAGATTTCTTCCGGAGCGACATGGTACTTTCCGATCCGTGCGGTGCGATAACCCGCTTTGGACAACCAAACCGGGAGACTGACCACGGTGTCCTTGGTATGAAAGCGGTGATAACTGTGTTGATGACCGTATTGACCGTTGGTGTGATTGTGAAGACCGGTCAGGATGACGGATCGACTGGCACTGCAACTGGCGGTGGTGCAAAAGGCGTAGTCAAACCGTGTGCCATCCTTTGCCAGAGCATCCAGATTGGGCGTTTGAATGACGGGGTTGCCGTAACAACCGGCATCCCTGCCCTGATCGTCCACGACGAACATCACGATGTTGCGTGCGGGGGGCTTGGGAGCATCCTGATCCTGAGCAAAGATGCCGAGGCTCAGTCCTGTTAAAAGCGAGGTGAGGAGTAATGTGGTTTTCATGGTTTGGAATTAAAAAGATCCAGGAGGGTTTGAGTCATGGCGGTGACGCCTGTCCGGATCGTGGGTTCGGGCAGGGGAGCGAACTGGCTTGAATGTAAAGAAGGGAGTTCAATCTCTCCATTGAGGAACCGTTCGTGTTGTTTTGGAGCCACCGCACCCAGCCATAACATGCAAACAGGGACCTGGTGTTCGGTGCGTCCATATCGGCCAAAATCCTCACCTCCCATGACAGGATTCAATTCCTGCACATTTTCATCTCCAATGGCCTTCTTCAGACTTTGAACCACTTGGCTCATCAGGTCCGGATCATTGTAGGTTGCCGGAGTGAAGACATCGTCCAGTTCCACAATGGGCATGAGATCTTCGGGGATGCCGGCCGCTTCCGCCTGGCCTTTCACGATGCGTTTGATGGATTCGATGAGGGTGTGGCGCACTTCATCCGTATAGGATCTGAGGGTTAACTGGAGTTTGACCTCATTCGGGATGATGTTGTGTTTGGTGCCTCCATGGATGGAACCCACGGTGACAACGGCAGGTTGGGTTGCTTCCACTTCGCGGCTGACAATTGTCTGGAGCGCCATGACGACTTGCGCCGCCAGGACCACGGGATCACGCGTTGTATGTGGATAAGCGCCATGCCCGCCCACACCGCGAAGGGTGATGTTGACAGAATCAACATTGGCCAGAGCGAATCCGCTGACATAGCCTACGGTGCCGGCAGGTGTCTGCGCGTTGACATGCAGGGCAACGGCAGCATCCGGCACCGGGAATTTCTCATACAAACCATCATCCAACATGGCCTTTGCGCCAGCGCCTTTTTCTTCCGCCGGTTGACCAATGGCAATGAGGGTGCCTTTCCATTGGTCCTTCATTTCAGCCATCAACTGCGTGGTTCCGGTCCAAACGGTCATGTGGACATCATGTCCGCAGGCGTGCATGACTCCGACTTCGGTTCCCGCATCGTCCTTTGTTTTGACGGTGCTGGCATAAGGAAGCCCTGTCTCTTCTACGACTGGGAGCGCGTCCAGGTCCGTGCGCATGAGAATGGTCGGGCCATTCCCGTTCTTAAGGACGCCGCCGATGCCATGCCCCCCCAGGCTTGTGGTGACTTCAAAGCCAAGACGCTTCAGGTGTGAAGCCAGTTTCCCGGCGGTTTCCTTCTCGTGATACGAAAGCTCCGGATGGCTGTGCAATTCCCGGTAAAGTTTCAACCAACTCGTCAGGTGATCGCTGACCGGTGATGTCAGACCGCCGGTCTCCGGCGTAGCTGCCTGCAGGGTAGTCAGCCCCATAGGTGAAATAACCGTCAGGATGCTTAACAAGCCCTCACGGGCATATTTGGTGAAGAGACGTTTCATGGTTGCGCAGAGTATCCGCTGGATTTCAGGAAAAGTCCACCCCAGAGCTGCCGGTTACGCGAGTGTTTGCGTCAGATGATCTTCGCGGTGGTCGTTGAGTTCCATGAGGGAACTTTCGTGCAGGGATACTTCCGCGCTTTCGCAATACAGCCCGATAAAAT
>Ga0255776_10000479_pt1 | contig 45897 bp, 44 predicted proteins | sample 071ome_19_FD_179974 | JGI IMG/M metagenome (GOLD analysis project Ga0255776, IMG submission 179974) | Coastal salt marsh microbial communities from the Groves Creek Marsh, Skidaway Island, Georgia - 071413AT metaG (version 2) | ecosystem: Environmental > Aquatic > Marine > Intertidal zone >... | reverse complement strand
CATCGTGGAGCGGGAAGCGAGAGCCTCCTATAGAGACTCCGAATACATTAGCGCAGACCACTCCCGTTATTGAAAACTGTTCTTGCAATAACGAGGCGGACCATACATTTTTTATGTAATGTTAATTATCGTTTAAACCGACCACACCCTTTGCTTTCTCCATCACCTCATCCCAAATACTTTTGGTTAAAACAACCGGAAGTTCGGAAGCATTTGATGGAAGCTCAGAATCCACAGATGTGATTGAAGTCTTTTCTACCGCAACTTCAAGATCATTCAATGCGATCCCGATAGCGTCCGTCATAATTTGCAGATCAGGCATCACTTCTGGCGTTGAAGTCACGGCGATATCCACTACACCATTGTAACTCAAAGCAACCACCACCAGACCCAACCCATCAAACAAGGGCGCTGAATTGCTTTGTGCTTCTAATTTCGCAGAAGACAAATACAAAGCCCTTTGTGGCCCAGGAACATTCGTTACTGACAGGTTATAGATTGGAGAATGCCTGTCCGCCAGGTGCAAACCTGAATAAAGACGACTTGCCAAAGCCAAAGTAGTCGAAGGAATAATCTCGGTTAAGCTATCAGCACTGACCGCGTGACGATAGACTTTTGAACTACTGACACTCTTATGAATCGATAACAAGCGCTCAACAGGATCTTCTACATCAGTTCCCAAGCGAACCAAGGTCGCTGACATTTGATTACCAAAAGACGAATGAATCGTACGGGAACGAACCGACAATGGCGAGAAAGCAATTAACGACTTACGCGGCAGATTGCGCTTAAAGTTCAGATAATGCCTAAGAGCCCCTGAACAGATAGTCAGAATGACATCATTAACGGTCGCGCCTTCAATCTTATCTCTGATTGCACGAATCCGGCTCATATCCAGAGCTTTATGGCCAAATACTCTTCGACATGAAATGGACCCATTAAATGACGTATGAGGCGCACTAAAAAAGCCCGGCCGCCCATCAGAAGCCACCTCAGCCAGACGACGCTTCATGACACTATTAGCCAAATCCGCTAGAAACTCTCTAGCCCATTGCCCCAACTGGGAAACTTGATTCGCCTTCTTTTTGTAGGCTTTGAAGAGTAAGTCACGCTCAGAAGGCAGCTCTTCCGGCTTCCATTCTTGTGACACTTCCGCTCGCTCAGAGTTAGGTTCCACATCCAGTAATGCACTAATCATCTCCTCACCGGAAATACTATCAATAGCACAATGATGAAGCTTGAAAATAACAGCAAAACGATTCGAACCAAACGCATCATCATCAAAGCCATCTACAAATATTGCTTCCCAGAGCGGCTTATCCCGCTCTAATGGCTTTTCGAATTCGGCTGCTGCCATATTCATCAACTTCTTGCGATTGGCAGGCTTACCCAAGGGAATATGCAAAAGGTGATTCTCGATATGAAAATCCGGATCATCAACCCAATACGGGTTATCCAGTTTTAGCGGCACCTCCACAATACGCTGACGAAAGAAACGAGCGATATGCAGTCGAGACAAAATATGATCACGAAATGCAGCAAAAGTGAAATCAGTGCCCACTTCACTGTTATCAAAAACATACAGACCACCCACATGCATCGGAGTGTGTTCTGTCTCTAGAAAATAAAAAGACGCATCGAGCGAAGAAAGCTGCTGCATAGATACCATCCATGAAAATAAAAACAGCACGAATATCCGATAATTCTATCAAAGAATTATTTCAACAACCTTTAAATATGCTATCTATTGGCCGGTAAAAGAATCATTTGTGCTCAAAATAACATTTTGAAACATTAGGTTACATTCTCACAAAAATTTGCTTGAATATCTATTCCAATCTCAGTAGCTTAGAACCATTAGAGATGGATTAATAGAGCTTTCTCCCTCCGGTGCAAGTGGCTTTAATCGCACAAACATTTCATATTGACTGTGCTATGTTCACACACTCATTTTTCCAGCAGTTCTCCACCACCGAAGTAATGGTATATCAGGATGATGCGTAAACTCATTAAGAGTCTTGTGGTCTCTAAGGATCTAGAGTCACACATCGACAAAATGCCTAAAGAAGTAGGCACCCAAGGTTACGATGCCTGGGGCTTCAACAGCGACATCAATAAAATTGGCGTTGCTCTATTCAAACAACTTTACGACCACTACTTCAGAGTCGAAGCGGATGGCCTTGAAAATATTCCAAAAGACGGCCCCTGCCTGATTATTGCGAACCACAGTGGCCAACTCCCTCTCGACGGTACGCTTATCGGCGTAGCTATGGAAATGAACAAACATGCGCCTCGTGCTCCAAGAGCTATGATCGAACGATTCTTCCCTACCGTTCCATTTCTGGGTAATTTCCTAAACTCAGTAGGCGCTGTTATTGGTGATCCGCTTAACTGCGCCAAGATGCTGCAACGCGGCGAAGCAGTCATTGTTTTTCCGGAAGGCATCAGAGGCTCAGGCAAGCTCTATAGCAAACGCTATCAACTACAGCGTTTTGGCAATGGTTTCATGCACTTGGCGATGAAATATAACGCCCCTGTTATTCCAGTCGGTGTTGTTGGCTGCGAAGAAACGATTCCTGCTATTGCCAATATCAAACCACTCGCTAAATTGTTACATGTTCCTTATGTACCTATCGCGCTGCCATTTGTCCTCCCTGCAAAAGTACATTTGAACTTTGGTAAGCCTATGTACTTCAGCAATGACAATCATGAAGGCGAAAGAGAAGTCACAGAACAAGAAGTGACTAAACAGGTAGAGCAAGTAAAATCATCGATCAGAGCACTAATTAACAAAGGATTGGCGGAAAGGAAACGGATCTTCTAATTATGACTACGAAAAGTAAAAAAGAATTAGACGTGCAAAAAAACTCGCCATCCATTGATCAAACCAAGCAGATTTTGATTACCGGTGCTGGCGGAGCACTCGCTCAACACGTTATCTCCATCCTTAAACGTGATTATAGAATTGTCGCAGTGGATTTTCGTCGCCGCGTAGAACTTGGCGAAGACATTCCGAGCTACAAAGTGGACTTCAATAAGCGCGGTTTTGAAGATATCTTCCGCACTTATGAATTTGATGGTGTACTTCACTTGGGCCGCATGGGCCTGCACGAAGCGAACCGTACACGCCGATACAATATGAATGTATTAGGCACACAAAAGCTGTTCGATTTATGCCTGAAATACAACGTTCATCAGGTACTGGTTCTATCGACCCACCACGTATATGGTGCTGATGCTTACAACCCTGCGCTTCTTGATGAGACCTTCCCGCTAAAAGCGTCAGAACTAACTCAGGATCTGGTTGATTCCGTAGAACTGGAAAATCTATCCACCATCTATAAGTGGAAGCATCCAGATCTTCACATCACCATTCTGCGTCCATGTAATATTGTTGGACCGGGTGTTCGAAACACCATATCCATGTTGCTATCCCAGAAATATGCACCCATCTTGTTTGGCTTCTCACCTTTAATGCAATTCATTCATGTGGAAGACATGGCGGAGGCCATTGCCACCGCATTCAGCCAGAATCATTCCGGCATTTATAATGTAGCGCCTGATGACTGGATCGCCTATCAAGACGCACTCTCGGAATGTAACTGCAATCGACTACCCATCCTGTCTTTGCCGCCATCGTTACCTAAGTTTGTTTCCAAAGTGATGAATTCACGCTCCTTCCCAGAATACTTGGTGAACTACTTTAAGTACCCGGTGATCCTGGACGGCTCTTTATTCAGAGAGACCTTTAAATGGAAGCCTGGTCGCAGCCTGGAAGAAATATTCTCTTACTACCGGGATATCAAATAAAGCGTTTAGCTTTTAATTCCCCAAAAAACCGCACGTGTGCGGTTTTTTTGTATTCTTAGAAATAGGTCTCATGATTTATTAATATCTAATATCAATGCCTAAAATGAACAACCACTCCGACGGCCTGATCAAGAGTTAAATTAAACTCTTTAATCAGATAATCCACTTCGAGCTGCTCAGAACGACTTAACTCAAGGTGAATATGCTCAGTAGGTTCGTCTTTATCTACATTTTCCAATTGATCCAGTAACGAGCCTGTTGCCATCCTACGATTCTTACGCGCCTGCCGCTCTTGCTGCTTCATCAACTGAACAAACGACGACGCAAAAATCCCAGCCGGCATTGCAGCGACACCAACACCACACACGATAACCAGAGAGCCAAAGATTTTGCCCCCAACAGTAATCGGGGTGACATCTCCGTAACCTACGGTTGTCAGAGTCACCAATGCCCACCACATTGCAGCAGGAATACTACCAAAGGCATCAGGTTGAACATCTCGTTCAAAGATATAAATGCCCGCCGCAGCAACGAACATCAGCGCCATTATCACCAAAAATGCCGCTAACAGGATTTGTTTGTTTTCCTGATACACCCTGAACAAGATGGTCAAAGAAGAGGAATAGCGTGTCAGCTTGAACAAACGAGCCATTGCAAACAACTTCAGAATCCTTAAGTCATTTAACTCTTGCGCAGGAATAAAAAGAAACAGCAAGAACGGGACAAAGGATAAGAAGTCAACAATCCCAAGGGGTGACAAGATGTAACGTTTTCTCTTTTGCCAGTTTGTCAGCGCCTGAGACTCATGAGGTTCATCTGCAGCCACCCAAATCCGTATAAAATATTCCACGGCAAAGAAAACAATCAATACCTGACTTGTAAACAAGTACCAATCTTTCATTACCATGCCGAAATGCGGAATTGAACCGATAATCACTTCAATAATATTGAGAACAATCACGGTAGCAATAAACAAGGCAACCATCAGAGAACATCGATTCTCGATGGTTGGCTCATTCAGATAGATATACCAACGCTGACGCTGACTCATAGACGGTGTGATCTGGGTCATATCAAAGGCTAATCAACTAACTCTACTTCAAGGGTTAACTCATCAACAATTGAGACAACCTTCACTTGCAGACCCTCTGCTGCATCCGGCCCTTTGACGCGCCAGATTGAATCATCCAGTTTGACTCGGCCCTGACCATTTTCAATCGATTGGGTCACTGTAGCCACGCGCCCGATGAATTGAGATGTTCGCTGATTCAAAAGCGGGGCTTCAGTATGCACCGGACGCTTAATCCAGTGTCGATACCACAGCCCTGTGAAAATCACTGAACACCCGGCAAATACCAGTAACTGTACTTGCCAACCCACATCAAACATCAACATCAATAATCCGACTATTAACGCTGACAAACCAATCCAGAGCAGATACCCATTAAAAGCCACCGCTTCAATAATCAATAACGCCAACGCCAGACCAAACCAATGCCAGAATGTTAATTGCTCAAACAATGCCACCATATCGACTATTTCTTCTCATCAAAGGTATTTTTAATCAACTCAGAAATGCCGCCTAGTGACCCCACCACATTAGATGCTTCAATCGGCATCATAATCAATTTCGAGTTATCACTGGTCGCCAAATTCTGAAGTGCATCAACATACTTCTGAGCCACGAAATAATTAATTGCCTGTACATCACCCTTAGCAATGGCCTGGGATACCATGTGCGTTGCTTTCGCTTCCGCCTCCGCTTCCCGCTCACGCGCCTCAGCTTCCAGGAAGGCTGCTTGACGTTCACCCTCTGCTTTCAGAATCTCAGCCTGCTTAAGACCTTCTGCCTCAAGAATCTCAGCTTGACGCTTACCTTCCGCCTCAAGAACCAAAGCACGCTTTTCACGCTCAGCCTTCATCTGAGCCGCCATGGCTTCAACCAGATCAACCGGCGGGCTAATATCTTTAATCTCGATACGAGTAACCTTAACACCCCACGGGTTAGTCGCTTCATCTACCGTGCTCAGCAGACGCTCATTAATCTGATCGCGCTGAGATAACATTTCATCCAGTTCCAAAGACCCCAGAACCGTACGAATATTTGTCATCGTCAGGTTTCGAATCGCATGCTCCAGCTGATTCACTTCATAAGCAGCTTTTGCAGCATTCACTATCTGATAGAAACAAATCGCATCAATGCGAACCATAGCGTTATCTGCACTGATCACTTCCTGAGGAGGAATATCCAGCACCTGCTCCATCATATTCATCTTGCGACCAATAGAGTCGATGAACGGAACAATAATATTCAAACCGGGTTTTAATGAATGAGTAAATTTCCCGAATCGCTCTACTGTGTATTCATATCCTTGAGGCACAAACTTAACGCCCCTCGAAATCACCACAATGGCGAGTATGACCAATAGTAAAAGCGTAATCAGAGTAGATTCCATGTCGACCTTCCTTGCGTAACTGTAAATGTAACCTTAGAGTTATGAAGCACTCTCCTTATGGATTATAGAGCTGCTTCAAGAATAATTACTATGGAGTTTCAATGAAAAACATCTTTTTCCCTTTCTGGATTCTTTTATTAACCTCATCTCTTAGCTTACAAACCCATGCTAAAGAAGAAAGTAAGAAACAATACGGCGCTATTCTGGGAGGGTTCTCCTACCACTGGAGTGAAGACCCTAAAGACGAGTTTGGAAATACTCGAGCTTTCAATGAAACCCACAATACCATTGGTGCGCTGGTACGATTTTACGAAGAAGATGATGAAGAAATTGATTGGGCCGCGACGTTTTTCAAAGATTCATACAATGAAAGTGCTTGGGCAGTAAGAAGAACCTGGGGAAAATCCTTCCAATTCGAACATGTTCGTGTAGTGCCTAAGATTGCAGGCATGATCACCCGCAAGCGAACGTCCTACCAAAAAGAATCCAAAGTCTTTCCGGCCATCGCCCCGATGATGTACGTCGGTAACGAACACTTTGGCGCAGAATTCCTACTCTTCCCGTGGTTTGATGGCTTCGCCTACGTCGAGTTCGAAATCCTTTATTAATTAAGAGGTGCAACCCTCATCACCTCTTCAATGGTCGTAATCCCACGAGCAACCTTTTGAGCACCACTGATTCGAAGAGAGCGCATGCCTTCTTTATAAGCTTGCGCTCTTAACTGGGCAATATCGGTTTGTTCATGAACATGCTCTTTAACAGATTCCGTCATCGGCATCACTTCGTAGATACCTTCACGCCCTAAGTAGCCCGTATCACGACATTCAAGACAACCGACCGGCCCATAGGTTTCTGTTGGAACACCGGCTCGCCATGGTCGAGTCAGACGCTCCCATGCAGCCTCATCAACCGCCTGAGTCTGCTTGCAATGCGGACATAAACGACGCACCAGTCGTTGTGCCATCACCCCCAGTACCGTTGCCTTAATTAAATAAGGAGGGATGCCTAGTTCCTGCAAACGGGAAATCGCAGATGGCGCATCGTTTGTATGAAGTGTGGATAGCACCAGGTGCCCCGTCAGTGCAGCCTCAATCGCAATTTCCGCTGTTTCAAGGTCACGGATTTCCCCCACCATAATGATGTCTGGATCTTGACGTAACAAAGAACGCACACCGCTTGCGAAGGTAAGGTCAATGTTATGCTGAACTTGCATCTGATTAAACGAAGGTTCAACCATTTCAATAGGGTCTTCGATGGTGCAGACATTGACTTCAGGCGTCGCCAAGGCCTTAAGCGTGGAATACAAGGTCGTGGTTTTACCAGAACCCGTTGGCCCCGTTACAAACACAATCCCACTATTCTCGGAAGTCATCTGATTCCAGCGTTTGAAATCATCCTGAATCAAACCGAGCTCACTGAAAGGCTTAAGCAACACATCGGGATCAAAAATCCGCATCACCAGTTTTTCACCAAATGCAGTAGGCATGGTTGAAAGACGCAATTCAACTTCATTGCCTTCAGGTGACTTGGTTTTTAAGCGTCCGTCTTGTGGCTTACGCTTTTCAGCGACATTCATTCGACCGAGAATCTTAATTCGACTCAAAACAGCCGTAGCGACCTGAACCGGAAATTGATAGACCGTATGCAACACGCCATCAATACGAAATCTCAGTACACCTTGATCCCGTCGAGGTTCAAGATGGATATCACTGGCTCGCTGATCAAAGGCGTATTGAAAGAGCCAATCCACAATATTAACAATGTGTTTGTCGTTTGCGTCATGACTGCCCTTCCGACCAAGCTCCAACAACTGCTCCATGTTGGTCACTTTGCTTTCAGATTGACCTTTATGATCTGAGACAGCACCACTCACAGAGCGAGCAAGGTTATAAAACTCAACGGTAAAACGTTTGAGATCAGCAGGACTGATGACAGCGCGTTTAATGTCCTTACGCAGAACATGACGTAAACCGTCTTCCCAATTTTCAATAAAGGGCTCACTGGAGCCGATGATGACTTCCGTCGGATTTACTTCCAACGCAAGAATCTGATGCTGCTGGGCAAACTCATAGGACATGACCGATGTCACCGCAGCAACATCAACTTTTAAAGGATCAATATGATAGAAACGCTGGCCTGAAACCTTCGCCAGCACTTCAGAAATTGCAGCGGCATCCAGCGTTCTTTCGTGCGCCTGATGATCCGCAATTCTTAATGCCGACACCTGATCAATAGCAGTTGCGGCATTGGACGTGTCTACATTCTGAAAAATCTGTTCAGCACTTTCTTCAGAGATTCGATTCTGGCTTTTGAGGATATCCACCACATCACGAAGCGTAAGTTTTTTCCCAATTAACTTGTTGATATCCACACATCATCCTTCTAACTTGATTGAGCATTCAGCCATGCATGTCGTGCCAACCTTAACAACCACTGAGCACGAGACAAGTCACTGAGTGTATTCGGATTTCCTTGCAAGAGCCAAGGATTTACGTCCAAATCCGGAAGAACCTTATCAACGACAAGCTGATTTAAAATACCGACAAAATCGGAAACCTGAGCTTCTTGAACTCCCTCCATAAGCGCCTGAAGAATTGCATTCAAGCAATCTTCTGACATTGAAACGGCCGCCAGAGATAGATGATCAGCTTGCCATGCCCCAGGACAGAAAAGCTCAAAGCCTCGCTGAGCTTTGGTTATGTCTGACACAAGAACCGGGAGCGTTTTAGTCAAGGCCTCCGCTAGGTCAAATAAACAACCTGCATGCCCTTCAACCAACTCGAGTTCCATTTCACAAATGCGAGATTCCTGATCACCAGATGTAACCTTTCCTTGATCCAGCACCACTTCCACAACGGAACCCGAAGCTGAATGCCACAACCAAACATCACGAATAAAATTAGTTTCAAAGACCGGAATTAACGACGTAATATTCAACCCATCTGGCCAAACATCCTCAGGAAACAGCTCCGTCTTTAATTGTGGTGAAGACCCAGCTAGAGAAGCCACATCGCCTATGATATGCTCCCACTCGCCTCGCTGATGTAAACCGCCCACCGAAACCCCTTTGGTCTTCAATGTTTGTAAATACTGATCTCCCGACTTTCGAATTCTTAATGCAGCACGAGTTTTCAGCAAAGCTAAATCCGGGGTATCAAAATAGATATTTTCCAGAAGCTTTTGAGGTTGTTTCTCTATTGAAGGGAGTGAGTGAAACCAATCCAACGCCCAAAACTGTGAGACGGTCTCTTCATTAAGAGAGAGTTTTAATTCTACTTCCTGTGACATGTCCTTTCCTGCACTACAACGTCCGATACAAGTTCGATAGTAACCAAAGAAAACTAAGCTTCATTCAATAAGGTAATTACTTTTGATTCCGTTATCGGTTTGGCCACATATTCAATGGCTAACTCTTTAACTTTCACCATCACCTCTTCTTCCTTATGAGCGGAGATCAACACAATCCGACCATTCGGGTTAGCCGCCTTAAGTTCAGGCACCGCATCCAACCCATTCAAAACCGGCATTTCCTCATCCAAAGTGACAAGATCCGGTTGATAACGCTTCATCATTCGAATGGCTTCCTTACCATCACGCGCCTCATAAACTTCGAGACTGCCACAAATCGCTTCAATCATGGCTTTAAGCATCAATCTCGAAATATTACTGTCATCCACCACTAAAACGGTTTTTCCATGATAGGGAGACTTCACTGCACTTTTCACTGAAACACGTTTTTCCGAAGAACGACTGACCGGCATAATCCGCTCCTTTGCCTGTCGATGATTTAAAAATCCCAAGCAGATCCATTAACACTGTTTATCTTAGCTTCTAATGTAAGTATAGATAATTGATCTGAAAGAAGAAAAACACTAAATTATTTGAGGTTTCACAAAAATGACCAAAACCCACTTAAAGTATAGCCCGCTCTTAAAAACGCGACCGACTGCTCGAAGTAACATTTAATTACTTGAATACAAAGTCCACTCATTGGCTATACTTTACACGACACAATTGAAACGGCTTCTAGTTAGCTGCTCCTTATCAATACAAGGTATTTTTTCCTCATGCTGTTACTTGGTGAACATCCAGAACATATCGAAAAAATGGCGATCCGCCTGAAAGAACTTAGCAAGTACCTTGTCTCTGGATTAATTGATAAATTACCTCAAAGAGAACTAAGTCAAATTGAGGACTTGTATCAAGACTGTGACAGCAACACACTGTTCTTCTTGGTTTCAGGCACTATCCAGGTAGAGTGCAATGACAGAATCGTTTTTTACTACGAAGACGGCGATTTGGTTGGTTTGCAAAACACCCTAGATATCCCATCACCTAAACTAACGAGCCCTGACCCGGTTACAGTCATTGCGATTGATAAGAAAGAGTTTGCCAATCATGTGTCCAATAAACCGCATTGGGCACAATATCTGTTAATTCTTTCTGCATTCTTTACCGATGCATATTCCCGCCTAGCGCAAATCCATTCTATTCCACAGACAGGCTTTCTAACCTTCAAACAAGGTGATGTCATCATTCATGAAGGTGATCAGTCAGATGAGGTTTACACCATGCTGACAGGCCATGCAGACGTCTGCGTCAAAGGTCAAAAAGTGGGAAACATCTACAACGAAGAAATTTTTGGTGCGATGGCCGCATTCACCAACTCACCACGCAGTGCGAGTGTAATCGCAACCGAAGAATGCCAGGTACTTGCTGTCCCCAAAGGTCAATTCGTTAGCCTGATTCAATATCATCCAAAAACCTGCGTTAGCTTAATTGAAAGTATGGCGGCTAAGATTAAATCACTTAATGAAATGATTACTTCTTAATCCAAAATCATTGAATTCAATCGCCATTGAAACAACCTAATGAGAATCATTATTATTTAGTTGACATACAACTGAGAATGATTATTATTAAACACAGAAATCAACGAACACACTCATTGATTTCTAACTCCTCATCAAGCTAATCACGGTTCGCCCCTTCCATTGGAAGGGGCATTTTTTTTATCCGAATTATGCGGTTATCGACACTCCCGCCAAATCTGATCTTTTAACGCCAGCTTTTGCGCTTTCAGATTCTTAGCCTCTTTTAGGCTGTACCCCTTCTTTAATCTTTCCCTAAGTGACACCAATTCAATTTTCCATTCATTGCACTGCTTGATTCCGGCAATCAAAGACTCTGTTTTTGCGGTCAGCATAGCGCTCTTCTTACTTAAATCTCTAGTTTCTGGCGCATCACTGCTATCATTCACACGAACTGCCTCCATGAAGTTTACAGGCTGAAGAGTCACTTCCTTCGCACCCTGTTTATGAGCAAATTTCTGATTGGAGAAATGCGTAATCCCCAGCTCATCCACCCAGGTATAAATCTGGGCATGAACCCAGTTTGAGAATAAAAACAAAAGTGGCAACATCCATTGCAATAAACATTTCATTTTCAAAGTCCTTTTTGTGTTTACTTAAATCACGCCAGTCTTTGTTATACTCTCCCTCTTTCTTGGCTAGCTATTCGTAATAAGTATGAAATACCTGTGTAAAGTGTCAGAGCTTGAAAATAATCAAAGCAAAGGCTTTGAAGTTGATGAAAACACGTCAATCTTTTTGGTAAAAAAGTGGGATCGGATACTGAGCTACAAAAATCATTGCCCGCATTTAGGTGTTAACCTTGAATGGCAAAAAGATCAATTTCTGGATAGCACAGACACCATGATTCAGTGCGCAATGCATGGTGCCCTGTTTAGCATCGATAGTGGCTTATGCGTGAGCGGCCCTTGTCGAGGCCAAAGCCTAGAGCCAGTAGAAATAACGATTAAAGACGAATCAATCTATCTTAAAAACTAAAACGAACTTATACCGAACTTCCCTGAATTACACATCCAATGGCAAGCCGGTCGTAATAGTCGCACTGTCATCGGTGAAGCTAACGCGATAAGCCAACACTTTAACGCCGGCATTAATGGCCTCTCGTAGCAGGCGTCCATATTCAGGGTCAATATGATCCGCAGGCGCCGCTCGCTCAATGCCTGTATGCTGCACGCAAAAAACCAGTGCCGCGTCGACACCGCTTTGAACTAAATCAGTCAATTCTCTTAAGTGCTTTTGACCACGCTCGGTTACCGAGTCAGGAAAGTACCCCTGACCATTCCTCTCATGAAGCGTCATACTTTTCACTTCTACATAACAAAACTCGCCATTAACATTTTGTCCTCGAAGATCAATCCGGCTTGCACCTACTTTTACTTCGGACTTCCAATCTGAAAACTCAGCCAGCTCAGTAACTACCTGAGTTTCAAGCGCCTCTTTAATGAGTTTGTTTGCCAAATGAGTATTAATGCCAATCTTATGTCCATCCGATAACCCAACAATCTCGGATGTACCAGGTAACTTTCTCTTGGGGTTATCGGACAAGGAATACCAAACAGTATCACCTTCAGATCCACAGTTTTTCATCGACCCGGTATTTGGGCAGTGAATAGTTAGAACGCCATCATTCGTTTCTACATCCAGAAAAAAGCGTTTGTAGCGTTTTATCCACCGCCCAGTATGTAACCTACTTGCATATTTCATTGAGCTATACTTACCTATTAGCTTGCTTTTTAGCCATGTACTTCAAGCTTTTATCACTTGATCACGTTCTAAACGCCAAGAGTATGGCATAAACGAATTTTATCTGGTAATGTCTCCCAGCTTGGACAGGGAAGCATTATCCCAGGCCAGATAAAACAACAAGTCAGGATGGGTAGTTAAAGAGGCACATTTATGCCAGAGAACCAAGATAAGCTGCTATCAACCTTCACACCTTACGAGATTAAGGACGGTGAAGAATACATGAACGAAGCTCAGCGTGAGCACTTCACTAAAATCCTTAACGACTGGAAACAACAGTTGATGGAAGAAGTAGATCGCACTGTTCATCACATGCAGAACGAAGCAGAAAATTACGCAGACCCAAGTGATCGAGCAACTCAGGAAGAAGAATTCAGCCTGGAACTACGTACTCGTGATCGTGAGCGTAAATTAATCAAGAAGATCGAAAAAACTCTTGAGCTCATTGAAAAAGATGATTACGGCTACTGCGATGCATGCGGCATTGAGATTGGCATTCGTCGTCTTGAAGCTCGTCCTACTGCTGATCTTTGTATCGACTGTAAGACGCTGGCTGAATTGAAAGAAAAGACCACTGGCCTTTAATCTTCAGCACAATCAAAGTGGCCAGCCCCAACGGCCACTTTAAGCTTTTCTTTGAATATGTATATCGGACGTTTTGCGCCCTCACCAACCGGTCCCCTTCATATGGGCTCGCTGCTCGCAGCTGCAATCAGTTACTTTGATGCCAAAGCCAATAATGGCAAGTGGCTCGTTCGCATTGAAGATATCGATCCCCCAAGAGAGCAACCCGGCGCTGCCCACAGTATTTTAAAAACACTGGAATCCCATCATCTTTTATGGGATGACACCGTTTTATATCAAAGCACCCGAACCGAAGCTTACCAAGCCGCTGTTGACCAATTACTTCAAAGCGACTGCATCTATCCATGCCAATGTTCTCGGAAACAACTGGCAGAATTTAAAGAACAATCCAACAAACCAGACCTAAACCATCTCCCCCACCCAGAGCATTGCATTCAACCTCTAGACAAGTCACAACCATATGCTCTAAGAGCACGACCTTCCCGATTCAGCTATCAGGATCTGTTTCAAGACCATCAAACCGGTTTGGACGGTCACTTCATCGTTAAACGCCGAGATCAACTCTTTGCCTATCAGCTTGCTGTTGTAGTTGACGATCATGAGCAAGACATTAGCCATGTAATACGTGGCTACGACCTACTGGATTCAACGCCAAAACAACTGATCCTGTATGACGCATTGGGCTATACGGCACCAACCTTTGGCCATTTCCCGGTCATTATTGGTTCAGATGGACAGAAGCTGAGCAAACAAAACCTTGCGCCCGCTATTGATAGCGAGCAAACCGTTGAAAACTGGAAACAGATATTTCAATACCTTGGTTTCAATATTCCCGACACCCATGACCTGGCTGAACTGATCAATGATGGCTGTGCACAGTGGAAAACTGCGCGTCCAAACGTACTCTCAGCACAACAACTTCTAAAACTCGATTAATCTCCAAGAACTTTTGATCGAAGACACGATATTTCTGCCGAGTTTCTTTACAATTCCACTAAAGATCTCAGTGTTAGCCGGTGTTAAGCTGAGTAAAGGAATTCGAAAACCTAATTTCTATTTTATTGAAGAATAACAACGCAAAAGCTTTGGATTTGGATAGCCTTTAATGTACGTCTATCGTTTACTGTTTCTTATGGTGCTTGGCATCTATGTGTTCTCGCCCATCATCATGAACTGGTGGCTTGAGCCAGGCGGCTCATGGTATCGCCCATACATCATCTGGTTTTTTGTCATTATCCTTTCATTCTGGTTAAGTCGACAGAGAGGTGATGATGATTTTTGACCTCACATCCATCTGTATTATTTCAGTTGGCTACCTGTTTGCCCTTTTTGGTATCGCGTTTATTACCGATAAAGGCTGGTTTCCTAGAAAGCTGATCTCACACCCACTTACTTATGTTTTATCCTTGGGAATTTACACCAGTTCATGGGCGTTTTACGGCAGTGTGGGTCTGGCCTATGAATACGGGTTCGGATTCCTGGCTTTTTATTTGGGCCTGGCCGGCGCATTCATGCTCGCGCCAGTCTTACTCCAGCCAATCCTTAAACTGACCAAGTCCTACCAGTTAAGCTCACTCGCTGATTTATTCGCCTTCCGTTATCGAAGCTCATGGGCCGGTATCATTACCACTGCCTTTATGACCATTGGTGTATTGCCTCTGATCGTACTTCAGATTAAAACCGTGGTTGATACGGTTTTGATTATGTCGAACAACGAGCAATCGCCTCCGATTATTGCGGTTGGTTTCTGCATTCTGATGATTGTCTTTGCTGTTATCTTTGGCACAAGACACACCTCCACACGCAACCAGCATGAAGGTTTTGTTGTGGCGATCGCTTTTGAATCCATCATCAAAATGATCGCGATTCTGGCCGTGGGGGCATACAGTATTTTCTATGTGTTTGAAGGCCCAAGCGACATGGAGGACTGGTTAGCCTCTAATAAAGATTTGCTAAGCTCCATGCACACTACCCTGAATGAAGGGCCATGGCATGCGCTGCTATTAATGTTTTTTGCCAGCGCTATTGTCATGCCGCACATGTTCTACATGACCTTTACCGAGAACATGAATCGTCGCGCACTGAATACCGCAAGCTGGGGTATGCCGGTATTTCTATTGATAATGAGTTTGCCAATTCCTGTGATTTTGTGGGCAGGTCTAAAACTTGGTTTACGCTATTCACCCGATTACTTCACGCTCACAGTGGGACTCCATCAAGGCAGTGAATGGCTTACCGTACTAACCTTTATTGGAGGCTTAGCAGCCGCCAGCGGACTGATTATAGTGGTAACACTGGCGCTGTCCGCCATGTGTTTGAATCACCTTATCCTTCCTTCACTACCCATCCGGGCTGGCATCAACATCTATAAAAACGTTCTCTGGATTCGTCGAATTCTGATTATTGCGATTGTAACTGCGTCTTACTTTTTATATCTCGCCATTGGCACAGATCAGAACCTCAGCGATCTTGGACTATCAGCCTTTGTTGCCACACTCCAATTCTTACCCGGCATTATGGGGCTGTTATTCTGGCCTACCGGCAATCGCCAAGGCTTCTTATCCGGTCTGATTGGCGGTATGGTGGTTTGGACGATTGGCATTCTGGTACCGTTGATTTCCGGCCATTCGGTGCTCGATTTCTATGACTTCACCTATAATTTTGCGGGCCAGCAATCCGGCTACCTGATTGCCTTAGGCGCAACGTCCGTCAACATTACCTTATTTATATTGGTGAGTTTGCTGACTGAAACCAGTGAAGATGAGCAAGCCACCGCTCAAGCCTGTGCTGTAGATACCCTAACCACACCGCAGCGACGCCAGCTAGATATCCTTAGCGCTGAAGAATTCCGTGATCGCCTAGCCAAACCACTAGGGACCAAAACCGCAATTCGCGAAGTGGATCGCGCACTGAAAGATCTTCAGCTTCCGGTACATGAAGACCGCCCTTATGCCCTTCGACGATTACGCGATCAGCTAGAAGCAAACTTGTCTGGCCTGATGGGACCCGTTTTGGCCAAGAGTATTCTCGACCGCAATATTCCGTACAAGGAAACACCGGTAGGTGGTGCTCTGGATGATATTCACTTTATCGAGAGCCGTATTGAAAACTATAACCAACAGATGACCGGCCTTGCTGCCGAACTGGACAGCCTTCGTCGATATCACCGAATGACACTGCAAAACCTTCCAATGGGGGTTTGCTCCATCGGTGGCGACGGCGAAATCCTGATGTGGAACCGAGCGATCTCGGATTTAACCGAAGTCGATGAGCACGACATTGTTGGTGCGCATATCAGCACAGTGCCAGATCCTTGGGGCGATGTACTGCAAACCTTTACCGAAGACGAATCGACACACCATCACAAGAAAACCGTGGAGTTTGGTGGTCGTAACCACTGGTTCAATCTTCACAAGGCTGTGATTTTCCGGGACCGACAGATTGACTCGCCCTACACAGGTAGCATCGTTATTCTGATTGAAGATCTGACTGAAACCCAGTTACTGGAAGAAGAACTGATCCACAGCGAGCGACTGGCGTCCATTGGTCGATTTGCAGCCGGGGTTGCGCATGAAATCGGCAACCCGATTACGGGTATCAACTGCCTGGCACAAGACATCAAGTACGAGTCTGACAACTCTGAAATGAAGGACATGGCAGACCAGATTATTGAACAGACCAAACGTGTCTCTAACATCGTTCAAACGCTGGTGAGCTTTGCTCACGCAGGAACTCACAAGTCCAGTCGAGCACTGGTGCCGGTGAAAGTAAATCAGTGCGTGAATGAAGCGATTAATCTACTGACTCTCAGCCAGAAGAATCAACGCTATGTCGAGTTCATCAATCATTGCGACCCTGAACTTGAAGTCATTGGTGACGCTCAACGCCTGGTGCAGGTCTTTGTAAATCTGGTAGGTAACGCTCGAGATGCGTCACCAGACGGCACCTACGTAGTAATCAATTCAGTCGCCAGTGAATTGTCGTGCGTTATAGAAATTATCGACGAAGGGCACGGTATTCCGGAAGACAAGATCGATCAGATTTTCGATCCATTCTTCACCACCAAAGAACCGGGCGAAGGTACTGGTTTGGGCTTGGCAATGGTCTACAGCATCATCGAAGAACACCATGGCAGCATTCATGTCGACAGTCCGGCGTATCCTGACACTGGAAAAGGATCGCGGTTTGCGATTACTATACCACGCCATAACAACAATAATGACGATTCGGAATTGTCAGACACAGTGCACTAAGTGCATGATCCGAATCTCTAAGCTGTAAATAACAAAAGCAAGTATCAATCTTTTTGCTTTAAGGGAAATTCATGAAACGAATTCTGATTGTAGAAGATGAAGGCATTATCCGCTCCGCGCTGAAACGCCTACTGGAGCGTAATGGATATCAAGTAGATGATGCTGGTTCGGTTCAGGAAGCAACCGATGCTTATGAACTTTCAGATTACAGTTTAATCATTAGTGACCTGCGTCTGCCTGGAGCTCCCGGCACAGACCTGATCAAGCAATCACCTGGCGTACCGGTTCTGATTATGACTAGTTATGCCAGCCTGCGATCAGCAGTAGATTCAATGAAGATGGGCGCAGTAGACTATATTGCCAAGCCTTTTGATCATGAAGAAATGCTGAAATCTGTTGCAGATATTCTTAATCGCCCACACGTTTCGCAGAAACCATCAGCAACACCACAGACTTCATCAAGCAGCACCCCAACCCAAATCATTGGCTCATGCTCTGCCATGCAAACCTTCTTTAAGCGTTTGCAGAAAGTATCTCCGACCGATACAACCGTTTTGATCCTGGGTGAATCCGGCACAGGTAAAGAGCTAGCCGCTCGCTCGATCCATGAACACAGTAAGCGAGCCAGCGCACCAATGATCTCCGTAAACTGCGCTGCTATTCCTGAGACGCTGATTGAATCCGAATTATTTGGACATGAAAAAGGCGCGTTTACCGGTGCAACAGCTGCACGAAACGGTCTTGTTGAGGCTGCAGATGGCGGCACTATGTTCCTGGATGAAATTGGTGAGCTGCCACTTGAAGCTCAAGCCCGACTTCTTCGTGTACTTCAGGAAGGAGAAATTCGCCGAGTTGGCTCTGTGCAATCCAAAAAAGTGGATGTGCGCCTGATCGCAGCCACACACAGAGACTTAAAACGCATGGTCAGCGAAGGGCAATTTCGTGAAGACCTTTACTACCGTTTGAACGTTGTTTCACTGAAACTACCACCTCTAAGAGAGCGCGAAGGTGATGTCATCGAGCTGGCCGGAGAGCTTCTGAAACTGCATTGTGAGAAAGTAGGCTGTGAAGAAGTTCAACTCTCTGGCGATGCAATCGACGCCATCCAGCAATACAACTGGCCAGGTAATGTTCGAGAATTACAGAACGCCATCGAACGCTCTGTCATTATGTGTGAAGACGACATCATCACAGCAGAGATTCTATCCCTGGACTTGGACGCAGAACCTCTAGAAGCACAACAAGCTTCACAAACAACAGCCGAGATACCTCAAGCAAACGCTGCAGCGCATGACCCCCAGGAAGGCCTGTCTCTCGAAGACTATTTCCAGAAATTCGTTTTGGAAAACCAGGACCGAATGAGTGAGACAGAATTAGCTAAAGCGCTTGGTATCAGCCGTAAAAGCTTATGGGAACGCAGACAACGCTTAGGCATACCGCGTCGCAAAAAGTCCTAAGCTATTTCGACTTTAGCTATTCGTGGAGATGTCATCAATGGCATCTCCCAATACCTTAAGCCAAATACAGCCTGACATTCATCAAATACCCCCTCAAGGTATTCATTCCCCAAACACCAGACACTTTATCACTTGTTACCTAAGCATGTGTTACCCACCCCAAAAGTGTTACCTTACTAAACACTCAAAAGTAATCTTTTGTAACACGCCTCCAAAACTCAGCGTTCCACTTTTGAACCAAAAACATCTAACCAACTGTTTTATATAACATTTCATAAACTGGCATCCTCTGTGCGATATAAACATTACTTTTTAATCACCAACAATAAAAATAAAAACAGGTGAGCTATTACCCCAAAAATAAAAATAACAAACGGGGTGAAAAAGTATTCTTATCAACAGCTAAGATATGTTGAAAGAGAAATTAGAAGATAGGGCAGGAAGCCCTCTGACTTCTTTTAAGTCAGCCAAAACATGGATCTAACAGGCATCAAAAAGAATAATAACCGCCTGTACGCTTTATTCTTTCTCTAATCTAATCTTTTTTTGTGTTACCCCACCTGCTATTGTAAACTCCGATCAAAATTCATTTATCAATCAAAGAAGTTACCTGACATTATGGTGTTCAAGGGCATCAAGAAGCGCGTTAAAAATCTACTTACCCGATCAGCAGACAATCCAGACTTAGAATTGGATTCTAGTGCCGCTACCAAAATCACCGTAAGCAGAGATAACCACTCGGTTTCCAGAAAACTGATCAGCAACAATGCCCTAAAGGTTCTGTACCGTCTAGAAAGCGCCGGTTTTGAAGCCTATCTGGTAGGTGGTTGTATCCGGGATATTTTACTAGGGCACAGCCCCAAAGATTTTGATATCGCCACCAATGCACACCCGGAACAAGTCCATAAACTGTTCAGAAACTCACGTCTGATTGGCCGAAGATTTAGATTGGTTCACGTTCATTTTGGCCGTGAAATCATTGAAGTTGCTACCTTCCGTGCCAACCACCCCGAAGACAAACCAACAGTTTCTCATGCCAAGGGTCAGCAAAAATCAGCCACCAATGACGCTGGTATGCTACTTCGCGATAATGTGTATGGAACGGTTGAAGATGATGCTGAACGCCGCGACTTCACTGCCAACGCACTTTACTACTCTATTTCTGACTTCTCTATCCACGATTACGGTCAAGGCATAGAGGACATAGAGAACCGTACCCTTCGGATGATAGGTCAACCAAGTGTTCGCTATCAGGAAGACCCGGTCAGAATGCTTCGGGCCGTGCGTTTTGCAGCAAAACTGGATTTCCAGATCGAAGAACAAACCCGAGCCCCTATCTACGATATGGGGAAGCTACTGCTCAGTATTCCTTCAGCCCGCCTGTTTGATGAAGCATTAAAGCTGTTTCAATCAGGACACGCAGAGCAATCCTATCTGCTACTAAGGGAACACGGGCTTTTCAAGTTTCTGTTCCCAGGCACAGACCAATTATTGGATAGCAGTGACAGCGACTTTATTGAACGCCTGATTCTCAGCACCTGTCAGAACACCGACAAACGTATTGCTGAAAATAAACCTGTCACCCCTATCTTCCTGTTCGCAGCCTTCTTATGGCCAAAAGTCATGGAACACTGGGAAGAACAGAAACAACATATGCCTCCAGTTCCTGCCCTCACCAAAGCAGCACACATGGCACTGGATGAGCAAGTCAAAGCGACAGCGATTCCAAGACGTTTCTCAACAGCGATTAAAGAAATCTGGGATCTTCAGATTCGTTTACAACGTAGAAATGGCAAAAAAGCCTTTTCTCTGATGGAGCACCCTCGCTTCCGCGCGGCTTATGACTTCATTCTATTGAGAGAACAGGCCGGTGAGGATCTGGATGGTCTAGGTGAATGGTGGACAGACTTCCAACAGAGCGATGACAACATCAAGCAAAAGATGGCCAGCAAAGCAGGCCACCAAAGAAGGCACAAGCCAGGCTCAGGAAATCGCTCCAATCGCTCAAAACAAGGTAACAACCGAAATCGCAATCGGTCAAAAAACCGCAAACCCAAGTCACCTTCTGCCGGGGAATAGATTCCAGCCATGAACATCGCTTACATAGGAATGGGCAGCAATCTGGAATCCCCTGTCGAACAAATGAAATCAGCCAGCGAAGCACTTTTGGCCCACCCCAAGATTACTGGCGTTGAGTTCTCCAAAGTCTATAACACCACTCCGGTAGGCCCTCAGAATCAACCTGACTATGTAAATGCCGCAGCAAAAATCGAGACAGAATTATCCGCTGTCGAACTTCTGGACGCACTTCAAGCCATTGAGAATACGCACGGTCGCGTTCGGACCATTCGCTGGGGGGCCCGAACACTCGATTTGGATATCCTGCTTTATAATCAGGACACCATTCACACTGACCGCCTTATCGTTCCTCACAAAGAACTGCCTAATCGCAACTTTGTGCTCATCCCTTTATCGGATCTCTGCCCAACCCTTACCCTTCCTAATGGACAGTCATTAGCCAAACTAATAGCAAACTGCCCTGAAAACGGGATCTCTGAGATTTCTGACGTAACACTTTAGGTGAATTAAGATATTTTCTTGATCCAGTTACATAAATCTACGAAAAGACGTTTTTTGCACTTAACTATCTTATTCTGTGTGATACCATGCGCACTTCTTAAACAGCTAGGCTCCTAACCATGGCAGTAACAGTCAATACTCTAAAAGAGATGAAACAAGCCGGTGAAAAGTTCACGTGCTTAACCTCTTACGATGCAACCTTTGCTCAACTAGTGAGCAGCGCAGGTGTTGAAGTTATCCTTATTGGTGATTCCTTAGGAATGGTTTTGCAAGGTAACGACAGTACGCTTCCTGTAACCGTTGAAGACATGGCCTATCACACACAATGTGTTGCCAACGGAAACCAAGGAGCCCTGTTGATGGCTGACATGCCTTTCATGTCTTACGCCACACCTGAACAAGCGATGGAAAACGCTGCCATTCTGATGCAATCCGGAGCCCACCTTGTAAAGCTTGAAGGTGGTGACTGGCTGGTTGAAACCACTCGTTTGCTTAGTGAACGCGGAATTCCTACCTGCTTACATCTTGGTTTAACCCCGCAAACGGTCAATAAGATGGGTGGTTACAAGGTGCAAGGTCGACAGGATCAACAAGCTGAAAAGATGATTACTGACGCAGTCGCTCTAGCCAAAGCTGGTGCAGACATCATTCTTCTGGAATGCGTTCCAAATGAATTAGCAAACAAAATCACCGAAGCGGTGGATGTGCCTGTAATTGGTATCGGCGCAGGAAATGGAACCGACGGACAGGTGCTCGTTATCCACGACATGCTAGGCGCTACCACAGGTCATCGCCCTAAGTTTGTGAAGAACTTCCTGGAAGGCAATAACAGTATCCAGGCGGCTATTGAACACTACATCACAGACGTTAAGTCTGGCGCTTTCCCTTCCGAAGAACACACATTCAAGTAAACACCTCCGAAAGATACTCGCTTAGATGATGTACAACTTATCAGTGGATAAGTCGTACATCAGCTTTATGGACACTTATCGTTATGAAAATCATTCACAGCATCCAAGAACTTCGTAAAGAACTATACATGCGCCGATTCGACAAAGAGCGCATCAGTTTTGTACCTACTATGGGAAACTTACACGAAGGCCATATCAGTCTGATTCATAAAGCAGCTGAGAAAGGAGACTGCGTTGTAGCCAGTATTTTTGTGAATCCTCTGCAATTCAGTGCTAATGAAGATCTGGAGTCTTACCCTCGCACTCCAGAGGAAGACGAAGCACAACTTATTGCGACCGGCTGCGTTGATTTCCTATTCCGACCACGCGTTGAAGAAGTGTATCCTGTTGGGCAAGAAAACCACACAGTGGTTGAAGTCCCAAATATCTCAGACGTTTACTGTGGGGCAAGCCGACCTGGTCACTTCCGTGGCGTTGCAACGGTGGTTTGTAAACTGTTAAACATAGTTCAACCGGATTTTGCTGTTTTTGGCCGCAAAGATTACCAACAACTCATGGTCATTGAAAAAATGGTCGAAGACCTGTGTCTGCCAGTAAAAATCATTGGTGCTGAAACAGCTCGCGCCGATGATGGCCTAGCATTGAGCTCTCGCAACGGTTATCTGACTGAAGAAGAGCGAGCAACGGCCTCTAACTTATATAAAGCACTGACGGAAGCGAAAGACGCCATCCTTGAAGGCCAAGCCGACTTTAAAGGCATTGAAACGCGCGCGAACCAATTCCTGGAACAAGCTGGATTCAAACCTGATTACTTTGATATCTGTAACGGTAAAACACTGGAACCCGCGCTTCGTTCCGATCAGGAACTAGTGATTCTAGCCGCGGCTCATCTAGGAAAAGCGCGCCTGATCGACAATTTTGTGGTGTCTCTTTCTTCCAAAAAGGAAGACAGCTAACCTCGAACAGCCAACAAATTGTTCAAATATCAGCCTAAGAGGATCAATCTGACGTGTTCGTAGATTGATCACTCAAGCGCTTTCGGGCATACTGCGCCCTCGAAAATCAAGGTAAAAGACTTAACGCCTTGAAAATAAAGACATTGAATAGTAATTACGATCAAGTAACGATCTTTATCAAGATCACTGATTTCCAGTAGAGGGGATTAATCCATGCAATCCATAATGCTGAAGGCAAAACTTCACCAAGCCAGAGTGACACACGCAGTTCTGGAGTATGAAGGCTCTTGTGCCATCGACGCGAACTTACTGGATATGACCGGCTTGAGAGAATACGAGCAGATTCAGATTTATAACCTGGATAACGGCGAGCGTTTCACAACTTACATCATTCGTGGTGAAGCAGGTTCCGGCATCATCTCAATGAACGGTGCAGCAGCGCATAAAGCCTCTCCAGGTGACCGAGTGATCATTTGTGCTTACGGCAATTACACCGAAGCCGAACTAATGAACCACAAACCTTCTATGGTCTACCTGAAAGAAGGGAATGAAGTAAGCCATACGGCTAACGCCATTCCGGTTCAAGTGGCATAAAAAACCACTTATCGAAAGAAAAGGTCTCTAAGGAGGCCTTTTTTTTGCATCTATTTTTCTCATATCATAAAGTTCTCTAAAGAATTTACATCACATTCATCAATTTATTATTGGTCATACTTAATACGGACAGGGTTTGACCTCTTATTTAAGGATAATCAGCATGTCAGAACTTCCATATTCATCTCACTACCCGAACACCCTGCCAATATGGAAGCAACTGAAAGAGCACCAGCTCAAGCTCAAACAAATTCACCTTCGTGATGAATTTAACCGTGATCCGGAACGTGCTGAACGCTTCCTTCAACAGGCCGCAGGCATCTATCTGGATTACTCAAAAAACCTGATTACCGATGAGACCCTCAGCTTATTAACCGAGCTAGCTTCCGAAACAGGCTTGCCAGATGCAATCACAGCCATGTTCGATGGCAAAGAAATTAATAACTCCGAAGAGCGCCCCGCACTGCATGTTGCGCTAAGAGATCAAAACAGCAAGCCTTTCATTGTGGAAGGCGAAGATGTGATGCCTGAAATCAAAGCAGCGCTCAACCAAATGGAACGCTTTGTGTGGGCCATCCACAGCGCCCAATGGCGAGGCTTTACCAACAAACGCTTCACTGACATTGTGCATTTAGGCATTGGCGGATCTTATCTTGGCCCTAAAGTGGTGTCAGCAGCACTTAAGCCCTATTGGAAAGCCGGCTTGAACCTTCATTATGTAGCCAACATTGATGGCACACACATCACCGAAGAGCTTAAGCACCTATCGCCTGAAACCACGTTGTTTATCATTGCGTCCAAGTCCTTTGGAACACAAGAAACCATCATGAACGCCAAATCTGCCAAAGAATGGTTCCTGCGTAATGGAGGTCAGGAAGACGAGGTACACAAGCACTTTGTAGCCATCACAGCGAACAAACAAAAGGCTTACAACTTCGGCATTCGTGAAGAAAACATTTTCCCTATGTGGGATTGGGTAGGTGGGCGATACTCATTGTGGTCAACCATTGGTTTACCCATTGCGCTAACCATCGGAATTGAGAACTTCAAGAACCTGCTAGCGGGTGCTCATGAAATGGACGAGCATTTCCGAACTGCTCCACTGAAAGAAAACATTCCTGCGATACTCGGGTTGCTTGGCGTCTGGTATTCAAACTTCTTTGATGCGGATTCACACGCGATTCTACCGTACGATCATTATCTTCGAGCTCTTCCTGCGCATATTCAACAGCTGGACATGGAAAGTAACGGTAAAACAGTAACCCACAAAGGAGAACCGGTTGAATGGTCCACCGGGCCGATCATCTGGGGTGGTGCAGGCGCAAACGGTCAACACGCCTACCACCAGCTTCTGCACCAAGGAACACACTTCTTACCTGCGGACTTCATTATGCCGCTCCGCACACATAACCACATTGGCGATCATCACGCGTTGTTGTTATCAAACTGCCTGAGCCAGAGCCAAGCCTTAATGCAAGGTAAAACGCTTGAAGAAGCGAAAGCTGAACTCAAAGCAAAAGGACGCAGTGACGCACAAATTGAAGAGCTTGCACCTCACAAGGTAATTCCGGGCAACCGTCCTTCGAATACTATTCTATTCGAAAAATCGACACCGAGAACGGTGGGCGCTTTGATCGCTATGTACGAACACAAAGTCTTCGTTCAGGGCGTCGTCTGGAACATCAACTCGTTTGACCAATGGGGCGTTGAACTAGGTAAAGAGCTTGGAGAAGGCATCTATAAAATCATTACGGGTGATGACGAACCGAATGGACAGGACAGCTCCACCAAGGGGTTGATAGATCTGTTCAAGAAGATTAACAACCGCATCTAAATAAAGCTGTCAACGTTGCTACTACTGCGTTAAAAATTGACTCAAATGCTCATTTATAAATTATAAACTGCGCGTTCTCCTCAATTTTTGCCTTGTACTAGCGGCCTTGACTACGCTTTCTTGACTAGCATTTTCATACACAAAAATTACTCTTTCATTCTCTAGAACCTAGCTTTTCAGGGAGCATTCTTGCTCCCTATACCGACTCCTGATACCCTGCCGCCATATTTTATCCACTCACCTCCAACAAAGAGAAATCACTATGGCTAAAGTGTGTGTAATTGGTGCAGGAACAATGGGCGCAGGTATCGCCCAAGCCTTCGCAACGCAAGGATTCGACGTAGTTCTACGAGACATTAAACAAGAGTTTATTGACCGTGGTTTAGCTGGGATCGAAAAGAATCTGGGTCGCCTGGTTAGCAAGGAAAAAATCTCTCAACAACAAGCGGACGATATTCGCAGTAAGTTGGTAGGCAGTGTAAATGTCCAAGACGTAGCTGATTGCGATCTGATCGTTGAAGCCGCTGTTGAAAACATGGAAATCAAAAAAAGCATCTTTGCCGAACTTGATTCAGTTTGTGGTGAAAACACTATTTTCGCGACCAACACCTCTTCTCTGTCGATCACGGAAGTTGCGGCTGCAACCAACCGACCTGACAAAGTGATTGGTATGCACTTCTTCAATCCAGCACCCATCATGAAGCTGGTAGAAATCATCCGTGGCATTACCACTTCGGAAGAAACCTTTAATCAGGTTAAAGCCATCACTGAACAATTGGGTAAAACTCCAGTAGAAGTAGCAGAAGCACCAGGCTTCGTTGTGAATCGCATTCTGATTCCCATGATCAACGAAGCAGTAGGTATTCTTGCAGAAGGTGTTGCCAGCGTTGAAGACATCGACACAGCGATGAAGCTGGGTGCAAACCACCCAATGGGTCCACTAGCCCTGGCGGACCTGATTGGCCTGGACGTTTGCCTTGCAATTATGGAAGTACTTCAGGACGAGTTCGGTGACAGCAAGTATCGCCCTCATCCCCTACTGCGCAAGTATGTTCGTGGTGGCTGGTTGGGTCGTAAGTCTGGTAAAGGCTTCTACTCTTACTAGAAGCTATCTACGCGGCCTGCAAGGCGTTGCCGATACTGAGAATGGAGTCGGCCAGATACAAAGGAAGTGAGAGCATCTTAGACAAGGCAAAAATTTACGATAGAGCGGAGCTTACAGATAGTAAGCGAGCATCTAGAGCAAATTTTTAACACAGTATAAGTTGCCCTCACGATCTTTTAGCGGCCTACTCGCCTATGTGCCAGCCGGAAGTGATCGGGTAGCGACGATCCTTACCAAACCCCCGCTGCGTAATCCTAATCCCTATCGGCGCCTGACGTCGCTTGTACTCATTCAAGTCGACCAAACGCACGACCCGATAGACATCGTCCTTACTGAATCCTTTCGCTACAATATCATCGGCACTGACGTCTTCTTCAACGTACAAACGCAAGATCTCATCAAGAATGTCATATGGCGGAAGTGAGTCTTCGTCTTTTTGATCTGGAGCCAATTCTGCAGAAGGCGGACGTGTAATTACGCGATCCGGAATTACATCTGAAATGGTGTTGCGGTAACGGCTCAATGCATATACCAAGGTCTTTGGAACGTCTTTCAAAACGTCAAAGCCACCCGCCATATCGCCATACAAGGTAGAATAACCCACCGCCATCTCAGACTTATTACCTGTGGTTAATACCAAATAACCCTTCTTATTTGAAATCGCCATGAGCAAAACACCACGACAACGCGCCTGGAGATTTTCTTCCGTGGTATCACGCTGAGTGCCTTCAAACTCATCTTCCAGCATGCCCATGAACGCATTGAAAGACTGCTCAATCGGGATAACTTTATAGTTCACACCCAGTGCATTGGCTTCCGCTTCCGCATCCTGCAAGCTCATTTGAGAGGTGTACTTATACGGCATCATCACCGCTTCTACTCGCTCAGAGCCAAGAGCATCCACCGCAACAGCCAGAGTCAACGCCGAGTCAATCCCACCAGACAAACCAAGTACCACGCCCTTAAAGCGATTCTTATTTACATAATCGCGGACTCCAGTCACCAAGGCTTGGTATGCACTCGCATGATCGGACAGCTCATCCACTACCTCTCCAGAGATATGTACATCATCATGGTCGGCAGATACGGATACAGGAATCAATGCTTCCTGATATTGAGTCGCCAAAGCCACTCGTTCGCCATTGGCATCGACTGCCATTGAAGCACCGTCAAATACAAGCTCATCCTGACCGCCTACCTGGTTCACATACAACAGACTCACCTGATGTTTGCGACAATGTTCTTCCACCAGCAGATGTCGCTCTTCAACTTTATTCATATGGAAAGGCGACGCATTCAAATTAAGAATACACTGCGCACCAGCATCTACCGCATCGGCAACGGGCGCATCATGCCAAACATCTTCACAAATAGTCAGACCAAAGGTTATGCCTTCAATATCCAGCACAGTGGCTTTTTGATGACCTTCCGAGAAATAACGTTTCTCATCAAACACCTGAAAGTTCGGCAACTTCTGTTTGTGATAACGCGCTAACTCAGCACCAGCAAACAACACCACAGCCGAGTTATACAACTTGCCTTGCTCGGTCAGTGGTAGACCCAGAACTACATACACGTCCTTAGGCAATTCTTGCTTTAACCGCTCCAGGGCACCGGAAATTCTCTTCTCAAGGCTAGGACGTAACAACAAATCTTCAGGCGGATAACCAGTCAACACCAACTCAGAAAACATAACCAATTCAGCATTATGATCAGACTGAGCTTGTTTTACTCTGTCCAAAACTAATTGCGTGTTCCCTTCGATATCCCCGACGAGAGGATTGACCTGAGCCATTACAACTGACAGTGTTGCCATTTCTTTTCCTTTGATCTGTGGTATGAAAGCGATATTCTTAATATCTATTAACAGAGGTGTGCATTGTCTTAAATCTCATAGCATTTAGCAAAGCACAAACAATGGAAAAGTAACGATAAAACGCCGCTCTTTCCGATAAAGCCATACTCAGTTCAACTGAGAACAATAACAACAGGAAGTATCACGCTAATGCCTCACGGATTATGGCTCCCCAATCGACGTTTGATTGAGGTTTATAACTATTATCGCTTAATTTTGTCTTTAAGCCTGGCACTTGCCGCCGGAGCAATTCTCGGAACCAAGCTGGCATCTGAAAGTGCCCACCAACTCTATCAAAGCATTAGCTATAGCTATTTATTCGTAGCTCTCATACTGACCGCGCTGTTAATGATCATGAAGCAGGTCCGTATCGGTCATATTCTGATCACGATCTCCATCGATATAGGCTTTCTGACAATCCTGATGTATGCCAGTGGGGGGATTCAAAGTGGACTTGGAAACCTTATTATCATCGCCGTTGCCTGTGGAAACATTATTACCACAGGGCGGTTTGGTGTTCTTCTGGCGGCCATTGCCTCCATCTGTACGCTGTACATGGAGTTTTATTTACAGTTGGAACAAAACGCTGCGGCTTCAGGTTATGTTCGGGCCGGATTACAGGGCTTTATGTATTTTGGAACCTCAATTCTTATCCAAAATATTTCCAAGCGAATCGATGAAGGGGAATTACTTGCCAAAGAGCAGGCCAGAGAGATCATTAACCTTGAGCAATTGAATAAGATGATTATCCAGCGAATGCGTACCGGTATCATCGTTTGCTCTCAAAATGGCAAGGTACACCTCGTCAACGAAGCTGCGAAAGAGCTAATGCCAATCAATACCGATCAGGATAATACCTTCATCAATTACCAGGTATTACCGCCTTTGATTTGCCAATATTTATCCGACTGGAAATCAGGTCTCCAACAGCAATTTGCCACCTTCCCATCCATAGGAGGCCATTCTGAAGTACGCTGTAGTTTTGCCCGACTAACCTCCAAGTCGGATGAGATTCTTATCTTTCTTGAAGACGCCTCCAAACTGAAGCGTGAAGCTCAGCAACTAAAACTCGCCTCCTTGGGACGACTCACCGCCAGCATCGCACATGAGATTAGAAACCCGTTAGGCGCCATCAGTCATGCTTCCCAGCTAATGCAAGAATCAGAAAACCTGGATAGAGCAGACCTAAAATTGGCGGGCATCATTCAGAACCACTGTATTCGAGTAAATAAAATCATTGAGAACGTCCTTCAACTTTCCCGAAGAAAAGTAGAAAGTACGGATCAAATTGAGTTATCTCAATGGCTGCCTAAACTGGTTGAGACCATTCGAGAAGAGAATATCGAAAGCGAAATCAACTTAACTATCCAGCATGATGTAACAGCCCAATTTGTTGAAAGCCAGCTAGAGCAGGTAATAACCAATCTAGTTACCAATGGCTTAAGGTACAGTAAACAACAAACAGGGAAAGCCACCATCGAACTGCACGCCAACATCGATGAGCAAACTAACTTGCCCTATATCGATGTGATTGATGATGGCCCAGGGATTCAGGAATCTGAACCGCACAAAGTATTCGAGCCTTTCTATACCACGGATAGTGCTGGCACTGGCCTGGGCTTATTTATCTCACGAGAACTTTGCGAGCTCAATCAAGCCAACTTAGAATATAGAAAGCATCCTGACAAAGGCAGTCAGTTTAGAGTCACGTTCGCACACCCGGAAAAGATTTTATAAGTTATGAACCAACATGTATTAGTCATCGATGACGAACCTGATATCCGAGAACTCCTTGATATTACCCTGATGAGAATGGGAGTCGATGCAACGCTGGCCGAAAACATTACCCAAGCCAAAGAGTTTCTTGAACAACAAAGTTTTGATCTTTGCCTTACTGATATGAATCTTCCAGATGGCAATGGCATCGATCTGGTGGCTTATATTCAAAAAGAGTATCCATCAACCCCTGTTGCCGTGATCACCGCATACGGAAGTATGGAAACTGCCGTAACGGCACTCAAAGCGGGAGCGTTTGACTTTGTTTCCAAGCCAATTGAACTTAAACACCTTAGGGACCTGGTTCAATCAGCATTTAAACTGCCTTCTGAAGTAACCTCGTCCTCAGCGCCATCAACCACTTCCGAAACAACCGAGAACTCTGCCAAACAGATTCTTGGTGAGTCAAAAGCGGTTGCCCTGTTAAGAAAACAAGTAGCCAAACTGGCACGAAGCCAGGCACCCGTCTATATCCACGGTGAATCCGGTAGTGGTAAAGAATTGGCCGCCAAATTGATTCATGAGCTTGGCCCCAGATCAGAAGGTCCATTCATTGCAGTAAACTGTGGCGCCATCCCCAGCGAGCTTATGGAAAGTGAATTCTTTGGTCACAAGAAAGGTGCATTCACAGGGGCGACAGAAAATAAAGAAGGCTTCTTTCAGGCCGCAAATGGAGGCACCTTATTCCTTGATGAAGTAGCTGATCTGCCTCTCGCCATGCAAGTAAAATTGCTGCGTTCATTGCAAGAAAAATCGGTGCGCCCGGTGGGGGAACAAAAAGAAATAGCCATTGATGTCAGGATCTTAAGTGCGACTCACAAAGATCTCAGTTTGGAAGTGGACGAAGGCCGTTTCCGGCAAGATTTGTTCTACCGCATCAATGTGATCACGTTGAATGTCCCCGCTCTTCGTGAACGTAAAGAGGACGTTGAATTACTCGCATCCAAAATGCTCGATAAGATAGCCACCGAATGGCAAATGGATCATATCGAACTTGCGCTAGAAGCGATGGAAGCGCTTAAAGATTATCACTTTCCCGGTAACATTCGAGAGCTTCAGAATATTCTGGAACGGGCTTACACCCTTTGCGAAGGCGACATCATCAATGTGGAAGATTTGCAACTTCCAACCTCTCGCGCACAACCCGAAAGCACCCCATTAGATGAAGCAGAGGTAAACATTGAAGAGATCGGCTCTCTAGATGACTTCCTTGAAAACATCGAGAAAAAAGCCATTCAACAAGCTCTGGAAGAAACCCGATGGAATAAAACAGCTGCGGCTAAACGCTTGGGCATCACCTTCCGGGCACTCCGATATAAACTGAAAAAACTGAACATGGAATGACACGTCACCCAGCCTAAAAAGCACTGGTTACATTCTGTTTCAAATCCATACGTTTGATAATATGAAAAGAGGAACCAGTACTCATTAAAATATCCAGCTCGAATCATAATTAGAAGAATAATAACTAAACGTATCGAGTTGGATATGAAAAAGAAGCTGCACGGTTTTTCACTAATAGAGCTCACCATTGTAATGGCGATTGTCGCAATTACTGCGTATCTTGCCATGCCTTCTTTCTATCAATGGCAAAGTAAACACAATGTAGAAACCGCCGTTTCTACCATGATGGAAGCCATTAATTTTACTCGTTACACCGCTATAGAAACGGACAGTACAATCACCCTCTGCCCAACCCTTGACCACAAAACCTGCTCAAAAGATTGGCAAGGTGCCATCATGATTTTTCGTGATGAAGACAAGAACAAGCAACTGGATCAACAAGAAGAACTGATCCGTATTGAGCATTTAAACCTGAAAGGTTTTATCAAATCAGAATCCTGGTTTGGCAGTAATCGCTACCTTCGAATGACACCGGGTGGCCTGACCAACAATCAGAACGGTCGCTATACGATTTGCCCTAGCAATGGCGATTCTCAGATCGCTCGTCAAATCATTATTAATCGTAGAGGCAAAGCACGCCTGGCTAAGGACTGGGATCAGGATGGGATTGTTGATGGCAGCAAAGGCAATCCGGTAAACTGTTCAATTAAAACCGCCTAGAGAATCTCAGTTATATCTCAAAAACAATATCACTACCAAGCTTCGCAACGCTGCTGAGTCGTTATACGACATCCAAGACCAGAACTGTATAATCTCAGCAAGCCATCGTCTTTAGCTAACGTCGATAACGGTTCAGCTTCAAGAATAATTCCGGAAAAATCATTATTTGATAGCAAGCGCAAACGATAGGCAAATGGCTCTTTGTCAGGTACAACTGCCTTACACACCTCACCTAACCGAATTCCTTCATACCTCTGAAGTACTTTCTGCCAGTGGCCAAATTTAATTTTATGCTCCGTTAAGGAAGACATACACGTTAACAGCGCCTGCTGCCCTGTAGATCTGGCATGCGACTGAATAAAGTCCCGATAACTCGGAATAGCTACAGCCATGAGCAACCCAATAATAACCAAAACAACCAGCATTTCGAGTAATGTAAACCCTCTTATAGAACGGACCACCATAACTCCCTACGAACTAATAACTTAGACTCTTCTACTCCTTTATGATGACACACCCGAAATATAGCCCGCTTTTGAGCTGAGAAGACCAAAGAATCGACCGTTAGAGCTATCCAGTAATCAGACATATCTTCATCGCAGGACACATTTTCAGCTACCACAAAAGACTCAAGTTCATAAGGCATCAATTTACGTGCAGAGATACGCCATAAAGAGGTGTCAACCTCAGGAACCCAGCAGGACTGAACACCCCCTGAAATAGCCAAACAGGAATCACCAATAGAGGAAGCACTTTGAGCATCCAGAAAGCGCTTCACTTGTCGCTCAACTAATCGAAAAGCTCGCGCCTTTTGATAATGCTCATCGTAATAACCAACCAACGTTAATTGTGCTCTTCCTTGCTTCCCGATAACCAAAGCACTACTGGAAACAATAAACAATAAGAACATCACCCACAACAAAACAGACCCTGCTTGCTGAATTCTAGCCAACGATCTATCCATTCGGTAATATTATCAATGAATTAAATGTATGCGAAAGGATCTCTCCAGATACCCCTTTAGCCCAATAATTAGGGTTGGCTTGAGAAACATCCATCGGACGATAAGTCACCAATTTTACTCTTAAAGCTACGGGTCTCATTTTTCCCGAAACAAATTGATCACTGGGCAAATAAGCGTCTGGTATCCCGTCAAACCGATCAAAAATAAAGGTTTCTCCAACAAAGCTACCTCTATCGACTGCAACCTGAAATTCAAGACGATAAACACCTTCCGTTAACCAATCGCCTAAACCAGAGGAAATACATTTAAGCTCAAAGCCACCTAAGTCATATTCATCAATGAGAAAGAAGTCCTCTATGATCTCTAAGTTTGATTTATTCCCCAAACAATTACGAACCGTACCAATGAAAGGCAACTGAGCCCGATAGCGAATTTTTAATCCGTTACCATCAAATTGAATAGGTTGATCTGCATCTCCTAGTCCAGCACCTCCTCGGGCCAAAGCTTTAGAAAAGTATGACAAAGCAAAACGACCGACTTCATGACTTTCAATGAGGAGGTGCTGTGTTCGCAGTACACTGATAACCGAGATAAACCACTGCGATGAAGCAACGGTTAACAGACTAGCTAAAGAAACAACCACCATCAGCTCCACCAATGAAAAACCACGTTGCATTAGAGCCTCCCCTATCTTTTAAAAACTACATCAAGGCTCGTTCGATACAATACTTCGTTTTTTGACATTTTTTTAAGGACTCCCCAGCCCAAGCCACTGCCATACACAAGTGATCTTGGCACCGAAATATTGAAGCAGAAGACTGAGGTAAACTGGAAGATAAGTTTTCTGACAAATGAGTTAAATCCAGCTGCACTAATTGTTCAGGAGAACAAAGATCACAAAAGAATGGCTCAATCAAAGCAAGGTTAGTCACCTGATAGAGCTCGTAGTTTTGATAATTAAGATGAATACGGCGGGAGGTTTCTTCTATAAGTTCAATTGCTTGACCGCTATGCAAAGCATAATCTAGCTGTTCTTGAGAGGCCAGCTGGAGTCTAACCGCCCCCAAAACAGATAAAGAGATCAGTACTAGAGCAACGAGTAGCTCAATAAGAGAGAGGCCTAGATAGCCTTTGAATCGCAACATATTTCACATCCGTGTGAATACTCAATCCTATTAAGTACTGAATATATTGCGACTTATCTATTTTGTAACTAGGTAATATGTAGGAGATTTAAACCTTACGAACAATTTAACTATTATTTCTGACAAGAATCAGGCGCGCCTACGGAATAACTAAAATCACCACTCACGCCAACTGTAATTGTGCCACAAACATCGCCAGCCTGAGTTCCTTTAGGAACCGCTTTCAACATGTAGCTATCCCGATCTGCAGCAGATATAGTAACTGTGTAGTGGTCTGTGACTTTTGGATCTAACTTCATTACCAACGTTTCACTTGGCTTTCCTACATCACCCCCTCCTTGCGCTGCACCTAAATAAGTCATGTGCTCAAACTTGTATTGCTCCATTTCAACAGTAAGCTCATGTAACTGAGCCATAACATCAGTCCTGTTTCCAGTATATATAAACTGCTGATATTGAGGGTATGCAACAAAACCAAGCACGCCAATAATCGCCACAACGATCATTAACTCAATAAGAGTAAAGCCTTGAGATCTTAAAGAATTAATCATCATTCCTACCTACCTTCTTATATTGTTCATCCGTCAATTGTTTTAATTTACTGACAAATCCGTCTTCATTAATGGTTATTTCCACCCACCTAATCTTTGTAAGACCAGAACAACCGACAATTGTACGCCCTCGTTCGTCATAACATGAGACTAATTTAGATACAGGAAAAGCTCGGTCAGAAATCACAATCTCATTTTTTGAGAAGTCATCAAGCGATCCATACACAATGCGATCTTTCGCCTGAGCCCCAGCGCATAAAATCAAGCCACACATTAAAATAGATGAGCGATACAGCGGCCTAAACATACTCATTTTATTTCCTCCCAAGAGATTCTTGATGGTTGGTCTGGGTACAAACCCAAGCCTCCAATTTGCGGCCGGTCAAAAGTAGACTGCCCTAATCCTTTATTCCCTAGGCGAGTCAACCCTGCAGGAGGACTATTCAATTGATACCCTGCTAGACCATTATCGTCTTCATTAATTTGCCCATCCTGATTGAAATCCAAAATAGCTGGTTCCGGGTTTGCACCGTAAAGCAATGAAATCGCCATCAAGAAACCAGATGCACCGAATTTACAGGGATCAGACTCTGGAACTAAGGTATTAAATAGCACATAATCGGAAATCTTAAGTGGATCATGGATGACACGTTCACCAGCAGAAGGTAAGGGTAGATACCATCCCATTTTCTTTTGGGTACCAGATTCATTTGTTTCGTAACCATAATCAAAGGTAGCTTCAGAGGCCCTTTCTGGCACGATGGAACGAACTATCAAATCCTCTCCATCCACGGTAACACTGCTTTCTTCAATTTTACGCTTCACAAACAAATTAGAAGTCGAACTTAAAGACATATTATATTTGGAGTTCGCATGCATAACTGTGTAAACATGTTCTGCGTCGGTTGTATCATGATCTCCCTCCGCTATAAACTGCCCCGTTCCGAAAAATAACAACTGATTAGGCCAGGTTGCTATATCCGACACCATAGGATTATCAGCCACAATCAACTCAGTGGTAATAGGACGACGACCTTCTGTAACAAATACAGGGCTTTTTCTACTTCCACCAAAACTGGTTGCTACACCATCAATATAGGTAATCTGGCTATCAAACACCCACTCAGAAGACTTAACAGACCGTGTATTTATAGCCCATACATTTCCTTGAACATCGCCTGCATAAATAAAATCTGTCGTACCATTACCATCTAAATCCCGTAGCTTCACACTGGACATACCGTTACAAGCATCAAGACATTCGCCAGAGGTTAACCCTCCATACTCGCTATCGAACGTTTTTAACAAGGCACCCGTTTTTACATCGAGCATAAAGATCTTCGCTCGACCATCGAGTGTATTGTGATAACCGTTTGCCACCAAAACAACCCATGAATCATCATTCATCTTGGCTACTTTTGCTTGAGGATAAGTCAGGCCCAAGCCATCAATCTCAACTTCCCAGAGCACCTTATTCGTGGAACTCTCATCAATCGATTCTGGATTTGTCACGTCCAAAGCAAATAACGTCTTACCACCTGCTCCTAACCCGCCAATAAGTACCGTTTTCCATGCACTATCAATATAAGCATCTGCCACTTCAACTGTGCCATCAACGTAATATCTGTGGTTATAGTTTTGATCTACTAAGTAATGAAGTCCTCGATCACTCTCTGTTGACGTTACACCGTAGGGAACATAAGCAAATTCTTCTTTACCTGTTTCGGCATTAAAAGCATGCAACATTCCATCGTTTGCACCTACATAGATCATTGGCGTTCTGTCGAACAAGCCAATTTGATAGGAGATATATCCAGGCTCAATATAGTCAGGCCAATTAGAAGCTGCCGTAGAAATATACACAGGAGTAGAATTAATAATATCGCCAAGCGCTGTAGACCTATCCCTAAAGGCCCCAGTACTAGCACCTTCTTTGGAACGATCTCCTCGTAAGTAATTAACTGCATCTGAGATGAAATCGGACACACCTAACCCTTTATTGGCATAGATAGGTGCATATGTGGATTCGAAAATTGTATTGAGATCAGCTTCATGCTCATCTGGTAATGAAGCCGTTCTAAATGCCACTCCCTTGCCTAGACCAGTAGCCGAATCATAATCGTAAGTTAAAATATTTCGACTACCATAGGACAATTTATCGAGTTCTTCCGAAGCTTTCCATTGAACAGCACCTGCTGACAAATCGGACTTCAACTCCTGAGCGATCAGCTCTCCCCCCCATGATCCGGAAGTAAATTGTGCGTAGTAAAACTTACTATCAGTCCGATAACTGGTCGAGTTAAACGCCAAAGCCGATGCTGTACCCGTACGACTCTCAATTTCATCGATCGAAGCTTCTAAAGAATCAATTAAATTCTGAGGATTCTTCGCATTCAAGTATAACCCTCGGCCATTCCATGCTGCGTGACGAACATCATCAATAGTTGAGTTAGTATTCGACTGAGGCTGGGGCCAATCAAAAGGCTGATTGGGATTCAGAGGCATACCATCCATATCCGTTTCACGGCCTGAAGTAGTATCATTTGGAACAATCTCACCATTCACTCCAAATGCAACAGTAAAGGTGACCATATGTTGGGCATCATTCTCATCTTTACCCTCAGTAATTGGCACCTCATTAGCTAATGAAGTCTTCAGGTCAGTGGCATAATATTTTAAAGCAACATCCGCCAGAGTATGAGAGTAGGAATCACGATCAGACGCTCGAACTAATTCATGAGATGAATTCCCGTCATAATTTCCAGGCCCAGACCAATCACTATCACTATTCCAATAGCCATCCGTCATCATAATGGTATAGTTCTGCTGACAAGAGCCTCCCTCATCCTCAGACTGAATAGGAGAACTGGAGCCTGCATAATATCTTCCCGCATTATCCAAAGCGCTCCTCAGAGGGGTACCACCACTTGCAGGTACAGAGAAGACATTGGATAACAATGCACTTTTATTGGATGCAACAGTCATGTCTTTTACTGAGTCGAACTGACCACGGTTAATGGTCGCCAAACCCATTCTCGTTTCAGAATCTGCAATCACCTCTGATATGGCTTTTTTCGCTACGTTCTGACGCTTTCGATAGTAACTATACCAGTTACGAAAATTTTGCTGCTGAGTTGCATTCATTTCTGAGTAGGTGACTTTACGACCTGGATCTGTGGATGACGGATTGAACTCGGCCAAACACTCACCAGGATCAAACTCCTCATCATTATCCTTATCTAACCATGGGATATAACCAAAAGAGCCACTAATACTCTCCGTTGATTCAGGATACCCAACCCACGGTGTATAGGTTTGGCTAGGATCATACGCTGTTGCGTTATAGCCCACGCACCACTCAAGTAACTCATCATCTCGATACCCTTCTTTATCAAGCATGTCATTGGACGCATAGAAGGCATCTTCATCATAGATAACATAATCAGGATTAAACTTATCTGGTGTACTATTGATGTATCCCCATGACCCATCATACCAATCTTCCCTTTGAGTACGATATTCTATGTCTCCCGCCGGACAAATATAATCATTCTTTGAGGCATAACCAGTACTCCATCTGCGACATGAACCATTACTCCGATAACGGCTACAGTAGGTATAAGGACAAACTTGGTAGGTAAAACTATATGTACCCTCTGGATAGTATGTATTTGCCCCAGTAGTTTTAGTCACATCCCAGGCCATACTTCCTGAGTCATCCACCACAAAATATATATTTGGCTGAACACTAAAACCCAAAAAGAGGGGGCGATCTTTAATTACTCCAGGTGCTGCATACCCAGAAAGAGAAAAAACAGAGCCTAGACAAAGTAAGGCAAACAGATAAATACGTTTATTAAGCTTCCACATAGTTATATCTACCTTGTTATATGTTAAGCGCATAATGTGTGCGAATGACAGTAGATGCCCTACCATCTACTCCCCACCCCATGGCGGTAATGCGAAAAGCATACAACCCATCTGGCTCACCGTCGTCGTCATTTTTTGTTCTACCCAAATATTCAATGATAGCCAGAGGTTGTCTTTCATAAGAGTCATCGTATTCCACCTCTATAAAACTCATATCATTTCGAGTTTCATCCCACTCAGCCACATTGTTGTATTCAAAAGCACCATCCAGAGGTAAAGCGGGTAGAATACGGTTATCAGAATCAATAACCAAACTGTATCGACCATTATTACCAGTGTATAAGGCCGAAAGTCGTTCTATCGAAGTCACTTCATTCTGCAGCAATTGAGCGATTTGACTTACAGCAAATTCAGCGGATTCAAAAGAAATCTGTTTTTGCCGAGCATTAAAATTACCCTGCAAGGCCATTGAGGTATTTTTCATTGAAGAAACCCCCCACAACGTCATGATCAACATTAAAGCCAAACACACCAGAAGCACATTACCAACCTGCTTTGCTGGATATGGGACACGGCTCACTAGTTTCATAGTTAAAGCCCCTTATTACGAATTTTCACAATATTAACAAGCTCCTGGCTGCTCAGATCACCAGCAATGGTCACAGCAACTCGAACCTGTACTGGTTTATTGATGTTACTAACGCCGGTTAAGTTATTAATCACTTGGTTAGCAACACCGTCACCATCGCTATCCACACCATAGGTCACTTGAAAATCTTTAACCATCCGGACAATTTCATTGGTTTTCGAAGGAGCTTCACCATTCACAAGCCTAAATAAAGACTGAGTCGCTCCACCATCAATCATTGAACCTGCTACTTGGTATGTAATATCAAAGTAGCGACCTACCATAGTAGCTCCCCCTCCCGCGTGAGAGTTATAGCTTTTGTCTGTTCGCAAGACTGAGTAAGAATTTTGATTTAGGAAACCGTCACCGTCATTGTCGACACCTTGAGTGTATTGAAGTGCAGACACCTGACCATTGGCAATGACAGCATCAGCACCAAACCCCATAGCAATAGTCGGCGCTAAAGCAGTGGGGTTATTCGTCAAGATAAAGGAAGAAGCCTCAGCACAATTACTTACTACCAACCAATCACCCTCTGATATTTTTGCGTTACCACTCGCGTCAAAAACATTAAATGCATCAACAATGAAAGACGATATACCGGTACCTGTTTTAGTACCATTTGTATCATGAGTTAATACACGAATATCTAAATCTTGCATATAAAACATAGAAAGAGTATCCGGGTTAGACCCACCATCTTGACCAGATACCCCCCAATAACTACCTGGATTCCGATTAAGCACACTCTGAACCAATACTTCTGGAGATACGGCCCTAGGATCAACATCTGTCTGAACACACCCCATATAACCTGCTTGAGTGAGATCATTTTTAACAAACTTTAACGCGACTCGAGTAGTCTCCATTAACTGCATGGAATCTGAATTCATTTCAAAAGTTTCACCCATTCGACTAAACAAACGAAGAACAGCTAACAGCAAGGTTATTGAAATTAACGTGGCCACCAAGATCTCAACTAAAGTAAAACCCTTGTTATCTCTATTTTTCATACCATCTCCCTTAAGGTCGAATTACCAGCTTCATGCAGGCTAGATCCACCATGTAATTACCACTACAACCTGTACCTAACTTAACAGCAGTTCCATCTGATTTTTGAGCTAACTGCCGATCATCCCACATAATCACTACCTCATAGAAAGTGGTTAATACATTGACACCTTCCACCTCTCTGTTTTCCACACGAAGGTCGACTGTCCCCTGCCCTTTAGGCAATTCACCTACCATCTTTTCCCAATCAGCCAACATAAAATTCGTCATAGCTTTACGAGAACACCCAGAACTGCAATCCAAATTAATATGATCCTGATACTTTTCATCTCCCCATAGATCGGCATCAATATTATTATAAGCCGCATCAACGCCTTGATTAGAAGGCCGGGTAGAAAACTGACTGCGGATAGCATCTCCGATATACGTCATTGACTCCATCGCTTTAGTCTTATTCATGGAACTGATATTTCTTTTCATAGCAGTACTTTGAAGCGCCCCCATACCCAATAACGCGACCATCAAAATTATTGCAGCGACTAGCACTTCAACCATCGTAAGACCCGATTGGCGACTAAGTGTCATTATATTTCTCCTATCAACAATCTTCATGCGCACTAATAATTGGCAGTCCACCAGGCGTTAACGAAAGACGACGCCTTTTATTTCCATTCGCCTTGCCATAGCAAAAATTGATATCTCCGCTCGTATTAGCAACGCCTTCGAAATCAAAAATAAAACCTGTTACCGATGCTGTTGACGTTAACTTTTCATAATTCCCTCTACTCTTAATGACTTCTTCGCCATTACTCACAACACCATCATTATTAGAATCTACAAATATCACCCAGCCATTCGCCCACTCATTACCAGTCGTACCACATTGGTTATTAATGGCCGTTTTCATCGCACAAACTGTTACGCTTGAACGCCTTTTTAATGCCTCACTTTTTGCAAAAACAATCGCTGATAACGTTTCATTGGCTTGGGTTTTCAAACGCTGCCCCTGAATCAAGCGATCAAATTCAGGGAAAGCCACTAGAAGCAATACACCAACAATGGCTACAACAACCATCAACTCAATTAAAGTAAAACCACTTTGATTTTCAGAAAAGGGACTATTAGATAGAAGGGCCATTCAACTCACATCCTACATTTGCATACTTCAGGGCGTTTTTTTGATAATTGAAGTATATGAGAAGTAAAAAAAGAGTCTTAGCCATATCAGATCAATGGCTTATTTGCGGGAGCAAATGGTGATGAGAATATCAAAAAGAATTTAGACAGAGCTTTACTGTGAAATCAATCACATAAAAGCCCCGTTCGGAAAAACATCAATTAAACTTCAGTAACAGGTATACGAAGTTCTTTAGGCATGGAGAAAACAACATTTTCAGGTTTACCGTCGAGCTCTTCCGGTGAATCCGCACCCAAAGATTTTAAACGTTCAACAACACCGCGAACCAGGACCTCCGGAGCCGATGCACCGGCCGTAATGCCTATCACAGATACATCTTTGAGCCAGCTCTTTTCGATCTGCTCCGCATCATCGATAAGATGAGCATCGCAACCGATGCGTTCGGACAATTCACGAAGACGGTTAGAGTTTGAACTGTTTGGCGACCCAACTACCAATACCAGATCACAATCGGCCGCCAGCTCTTTAACTGCATCCTGACGGTTCTGAGTTGCGTAACAAATATCATCTTTACGCGGCCCTTCAATATCTGGAAAGGTTTCACGCAACGCAGTAATCACCTTGGCAGTGTCATCCATGGACAAGGTGGTCTGAGTTACATAAGCCAACTTGGAAGGGTCTTTTACCTTCAGTTGATAAGCATCCTGTTCATTTTCCACAAGGAAGATATCACCACCAAAGGAGTGGTCATATTGCCCCATGGTACCCTCAACTTCCGGATGACCTGCGTGACCAATAAGCACACATTCTCGACCATCCTGACTGAACTTAGTCACTTCCATATGCACTTTAGTAACCAAAGGACAGGTCGCGTCAAAAACCTTCAGGCCACGACGTTTAGCTTCGTCCTGCACTGCTTTAGATACGCCATGAGCACTGAAAATCACCAGATTATCGTCCGGCACTTCATTCAGTTCATCCACAAAGATTGCACCACGACTCTTCAGACCATTCACAACAAAACGGTTATGAACCACCTCATGGCGAACATAAATAGGCGCACCGAATACATCTAACGCGCGATTCACAATTTCAATGGCACGATCAACACCAGCACAGAAACCACGAGGATTAGCGAGTTTTATTTTCATTCGAAAGCCTATTTATCAACAGTTGGAATTACTTTTGGAAATCATTAAAGCTGCGTAGCTTGTTCAGAAGCTTGCTGAACATCCACAATTTTCACTTTAAACGTAAGGGTTTCACCAGCTAAAGGATGATTAAAATCCACAATCACTTCATTTTCCAAAACCGACTTAACAACACCCGGAAGCTCAGCATTGTTGGCATCCGCAAAGGACAACATTAATCCCGGTTCAAGATTCATATCATCGCCGAACTGATCTTTTTTGAAAGATTGAACATTGTTCGGATTAGGCTGACCAAAGGCTTTTTCCGGCGGCATGGTGAATGTCTGTTCATCACCTGCTTGCAAACCTACCAGCACTTCCTCAAAACCAGCCAGTAAATTACCGTCACCCATTACAAAGGTTGCTGGTTTACTATCAAAGTTAGAATCCACTAAACCGCCATCAGACAAAGCGATTGAAAAATTAAGAGTGACTTCCATGCCCTCAGCGATTTGATTTACCGTCGTCATTCGGATCTCCGAGCCATAAATATAGAATCTATCACCAGAATGGCTGCCCCAATAGAAATAGCTGTGTCCGCTATATTAAAGGCAGGAAAGTGATAAACATCGTAATACACATGAATAAAGTCGATCACATAGCCATACACCATACGATCATACAAATTACCTAACGCGCCACCTAACACCAGCGCAATTGCCAGTCGCTCCCATTGGGAAACTTCTTTGCCGAGCAATAACCAACCGATTAATCCGGCAGACACCACAAACGCGATACCAGCAAAGAACCAACGCTGCCAACCGCCTTGATCAGACAAGAAGCTGAACGCTGCACCGTAATTATGAAGTAGTGTCCAATTGAACATAGGCATGACTTCAACAGACACACCATAATCCAGAAGATTGGTCGCTACTTGCTTAGTAATGTAATCCAGCGCAATCACAATCACTGCCAAGAGTAACCAGACCGCACGTTTTTGCTGAAGTTCTAATGCCATAGGTATTCCCGGGACAAGAAAATATGCTTACGCATATTTTCTTTGCTCACCCTGACCCTCAACATTCTCAACACAACGCCCACACAAGGTCTCGTGCTCTTCATGCGAACCAACGTCATCACTGTGATGCCAGCAACGCTCACACTTAGGCTTCTCAGTCTTAACGACTTCGATAGCCAAACCATCCATATCAGACGCCTGACCACCCTCACCTCCAACTACAGTTGCAGCCGAAGTAATAAGAACGAAACGTAACTCTTCATCTAACTGATCAAGTACCGCTTTAACTTCGCTATTACAATAAAGCGTCACTTCAGCCGTTAGAGAACCCTTCACCAGGTTGTCATTACGTGCTTGTTCGATGGCCTTATTCACTTCGGTCTTAATCGCCATCACTTTACGCCAGAATGTATCGTCCAGATCTTGCGCTGGTAATCCTGGAAAGCCTTCAAACCACTCTTCCAGGAACACAGACTCTGAACTATTGCCCGGCGTGAACTCAAGCATTTCTTCAGCAGTGAAAGATAAAATAGGTGCAATCCAACGAGTCATCGCCTGAAGAACATAGTAAAGCGCTGTCTGACAACTACGACGAGCCTGACTATCAGCTTTGGTTGTATATTGACGATCTTTAATAATGTCGAGATAGAAACCACCTAATTCAATCACACAGAAATTATGAACTTTCTGATAGATACTCAACAACGCATAATCGTCATACGCTTCGATCAATTCTTTCTGAAGCTTTTCAGTTTCGGAAATCGCCCAGGCATCCAAAGGCAGCAAGTCAGCAGGCGCTACCATATCCGTTTCAGGGTTAAAGCCTTTCAGGTTCGCTAACAAGAAACGGGCGGTATTACGAATACGACGATACGAATCGGCTGTACGCTTAAGGATTTCATCAGAAACCGTCATTTCACCTGAGTAATCGGTAGACGCTACCCAAAGACGAAGAATATCAGCACCTAACTGATCCACCTTTTCCTGAGGAGCAATCACATTGCCCAAGGATTTAGACATCTTACGACCGTCTTTATCTACGGTGAAACCATGAGTAAGCACTGTCTTGTAGGGCGCTGAACCACGAACCGCGGTACTGGTTAATAAAGACGACTGGAACCAGCCACGATGCTGATCCGAACCTTCAAGATACAAATCTGCCGGTGAACCCAATTGCTCACGCTGATCCAGTACAGAATAGTGCGTCACACCGGAATCAAACCAAACATCCAAGGTATCCGTTACTTTATCGTAGTTTGCCGCGTCCTCACCAAGCAGCTCAGAAGCATCCAGATCAAACCAGGCATCAATGCCCTTTTCTTCTACTTTAAGTGCAACCTGTTCAATCAACTCAGCGGTATTCGGATGAAGATCACCGGTCTCTTTATGGATGAACAGCGCAATTGGCACACCCCAGGTACGCTGACGAGAGATACACCAGTCAGGGCGATCGTTCATCATGGAATCGATACGCGCTTTACCCCAGTCCGGACGCCATTCAACGCTGTCATTTACTTCTTTCATTGCCGTTTCAAGCAGACCATTCTCGGTCATGCTGATAAACCACTGAGGCGTAGCACGGAAAATAATCG
>Ga0255776_10000475_pt1 | contig 46209 bp, 40 predicted proteins | sample 071ome_19_FD_179974 | JGI IMG/M metagenome (GOLD analysis project Ga0255776, IMG submission 179974) | Coastal salt marsh microbial communities from the Groves Creek Marsh, Skidaway Island, Georgia - 071413AT metaG (version 2) | ecosystem: Environmental > Aquatic > Marine > Intertidal zone >... | reverse complement strand
CTGGGAAAGCGCATGGACTCTCCTTCCCGGCCGTTTTGTCGTGAGCGGTCTTGAGTTTCAGTCGACGACGCCTCGCAACCAGTTCAGCATGGTCGTCGATACGGGAAAGGTGAGCGTTTCCATATTTGGCCTGCTGTCAAGAACGGTGGCGATCACACAGGCTGAAGCCGCCGGCGTTGAAGTCCGGTATGCGAAAGTCACAGGGGTCAGCCAATCCAGCAGCGCCAACGCAAAACCCCCCTGGACCATAAGACTCGACAACGTTTCTGCGACCGGTATCCGGAAAGCCGAGATACAGAATCTTACGGGCGTGGATGACATGACATTCCTCGGATCAGGAACCCTGGATACCCTCAAGATGAGCATCGTTACCAAAGGGGGTCTCATGCAGGTAGACCGCGCCGTCGGGTCCATGGTCATTGACAACCAGACGGGCGCCAAAAATGACGGCGCTCCGTTGCGGATCGATGCAGATCTGTCGATCGCGAGCCACAGGCCTCGGCAATATAAAGGCAAAGAGAAAATGCAGTTCTTCACCGGCACCATAAACGCAAAGGGCAATTTTGCAAGCATTGGTCCGGTCTCTTTTCTGCCAGACAGTGAACTGAACCTGACAACCAAGGGTGAGGGAGACCTTGAAGCCCAACTCAAAATTGAAAGCGGAGAACTCATGCCCGGTTCCCAATTTACTTTTGAGTCAGACAACCTGAAGACGACATTCCTGCAGTTCGAGGCGACCGGCAACGGGACCATGAAAGCGTCCGTCGATTCAAAAAGGAACAGGCCCGTAGCAATTCAGATCGAACTGGATGCGTTTCAGATTGCTGAGCCGGGCGACCCTGCGCCCTATCTTTCCGGCTCCGATCTCAATATCGAGGGGGAGGCCCACCGCCTTTTGCTTTATTCTCAAAAAGGCGATGGCACAGGCGCCCTGTCCTTCCACATCGACCAAGGTCTCGTTGAGGACATCCAGCACTACAACAAATTCATACCTTCCAATATTGGCCTTAAGTTCCTTTCTGGCTCAGCGAGCACCCGAGGCGGCTTTTCCATTGATAGCGGGGTGGCTCACGGCCTGATAGAAGTCTCTGGCACGGGCATAACGCTCTTGGCTCAGGACCGGGAAATCGAAGCCGACTTTCACCTCTCCGCAAACCTGTCTGAAGGGGACTGGCGTACCCGGCGATTTCGATTGAACGATTCGACCATTCGCCTTGAAAAAGTACAGATCTCATCGAAGGCCAAGGAGACAGACGAGGACTGGTGGGGGGAAGTTGAGATCGAGCGCGGACAACTTGTCTGGCAAGAGCCATTTGATCTGAGCGCAAAAATGCGTCTCGCCATGCGCGATGTGGAGCCGCTTCTGCACATGTTCCGGGATCCGGAGAAAAAGAAATCCAAAATTGACGAATTCCTCAATGTGAAAAATGTCGAGGGGCAAATGCTCGCTCAGTCCCGAGACGAGGAAATCCATATCGATCCGCTTCATATAGACAGTGACGGCCTCGAGGTGATATCCAAATTATCTCTTTCCCGCGATACGGCAAACGGCGTCTTGTACGCTAAATTCAAAAAAGTCTCTGCGCATTTTGAAATTGTTGACAAATCCCCTCGAATGATCGGATTCGGCGGACGTAAGAAAATCCTGCAAGAGGTGGATCTGTCTCGCCTGGACGCAAAACCATAAGCCTTTAGACCATGCCCGCCCCAGACTTTTCTGAATTCGCTGATTTCGCAGCGACAATCGCCGCCGAAGCACGAGACATCACACAAAAATACTTTCGCCGGCCTCATGATGTCTCGAGTAAATCGGATGGCACCCCCGTGACCATCGCAGATCTTGAAATCGAGCAAAAGGCGCGATTGATGATCGCTGAACAGTACCCTGATCACGGCGTCTACGGAGAAGAAGAAGGAGAAGACAATACTCGCTCCGAATGGCTATGGGTGATTGATCCGATCGACGGCACCAAGAGTTTTGCCACAGGCAAACGGACTTTTGGGTGCCTGATAGCGCTCCTTCAAGATCGCCGGCCGGTACTGGGGATCATTGATATGCCTTCTCTTGACGAACGCTGGCTCGGAATCAAGGGCGAGCCCACCCTTTATAACGGACAACCCTGTCGCACTGCCAAGACCGCTTCTCTGCAAGACGCGACGCTCAACGCGACTACACCCGATATGTTCAGTACGGATGAGTGGAGCGTATTTTCCCGCATGAGCGAAGTCGTACGGTTCCGCCAATTTGGCACTGATTGCTATGCCTATGGTCTTCTGGCTTGTGGATTTACTGATCTCGTGCTCGAAGCAGGACTCGGTCGGTTTGACTATCTGGCACTGGTTCCGGTCATTGAGGGGGCCGGTGGCTGCATCAGTGACTGGCAAGGCCGTCCGCTGACCTTTGATTCGGCCGGGCAAGCCTTGGCCAGCGCCAACGAAGCCTTACATGCCCACGCTTTGGATTTTCTTGGATCAGTAATATGACTGGGCTAGGCATTATGTCTCGGACAGCAATCCTTTTTGCTGCGTTAGTGATGTGGGCACTGCCCATAGCGCCATCGGGAGCAGACCAGAACGATCCACGGCTGGATCGACTTTTTACTGAACTGAAACTGGCGGCCGACCAGGCATCAGCCGACGACATCGCAGCGGAGATCTGGGCCCTGTGGCGGAAAACAGACAACCCCGTGGCCGCCCAGGCGCTTGCCGACGGCAGCGAGGCGATCAGGACGAGACAATACCGAAGCGCTTACCGGCACTTCAGCAAGGTTATCGAGCAGGCGCCTGCCTTTGCCGAAGGCTGGAATGCCCGCGCGACCGTTCTCTATCTGATGGGGGCTTATCGGGAATCTATCGACGACATCAGGGAAACCCTTCAACGCGAGCCGCGCCATTTTGGCGCATTGTCGGGTCTTGGACTCATCTTTTTACAGCAGAAGCAGTTTGGCCCAGCTGCAGCTGCTTTCCGGGATGCCCTTCTCATCAATCCGCACCTTCCCCGCATACAGGCCGCCATTGACGAGTTAGAATCTCGACAAAGATCGATTGATGAAAAAAACGCAATCTGATTTCAGTTGTTGCCCGGCCAAACCCGCGAGTTCAGCCAGGCTGACAAATCCCCCACCTCTTCGGGCGTGACGGTATGCGGCATTGGATAGGTGTGCCACGACACATCGCAGCCGTTGTCTTCAAGCACCTGCCTGCTGCTCTCCCCGAGCGCCAGCACGAGAACAGGATCAAAAAGTCCGTGGGCAAGAAAGACCGGCGTCGGAATAGCGCCCTTTTCTGCTGATTCAGAAAACGTTCCCGAAAGCGGCAGATAGGTGGAAAGCCCGACAATTCCCCCCAACGGTTCCTCGCAACCAAAACCGTAGTGCAGGGCCACCGCCCCTCCCTGGGAAAAGCCTCCCACCACTATTCGGGATCGTGGAATGCCTCGTCCTTCTTCCCGACGGACCAGAGACTCAACAATGCCCGCCGCCTCGGAAAGACCTGCCGCGTCCTCCTGCTTCACGATTTCCATGCCGGTCAGATCGTACCAGCCCCGCATGATCATGCCCCCGTTAAGCGTAATCGGCCGTTCAGGCGCATTGGGAAGGATAAAACGAACCGGCAGCCCCGAGGGGAGATCCAGCATGTTGGGCAGATCCTTGAAGTCGTTACAGTCGGCGCCGAGGCCATGAAGCCAGATAACCGAAAACACAGGCGCCGCGCCCGTTTCTATTTCAAGGGGGTTAGAAAAAATGTCGCTCATGTTGACAACCCGGTAATGTTTAGTTGATTGTAACGGCAACGATTGCGTTTACTCGACCCGGCTCAAGCGGGGTCGGTGGATTTTGTAACACTAACCAGGTTTCACCTTGCCTCTGCCATTACCCACCTACGAAGACGTTCTTGCAGCTGCAGACCGGCTAAAAGGAGTAGCCCACAAAACGCCGGCGCTTCGCGACACGCCCATCGATAGCAAGGTGGGTGCCGCGGTCATTTTTAAGTGTGAAAACCTGCAACGTATCAACGCTTTTAAGTTTCGCGGCGCCTGGAACGCAATCAGTCAGCTGAGTGAGGCCGATCGACGTAAAGGTGTGATCACACACTCCTCCGGAAATCATGCCCAGGCGGTTGCTCTGGCGGGGAGTCTGCTCGATATTGAAACCACAATCGTCATGCCCCAGGATGCTCCCCAGGCGAAACTCTCAGGCACAAAACGGTACGCGACACGGGTCATCACCTATGACCCGAAAACAACCAAGCGTGAAGCACTCTGCCAGGAGCTGATTGTTGAGCATGACTACGTCCTCATCCCGCCTTTTGATCATCCACATATCATCGCCGGCCAAGGGACTGCGGCAATGGAACTCATTCAGAGAACTGGCCCTATTGACACCTTGCTTGTGCCCTGTGGAGGAGGAGGTCTTTTAAGTGGCAGTATTCTGAGTGCGCAAGCGCTTTCGCCTGGATGCAAGGTTATTGGTGTCGAACCGGAAAATGCCGATGATGCGGTCCAGTCGTTTCGAACGGGCCAACTTCAAAGAATCGAAAATCCCCAGACGATTGCAGACGGAACCCGGACGGAATGCCTTGGCGAACTGACCTTTGAAATCATTCGTCAGAAAGTACACGACATGGTTAGCGTCTCTGAAGCAACGATTGCACTGGCCACGCGCACACTGTTTGAAGATGCCCGGGTAGTGGCAGAGCCATCCGGAGCACTGGGGCTTGCGGCCCTGCTCAGCGGCGCTGTTCAGGCAAAGGGACGCGTTGGCGTCATCCTCAGCGGCGGCAACATCGATCCCGCGCTGATGGCGACGATTTTGAAAGATTCCTGAGGCAGCTGAGCAGACAAAAGGCGCCGTGATCGATGGGCTGACAAAACCCCGGAAGTGAGGCTCAGTTTTGCGTATTTAAGGGGATGGAAATAGTGCTGGAGTTTTCAGAATCTTTCGCGGCATCACGATTTAGCTCTTGAAATGTGGGCAGCAGGCCGCTAAACCACCAGGCGACCAAAATACCGGCCAGGATCAAAATTGAAATCAAGACCGTTTTGCGCCAACTCTTCTTCTGTGAGGTCGAGAACTTCAGCCACTGACGCCCCTTCTTGTCCTTGAACGCCTCTTTGCCCAGGACGGGTACTACCGAGCCGATGCTCTCTTCCTGGGTATCATCTGCTCCAGCCAGAACCGTCGACTCATCTATCTCCATCAGTCGGGCATAGGCCCGAAGGTAGCCTCGAACAAAGGTAGGGCCAGGGAGAGCTTCGGTATCACCGGACTCCAGTGCCCTCACCATATCGACGGTCAGATTGAGATTTGCGGCAACGTCTTCCACCGACCAGCGATATCCCTGGCGGGCGTTTCGCAATTGATCTCCAGGAGAGAGATTACGGGTTTCGGGACTTGGTGTGTCAGCCATAGGAAGACAGCCCTTCTTTACAGCTTGGCCTGGCCTTATTATCGCTTCAAATGCAGATTTTTGTTTAGGCGCTCACGATATGCTGTAAGCACCGGTCCCGACAGCGATAAGTAACTCTTCATCGTTGTGCAGTTCCATGCGCGTAACAGCAACTTTCCGACCGGCGCGAAGCACAAAGCCTTTGGCCGAAAAGGTCTTGCCTAGACCAGGCCTGAGGTAATCCACCCGAAGATCTATCGTGCCCAGCCGGGAGAATTTGTCTGCCTCGTCTTCAAGCGACTGCACCCCTTCGCGTCGTAGCAAGGCAATAAACGCGACCAAACCCCCTACAACGTCGAGAACGCTCGAGATCACCCCTCCGTGCAGATTCCCCCGCGTGAAATTCCCAATCAGTTCATCGCGCATATCAAAGCGCACGACCACGTCTGATTCCCCCAGACGTTCCATCCGAAGACCCAAAACTTGATTAAATGGAATACGCTCCTCAAAGACTCGCGCTGCATCCAGCAAAGCCTGGGCCGATACTTGTGGGGTTTCTGTCAAGATGACTCCTTGCTGATTGGGATTTTTGCCTGGGGACGTCACGCGCTCAGATGCGCGTTTTATTTCACGCTCGATTATCTCTCAAAAGGTGGAATGTACGAGAAATCGTGAGATAGAATTAGCAGGGTCGTTTCTTGCTGGCGAAGCGGCATGTACACCATGGGGCCGTAGCTCAGCTGGGAGAGCGTCGCGTTCGCAATGCGAAGGTCGGGAGTTCGATCCTCCTCGGCTCCACCAATTTCCTCCCTGTATTCCTAGAGTTTTCAGTGAGATGACAATCTCACTGCCGTTGATTACTTCTTGTTTGGCACATTTTTGACACAGGAGTAATTTTAAATGGCAACCATCAGAAAACGCGGTTCCTCGTATCACGCCCAAGTGAGGAAGATCGGTTTCCCCGCAATAACCAAAAGTTTTAAGAATCTGCGGCTAGCGGAGCAGTGGGCGAGAAATACAGAGTCTGACTTGGAACGCCATTTTTTGGTGACTCTTCCAACCTCCATAACGGTATCTGATGTTCTGGAACGCTTTAAGCAAGAGGTCATGCCCCAACACAAAGGCGCTAGACAAGAGAGATATAAGGTACACACGATTCAACGCTTAATTCCACCCCTCAGGCTCTCAATTCTTTCCACAGCACATATTCGAGAATATCGCGATCTACGCCTTAAGGCCGTAGCACCAAGCACTGTGAGCAGGGAGTTAGCCGTCTTAAGAAGAGCAATCAACTATGGAATCAAAGAATGGGGAATTAATCTTCAGCAGAACCCTGTGTCGATGGTGTCATTACCTAAAATTGGGAGGGGCAGAGATAGGAGATTGGAAGCAGGAGAGGAAGAAAAACTCTTATCTGTCTCTGATGAACTCAAACGAATCATCATCATTGCACTGGAAACAGGTATGCGCAGAGGCGAGATACTGAACATCAAAAAGAGTCATATCGACTTTGTTCGTCAGACACTTCTCATACCACTTACCAAGACGGATACGCCACGCACTATCCCATTGTCATCAAGAGCAATAGAGTCGCTTAGAGGGCAACTGAGAGGCTCTCAGAACGTGATTCCAATAGAGGAAACTACCCTCTTCTCTTATAAACCAGATAGCGTCACTAGAGCCTTTATAAGGCTATGCAAAAGACAGGGCTTAAAGAATCTTAGATTCCATGATTTACGTCACGAGGCCACATCAAGATTCTTTGAGAAAGGTTTAAACCCTGTAGAGGTGGCCACCATTACAGGGCATAAAGATACGAGGATGCTGATGCGTTATACGCATCTTAGGGCGGAGGATTTGGTTAAGCGGTTGGGATGAATGGGGTTAACAGCCGTCAATGAATTTTTGAATAATTGGCTGTTTAGCCTTTTGATAATCATTTTCTGAGATCAAACCCTCCTCTACCAAAGATCTAAGTTGCAGTAACTTCTCCCGGATACCATTCACTTGCACCTTTTCCACGTTAGCGGCCACGCCTTCGGTGTCGATGCTTCAGGTATTTCATCCCCAAAATATACTACTATTTCTGAAGGGACTCTAATGAGTGTGGGTGCGTGTGAGGAACGTTGTCTCAAGCCCCAAATCACCCCAATCTAAAACCACCCTTCCCACATATCCTGAACACTAAACACCACCAAACACTGCTATTTAAGAGTTATTGAGCAACTGTGTCTGTAGTGCCTGAATGGGTAAGATAGAAAGATGGGTACATTGAATTGGGCATTAATTGGTTTCTGGGGTTGTGGGCTTGCGTTACTAGTCTTTGGGTTGCTTGCCATTGGATTTACTTCCAGCAGGGACGGAGGCTCTTCCTTTGTGCTTTGCCTGAAATGTGCGCGTCGCTGCACCACGCCTCACTGCGCTCCGCGACGCGCTGTCACACCCTCATACTTGACTAACGAATCTTCCTTTTTGTTGATTCGTGTCACTTATTGACTCGGCATCACCGCCTAGAGTGAATCCTGCTCAGCCAATTCACGAGGCAGTCATGAAAAGGCAAAATGGATTCACTCTTATTGAGTTACTGATAACAGTTGCAATCATTGGTGTTCTTGCATCTATCGCAATACCAATGTACGACAAATATATCTTAAGAACCCAAATGTCGGAGGGTTTTGTAATTACTGCTCCTGCAAGAACAAGTGTCGCTCTTATTTGTCAATTAGAAGGAAGATTGCCGACAGACAACGCAGACGCAGGATTGCCAACACCTGAAAACATATTCGGTGATTATTCAGACAATGTAGCAGTAGAAGACGGTAAGGTAATTGTTGAATTTGGAAAGAATGCTGTTGCAGATTTGCATGGTGAGAAAATAACCTTTACGCCCAGCGCATGTTCAAACTGGCAATGTTCAGGTACTCCAGGAATAGCACAATATCTACCAAGTTGTTCAACAGGTACAGCAGGAGTAGCGGTAGCAAAAACTAGTAATCTTAATGATCCTAAAAAAGGCGAAACATTTTGTAAGACTAGTAGTAGTTCTACAACAGGAAAACCAGGAGGAATTAGATCAAAGTATTTGTCCTCTCCGAAAAAAGGACAAACGGCTAAAGATGTTTTATTAAGTCAGTTAAATGATGTCGGTTGCAATACTGTGAAAAAAAGCAAAGCGGGAACAGGTTGGAATCAATTTTATGTCAAGCGAGCAGGAGATGGCGGTAAATGTAGAATCGCTCGTTGTAATAAATCGTATGACTATATGCCGGGGGGCAATGACAAATGGGTCAAGGATTTGCTCACTGACACAATTACTGAAATTGGAGTTAGCAAGGATTCATTTGATATAACTGTTACATCTAAACCAGGCCAACAATTAAAAGATCAGACCGTGGGAATTAAATACAAAGATAGCAATGGTGACTGGAAAGAACACTCATTTATATTTGGTGATACGGGAATGGGAGAAACGGTTGACTGGAAATCTGGCACTATTAAAAACTAAATATAAGGAAGAAGTCGGAACGCTTCTTAGTTTTATTGGAGGGTGTTTGTTCGGTATGTCGCTCTGGAACTAATGCAGACTCAAGTCTGATTGGTTCTTCTCTGACGGCTTCTCTGGGGGATAACCAAATCTCCCAAAAGTAACTCCAAAAACGAGTAACAAACGGATGTTGTCCGGTCTCTAGCCGGGGTAATCCATTAAGTTACCAGTCAGTGCAGGGTTTCCTGCTTTAACTGCTCTGCAACGGTGGCAAATTTGTAAACCCATTCCGCCCAATGATCTTCTTCAATCATCAGGCATCTGAATAGGTAGATTGCGTCCATCTCACATTGCTCCATGTCACCCAGTAAGGCATGCCATTTGGCCCAATCCCTCTTGGTCAATTTCTTATTTTTCTCATGCCAACCACACCCCCCTGATTACTGCTGTTTACCAAAGCAGAACAATGACTTAAGACCACCCAACTTATTTTTTAAATAGATATAGATTCAGAATAAGACTTGGATTTGGATTAAGCCTAGGATTTAGATTAGGACTTAGCCTTGGATTAGGCTTTGGACTTAGATTGAGCTTTGAACTTAAGCCAGTTCATCTTCCAAAAGACCCACAATCTTCTTAACCCTTGAGTAATGGTTTACCTTGGCAAGAGGGTTCTTGTGAGCATCCTGCTCAATACTGACGACCTCTAGTGCAAGGGGTTTTCCCATAAAGTTATTCGGAGCCATCCTATCCCGCCGCTCAACACGCACATCAAAGACTTCTTGATACATCCTAAGAAAGTCTGATTTCCACCCTGCTTTGACCAATGTGTCTGAGTTACTCTTCTCAATGTTGAACCACCCTTTAAGGCGCTCATTGCCTAAAGCAAAGGTCATCTCCAAAGAGTATTTCTTGAACATGGGGTTATAGACTTTCCCCCACTCAATGATTTGACCCCTGTAGACCCCCGGCTCGATATAAACCGGCCTATCAGAATCTTCTTCAGAGGGTTGGTCATAACGGCTAAGTTCATCATCTGGAATTCCAAGAGCATTTAGGACATCAAACCCCTCTTCTATCGCCTCGTCCATAGTTTCTCCCGGATCATCTGATACGCCTTTGCTTCCTTGCTGAGTGTTGAGCGGTTTGTTTTATTCACTGTCACAGGGACGCTCAGTAATCCTTGTGGCTGTGGTTGGATTGGTTCTAGATCACCCAACAGACCTTGATTGCTTTGTTTCATGGTTTTCTCCATATAAGTTGTTAAAAATCCCGGGGAATTCCGGGGCTGAGAAGGCTTTTCCGGAGCCATCAACCGGAGAGAAAGTTATTTCTCCCTAATTACTTATCTAGAGAAATTAAGTAACTGTTTTTATTGATGTTTCTGGGATTGAAAATATTCCCGGGAGAAACTGCTATCTGAAGGGGATGGGAAAGCCGGGGAACGAGGGTTTCCCTCTATAGAGTCCCTAACTCAAACCCCCAAAATTACCTACCGGTGAGTGGGTCGGATATAACGTAATAACGTGGAATTGAATGGGGGTGGTGGGGGTCTAGATTGGTGTGATGAACAATCTTTTTGGGTGGTCATCAAAGACTAACGCTTTGGCGCTACCTGTTGGCTTGGCACAGTAAATGTTAAAATTTGTTCCGGTCAAGAAGTAAATGACTGCAAAACTCGCTGAAGTACTAAGGAAAAATTGAGGAAGAGGCTTTCGCAATGCGAAGGTCGGGAGTTCGATCCTCCTCGGCTCCACCAACCTCTCCTGGAGTAGTCAAACCATTGCATAGAAGAAGGATATTCGCATTCAAGGACTGCTTCGACTCCATTCGAAAGCGACCAAGGCTCAGGGCGGGCTCGTCTTTTTTTTACGCCCTGATGCTGATCCTTGGCCAAGGATTTTTCGGACTTGCCAGCGTTGCGGGGGATCTTGACGGATCCAGAGCATCGTTCTTGCTTGACTACGACTTGAGCGAGTCCAGCCTGAACTACCTTTCTTACGAGATGACTGATGATCGGCGGGCGCAATTTCGACAGCGTCTTCGAGGCCTGGGCGACACCCACATCTATCTCTATACCCAGAATTCTGCTGACGATGTTCTGCCGATTGGGTATCGCACCTGGTTTAGGGACAAACTTATTGAGCTCAACAACGAAAACCTGAAACCGGTGCTCTGGCTTACACCAGACGGCTCGCCCAACATCACGAGCAATATCCCGGCCTGGAAGTTTCACGTCTCTTCGGTAATCGAAAATCTTGACGATCAGGTCGCTGGTTACGTACTTTGCCTCGAATGTGACGAATACTGGGATGGGGCAACCGTGACTTCCCTGCTGGGGTATGTCAAAGAAAGGACACAAAAACCCGTTGGCATTCACCTAACGCCGGGTGCTGGAGGTTACAACTGGGACCCCACTTACTACGCAGGCGCGGACTATATCTTTCTCCAACTTGGCTTCTCCGCCGAAGAGCACGGCTATGCCACCGTTTCTCTTGAAGAGAAACAAGCAATACTTCTTCAGGCGCTTAATTTGGGTATCCCGGTTATAGCGGCAGAATACTCGCTTGATTCTTCGTCTCCCGAAGCCAAAGCATTTGGTGATTGGGCCTGCGCTAACGGTGCCGTCGGCACTGGTAACGGACGCACGGTTGAAGCTTGCGGCCAGGCTGAAGAGGACGAGTCATTTGTCAAAAAGCATAGCGGTACGTTCGCCGCGGTCGGCCTTGCCATCGCAGCCGTTTGGGCTGTATCGACTTTTCGAGTCCCAGTTACCATGTGGGCCGAGGATGATCGTTACTTCCTCGGTTTCGATAAAACCCTTGGCGAGGATCATTCCGTCGGAATGACTTACAGCGACAACGGGACAATGCTGTTTCGCTACCAGTACCGTTTCTGACTGAACGGCGCACGCCGGCCAGACTCGGGGGTGTTGATTAATTCTCCATCACTGTTCGGAACCGGCTTGCCGCTAGGCGCATTTCTGAGCGACTACAAGATGGGACTGGTACTCGGCAAAACTGCGCTCATGTACCCGAACCGACCAAGTTATATCGGGTTCGGAATCGATCATCCTAAGCTTCTCCAACGATCCAGGAAGCGCGCCGGGAGTCAACAAAGCCTCAAGTATTGAAGCACTGTCTCCTTGATTCTGCCCTCGTTGGGAGTGACCCCCCAGCCATTCCTCCAGAGGCGTCGCGGCTGGCGACCAATCATAGGGGCAACATACTGCCAACTTCCCTTCAGATACCAAAGAGGCTTCTATCTCCTTAAGAAAGCTTAAAGGCGACGGAACACAGTCGAGTACATTCAGGGCTGAGACGAAGCCCAGAGACTCCGGACCCAATGGAAGACAGCATGCATCACAGCACCAGAAGTCGACCCGATCGATTTCAGGAAGGCTCACGGAGAACTCCCGCCGTTCATATACGACGCCGCCCTGTCGTTTGGGATAGACCACCCGCCCTTCGCGCAATACACGCGCTGCGATCCGTAAGAGGGAGAAATTAAGGTCGACACCCAACACCAGGCCCCTTAATCTGTCCGCTACATCAAACGTGGTGCCGCCAGTGGCGCAACCAACGTCCAACGCTACGGTATTCGAAGGGATTTTCCCCGCTTTTTCAATCGCTTGGCTTAAACAGCGGGATGCGGAGCCGGGTCGGTGGTTCGCAGAAATCACACCCTCGATGCCCTCAGAAGATGACGGCTCAGAAACGCGAAATTCGTAATGGTCCCAGGCATATGAACTCATGGCCTGCTTCATGGAGTCATAAGCGCTCCCCGGTCCAGCGGCGTCCGAGATCAGGGTTTCAATCTCGTGAGGCAGATCTTCCCTGGCAATTAAATGAAGCAAATAAGAATCGACCTGGCCCCTCACATTCGCATGGAGGATTGGAATGCCATCGATGATCGGGAATTCCATGCGACACCCTTCGTGCTCGCAATGGATCATCCCGAACTGAACCTCCCTGGCATCACCTTCAATCACGCTTGAAAGCGCCAATGGACTTGGCTCACGCCCGGAAAGCTTGCAGACAGGACAAATTGGTGCAATCTGCCTGAAATGGGAAATCTTCACCTCAGCCAATCAATACTGTTGGACATCCCGGCGGCATAATCTTTCCCGTTGGGCTCGGAATGGGAGCCACACACGTGGGGTGAGACGACATATCCTGAATTCGCGCCGCCGGTAACCCACCGATTAGCACGGTCGGGGATCCGACCGCTACCAGCCCGGGCCCGCCAGGAACACAGGTAGGCAACACACATGGCGCGGTCTGATCCGTCGCACGCGCTGCAGGGGTGCCTCCAATCAACACCGTAGGCTGGCCTGAGATAATTGCGAGCGGAAGCGCTGGATGAGGTGCGGGGGTCGGCACAGGCGCGGCCGGATGTATAGGAGCGTGACAGTGCGGCGCATCCTGCAACACCATGTCTCCCATTCGAGCAGCAGGATTTCCCATTAACCAGTTCCAGTTTTATTGATCAGCTCGGCGGCTGCCGTCACCCCGCGATCCGCAGCAGCCTGCAGCAGGGTCCGGCTCCGATCTACATCTCTCGGAACCCCATGACCATACAGATAGCAAATACCGAGCCAGTGTAACGCATTTCGATGCTGTTGGTCTGCTGCCAACTGCCATAGGTGGGCAGCTTCAAACCTATCCTTGGTGACGCCATCACCAAAAAAATGACAGACTGCCAGATTGTGCTGCCCTTCCGGGTCACCAGATTGCGCAGAATCCTGCCATAGACTTACCGCAGCCTCTTCATTCTTTTCCACGCCGCTGCCGCTCACATAGCAACTTGCCAGAGCATTTTTTGACTCTAAGTGTCCGGACTGCGCAGCCTCATCCCAAATCTGAAACGCCTGAACCAGATCCTGTGTGACTCCCTCACCCTTTTGATAACAAGTCGCGAGAGCGCACATTGCGTCCAAATCTCCAGCGTGCGCAGCGTCCTTCCATACCCTGACCGCTGTCGGCTTATTCTCTTTGACACCCAGTCCACAAAAATAATGGACGCCGAGTTTCATCATCGCCTCTTTGTTGCCTAGTTGGGCGCTAGAACGGCACCAAAAAAAACTCTTCTCAAGATCCTGGGAAACCCCTTCTCCCATTGCGTAGGCGCTTGATATGGCAAGCTGCGCGTCTTGGTGATTCTGATCAGCCGCTTTTGCCCAGAGATCAATAGCCTGTGAAACATCTCCTTTGCAGACGTCGCCAGTGAAGTAACAGACCCCCAAACGGTACTGCGCGCCCGCATGTCCCATACCGGCAGCATCAGTCCAGCACCTTACAGCCGCATCGTGATCTTCGGGGAGTCGGTCACCTGCCCAATACTCCAACCCGAGGACATAATTCGCTTCCGGATTGCCTGCAGCAGCGGCATCGCTGAGATAGGAGGCTGCCCGGGTCAGATTGACAGGTGAACCATCGCCCCGCAGATAGCACAAGCCAGCGAGAAGCTGGGCTTCAGCGCTCCCTCTGGCTGCCGCCTGTTCCCATAAACGGATTGCCGAAAAGCCGGAGTCGCTGGACAGGTCTCCCTGACTGCATAACTTTCCCATCTGGACCAAAGCATCGATCTGACCCTGTTCTACGGCTTTGCTTAACCACTCGATACCTGTTTTTGAATCTTTCTCTGAGGCGATGCCATCAATAAGGGCCATCGCATACTCAAACTGGGCGTTGGGGTTCCCCAACTCAGCGGCAGACTTCCAACAGTTAAGCGCATTGTCGGGGCCGTCGGGACCAACATCCATACTGAGAAACCAACAACCCAACCGGTAGAGCGCCTCGGGCTGATTCTGCTGGGATGCACGTTCCCACCAATCCCGGGCGATCAATGCGTCCTGTTTGACCCCGACTCCCGTCCAATAACACTCGCCTAAGGCATTCTGGGCATCTGCATCCTCACGCTCGGCGGCTTTTTGCCACCAATACACAGCTAGTGTAGGATTTTGATCGACTCCCTCTCCTTCGAAATAACAGTCAGCAAGGTTGAATTGTGATTCAACGTGACCAAACTCGGCGGCCTGACGCCACAAAGCAGCCGCCTTGGTGTAGCTTTTGCCGGTCGCCTCCTTGAAGCGCTCACAGCCTTCTAAGAACCATATCTCCAGTTGTTCTGGCCCAGGAGTCAACTCCTGGAGCGTTTTATTGACGATCTCTACAGCATCGGTTTCGTAGACGGATAACGCCTGGTGAACCGTAACGGGGAGTTGGCTGGCGTGGGTCATGTCGGGAAGGCTGCCGAAGCCGATCTAGATTCCAACTCCTTTTATTTTAGCAATCTCGCTATCGAGGCGGCGGACCTCTTTGTCAAAGTAGCTCTCCCAATCATCATACTCCTCAACCTTTTGCCACTCGTCTGAAGAGAACATCTGCTTCACGTCACTGACCTTCGCCGCAACGGTTTCCCGTAATCGGATCAAGGCCAACGCCGCCTCGTCAGGACCGGCAGGCACATCTCCCGCCCTTTTGACGAAACCCTCCTGCCTGATCAGATTCACCAAATCCCGAACTCCATCAAGATTGTTCTCCCGATAAGCTGCAGATAGCTGCTGAAACAGTTCTGTTGCGCGCGATTTGAATTCCTCTTCTACCCTATCGGGGTGGCATAACTGAGACCCCTTTTTGTAAAGTTGCTTTAACTCTTCCAATCTATCTTGGGATAGCTCCGGGCTGCTGGATTGCTCTGATGCTTTCTTGAATGTCTCGGAAAAGCGGGTATATCGTTCGTGGGCATCCTTGGCTTCCTGATGTGCTTGCTCACTAAACCCGGTGCCGAATGCTTTGCTCCTCAACTCAAGAAGCTCTTCTACTTTAGGTCCCAAGCGATAAAGCTTTTCTCTTCGAAATCGATTTTGGGTTCCTTCCATTTCGACGTGATAATCAAGTAACGCGAGCAATTGGCGATCGCGAAGTGATGCCTCAAGTCCTACCAGGACCTTCCCGCTATCATTCAAAATCAATCCACAATCTGCAGAGGCGTGCGACTGTCCGCTCGAAACGCTATCAGTCGGTCTAACTCCCGGCGGGTAGAACTTCGAGCCGAATTGTGTAATCCCTACGGCCTCATCCCCAACAAGTGACGTTAATAACAGGTGGGCGCTTTCCTCTTGCGATCGACTATCCGGTACGTACGTTCCAAGGGCAACACAGGTTCTATCCAGGATCAATACAACATCCGCGCCAGAAAGACAGGGCCACCCAGTCAGCGCGCCAGTCAATACCGTCCGCTCGGTTTTTGCGCCCCCCGTTATCGCCTGAAAGAGCGTCTCAGTAACCTGATCTTCTTGCTGACGCGTAGAAATCACCAAGTAAGAATCCAAACTGCATTGCCTCAGCAACTCCTCCCAGGCTGGGACATAGTCCCCAGCGCCAAGAAGCAGAATGCAGTCGCGAGACCCTGCAAGCTCCTCCATCAGGATGGAGGAAAGATTGAAAAAGTAGGGAGTAGCAGATCCCGACTGATCGTGTATGGGCATCGGGGCGTGACTTAAGGTTAACGAGAGTATTTCGAATGAGTCGCCAAACTATCTTTATGCCCTGGCGAGCCTAGGCTGATTGGTTTCCGTCTTCTGTCGGTTAATCGTCGACTTGAATGGGTTAAGGTTTACTCGTCTCTCCCATCTCATCTCAGGAAATCAGTTCTCGTCAGAGTCACTGCCAAACAACTGATTTGTGGCGCTCGAAAGCGTCTCAAAGAAGGATCCTGAAGCATCCTCTTGTGACTCAATCTGATCTAGTGGAAGTTCGACAGCCGGCATGATCGTCCAGGTCGCTTTCCCTCGATCGGCGTGGCCCCTGTTTTCAAACCACAGAACATTAGGACACGATGATGCTGAAACATTTCGGGGAGACGGTTGCTGAGGGTACTTCTTGGTCACCAACTTCCTGCCTGTAAAGTAGGTGCATGTGAACTGGCTGGCACGGCGTATGATCTGCTCCAGTTCCTCATCCGTTACCGGCTGTCGAATTGTGAGCACGCCGACACCCTCAATCTGAACACGGGCAGAGTCAAGATAAAGCTCTTCTTGGGATGAAATAGTCTCCAGAGATAACGGGTTCTTCTCGTGTACAAGCACAGCGCTATTGGTCGCCATCAACACAAGCCAGGCAAAGAACAGAATTATCAGTAAGCGTCTCATGGAATCTTCCTATACGAATGCATGAAAAATGTTTGCACCGGGCTGTCAGGATATCTCGACCTCAATGGTCGACTCATCTTTGCTGAGAACCATCGCAACGTTCGAAAAGCTCTCACTTTCTATCAATTTAGCTAGGCACCCCGCAGCGATTTTAGGCAGCACCGTCTGCGCCAAGGCCTGCTCGATAGCCCTGCCACCTGTGCCCGGATCGTTGTACCGGGTCACCAGGGTCTCAAGCACCTCATCAGCACAGTTCAGAGTGGCGCCGTAACGCTCCATCAACTGGTCGCGTATTCGTCCGATCGCAATCTCGGTAATCTTGACTAACTCGTCTTTCGATAGCGGCAGGTAAGGAACGACCGTTAGCCTCCCAACAAAAGCTGTTTTGAAATACTTTAGCAACTCCGGCCTGAGCATTTTGATCAATGACTGGATATCTAAATCTCTTGTTCCTTCTTCCACGGCGCTCGCAATTAGCTCATCCCCAACATTGGAAGTCATCACAATCAGACAGTTCCTGAAATCGATATCCCGCCCCTCGCTGTCCTTGGCATATCCTTTATCCAGAATCTGATAAAACACGTCGTGTACTCCCGGGTGAGCTTTCTCAATCTCATCCAAAAGTAATACCGAGTAGGGCTGTCTTCGAACCGCCTCAGTGAGCACTCCACCTTCTCCGTATCCAACATAACCCGCAGGCGCGCCGAGCAGCATGGAAACCTTATGCTCTTCTTTGAACTCAGACATGTTTATCGTGACAAGATTCTGGTCGCTGCCAAACAGTTGACGACTTAATGCCAAAGCCGTCTCGGTCTTCCCCACACCACTCGGACCACACAGCAAGAAAGAGCCGATTGGCTTTCGTTCGTCCTGCAGGCCTGCTCGCGAGGTGCGCACCGTCTCTGCGATATGCGAAATGGCATGGTCCTGTCCAATGACCTGTAACTGTAGATTCTCCTGGAGATCGCGGAGTTGAATCGCCTCAGTATTTTCAACCTGGCCCGCAGGCACGCCGGTGGATTCAGAGATGATGGACGCAATCACACGTCGATCGACCATCTCGCTGGCCATTCCGCCTGTCGACTGCACCTCTGATAAGGTCTCACGCAGTTTCAGAATCTTCTTTTGATCTGAAGCAGACTTTTTCTTCCCGCTTAACTTCTCATGAAGCGCGCGCAGCTTAGACAGCAAGTCCTTTTCTGCTTCCCACTTCTGGGTTAACTCATCAACTCGACTGACTGCCGCCTTCAGCTCTTCGTCGAGATGATCGCTCTTTTTCCTTACATCAATGGCTCGCAAATCATCGCGATCCAGCGCAGAGCGCCGATCCTTGAGGTACTCCAGATAGGAATGCGCCTTTTCAAGGCTCTTGGGCTGCACATTCTGCGTTATAGCGACACGCGCACAGGCAGTATCCAGCAATCCAAGCGCCTTATCAGGCAACTTCCGCTCAGGAATATATCGAACACTGAGATCCACGGCGGCATCGACGGCATCATCTGAAATCATGACCTCGTGATGTGCCTCCAGGTCATTGACTGCACCTCTGAGGATGCGACGAGCATCATCAAGACTGGGCTCTCCCACTTTCACCAGATCAAACCTTCGGGTCAGGGCTGGATCCTTCTCAATATGCTTCTTGTACTCGGCCCAAGTAGTCGCCGCAATGGTCCTGAATTCGCCACGAGCTAATGCGGGTTTCAACAGATTTGCTGCATCAATTCTCCCTCCCCCGCCATCTCCGATAAGAAGATGCGCTTCATCAATAAAGACAATTATCGGGCAATCCGACTGCTTCACCTCATTGATCACATCCTTCAGTCTGTTTTCAAACTCACCCTTGACACTGGCACCTGCTTCCAGGAGTGCAAGATCAAGGCTATAAATCTCTACAGATTTCAATAGATCAGGAACGTCTGCTTCTACTATCCTCTGGGCAAGCGCCTCTACGACCGCCGTCTTACCGACTCCGGGTTCTCCTACAAGGATAGGATTATTTTTTCCCTTCCGTGCCAGGATATCTATTAGTTGATGGAGCTCATCACTCCGTCCCACAACCGAGCCTAGACGCCCCTCTTTAGCCTCCTCCGTGAGATTAATTGCATATCGATCGAGACCGCTGCCACCATGCCGTTGTTCTCTGTGTGACAAAGACCGGTTTCCTCCTTTGCCTTGGCCTTGGCCTTGACCGTCTTCGGCGGACGCAGTGGTTTCGATTTGCCCATCCAACGCTTCGAGCGACACTCCGGAAAATGCCTCGTACCTTAAGGTTTGTATTCCCAAGACTTCCTGCTGGAGAAGTCCCAGCACCAAATGGAGTACCCGCACGTGGTCATCCGAGTAGTTCACCGACGCGAGAAGCCAACTGTCCTTAACCAGTTTGACAAGTTCGGCGCTCAACGTAGGTTGGACACTAGAGACGCCTGATTCCCTGGGAAGCCGACTCTGAAGTTCGCCGCGCAGTTGTAATTCATCAACTTTCTGACGCTTCAGAAATTCATCTAACGACTCATCATTAGATTCCAGAATCTCGAGCAACCAATGTTCAATTTCGATTGATTCCGATCCTGAGCTCAAAGCGTTTCCTGCCGCACGCTCGAGTGCCGCGCATAAAGGCGCATCCAGTTTGGCTACCAACTCGGTGAGGAGAAGTTGTGTCATGTGACGGGGCTCAGTAACTCGGTTTCGATAATCTCATCGGGTTTTCTATGAGGGTCGAGTACTGTGGTTCTCCCTAACCGAAACCCAGGATGATCTCTGGACGGCAGCCGCGGGGGCACAAGATACTTTCGAGCGCAGGACAGCATTATTCGAGTAGGTGCTGACGTCCGGGTATACAACCGAAGCAGTTCTTTGATTTCTCGGATAATCGTTTTGTCGGCTACTAGCGAGTCGAACCGACTTTTTGAGTCAACGTGCAAAACCGCGATCAAGCGACGAAAGTAGAAACTGCTTTGGGATCCCAGCATAAGCACCCCACCGAGTTGATTAAGGTATCCATCGCCCGCACCTAACCGACTAACCGATGAATCCGGCAGCATGATGGGCTCCTCCACCGTCACCGAAACCGTCACACGCAGCCCAACGAAATCTGTCAATAAATCCCGCATGCCCCGTAAAGCACGAAAACGCGGCATCATATGTGCTAAGTACTGAAAAAGCTGCTCTGGCTCAACATAGCTCGCTTCGTTTCCAGCTACTGTGTTGAAGTAGGCAGAGTCTGAAACCGCCCTATCGTCTGGTCGCTGCTGTTGGCTTTCATGGCGGATAGCGAGTGGACTTCGGCACGACAATAATCGACTCAATCTAAGCACTCGGTCATCAAAAAGTGCTAAAAATCGTCGTAGACGATGATCGCCTCGGCTAAACCCATCAACGATAGAATTTTGAAAATACTCAGGCAATACAGACTGGGGTCCCGCGAGAGATGGGGTATTGAGATAGACCTTGGCCTCCTCCTGATCTTTCTCGATCGCGGCGATCGCCTCTGACCCCTCCGCTGAGGATGGCTCAAGCCGGTAAACAATGGGCGTTTCTTCTATTTCGCCCGCTCGGCTTCCCAATAATCGCCAGAACCCTGCAAGCGTGACCTTGGCGCGATGAATTGACAGGAAATCAATCAGGTGCATACCTGGCTCCCATGGTCCGGGCCGAAGCTGGTTACTTTTTCATCGACACCGTCAATCCAGATCTCCGTCTCAACAAACCTGTCAAAACTGCACATCTCAACAAAGGCACTATGAATCAATCTTGCCAGCAGCGACCACTGATTCCTGTTGTGCTGGGGATCGAGATAAACTGAAAAGCGGGTGCCTTGCGCAATTACCCGCCGATTCGCAACCATCATTGGCCGAACCGACTGCCTCACATCAACCTTCAGTATAGACGCGACTGCCGAGGCCGTAAGCCCTACCGGAGCAGCCAGCGTCAGGAACTGCCTCAACTGGAGTTCTGGACGATCGCTATTGATGACGTTGCTGAGGTTGAAGTTAAGGAGTCCCAATAGTCTCCAATCGGAATCTTCGTATCGGTCGGGAACGATTTCGGTCGTCAATGTGGTGAGCATAGCGAGCGTACCCGGGATTTCTACAGAATCGATAGAGCTCCAACCTTTTAAGTCATCGTAGACCAGCGCGAGATTCCCGTTGGTGCACAGGATCTCGGCCGAAAACAGCTTAGGAAATGAATTCAACTCCGGGGAGCCCCACGCCAGCGCCACTTGATGCCCCTGGACCCCATCCTCATTTAGCCTCCTCAACGGCTCCCAGGACATCGTCGGGACTCCAATTTCGTGGGAAAAATTATATAACTGAGGGACCTCAACCTCCCCTTGGGGCGTGACTTCGTACAGCTTCGTGATTCTGGAGATCTTTTTTGTACCCGTTGATACCGCTTCGGCAAAAACGGGAACACGAACAGAAACATGGTCATACTGGATCGGCTCGCTTCGAGTAGAAAAAAGATTTATCACGGGGATGCAGTTCAACTGAAATGAATTGCTGGAAACTGCTCGTACTTCCCTGGCCGACAGATTTCCTAAAAAGAAGTCGAGCGTCAGGTGTGAAGAATGGCAATTCCGCATCGCCGACCCAATACCCGTCAATCGAACAAATGCCTGTTTCGCAGGGTAAAGGAAAAACTCTCGAATAAGTTGAATTCCGAGGTAACTGTTTCGGTCCGACGGGAGAAAGCAAAAATCCTCATCGAATGCCCGAGTCTTTAATTGATCCGCATCCAACAGCCCAAGAGAGGTTCCTGCTCCGTCACTCACTTGAATGTTGACGAGCTGTGAAAAAAGCGCCTCCGAAAATCGTCCGGCTGAAATATGATCTCCTTCCAGAAAGAGATCCACCTCCTCAATAGCCAGCTTGGAAAACATTTTGCCCGGGTCGTTCATCGAGAACTCCACTCGAACCACCGCATTGGCGCGAGAGTCGAGTTCTCCCTCTACGAAATCGAATGGCGCAGTCTGGGCCTTGATTCCAGAGATGTGGAACGGATAGAGCATTGTGTCCGCAGCGACGGTGAACGTGACAGCAGAATCATCGGCAGTCTGCGGAGAGAGTCGCACCCCCTTGCGGATGCTTCGGAGCGTCGTCAGCGATTCTTTATCCGGCGTCAGGCCAAGAACCGTCGACGTCGGTAGGATATCTTGTAACCCGGGATAGTTAAGCTGCAGTAGCGAACGCGTAATTTCGGGAAACTGTTCGGCAAGCGCTTGTTCGGTTTTTGCGGTCAGAAACGCGACTCCGTCCAGCAGGCGTTCCGTGTGCGGATCACGATACTCCTTTTGCACAACCTGGGCCGGTGCTTTTCCAGAATCCCGGCGATAGTTCCGTAGAAATTTCCTGTAGGCTCTTTGAATCAGAGCTAATTCCAGCTCAAAGTAGTTTAGAAAGCCCTCAGCCAAGTTCCGACTCCGTCAATTTTGCCCAGCTTCCATTTTGCTCTAGATTGGCTCCAAAAAACACGTCGGTCAAAAATCCATCTAAATTCAACCTGGCCGTTAATCCAACACGTAGAACCGACCCATTCTGTTGCGCACCATATAACTGAGCAGACACGTCCTCAAGTCGCGGCTCAAATTTCTCAATTGCATGTTGAAGGCGAGCGACCAGTGCCTCCCGATTGCCATGATAGTTCGTCGACACGTTGCCAAAATCCAACATTGACTGACCGATGATACTGCTCTGCCCTTCTAGGTTAATAAGCGCAGGGAGATTGTTGAGTATCTGCCCAAGGTTTCTCTGAACATCATCGAACAGGTCCACCTCCTTGCTGTCGTCCCCCAGCAACTCTCCCAATAAACTTAGACTTGGTTTAGTCACGATTAACTGTCGTATTCAATTGCGATATTTATGTCGCCACCCACTTCGTCAAGTTGCCACTGTGGGACAATATCAAGGTGGCAACTGACGGAGCGGCCATCCGCCTCCGGCTGCACTGACAAAGAAAAAGACCGAAGGGGGTAGCGACACAGTAATTGCTCGTCTCCCGCATCCAGCTCTGTGGTATAGCGTGACAACCAAGTCGTCAACTCACTCTCGCACTCGGCTGCAGTTCTTAACTCCCCCAACATCTGTCGCGCACGTTTCTTGACATAGTGCGAAATACGGCAGGCCGCCAGGGTTGTCTCCAAACGAGTGCCGAGTCGATTAGTCTCTGGTTCACTCCTTTGTTGAATCGACACATTTTCCAGAAATATTGCTTTCCGGCTGATGGTGTCCCAAGTGGCTACGATAAACCCACACCGATTGTAAAACTCTGCAGTCTCTTTTGAAAAACAATAGCGCGAGTGCGACTGCTTCAACGTCATTGATCCTGGCAATTGTGGTTCAAGATTAGCGATGGCGCCCTGGAACCGGTCCCTCCAAATCCCCCGCAGGAAACCAAACCAAGAGGTTCTGGAGAATTCTCGGACCACTGTCGCAGCAAATACAAAAACAGCATTGCACCACAGCCCAACCGATTGCTCGGATCTTTGGTTAAAGATTACCCCGGCTCGGTGATCCCTATAAGATTCTCGCAGCCTGAAAGCAGGCATAACAACTCCTGCAAAGCGCGCCGTTGGGTGACTTCTGAAACGTCGCCACTCCTCAAAATAGGCGCTCTCCATCAACCGACTCATTCGCGCCTTGTCAGAAAGCCAGCGGGCATCCTCCTCGCCAAAAAAGCCCTCGGCCGGAGAAAACAAAACTGGCGAGAGCGTTGCAGCCGCTAAGTCGGTCAACGAACGCGCTACCGGAATATTGATCTCGATCTCCGGATGCGGGGAGTCGATGCTTATGGGTTGACTTACTAGTAACAAGCCATATGGCTTGCCGCCTAATGTATTGAACTCTCTATTCGCAATCAGGTTATACAGTTGGGTACGCTCAATTGCGTGGGCATCGTCTAGGTCTTGGGCGATTTCCTCTGCGCTAATGTCTAAGAATCGGACTCCGGTCCTGCGCATAGACACTGGCAGGTTTACCAGCAGTGCTAAACCACCCCATGAACTCTCGAGCGCTTGAAACTTAGGGTGCTCATACAGCTTCGACAATTGCTCCGAAACAGTTCTGTCGATGTCTGCAATCAGGCGGTTAATCAGCCCCAACAGTGCATTTCTTGACGCACATGCCGAACGATCAATATTGGCAAGACATGCAATCCCCTTGAGGAGATAGTCCTTCGACCCTGGATCTAGCCTGGATAATGCTTCGAGCTGAGTATTCATCCAAAAGAAGCAACGCCGCGAATTCGCGGCGTTGCTTGCTGAAGTTTCTAGGTGAAACCTATTGGTTATCCGCCCGGAATATTGGCAACCATCCGGATAGACGTTGTCAACTCTTCCAACTGGAGCCAGGGTCTCAGATAGGCAACTGCCCGATAGGAACCCGGCCTACCCGGGATGGCTTCCACCTCAACTGCAGAGGCCGCCAACGGGGTCTTCGCCCGGGAAGCGTTGCCAATTGCCCCAGAGTTAGTGAACGTGTTGATCCAGTCCGTGTACATACGGGTAATGTCTGGCGCCTCGTAGGCAGAACCCAGCCAGTTTCTGCCCATGACCTTTAGGTAATGAGCAATCCGACTGCTTGCCATGATATAGGACAGCCGAGCCGAGATTGCCGCATTACTCGTCGCGTCCGGCTCGGTGTAGGTCTTAGGCTTCTGACACGTTTGGCTGCCGATGAACGCAGCATAGTTTGAATCCTTGAAGTGGACCAGAGGAAGAAAACCGAGATCACTCAGCTCTTTTTCTCGTTCATCAGTGAGATTTACAACGGTTGGGCAAACCTGCTTGAGATCGCCGTCTTCGGTAACACAAACGAGGTTTGGCAAGCCTTCGACTTTTCCACCGTTCTCAAGTCCGCGTGTGGCGGTACACCAACCACTCGCTGTGTGCGCCTGGGTCATTTTGAGCGCTAACTCGTAAGCCGCGTTCGACCAGACCAATTGCGACTCGTCCGATGGGTTGGGATTGCCAGCTTTGTCTGTATCCAACTCTTCGTACTTAAAGGCATCGGTATATGATCCGCGCGCACCGTACGGCAGGCGCGCCATGGTCCTGGGCAGAGTGAGGACTGCATAACGAGACTCGTCCATTTGCCGAAAACCGTTCCAGGCTGCATAGGTCGGGAGATCGAACGATGCGGCAACCGGTTTATTCTCATTGAATTGCTCAAAGCCCGAATAATCAAACATCGCCGGCGATGCTGCGGCAAAAAATGGTGCGTGACTCGCGGCCGCAACTTGTGACATGTTAGTCAGCAGCGTCATGTCATCAGTGCTGGGCGTAAACTCATAGTCTCCCAGCATGATTCCAAACGGTGATCCACCGGCAGTGCCATACTCTTCCTGGTAGACGAGGTTGAACAACGGGCTCCGATCAATTGCGGGGGCATCCTGGAACTGTTCCAGTAACTCTCTTTGAGAGAAGTCATTTACCTTAATCTTCAGGCCCGGCCCCAAATCGCTCTCTCGGACCAGTTTCTGAAGCCCTCTCCAGGAGCCCTCAAGTTTCTGGAACTTATCTTGCTGCATAACGGCAGCGAGCTGCTTTGATGCGGCCTCGTCAATTTTCTCAATTGCGGTTTCAATCGTTTTGGTGACGTTATGGTCCCAAGTGACCACGCCATTCAGCGCTTCCTGAATTACGACGGAAAGCAGTTGCTTGGTAGTTTCAGGTTCTGTCCGTTCTGTTGCCTGAACAGCACGCTCGAGAAGACTTCCCCCACCGTCCTTGGCGGCGCCGCCGGCTCCGCCTGCACTCATTCCTTTTTTCTCAGCCATTGTCTTGTCCTATCCTAGTTCTCTTATTTCTCTTATTTCTTCTTTGAATCCGGCAAACCCAGTTCTTTTGAAAGGGCTGCGATCGTGTCCCCGTCAGACAGCACTTCTTTCAACAGCGCCTCAAGATCTCTTGACCGATCCGCCTTTGCAAGCAGGTCTTTCAGTTGGGTCCGGGTCTCCATCAACTTTGCCAGCGGCTCAATCTTGTCAATGAGCGCCTCGGGCTCAAAATCTTTCATTGACTTAAAACTGATGTCAGCCTCAAACACGCTGTCATCACCCTCAAGCGTATTTTCGACCTTCATCTGAAGTCGAGGTGCAATTCGCTCCAAGACGGAATCAAAATTATCCTTGTCGAGATCAATAAAGTTGCGCTCATGTAGAGGTTCACGCTCTTCTTTATCGGCTGAAAAATCGCCGAGCACCCCAACGATAAACGGCAATTCGACAGTTTCGACAGCATTGCCGATCTCTACATCGTAGGTAATGCTGACGCGATTTTTGGGCACGCGTTTTTGCTGCTCGTTTAATGCCATGACATCACTCCTTAAATTAAATTTCTCTTATCAGGCTTTCTTAAATATCCAACTTACACATGTCTTTTTGCTTTCTGCTAACTGCTAAAGCGTTAAGCGACTTCGACTACTTCAGGTCTGCTTTTGATTCCAGTTTTGCCGTCGGTGCGTCGTACGCCACTGTTGCCGCCTTCGTAACTTTTCCGCCATCGTCCTCAACGTAGTACGTGATAGTTACCTTTGTGTAGACGAGACTGAAACTCTCCGACGGGTCTCCACCATCCGATGTCATGAGCGAGTAGTTAGACATACGGGCATTGGTCAACTCGAATTCGAGATAAGGGATGACGCCGTCACCTTCTCGATTGGGTTTCGTATCCGTAACATAGACAGTCTTACCCTCTTTGCCTGGAAAGAACAGAAACGTCGACATGAATGGAGAAGCACCATCATAGGTTTTTGAGCAACTCAACTCACCCATATGAACGATTCCGGAATCTCGGTTTTCTGCGTTACCAATTTCGATATTGACGCCGCGGGCTCCCGACCAGCTCACTGATTGCAAAGCGAACCAGCCTTCCTTGCCGCCGATTTTTTCAACGGTAGCGCCTCCTTTAATCTTGTCGTTTTTATCAATCCTCATGAACAGCGTTGCCATTACTCACTCCTTACTCAGAAATATTGAAATTTACTCGCCCGGCCCGTACCGCTCTCACCGAGGACTGCATTTGAGATTAACACAAAACACTTCACTTTTTGACGACCCCAGACTGTTTCTCACAGGGCAGTTTCGACCGACGCCCCAACACTAGAAAGAAGCGCAAAATCCGGGAGTTGGCATCAGCAACCTGCAACCTCCCTTCCAATCTGCTTGACTTCCTCGTAGTAGCCGGCCATGCCTATCGAGCCTTTCGGCCAAGGCGGCAAAGCCGCTGAGGTCACGATCGCAGCGCAAACAGCGCTCGCATAAAGATGCTCTGGGGGAAATAGCGAATCTTCATCGGCTCCGTTGATTGATCCGGATCCGTTCCAAAAAACCGCCTCGGCAAGCCAACTAGGGCCTGACCGCAAGCCAAGCCTTGCCGATAACTGGTGCGCCCGAATTCGACTGGCCTCATCAGGGTCAAATACCCAATCCCTGGAAACAGCCAGCGCCAGCCTTTCGATCTGGGTCCATGCCTCATTCCTGAGTTCAAGACACTTGAGCCCAAAAAAAATACTGTCACGCGCGCCTAACCCATGGCACAGAAACTGCACCAGATCGAATGGATTACCTTGTGTCGAGAGCTTCTCAACCGACTGAGGGGGCAATTCATCCTCACCGATCAGCTTTTGACAATCGTCAGAGGGTTGATATCGCGATAGCACCTCGCTCGATAACTTTGCAGTCAACTTGTTTGGACCACTCATTAATTGATCTTCACTAGCCCGCCGGAAATTTCCGCAATCGCGGCACCGGAGACCTTGGTTTGAGCGGAGGATTGCAATGAGGCTCCGGCCTGACCTTGAACATCTACTGTCGCATCGCTGCTTACCTTAACTCCGGAGGCGCCGGAAAGTGAAGTCGATGCCTTTGAGGAAAGCGACATGGCGCCTGAAGCTGAAATATCGGTCGATGCAGTCGAGGAAACTTTCAGTTCTGAGGCTGTGATGGTGATTCCGTCGGTGTTGATCTTGACACTATTGCTTCCCACTTTGATCTCAATCTCGTCCGTGCCTTCAATGAGGATCTTTTTGGACTTCTCTGTGAGACTTTCCGTGACATCCAGTAAATAGGTGTCTTTGGCCGTTGTTTCAGCCTTTTTATCGATTGTTCGGCTGAATTCTCCCTTCACCGTCTCTGTCAGGTTATTCTCAACCTGAACAGAGAAGTCTTTCGCCGCGCTCATGGAGATCAACTCCGAATCCGCTTTGTCATCGAAGAAGAGTTCGTTTGATTTTCCCGACAGCTTAGTGCTCATTCCCGTCTTGGTTGAGTTGGTCTGCGGGAAAATCGCGGTATTTACGCTGTTATAGGCGCTTCCAACAACCACAGGCCTATCAATATCCTCATCCAAGAAGCCTACCAACACCTCATCTCCCGCCCTTGGGATGAACTGCGTGCCTCTCGTCTTACCGGCCATGAGTTGTCCCACTCGAATCCAGCAACTTGGGGAGTCACCCTCTGATTTATCCCAATGGAAACGGACCCGAACCCTCGCCTGATCATCTTGTGCGGGCTCGCCGCTGGTTTTCCCCTCGACTACTCCGCTTGTAAATCCTGGCGGAACAGGCTTGGGGATAACACTCGGGAAGAATTTTCGCGAGGTGCTGATGCACTTGAATTCGTTGTTGTACTTAAAAATACCGTCCGGTTGTGTTGAGAAAAAGTGATCAACCGAGATCAGTAAGTAGTCCCCCAATTGGGTACTATCAAAATGGGCTTTCAGACTAAACCGCTCGCTCGCGGTGAGATCCGGACTCCAGCTTTTGCCCTCTATCTGGGCATAAATACTTTCCTCGCTTGACAGTCTGCGCTTAACCAGAAAATCTGAGAGAGTCTCCAGCTTTCCTGTAACCGTTGGTTCAGCAGTATTCGTACTCACCAGAGAAGCGGCATTCGCAAGCTTGTCTGCACTCTTGGTTTTTGAGGTTTCGGTGTACTTCGTCTGTTCATAGTCATAGTTTCCAAGCACCGTTGCCGGCACGTGGAAGTGATTATCCACCTGCCAATGGAAGATCGTGTTCTTAGACTCCTCTGGATCGGTCGAGTAAACGTAGTCGTCGCCGGAGACCTTGGAGCTTGTTGATTCGGCGTCCTGCATCACCATCTTGTGACTTCCAATCTTCTGCTCAAAATAGAAATTCACCCCCACTTCCGCCAGCAGTCGACAAACAAAATCGAAGTCACTCTCCCCGTATTGCAGGCAGTAAGGGCGAACAAGGCTGGGTATTGAGAGGAAATTGAATTCACCCCGAAAACCCGCATCCTCCAGAACTGAGGAGACGATACTCTGTGTATTTTTATTCTGAAACACACGAAAGTTCTTGGAAAAACTCAGAAGCCAAAACCACGGCTTAAGCACAAATTCATACTGCTGCATGCCGTCAGGCTCATCCCCCAGGCCCGACCTAATCTGCTCTATATAACCCTCAAACTCACGCTTCTTGCTCGCACTCGAACCGGGGGCGTCGTATACCGTGCAGGTTAATTTCTTTCCAATCAAAGACTCTGCGGAAAGATCTTTCGCTGCAAGTAACACCGTGATCTCGCCAATTTGAGAAATTCTCTCTCTAACCGTCAAGGCACCAACGATGTACTCATTTCCATCGCTATCCTTGGCTCGGAGTCGACTGGTGATAGGGCTGAAATCGGCGTCCATAACGTGGGCTCACTAGTTCAAGCTTCGCATCTCTTGAATTTCCGACTCAAAATCATTGTACTGCTCAAGAACGCAGTCCCGAAAGCGTCTGCCGAAAGACTCTGCAGCCAGACGGACATCTTTGGCGTCGAGAGAAAAGAACGCAGCAACACTCTGACCCCCAAACGGATGCCGGAGGGCAGAAGTCAAAAAGCGGGTTAACTCCAGAGAAAATTCATCATCCTTCTCGGAAACGGTTCCGCGCCCGGTCAACTGTTTCCACGACGCGAACGATGGCGAAAAAGAACGCTCGCTGAGTTCGCGGTACTTCTTCCCGAGCGGTACCGCTGCATTGAGGTCGACAAGGTAAGCATCGCTTTCATTGATAAGGATATTCGCTGGCTTAATATCGGCGTGATTCCATCCCAATTCATGAAAATGCCGAATCGCATCTCCTATCTGCTCCAAGCAGGCATTTGGAACCGATCGCCCTTTCTGCAGGACTCGAGACAGCGCCACCCCTGGCATTCGCTCCATAAAGAGTTCAGACGATTCCGCCCGCTCGGCAAAATCAAGCAGCCGGGGTACGGCGGGGTGTCGGACCTGACGAAGAATTCGCGCCTCCTTTTTGAGACGGAGACGGTCAATCTTTGAAACGGCGGTCTTCCGGAATATCTGCGGCCCGTGACAACATGTGACTCTTCTGAGAAACACTTTTAGGGTTGATGCTCTACGTTAACGAAGTGATTACTCAGATACTGCCGGGCGGCTTAAAACTGGAGTAAAGAGATAGGTCAAATGGACTGTGGGGGCCTTTCAACCTAACTGTCGCGTCAATTACACCGTCCTCCATATCAATTCTGACAGGAATCTCTCGACCCTCCAGGATCGGGCTCGAGTGGGCCAGAATTCGGAACCAAGCCCACGCCCCCGGAATCTCCCGCTCTGAAGAAACCGCCAGGCCTTTGAACGCCCTAAGGTCCAGTTTGTCCGCGCTAGATGGCCATACCTGCGATTTCCAAAATGCCGGGCCGTGTCGATATACAACCAAGGGCCGCACGGAGCTGACACTAAATTCAGTGAGATCGACCGGCATCTCGTTGACGCGCATTTCGAATTCCAACCCAAGGTTTGTTCCGCTCGGATCAAACAGCGCCTCTCTAATAATCAGCGATGCTTTCAAAAAATCTCCCAAGGCAGGATCCAACTTCAAGCCATCATCCCACAAGAAACTTGGCGGTTTACCCGACCCCGCCTCTCCAAATCGAAAAGGTGAGATCCAATCTGAAACAAAACTGTCAACAATTCCTCTTGTCCTAAAGAACGATGAAAACTCATCTAGATCTGCGTCAGCCGAGCTAGCAGGTTGAAACGGGAATCGGGTGGCAAGAGATTGATTAAACCCGCTAACGACCTGATTTCGCCACTGGCGCGACAGCCATTCGTGCGCCACACCGATCAGCAGGCTATTCGCGTTTGTGGATAAATCGACAAGCCAGGCCTTAATGACTTCAGGATAGTTATCTGCGCTCAGTCGCATTCGCGCGATCGGGTTCGTACCGCTTGCGTCCGGAGCTTTCCAGCTTTCAAAGATATCGCGGCCACTGTCCGCGCTGCTGACGAAGGGCTGAATCCACTGATTCAGTGCATGCAAATTAACCATGAGCGCAGCCACCTGAGTCTGCTTCGCCGCGGGGTCAAGTAACTTGTGAAAATTGACAAAGGCGCTCGTGATCGACTCAGCCATCAAATTCTTCTGCAGTTGCTCACGGGCCTTACGGGCCTGCTCACTTTTTTGGGCTTTCTTTTCCAGTTTCAGGAGCTTGCTGAGTGACGCGGGCGCCTTGACTCCTGTCGATTTCGAAGAAGACCCTTTCTTCTTTTCTTGAGGAGCAGGGGTATATAACTTCGTGTGGGTATTTGTAATACCCATCAGCTGAGCCAATGGTGACGTGGTCGATGAACTGGCAGCCGCCAGCAAAGACTGCAGCTCACCACTGTTTTTCGCTTCCTTTACCTCAACAGACGACAGTATCCCCGTCCAGACATCGATGTAGTCACGGATATACAGCTCTCTGATCCCCGACGCGAGGTTCTCCTGTGCCTGCGCACTGAGAGCGTCTCGCACTCTGGGGTTAATGACCGATACATATTCCAAAGCATAGCGAAGATCATGAGAGAAGGCCGAAAGATCGAGAGCCTCGAATCCATCCCGGGTGAATAGATAAGGCACCTGCAGCAGCGTCTGGTCAGTTTTCTTGAATTCGAACAAGCCTTGCTCTGGGGTGAGCTTGTAGACATCACTGAAATCGGCCCGAAGCGCGCTTCCCAGTTCCACCCTCTGGCCGTTCCTGGCACTTGTCCTGATTAATTGGTAGCAGACCTGTTCGACGCCGAATGTATCCAGCTGCTTCGCTGCGAATCTTTGCACTTGCTTAGCTGTATCGCTATTACCGTAGGACATCTGGTCAATGTCAGTAACAAGCTGGCTCAGGTTAAGTTTTTGTGTGTCTGTGAGATCTTGAAACTGTGCCAAGAAAAACTGGACGACTTCAGTAGAGCTGTTATCTAGCGTGTTGAATCCGAACGGCGTCTCCGACAGGGCAAGATCTACATAAATAGCAGCAGCGCGGAATGCTCGCGCTACCCCGCGGACACTCGGGCTCTTCTGGTAGTCCCTGAGGATCTGGTATTGCTTGTCGGCAAGCATCGGCAGGCCAAATCGACCCAATTCACGCTGATACATTGTGCGCACTGCATCGAACACCTCGTCCTTGGGAATCCAGAAACTCGTGGCAGGTCGAGATTTCCGATATTGGGCATAAGTCGTATCGCGAAGTTCGCTAAGGACCTGAATCACTTTTTGCGGAGAACTCGCAAAGTCCTGTGGCGAAGCGCTCTTGATTGCCTCCCGATAAGTCGCCGCCCCATTAATGGCTGTCTGGAATTCATTCGCCTTGAAGGCACCTTCCTCACTCGCCGACCATGCCATAAAACCCATGACACCGAACCATGCTGAAGCAGTGCCAACCATCGCCACCTTGGTAATAACATCTGCGCCACGACGTACCCCGATCGCCTGCGAATCACCCCGAATTCCATGGCTAAAGAGATTCCGGGCAAAAAGTGTTCTAGTGCTCGGCAGCTGTCTTGCCTCTCTCGTAAAACGAAGTCCGACAGCTCCCGCGGCAGCCCCGGAAAGCAAATCTTTAGGCTCGCGGCCTGCGCTCGCATCAATAAAGTTAATCGCACGAATCCAGACAGGCCTCTCCCGCTCATTAACTCGTGCCAGCTCTGCAAGAAATTTTGCCAGCATCGGCTTCAGCATGAGCATCTGCAAGGGCGCAGCAGCGATCGAAACCCGATAATCGGGATCCAACTGACTCAGCAAACTGGAATTTCTAATAAAGGCAAATCGGTCGAGAACCTGGGCATAGGCTGCATCGAATTCCCCCGGATCAAAGTAGCCCGTTGCAGACGCCTGGACTGTTGCCCCTAATGGACTGTCACAAATCTCCTCAGAGGCTGTTGAGAAAAACTGGGAGAAATCCGCCAGAGAAGACATTCCACTGACAAGGGTGTAGATCGGCGGAGCGATTCGCGTCCCGCGAGCCAGTTCACGCAATTGCTCTCGACTCAATTCCGCAAACTCATGGGCTCGAGAATCCGAATCATCAACAAGCAAATCACAATCCAGATTAAGCAACACGCCATTCAGAGGCTGGCGTGGGCGAATCCTTCTCAAAGAGCGCCCCAGGTCACGAGCTAATTTGGGATAGGATTTTTGAGATCCCCAATCAAGCGTGATAATCGTTGATTCGTGACCGATCCAGTAATTGACTGGCGAGTCTTTTGAAAAACGGTCAAGGTGGGAAAAGCCAAGTTTTCCCAGCAGCCCCTTCTCCTTCTCCAAATCTCTGGTAAGCAGAACATAAATGGGGACGTCATATAGCGACCGTCGCCTAAACAGGTGACGCACCGTCCTACGCAAGACCAATAGGTCGCTCCTGAAATTTGGCTTGTTCCACCAAGTCCTGAGCGATCGATAGATGAATAGGACAACCTGTTTGCCGTAAAAGGCGATAAAAAACGACAGGGCAAATGCCGCCAAAAGCGCCAATATCCATGCGCTAAAGGACCAATTGACAGGATACAGATATAGCGCGGCTGCCATGCCCGCAGTTATCAAGACTGCGAGCAGCAGGCTGATGATCAGTCTCGTCTTCACCCTTCTTAAGTCATCCTCTTTTTTTATCTTTTACGTTCTCTGAGGTTTGCTTCGACAACTTTTTTCACTCTCGCTCCATCAACCTGATGACAAATCATCAAATACTGCGTCAGAACAGATCATCCGTATCAGAATCCCATAGTCTTTTCAGACATTGTCTTTTTACGATTTGCCCACTGCGCTGCCGGCAGCTTATCCACTTGTGTCGATATATTTGCGAATTGCTCGCTCCGGCTCTGTGCGGTAGCGTTTAGGAACGTCACCAGGCCGAAGTAGCCCAGCAAGACCAATACCAAACCAGCGCTGCTGATCAGGCCGAGCCGGTTGCGCGCAACCTTGGACCGCGGGACAGAGTCACTTATCTCAGGACCCGCGTGATACTCCGCGCTAGGAAGATACTTGTCGACTTCCTGCTTTAATTCATTCTTCAACTGAAAGATCGCGTCGGTCACCTCGCCTCGATACTTTCCTTGAAACCCGATTGAGAGAAAAAAGAAACTCAACTCCAGAAGTTCGTGATAACTCTTTGGCTGACGGAGCATCCTTTCGGTGAGGGTAAAGAACAACTCGCCACCGTTGCGCACCTTAAAGATCTTGCTCAGAAGAGAATCATTCGCCCATAAGTTCGCGTCAGGCCATCCGCTACAGAGAATCATTTCATCGATAACGATTGCGAAAAGAAAGCATGCCTTATCGATCTGATCCACCGGATAGTCGGCTTGGCTTCCGTTCACCTTGAGCGAGTGGATCTGCCCAAAAAGCCTGCGGCGGAACTCATCGAGATTTTCCGGCTGGGGGAGCGTGGGCAGCTTCACGCAGAGGGCAAGAAGCTCAGATGAGATCGTCATCAGCCGGTTGTTTGGAAATGCAGAACCTTGGGACAAAGACTCTGTGCTGAAGCCTGGAGCAAGAACCAACCCTCCACCACCCTGACCGTCAACGCCGGCCTGATCGGGTAAGTCACCCGATTGATCGATCGTTACTGTTTCTTCATCCAGAAATTCCATATGCCAAACTTACCTGATCGCAAAGAATCGGACGCGAGGATCTGGCACTCGTGAGTCGATATGCAAAGTGATGATGTCCCGTGTCTCTATGATCTCGCGCCAGAGTTCGCTGTCCGTGTCAACACGGAAATAGAAGGTATTCACCTCTGGCTTGAGTTCAGCAGGCGCTACAGGCAGAGGGATTAACGTAATTCCAGACAGGGAGCGACGAATCAGCTCACTTATGCTTTGCGAACCCGCCAACTTGGACACGTGCTGGAATAAATCCTGCAGCTCATCGATACGAGTATTTCCGGCATTCACTGAAATAAAGAACCTATGCTTGGCAAACCCGTCGGGATCCGCAATAGCCACCCTCATCAACCTGTTCTCAGCAAACAACTCCTGATTGACATCAAATTCGACGACAGAATCCTGCTGAGCGAGAGTCAAACGCTCTCTTAATGAACTCAATACGCGATTAAAGGCCGGGTACGCGTCCTTGGGGTCCAGAGAATCAAACTCGGGGCACGGTTCTGCAGATATGCTGGCCAGTTCTGCGTCAAACTGGCATAGATTCAGGTAAAGCGCTTGTGTGCTCAATCGGCATTCGGACAGCACCGCAGCAAACCATGGGCGCCAACGATAGAGACTCTGCAGAAGCATGTATTCTCGAAAAAGAACATGCTGTGTGTTCGGATTAACCTCCGCGGTGATCTTCGAAAGCTGCACTCTTGCCCGGCTCAACAAAAGGGTTTCCACCTCCCTAACACGCTCGACAAGTTGGGTTGCCGCCCCGAACAATGTCGTGATCGGAAGAAAACTGGCATCGAGAACTACCTCTCCATCCCCGGAAGTTTGAAGCACTTTTGCAACAGGAAGCGTAAGAAAGCCTGAGAGATCTTGTCCCTCCAGCATCAACCTGATGTTAGGACTGCCCACCAGTATGTCTACGGAACTATTGTCGTCGCTGGCGGTATCAAAAACGGTGATGTCTTTGCCTTTATATCGTGTCAACCGATCACTGTTCTCTACATACTCAGGAACGCCCTTTCGGGCAACCGGGACTGTCAAAAAGATTAGCTTTTCTACCGCCTCAGGAGGGACGTCCAGCACCACCTCTTCGTCGTGCGAGAAAAATCCGCCGCCAGGCAAAAAACCGGATGAGCTTGAGACTGCGAACTTGCCAATCTTGAGAAGTTCGTGATTGATCTGAAGATTCGCAAAGCCGGTTCGTGCGCAAAAATCCGTCCCTGCGTCAAAGGTATTATCGATATACCAAGACAGGTGACGCTCTTGCTGCTGAAAATGCTGAGGGGTGATGAACATCCCCTCCTTCCAGATGACTTTATTGGAATCACTCATGGGTTTACGCTAGCCTGATATTTTCCACCAGGGTTTCTTGAGAACTGGCTTAAATACGGCAACGTTGTTCCCCGACAGTGTGACCAGGATGACATCCAGCGGCGGCGCGCTTTTTGCGGGCGAGCCCAGCGGCAGAACAGAACGATAGTTCGCCGACTGATATTCTGAGAATTCAGCGAGCACGGCGAAAAACTTGGCACCTTGGTGCACGAGAACTTCAACTTCTCTGCTTTCTCCAGGCAGCAACGGTGTTAATTCCTGCTTCGCAACTAACGTATCAGCAAGCACAGCATCGTCGTTGGTGAATAACGCAATGCCTTTTTCGCCTTTGAACTTGCCAGGATCCTTTAACTGATAGAACCGCAGCACAACCGGTTTTGCCGAAACCCCCTTTGAAGGATTAATCGAATCATCTGCGTGAATCATAACCGTGAACTTTGTCAACGGGTCGATCTTTTTTGGGACCGCACACCCGACAAGCCCCAGCACGACAACCCAAAGGATCAGATAAGCGGCACTTTTCCTCATAATGCTTTTGATTCTTTCGCGTCTTTTTCGTCTTTTGCTTCGGTAACTGCCAGCTGCCGATTATTTAGTCTATTGTTGTGCATCTTTTCCTGATCGCTATGCGGCTTCTAGCCGTTCGAGCTACCTTCAATCCGTTTTGTATTTGCCACTCTCTTGTAAACCTAATGCCATTTCGCGGCAATTCAATTTCTCAAACTTATCTATCCTGAATCCTGATTCTGGCCATCTTGCTCGACACCAGCTTGCAGGTGCTTCAAAAGCAAATTCTTAAGAGAGGCGTGATAAGCGCGCTCCTGCATTTGTTCAGTGTAGTGCGACCGGTAAGTTTGCCACAACCACCGATGCTTCCCCATCCGCTTCCTCTGCTTTCTGAGGAACAACGCCTCCAGATACGTCGGATCAAATTGGCTCAGAAACTCCTCAGCCGCATCATCGATACAAGCGAGCAAGCGCTCATATAGTCGATGATCACCGATGCTCTCGGGGTCAGACCTCGGAATAACAACCGGATTGACATTGTGGAACATGGTCGTTTCCGGCTCAGCGTCAACAAAATCACTAACGTCAAAGGGTCTTGATTCCGACTCGACCGTAGCCCCACGAATGCTGCCGTCGGCAGCCAGATCAACCCCTCGAAGCACATCCATATCCGGAGTGATAGCGAACACGTCCGCGCCTTCGGCCTCCCCCTGTGAACTCCTATCCTTAGGCACCACCGCTGACGATGCCAATTCATTGACGATTTCATTACCGACATAATCCAATCTCGGCTCCGAAGGTTTAACTTGCTCGGGATCGAGAGCATCCAAAAGATCCTGATCAGATGCTTCCATTGGGTTAGAGAAGTCAAGGTCTCTAATGCCTTCTCCCCATGCTGACTCCCCTCCAATCACCTCTCCCGCGCCGGGTCGCTGTCGCTGCCCAGGATCTTTTCGAAGATCCGTCACGAGAACTCGATAACCAGAGATTGTCATTAAGTCTCCGTCATATAAGGGCTGAGCGACGCCCCGAGGCAAAAACTGATCATTGAGTTTTGTTGGATTTCGCCCCTGATCCAGAAGAGAAAACCCGTCTTCGCCTGCCACGACTTTCAACTGAACCCGCGATATCGATGGCGCGGGCAACTGCAAATCACAATCGAACGATCGACCTATTCGACCGCCGTTGCTCGATAAAACTACAACCCTTTTTGGGGCAGGGGAATCTGCTGGTTGATCAACGATCTGCAAAGAAACTTTCACGAATTAGGTCCCGATACCCTATGTGGCGGTCTTGACGACATAGCGATGAGGCCGCCTGCGACAAAATTACACCGAAACTGATAGGTCTGATTATGCAGAATTTTTGAGGCACTGCATAACTTGCGTGGCGCACGGATTCAATACATGCGCCACGGTTGCCCGAGTTTCCTTGGGTTCGAAATCACTCCCAAAGCGTTTTCCAGACTATTTCGACAACAGCTTCCGTGTCTCTATCCCTGATGCGCCTCAGGCCCCCAATGGACGACGCCTCTGCCAGGCCCGGACCAACATTTTCCTTGACGACTATTTCCCCTGGGCCTCAGGTTAGCCTAGACTCTGAGCGTGGTCGGCATTTATCTTACCCAAGTTAAGCTTTGATGGCTCGAATCCAAGTGATGATGAAATTCTCATATCCTCATCTGCGCAAAGTTGTCATCACGATTCTGTGTACTTTCGGAATCTCAGGATGCGTTCCTACTCCGTATAAAAGCCAAGAATGGAACTTCCTTGGGGGATACTCTGATACAAAGGTACAAGAAGATACATACGACATACACTTTAAAGGCAACGCTTTTACAAAACGCGAAGCAGTAATCGACTACGCTTTGCTTCGCTCAGCCGAGGTTGCACTTGAACATCAGTGTGTTGCCTTTGCAATCATTGACGCAAAAGAGCGGGTATCCACCGAGGAGAATCCTGAAGGCGAGGTCAGCTATCTAGACGGCCAGAAACTTATGCATCCTGTGAGCGTGTATGGCAATTTTTCTACCGAATCGGGGAAAACCTATTTTTTGCGAAAACCCGATGTGGTAAACCGGATCCTATGCTTTAAAGCACAACCAAACATTGATCATCACATTTACGACCCCCACTTCATCACTCTCACGCTCAGGACAAAGTATGGTATTCAGCATGCCGGACAGAAAACCTCCTCCAGAGCAAGCAGCACTGCTTCTCAATAACACTTAAAACGAACGCTGCGCATGATCGCGAAAAAGCATTTCTGCTGCGCTTGATTTACTCTTTCTTATTCTGTTTTACCTTGCTCGATTCTTAACTTTGCGATTGGCGCAAACACACCGTCTGGAAACTGCTTCAAGTAGGCCTGATAAAGCACAACTGTGTCATCTTGCTCGACAGACTTCCAGAATTCCAGCTCAATTTCGAGCTGCAAAGAGGTGAGATCATCGCGATCCTGATCAGGCTCAACACCGTCAGCAGATTTTGAGGGCAGGCCACTGATTTCCGGCGCCCCAGCTCTTTTCGTAATAATGACGCCCAGATATCCCGGCTCACCTTTTTTCGGAACTGTGTAACTCTGAAAAGAAGAGAAATCTGATTCAAATTGCATCAATCTCATTGAAGCGTCATATTGGATATCATTTAGGCTGCTCTCATTGACGGCCACGATGCACAGTCGATCCTTATCACAACGTTCTCCAGGGAGATCGGTTACCTTCCACACGTCAGTCCACTCTTTCGATGACAAACGGCGAAAAGTGTGGAATTCCTCTGCCATCCACTGCCCCTCAGGCATAGTATTCGCCCGAACTTTGCCGCCCCCTTGCAACTCGTTTTTGGCATTCTTGTAGAAATCGAGCGCTACATTGATTGTCATATCCTTAAATGGACCAGCATAAAAATACTCCCCGATTATCTGATCCTTGTCGCGCTCACTCAAAGGCATATCAGCCTGCACTGCTGCGCTGAACATCAATCCAGCAGCGACCGCACTTACCAGAAATTTTCCCACTATCCGATGTCTCCTTGCGCTTTACAGCCCTCTATTCTAACTATAGCCAGAGTAATTCGGCTCACAGTCTGCACATAAGTATGGTCTTGATACGGGTGGATAAACTGATCAGCCCGCCGAATCAATTCAACAACCACAGTCGATCTGATTGATCCTCGGCAAGAAAGAGACAAATGCCAGTATCGCAACGGCAATTGCCGCAAGAATCATGAAGAAAGCGCCAAACCCCCACGTGGTGTGCGTCCAGGCGATCATCGGAATCGCGGTTGCGCTGACAGAAAAGGTAATGATGTAACGCGCGCCAAGCGCCCTACTCCGCCAGCCACTGCTGGTAACCCGACCGATCAACACGTCGTTGATCGGGATCTGGCCGAATACCACCAACATGAATGCCGCGCAGACGACGATCGTTGACATACCGCTCGAGTTGACCAGCGCAAGGGCAAGCAGACATTGCCCTGCAGCCACAGCGAGAAATATGAGCTTTAATGGCCAACGATCCACCAGATAACCCACGATCAACTGCCCGACTGATGCCAGTGCAAATATACTGAAGGTGTACCAGCCGATAGCAGTTATCGAAATCGTGAGGCCTGACAGGCGCTCATCGATGACCTTGGGCAAAGCGAAAGTTGTACTCTGAAAAATGAGGCCGCCAAGAGCGGTTGACGCAAAGATAATCACGAAAACCCGCACGAGGGTTTCTCGCACAAATGCCTGCGGAGGTTTTGCATCCCCCGATTTCTTCTCGTACTGATGCGTGTCATCCGCTTGCGGACCACGAATAAAGATCCAGTACGCAACGCCCACCAACAGAGTGGCCAACCCGGGCCAGATAAAGGCCGCCCGCCAGCCCGATGCCTCGATCAAGAGGCTCGTAAAGAGCGCCGCGCAGGCCACGCCCAGGTTGCCGAACACCCCGTTGACTGCAAGCGGCAGACCGGTCCGCCGCCGCCCCTGAATAACCATGGCCAGTCCCACCGGATGGTAGATTGAGCCGAAAAGTCCGATGGCAAACAGTCCCAGCGCCAACGTTATCGGAGTGTTCGCATAGGCTGTCGCTACGGCGCTCGCGCCGATGCCGAAAAAGAAGATCACCATCATCTTCTCTCGGCTCCAGCGGTCGGCCAGCCAGCCCGCTGGCAGTGCGCCCAACCCAAACACCACCAACGCGGGTGTGGCGTAGGGAATCAGTTCTGCGTAGCTCATGCCCCACTCTCGGGTGAGCACCAGGGCGGCAACGGTGGCAAATACCAAAGGCAATAGATGATCAATGAAGTGCCCAGCATTAAGAAAAGCGAAGTGCAGCCGGGAATTCACAGATAAAAGGCCCTTGATTCTTTTGTTGCCCGATTATATCCACCAACGAACCTGCTCCTAAGGCTAAGCCCATGACTGAACAGCCGCAGATCCTGGCCCTACCGGATGGGCGCTTTTTTTCGAGAGCAGTCGGGCTCCTGCCGCATTGCGCTGGGGTATCGGCCGGGCATCCTGAATGCACCGCCCCAGATGTCTGCAGCGATGTTTTTCGGCTGGATACCCGACTTGGTATACTGGAAGCGGAGTCCCCGTAGCTCAGCTGGATAGAGCAATCGCCTCCTAGTTAACTGGGCACCAGTATCTGGAAACAGTCTGTGTGAATCTGCTCAAACTCGGTGAACCCTCAGCACTTCGGGTGGTGGCAACACCGAGCCAAGCCCGCCTGTCGCAAAAAGTTGAAAATGTGGGAAGGCGGGAAGGTGTAGAGACTTGACGGGCAGCACCTACGGGCCGCGCGCCTAATGGTGAAGATAAAGTCCAGACCCCGAACAGATCCCCAGGGTCTGGCAGTGAAAACTGAAGGGGTATGAAGCGGTAGGTCGCAAGTTCGAATCTTGCCGGGGACGCCAGTTCAATTAACCGATAAGCGCTGTTCATAACCCTGTGGATAACCTGTTTAAAAGCCCTGTATAAGAGCGGCTCTCGGTAATCAGTCGATAACCCTCAAAGAGTTCCGCACGCTTAATATCGTGAGCACAAACTTAGAAGATTCTTTTCGCGAGGCGGGCCTCGGCCGACGCTTTGGCGCGCTTTTCTATGATCTCTTTGTCCTTTTGGGCATTGTTTTTATTGCTGCCCTGCCTTTGCCGTGGTTCGACCAGGTTGTCGGCGGGTCAGATTTAGGACTCTGGATAAAGCGGCTTTACTTGCTGGGCGTATGCTTTGCCTACTTCGGCGGCTTTTGGGTCAAAGGCGGGCAAACGCTCGGCATGAAGGCATGGCAATTAAAAGTCATTCAAAAAGATGGGCAGGCACTCGGATGGCGTGATGCCGTAAAACGCTTCATGGGGTTATGCCTTTCTGTCATCACGCTGGGGCTGGGATTTTTTTGGATGCCGGCCGATACCCGACACAGCAACTGGGACAAACTGTGCGGGACCCGTGTGATTTGGCGCCCCAAACCCGTGCACTAGCGCATACTGCCCCTCCAATAGCCTTCACTCGAAACGAAAACCCGCCCACGACACGATGCCTTTTTATTCCGAACACAGCCTTAAAGCCCTTTGCGCAGGTGTGCTGCTTTTCTTGAGCCCCTTCACAGCATCAGCATCCAGTTCAATTCCCGATCCTGAGCCTTCAACCGGCTGGCAGGATAAGGAAGCGGTCCGAGCAAAACACTTCATGGCGGTGACCGCGCACCCGCTCGCCACCCAGGCGGCCTACCAAATCCTGAAAGCGGGTGGCAACGCCGCTGATGCGGCGGTCACGGCACAGCTTGTCCTGAACCTGGTTGAGCCGCAGTCTTCGGGGATCGGCGGCGGGGCATTCATGCTGTACTGGGATGCCAAGAATAAGGCGCTCTTCAGCTTTGATGGCCGCGAGACGGCTCCCGATGCTGCCGATGCTGATTACTTCAAGAACAGTGCCGGCGAACTAATCAAATGGCGGGAGGCAAGACTTGGTCCAAGGGCCGTCGGCGTGCCCGGCACCCTGTCTTTACTGCACACCGTCCACCAACGCTTTGGTGAGCGCCCTTGGGCGCAGCTTTTTACACCCGCCATCACACTCTCGCGCGAAGGATTCGCCGTTTCTCCCAGAATGGCCAAGTCCATCGAAGGATCAAAGGAATATCTCAACCGGTTTGCCGCCACCCGAGAATACTTTTTTACTGATCAAGGGGCTCCGCTGCCAGAGGGATATCACCTCACGAATCCCGACTTCGCACAGACCCTGGAACTGATTGCTGAGCAAGGCATCACGCCTTTCTACGAGGGATCGATCGGCGAGAAACTGATCGAGACGCTTCAGCAGGCACCCGGCCGTCCTGCATTAATGACGATGCAGGACCTTAATCGTTACAGAACCCTTTCAAGGCCGCCGGTTTGCGCTCGTTACCACGATAACGCCATCTGCGGAATGGGTCCACCGAGTTCGGGAGCGCTCACGGTAGGTCAGATTCTGCAACTCGTCGAGCGTTTTGATGTAGCCGAAATGGGCCTTGCTCCCGAGAGTATTCATCTTGTAATGGAGGCCTCTCGTCTGGCTTTTGCTGACCGGGCACGCTACATGGCGGACAGTGACTTCGTTGAAGTGCCTGTTGCGGGGCTGCTGGATCAAGAATACCTAAGGGATCGCAGTCAGTTGATCCAGCGCTCAAGATCAATGGGCAAAACATCGGCCGGCAATCCGCCCGGCGTTACCATTGCGCACGCTGCCATGCAGCAAGTCGAGCCTGCCGGCACCAGTCACTTCAGCATTGTCGATGCGCAAGGCAACATCGTCTCCATGACAACGACCATCGAGTCCGGCTTTGGCAGCATGCTCATGACACAAGGGTTCCTATTGAACAATGAGATGACCGATTTCTCTTTCAGGGCGGCTAAAGCCGGCCAGCCCATCGCCAATCGGGTTGAGGGAGGTAAGCGACCCCGCAGCTCAATGGCGCCGACTATCGTCTTTGACAGCACCGGTGCGCCGACTCTGGTTGCCGGATCCCCCGGTGGCAGCCGGATTATTTGCTACGTTGCGCAAGCCCTGATTGGCATCCTCGATTGGCAGATGAATCCCCAGCAGGCAGCTGCCATGCCGCACTTTTGCAACCGCAACGGCACAACAGACATTGAGTCTCATGCGGGAGCAGAAAGGTTCAGCGCAGTCCTTGCTGATATGGGGCACGAAGTCCGGATTCGGAACCTGAATAGCGGACTTCATCTGATCCAAAGACTGCCTTCCGGCGAACTCCTTGGCGGGGCAGACCCTCGACGCGAAGGCCTGGTGCTGGGCGACTAGCGCTTAAGATTCAAAAGATGCCATCACCCGATGATGGTAATCCACCCCATCAAAACGGCTCATTTCCTGAAGCCCAGTCGGGCTGGTGATATTGATCTCAATCAGCATCCCGCCGATGACATCGATGCCGGCGAAACGGACGCCATGCGCCACGAGATCATCGCGCATTGCCTCACAGATTCTCCAATCCTGCTGATCCAATTCTGTCGCTTGAGCGCTTCCCCCCTGGTCGAGGTTATTCAACTCTGCCCCTTCGGCATGGACACGAAGGATAGCGCCGAGCGGCTCGCCATCCAGCAACAGAATACGTTTGTCTCCCTCGCGCGCGGCCGGCAGGTATTGCTGGGCTACCACCCAGTGGCGCCCTCCGTGGGTTGCCGTATCCAACTGCTGTGATAGCCCTTCGCCGTCGGCGTCTAAAAATATGATGCCCTTGCCGCCATGCCCATCCACGGGTTTCACGGTAATCCGCTTCTGGTCACGAAGAAATCCAGCGATTTCCTGCTCACTTCGGGAGACCAATGTCTTTGGGGTGAAATCCGGATAACGCAAGGCGGCCAGTTTTTCATTCCAGTTTCGGACCGTGACGGGTCTGTTGATGATCTGGACACGCTCAGGCAGTTGATCCAGCAACAAAGTGACATAAAAGTAACTGCGATCGAACGGCGGATCCTGACGGATCCAGACGGTATCCATGGTCCCAAGTGCGCAGGGGCCTTGCGCCTCACAGTCGAAAGGCCGATCGTCTGCCGGTGAGACCTTGACCTTAACCACCGTCGCATAGACCTCGTCATGACGCAACGAGAGCGTCGCCGGATCCACGTAAAACACCTCATGCCCGCGCTCGTGCGCCGCGAGCATGAGGAAGTAGGTGGTGTCCTTGTGCGGTTTGACCCCCTCAAGGGGGTCCATGATGAAGGCGTGCCTCATCAGCGCAGGATAACACCTTTGTCAAACAATCATCCTAGGCGCGGCGGCGTCTTCCCTGGCGGCTTCTGCGTTTGTGCTCCACGGGCGCGGTCGAATGACTGCACACATGGCGCGTGCCGGCTGTCACTGGTCCCAGCGCTGACACCACCGCTTCGATATCCGGCATGGGTCGGGGATGATGATTGAGCAAAGCGCGGTTCATGGCCGCAAGATGCACCGGAGTGGTGCCACAACAACCGCCAATAATCCGCGCACCGCAGTCGCGAGCCAATCGAGCGTACTCAGCCATCAGCTCCGGTGTCCCCGTGTACTGAATCTCGCCATCGACGAACTGCGGAATGCCGCAATTGGCCTTAGCCACGAGAACATCTTCATTGTCACCCTGCGCGCGCATGGACAGCAACGTCCCGACCAGATCGGCAGCACCCACACCACAGTTGGCTCCGTACGCCGCAAGAGGAGGAACCGTTTCCCTGTAAATATCCACGAGTTGCGCCGGAGGAACACCCATCATTGTGCTGCCGTTGGTGTCAAAGGTCATCGTCGCGACGACCGGCAGGCCGCTCTGCGCGGCTCCAGCCCTGGCTGCCTGAAGCTCTTCGCGGGAGGACATGGTCTCCAGCCAGATGACATCGGCGCCCCCTTTCGCAAGGGCCCGCGCCTGGTCGGCAAAGGCGTTCTCGGCTGCCTGAAGTGAGAGTGTCCCGACAGGTTCAAGAATCTCTCCGGTCGGCCCCATTGACCCGGCAACGATGACATCACGGCTCGAGCCGTCCGCGCACGAGCGTGCGATTGCTGCGGCCTCGGCATTCAGTTCCTCCACGCGGTGTTCAGCCTGGTGAAGTTTCAGCCGGTAAGCAGACCCGCCGAAGCTGTTGGTCAACAGAATGTCAGCGCCCGCATCGATGAACTGCTGATGCAGCAGTCTGACGCGATCCGGATGCTCTACGTTCCACAATTCCGGTGCATCGCCCGACTGCAGGCCCATGGAGAAATAATTGGTGCCCGTGGCCCCGTCGGCCAGGAGCCAATCTCGATCGCGGAGAAGCTTTTCAAAACGGTTATTAGTCATGGCATTTCCTCAAAGTTACCGTTCGGTGCAGGTCGGTCACTCAGGGAAATCCCACAAAAAAACCCGCACCGGCGAACTTGCTAGAGCGGGTCCATCAACAAACACTCGCTTTAGCAAACTTGTAAAGCGCCTGCAAGCTGATGATCAAATCGGCGCTGTAGTGGGACTATATCACAGATCCC
>Ga0255776_10000474_pt1 | contig 46265 bp, 41 predicted proteins | sample 071ome_19_FD_179974 | JGI IMG/M metagenome (GOLD analysis project Ga0255776, IMG submission 179974) | Coastal salt marsh microbial communities from the Groves Creek Marsh, Skidaway Island, Georgia - 071413AT metaG (version 2) | ecosystem: Environmental > Aquatic > Marine > Intertidal zone >... | reverse complement strand
CATGTGACTGCCTCTGCACCGTAGGTGCGAGAGCAGGAGTGCCGCAGGCATGGCGAAGCCATACAGAACGCAGTTCTGGGCACATTGAGGTCATCGTCAAGCGCGCATGACCTACCCTTGCTGCGCAAGCGGGTCATGTTGCCTGCGGCTTAGGCTTCGAATCAAAATCACATACACAACAAACACCATTGACGGGCTAAAGCCCGACCTACATGTACATCGCCTTCAGTAAACCCATTCACTGTAGCTCGGACTCATCGTGCCCTTTGGGTATTAGTCCGTCGAATGAATCAAATAAGACATAAGAGATTGGATACCCGCCTTCGCGGGTATGACGGTGCCTTCGTGTTCGGGACAAGTCATCAATGTAGGTCGGACTTCAGTCCGTCACAAAGTGCAGAGAGTGCCGTAGGCATGGCGAAGCCATACAGAACGCAGTTCTGGGCTCATTGAGGTCATCGTCATGCGCGCTTGCCGATGACCTACCCTTGCTGCGCAAGCGGGTCATGTTGCCTTGCGGCTTTGGCTTCGCCAATCAGGCATCGAATCAAAATCACATGCACAACAAACACCATTGACGGGCTGAAGCCCGACCTACACGGACATCGCACTCAGTAAACCCATTCAATGTAGGTCGGACTCATCATGCCCTTTGGGTATTAATTCGTTATCTGAAACATATTATGGGGCCATCGTGGGTAACCTAAACGGCGATTTGCACGGAATAAAGGGGTAAATTTGAAGCATCGATAGGTTAAATGCCGACAGCTTATTATTGGTACGTCAGTCTGTTTTCTTCCTAGGTGTCGCTCGAATTGGCACGGATTTACCTTAAAAACAGATGCTGATCAGGAACTATTTCTACCCAAAAAGACCAAAAATCAGTATGCTTTGCAGCCTGGCTAAAAAAATAATAAAGAGGCCAAATTTGTTAGCTCAACGGTTCTTGATATCCATTCTGTGTTTATTCGCCTCATATGCATGGGCGGAAATGGCAGACCTTACCGAGTCGGAAATGTCCGAGGTCTCAGGTGAGGGGGTTGGTCTCGTCTACGAAAACTACCAGTTTGATATGAAAAGTGAGTCATTTGGTGGTGATACTGGGAATAGTTTTAAGATCACCGGCATCAAAGATGGTAACGGTGATGACGTATCTGTAGAAATTGGTCAGTACTACATAGCAGGTTCGGGCTCGAATCTCGGCACCTCTCTCGACGGTAACCTAGTTAACATCGGTCGCTTAACAAACCCTATCACAATTGATTTATTGGATGGTAACGCATTGGGTGACGGTACTGATGGTTGGGCTGACAAGTCGGTCTTGTCTATTGCAATGCCTACCCAAGTCGATGCCGCATCTGGTTATCACTGCACGGACTCGAGTCAGGGGTTAGGTACGGGCACCTGTTCTAGTCGCCCAGAAAATTTTGATGGATTGGGCTATCAAGGTGAGCGCTTTGATATGGGCATGAGCCTTAATCGACAATTCATAGATAGTAATAAAGATGTGAACCTTGGCTTTCACGCTCAAGCGGCGAATATGGATGGCAGCTACTGGCGTTTTTGGGGTGGCGCTACGGATGCTAACAATGATGGCACGGCTGACAACGGTTTACAGTTGGAAGGGCAGCTAAATTTTTATGCTGAATCTCTTGTGTTTAATACCTGTAACTTGGATGGCTCGTCGTGCGGAGAAAGTTTGACCATGGCAGGTTTTGAGTTCGAGTTAGCGCTGGGCGACGCTAAGTATTATCAACCTATGACCATCGACGTTACGGATACGGGTTTTTTGCACATCATGATTCAACCCTTGCCCGCTCCTGGTGATTCTCGGCTACCGGCAGGTGCCATTGGTGCCGATGGACTAGAGGGCAGTTCGGATGCCGCGCTTTGGGCTTGGTATAACGACTATTACACAAATGGTCGCAAGACGAATGTTTCCGTTTCAGATGTGATGATTGGCTCAGACAGTTTTGGTTCCTCCTCGATTCAAGGGTTACAGATCCAATACTTGGAGGTGATTAGTCATGAGATCTAACCTCCTTATTCTTCTTTTATTAGTGCCTACGTATTCTCTAGCGCTGGAAGCAATGACTGAGGACGCGCTTGAAAGCGTATCGGGTCAAAATGGTGTTCAGCTCTCTGGAGAACTGACGTTTAACGAGAATGGTGGCCCACTGCTGTCATCCGACGTTGGTAATGTGGATCCAGATGGGGCGGGAGCCATGATCGCCACGTGGGGAACCTGTGATGAAAAAATCGCCGGTTCTGTCGATCGTTGCGGAGCGCGTCTAGCCGTTGAATTAAACGATAATGGTGGATGGGTTGCATGGGATGAGTTAACCGGTTCGGTTTCATTTGAAGGTTTAACATTGCGTACACGAGAAATTACCACCACTGACTCATTTGGTGGCGATGAAACCTCAGCAGACGGTAAAGCGGTGCTTGAAATAGGATTACCTTCTCAAGTTAAGTTTAAAAATTTTGCTTATGACGTTGTGACCAGTAGCACTGGTCGACCAACTGACACGGGCTACTCACAGCAAACCCGTTATGGCATCGAGTTTAATGGTACGGTAAACCTTGAAGGTAATCTGCTCGTGTTCCCGACAGGAGCGCCATAATGAGATTCACTCGTTTTCTACCATGGTTATGTATTTTAGGTTCTGTTGTTACTCAGGCTGAACTTGTTTCTATGGATGAATCATCCATGGAGTCTGTGTCAGGGCAAACCGGTATCGGTGTTAATATCGACAAGTTAGTGAGTATCGGTTCCATTACGTACTCCGATGATGACGGTACGTCAGGCGGTAATCTTGCGTTTTCTAATATTAAGATTGGTCACCCGGATGATGTCGCTAATCAAATGGCGTTTAGCCAGCACTTAGTCAATGTCGACGGCACTGGCGGGCTTTTCATCGATAGTTTATTCGAGCCTACGCGCATTCAAGTGGGCGGCATCTCAGTGGGTTCCCATATCGGTCTTCGTAGTATGGGTGAATTCATCTTTGATTTTGAAGGCACGAACCTACTGCAAATTGGTGGCACCACCCCGACCGGGTATTTAATTAGCAGTGAAACCCATTTTACCAATGTCAGCACTATGTGGACGACAAATGGGAATACTCTGCGAATGGATAACATGACCATTGACAGTGTTCTTACGGATGCCGTCTTTGAAGAGAAGTTAATTGACGCAACCACGATTGGCCTTGTCATAGATATTCCTAGTTACGAGGCTGCGGTCTCAATTGGCAATGTATGTTTCACTGCTACTGCCTGTGATGCTAATTCCTCATTTGGATCTTTTGATAGCAGCCTTGCACTGGTCAATAGTCAGCTTCAAATAAGAGGTGGTGGTCGAGAGGGGCATGGCATAACCATGAATATGGTGTTTGAGTTTGATGACACAGTGAATGCCTCCGGTGATGGAAATTACGCAGCTTATACGGATGAAGACACCATTAAGTTTGCAAAAATGTCTGGCTCTACGACTGTGACCGGATTTACCTTCGATATTGGAACAGCAGAGGCCAATATCGGCGATCATATCGCCACTCAGTTTGATCGACTGCAGGGGAGTTTAACGATTGGTGATATTAGTATTGCAGGCAATTCAATTGGCGCTCTTGCATTAACCTACGATTTTTCTGACGGCACCCATGATAGTGTTTTGTACCAAAATAAGCGCTTTATCGCCCCAGGGGTTGCTTTTGCGGGACAAGACTTTGCCGCTGATACCGTATTGGTTAATGCCGGCTTCGATTCAGACTTAGCCAATTTTTACTCAAAAGTGGACAACACCAGTGATGGTATTAGCCTATATAGTGAATGGCATCTAACGGCGTCAGCCACGTATACGGATGATGGTAATCCGTTCATTTTGCATAACTATACAGGCTATGGGAGTGGTTACGTAACGCTTGATGTGCGCTCGGGCGATCAATCAATCGACAGCTCTAATAGTTTGACCGATGGCTTCTTGGCCATTGGTATTCGTGACTTTAAGGTCAACTATGAGTTTGATGGGTTTAAGGCAACCGACACCAGCAATCAATTGCAGTCAGGCTATGAGTTCTTAGGCATTTCCCCTGATGCCCGCTTCACACTAAACGCAGGCGTTGAAATTCGCTCGGGTGGTGCCAGTGGCGCAGGTGTTACTTTTGATGGCGACGTGTTTGTCACGGAAGGTAACTTTGCTGTGACTAAATCTATTTTGAATTATGAAGACGGTAATGATACGAACGATAGAGCTATTGGTGTCTATCTTGATGGTGTGGAATTTGAATATCACTTCCGTGACGTGACTTTGGACGTGGATACTCAAGGCATTCAGTTAGTCTTGGGCGAGATGTGGGCTAGCTATACGATTGGTGATGTACGTTTTGGTGATCGCGACACGGGCGATAGTTTAGGTGCTCTAGTGATTCAGACCTATCAAAGCGGCTCAACGGTATCCATAAATGGAGGTGGTGCTGGTACACAATGTGTGTCGGGTTCGGGTTCTGATTCAGCTACCTGTGAGGCCAGTGGTGGATATTGGGTCGATGGTGGCACTCAAGGCTTAACGATTGCCAGTAAGTCCATTCTCAATCAGCGATCAGGAGCGAAAGAAAACAGTGCAACTTGGGAAACCAATCGCAGTGGTGGGATAAACACGGGCACGGCGATGAAATTGGACAATATTTATACCAGTGATGGTTATGACGATACGAGCAATGCGTTTGGGGTGCAGTCCTCCATGTCGGTTGATATTGCTAAGGTCAGAGTTCTTAAAAAAGACACTGGATTGGATGGCAATGGCGTCAATGGTTCAGAAGGCGATGAACTCATTACGGATGGTACTGGCGGTAGTTACACATACATAACTGCGCCCACTGACGCAGATAAAGCCAATCGACCCGATGCGCTGGTCTTGACGAACAATGTTCAAGTGAAAGAATTGAACATCGACCAGGTTCAAATGCTTCACCACTCTTCTGGTTCAACGGATACCATGCTCAATGGTATTAAGTTACAAAACCTGAACATGACATCGACACTTTCTGTCACCCCCATTCGTTAATCTAGCCAGTCTCAGTCGTCGCAACGGCGGCTGATCTCATGGCAATTTAGACCATGAAACGCTATAGTTCCCCTAAATAATTTACCTCGATAATAATGGTCCACAACGGCACACATGACGAACGTTCAGTGGCAAACCGTGGTCTTTAGGAGCCTCCATGAGTCAATTGATCATTTTTGATACCACTATGCGTGATGGTGAACAGAGTCCTGGCGCATCAATGACTAAAGACGAGAAAGTGCGAATCGGCAAAGCACTTGAGAAAATGCGTGTGGATGTTATTGAAGCGGGCTTTGCGGCGGCAAGTCCTGGTGATTTTGAGTCCATCGCCGCGGTAGCTGCGGCGGTGAAAGAGAGCACCATCTGCTCTCTCGCACGTGCCGTTGATGGCGATATCGATCGTGCCGCTGAGGCCCTAAAGAAGGCAGAAAGAGCGCGCATCCATACCTTTATTGCTACTAGCCCTATTCATATGGAGCACAAACTAAGAATGGCTCCTGACCAAGTAGTGGAAAGGGCTATCTATGCGGTTAAGCGTGCACGTAGCCATGTTGAAGATGTGGAGTTTTCCTGTGAGGATGCGGGCCGTTCTGATATGGACTTTCTATGTCGTATCATCGAAGCGGCGATTGATGCTGGCGCGAGCACCATTAATATACCGGATACCGTGGGCTACGCGATTCCAGAAGAGTTTGGATATAAAATCCAAACGCTATTAAATCGAATTCCTAACGCAGACAAAGCCATCTTTTCTGTGCACTGCCACAACGACCTAGGTTTGGCGGTAGCCAACTCGTTAGCGGCGGTGGCGAACGGTGCTCGTCAAGTTGAATGTACCATCAATGGTCTAGGTGAGCGTGCCGGTAACGCAGCATTAGAAGAAATTGTTATGGGAGTTAGAACCCGTAGCGATTTATTTGATGTCACGACGGGTATTAATACCGAAATGATCGTACCGACCTCGAGAATGGTGTCGACCATTACGGGTTTTCCTGTCCAGCCAAACAAAGCCATCGTGGGAGCCAATGCGTTTGCCCATGAATCAGGCATCCACCAAGATGGGGTTCTGAAGCATAGAGAAACCTATGAAATCATGCGCGCTGAAGATGTAGGCTGGGGCGCCAATAAAATGGTGATGGGTAAGCACTCGGGTCGTGCTGCATTCCGTGCTCGATTAGAAGAGCTGGGGGTCAGTTTCGAAAGTGATCAAGAACTCAATGTCGCTTTTGCTCGTTTTAAAGAGCTAGCAGATAAAAAGCATGAAATCTTTGACGAAGATTTACAGGCGTTAGTCAGTGCTAGTCGCGCTCAGGATGACAAATACTCTTTAGTGACTCTAGAAGCTCACAGTCAAACTGGGGAGACCCCAAGGGCTCGCTTAACGTTAGCGGTAGATGGCGCTGAAGTCACTCAGGAAGCACAAGGTAGTGGTCCTGTCGATGCTGCATTTAAAGCTATTGAAGAAGTGGCTCAGTCCAGCGCTAATGTACAATTGTATTCTGTAAACTCAATTACCAGCGGAACGGATAGCCAAGGTGAAGTGACCGTGCGCCTTGAAAAAGCGGGTCGAATTGTGAACGGCTTAGGCTCTGATACTGATATCGTTGTGGCTTCAGTAAAAGCTTATATTAATGCGTTAAATTTACTTGAGAGTAACGCCAACAAAGCGCACCCTCAGACATCAGGTGTGTAGGGGCTAATCGGGTGGAATTTTCGAGTGCACAGCTACTGTATTTAGAGCAGATGGGGATCGATGTTTGGATCCCTAATGTTCAGCCAGAGGCTGTCAGTACCGTACAGCCTGACATGGCTGCAACCAATGATTCTGCCTTTAGTGCTCAAGAAAAGGAGCTGGCCGCGAGCTCATCAGCCGTACCTTTTGAGCGAGCACCAGAGGCTTCTCCTCAGACCCAGCCAAACCATCAGCCCAATTCACAGCCTTCGCCAGGGGCCGCAGCTGTATTTCCTCAGGCCAGTTCTACTCCGCCACCTTCTGAACGTACAAGCAGTGAAGAAACGCCGCGCTTCCATGTTCAGTTCTGGTGTTACAGTACAGGATTGTGGGTGGTGAGTGGTGAGGTGGATTTGACGCCGGTACATCATAAATTAGTCCATAATCTTGCTCGTTATCTGCAAGGTGCTAAGCGCAAACCTAGGCACATTGGTATATTTTCTTGGCCAATGCTGAATTCTCCGAATGTGGATCAAGGACCTGAGGTGGCGGCCAAGTATCTGAACGATCATATCCAAAACGTGGCCAGCTTGAGCCCTCATCAAAAAATATTATCGTTTGCAGATTGTGCGCAATGGTTTACTGATCAGCAGACGATTGATCTCCCCTTTACTTTGTCTCAAGCTATTGCAGATCCCGCTGCAAAGCGGTCCATTTGGCAGCAGATCATGGGTGAGCGAATTTAGTTATGAATTCGCAGACTTTAGTAAGGGACATGACGTTAGGCGATGTTCCTGATGTTTATGCCATTGAGCGAGAGTGCTATCCATTTCCATGGTCTAAGACACTTTTTGAGGATGCCGTACGTTCGAGCAAATGCTGCTTGGCGTTAAGTAAAGATTCAAACATCGTGGGCTACGCCATCCTATCCTATGTGGTAGGCGAAGCTGAGTTACTTAATATCTGTGTATCGCCTTCCGTACAGGGGCAGGGACTTTCAAAAATATTGTTGCAGTCTGTGATTGATCATGCGATCGCAGCGGATAATCATGAAATGTATCTAGAAGTACGTGTTAGCAATACCGTTGCAAGACAGTTATACGATCAGTTTGGTTTCAATGAGATTGGTCGCAGAAAGGGATATTACCCAACTCAAAGTGGTCGAGAGGATGCGATCCTGATGGCTCTATCACTATAAAAGAACAATAAAAAAGGGAGCGATGCTCCCTTTTTTGTTTAGGCTAATTTGTCCGATGCGACCTTGTATTTAGGGTCTTCGATGACATCGACTTCGACCAAGTCACCCGCTTTCGTTAACAGCTTTCGACACTCTGGGCTTAAGTGGCGTAGGCTCAAACTTTTACCCACAGCAGTATAGCGCTCAGCTAGTGTATCGATCACTTCGATAGCAGAGTGATCGGCCACTCTTGAATGCTTGAATTCGATAACGACGTTATCTGGGTCGTTTTGAGGGTCGAACAATTCAAGAAAGAAGCTACTGGAACCAAAGAAGAGTGGCCCATGCAGTTCGTAAATTTTAGTCCCATTTTCATCTTTAATATCCGCGCGAATGTGCTGGGCGTGCTCCCAAGCAAAAATCAATGCTGATACGATTACACCAATAACAACAGCCATAGCGAGATCTGTCGCGACGGTTACCGCGGAGACTAATACCAAAACAAACGCATCTTTCTTAGGCACTTTTTTCATGATGCGGAAGCTTGACCATTCAAATGTGCCAATCACTACCATCATCATGACACCGACTAAGGCTGCTAGTGGGATTTGTTCGATAATATCGGATGCAAACAAAATGAAGCACAGTAGGCCGATGGCGGCTGTGATACCAGAAAGTCGGCCTCGACCGCCTGAGTTAATGTTAATCATAGATTGACCGATCATGGCGCAGCCACCCATGCCACCGAAGAAGCCATTTACGATGTTAGAAGAGCCTTGGGCGATACATTCTTTATTGCCACGACCGCGGGTTTGGGTTAATTCATCAATCAGAGTTAGGGTTAGCAGAGACTCAATCAAGCCTACGCCAGCAAGAATCAAACTATATGGCAGGATGATCCATAGCGTTTCTAGTGTGAAGGGAACGGCTGGGATGCTAAATTCCGGCAAACCGCCCGCGATGTTAGCCACATCACCGACGGTGCGAGTATCAATGCCAAAGAAGATAACGCTTAGGCTTACCACCAAAATGGCAGCTAAGGCTGAAGGTACGGCTTTGGTAAATTTGGGTAAAAAATGAATGATGGCCATGGTGACAGCGATTAAGCCTCCCATGATGAAAATGGAATTGGCTTCTAACCATTGCTTGGTGCCAGCATCATCGATGAACTTGAACTGCTCCAACTGACTTAAAAAGATCACAATGGCCAGGCCATTCACGAAACCAAGCATGACGGGTTGTGGTACAAGCCGAATGAACTTACCTAGCTTGAGCGCCCCTGCGGCCACTTGAATAAGCCCACACAGCACCACAGCTGCAAACAGATACTGCACGCCGTGATCAGCGACCAATGCGACCATAACGACAGCCATCGCACCCGTGGCACCGCTGATCATTCCTGGGCGACCACCAAAAATAGAGGTGATCAGACCAACCATGAATGCGGCATATAGGCCAACCAATGGGTTCACGCCAGCAACAAAGGCGAAGGCTACGGCTTCAGGCACTAGCGCGAGTGCCACCGTGAGACCCGACAGGATATCGTCTTTCGGGTTTTGGGTGGTTTTAGCAATCAGGTTAAACATGGTCTCGTATAATCTTTGATCAGTCTTTAGAGGGCGCGTAGGGTACCGAAAATGACCAAAAATAGCCAGTTTGTATCCTGTGCGCTTAGTAGCCATTATAGTGGGTGAAACGAGAGTTGTTGATCTGAGGCTTATCTGGATATGAGCATTGTTCCCGAACTTTTGCCTGCTTGGTTTTTGGTGGTGACCTTGGTGCCAAGCTTCGTGCTACTACTTTGGGCCCTGCGCAGGACGAATTGGCAGGCGTTGCGTGTGCAGCCCATGTTGCAACATATTTTCTATATTGCGTGTTTGGGATTGGCGGGGTTGTGGTCAATCAGGGCGGGTATCAGTAGCGGACTGGGCATTCATTTTATGGGTCTAACCGCGACGACACTGTTGATGGGGTGGCCTTTAGCCTTGCTTGCAGGCGCCATTTCGCTGCTTTTTGTCACACTGATTGGGCTTGAGTCATTCTGGTGTTTTGGAGTGAACTATCTGATTTCCGTAGCGCTACCAGTGATCACATCCTATGGCGTGTTGCGCTGGGTTCAATCTCATTTTCCTAGTAATCCCTTTATATATATCTTTTTATGTGGCTTTTTTAATGGTGCGTTCGCCATTTTGTGTGTCGCTATTTCAACCTCTCTGATGTTAGGCACTCTAGAGGTGTACTCATGGTCAAAAGTATATGATAACTACCTAATGTATTTGCCTTTAATGCTGTTTCCAGAGGCGTTTATGAACGGCATGTTGGTAGCGGGTATTATGGGGACGAAACCGGAGTTACTCAGTTCTTTTAATGTGGACGAATATTTTAAAGATTAAAATAGCATTAACCACTGACTAACGAGCGCACCAAATAATATAAACGAAACCCCTTGCCAAAATACCGTCGGGTCTCGCTCGATTAGGGGGGCTTTGTTTTTTTTCAAAAAGCGCTGATTGGGATGTTTAAGATCGTATATGAATTCAGATATTTCATCGTATCGCTTTAGTGGCTGAATGCTGACGGCTTTTCGAATAGCATCATCTACCCAAACCGGAATATTGGGGTCATGCTCTAGCAGGGATTGATATCTTAGTTTTCTTTGAGCTGATTGAGTGGTTGCGTTGAATACCTTTGTGCCATAGGGCAACTTACCGCTAAGCATCTGATAGGCAATGACCCCGAGAGAAAAAATATCTGCCCTATGATTGACTAATTGATCTAAGAAATATTCTGGGGCAGAAAACTGCATGGTGCCGACGATACCATGGTTTACGTCTGATACATCGGATAATCCAGCCACCTTCACCGCGCCAAAGTCGATTATCTTAGCCGTACCGTTATGATCAATCATGATGTTATTGGGACGTAAATCCTGATGTACCATTTCTTGTCTGTGAAACGCTTGAAGGCCTTTCGCTACTTGAGATACAACATCTCTAACTTGGTCTAAGGTGGGTTTAGGGTGATCGACCATCCATTGTTTTAGAGAACATCCATCAATGAACTCCGACACCGTGTACAAGTAGCTCTGTTTTCGATTCGGTTGGAACGCTTTAAGAATGTGAGGGTTGTTTAATCGCTTGGCAATCCAATCTTCCAAAAGAAAATGTTCAAGATATGAGGCATTATTTTTCTGTTCGGTAGATGGGGTTTTTATTACGACCTGCTGTCCTGACGTAAGGTCTTTGGCTAGGTAAACATGACTACGGCTACTAATGTATAGGTCGCGCAGAATCGTGTACCCATCAAACTCCATCCTTGCGTCCAGTGACGGAGGGACTGGTAATTCTTGAGCTTCTTTCTGAACTTCAAGAGCGCCTTTTTGAGGTAGATGATCGATACGAACCAGTTGTAATGTAAGATTGTCATCACTACCAGCTTCAAATGCTCGTTGTACTAGGTCTTTCGCGGCTAGATTCAAGTCTTGATTGTATTGCTTAATGGATGAAAATATCTGGTCTTTCTTTAGGAATTCATAAACACCATCGGTGGCCAAAAAGTAAATATCCCCTTCCTCAAGTGTTACCGTTTTATAATCTAGATCGAGATGATTATGCACACCGAGTGCACGGGTAAGGTAACTAGAATCATTGGATACATAGTGTCTATGATCGACGGTTAACGGCTCAAAAGAATTTGTGGTTAAACGGTAAATCCGAGAGTCGCCACTATGAAAAATGTGTGCTGTACGCCCCTTTAAAACCATGCCGCTGAATGTGCAAATGTATCCCTTGTCTTTATTGAACCTATGAGGGCTGTTTTGGCTTTGAGAGAACAGCCAAGAATTGATGGCCAGTAAGACTTTTTGCGCAGAGGTTTTAACCGACCAAGCATCCGAAGTGCAATAGTAATCAGCAAGAAAACCTTTAACAGCTGTTTCACTGGCCACTTGGCTCACGTCACTGCTGCTGATGCCATCGGCTATGGCAATGGCGACTCCCTTTCGAGAAAGCAAGGGCTCTTCCGGCACATAGGCACCATGAAAATCTTGATTCGTTGTTTTTTTACCCGCGTCTGAATATTGGCCGACGGTAACAGTTAATTGACTTTTCATAGATAGAAAAAGGCTCCCAAGGGGAGCCTAGCTTGATTACCAAGATTTGTAGGGTAAGAATTTGCCATTCATGGTTAAGATAACACGGTCCCCTTTCGGGTCTTCTTGTTTTTCAATGTCCATAGAAAAATCGATGGCACTCATGATACCGTCACCGAATTTTTCCTGAATAACTTCTTTTAAGGTGTCGCCGTATACACCCACAATTTCATATAAGCGATAAATCAAAGGGTCTGTTGGAACAGCTTGGTCCCAAACTTTTGTCGGATAGTCCATTAAAGCTTCCGCCACTTCTTCGCCTAGGCTTAAGTATTCTGCGATGGCCAGTGCTTTTTCTTTCGGCGCACTGTTCATGCCAAGGCAAGCAGACGTTAGCCACACAGGGGAGAAGCCGAGGTCATTTCCCATTTTCTCCCAAGTGAGCTGCTTTTCGGCTTTCGCCACTAAAATGGTTTCGGTCATGTCCACTTTGTTCATGTTGAGCTCCTTTGATACGAATTGATATTTAAAAAAGGTAGGGAAAAAATAAGGGCCTACTTGAGGCCCTTAGTTATGATTCGAGATTAAGCAAGCTTACGCTCAGGGCTTGTTCTCACGTGAGTTAGGTACAGTGGTAAGCCTACTAACAAGAAGCCACCTACTAGGTTACCTAGTGCAGTTGGGATTTCGTTCCAGATTAGGTAATCAGATACAGTGAACTCACCACCCATGATCATAGAGAATGGGAATAGGAACATGTTAACGATGGAGTGTTCGAAGCCCATGAAAAAGAACAGCATAACAGGCATCCACATAGCCATCATTTTGCTGCCAGCAGAGGTTGAAATCATCGCACCAACCACACCCATGGACACCATCCAGTTACATAGCATGCCGCGAATGAAAATGGTGAACCAACCAGCAGCACCGTGTTCTTGATAACCTAATGTACGGCTTTCACCAATGGTCGCTACTTTTGCAGCAAGAGCACCGCCATCGGTGTTGTAGCCGTAGGTGAGGATGAAAGAAACAAAGAACGCGGTAGTGAGAGCGCCAGCAAAGTTACCAACAAAAACCAAGCCCCAGTTTCTCATGATTTGCCCTACGGTAATACCGGGACGCTTATCTAGCCAAGCCAGAGGTACGAGTGTGAAAACACCGGTTAGTAGATCAAACTTCATTAGATAAAGCATGATGAAACCAACGGGGAAGAGCACGGCACCGATTAACGGCGAGCCTGTTTTGGTCGCCACGGTGATCGCGAATACCGCGGCTAAGCCTAGAATAGCACCGGCCATAAAGGCACGGATGAAGGTGTCCTTGCTGGACATGTAACATTTGGATTCACCGGAATCCACCATCTTGGTGACGAATTCACTGGGTTCGATATATGCCATATTGAGTCTCTCTTTTCTGTTTTAGTGTTGTGTCATTTCAGTAGAGCAACAGCAATGCCAACTTTAAAAAATTTGGCTGAAGAGCCTATGAAGCTTGGCTTTGTGATAAAAATTTGAAAACAAAAATGAGAAAAGTAAACCTTAGAATCGTCCAATGTGGTGCAAGTGGAGAATTTGCAGTGCATTCATTTTGCTACTTTGTGGTGCGCGGCTGCATTGATTTTGGACAAATGAGTCACCAAGTCAGATTAAGAGCTCGAGTAAAATTCGCTGGGGAGCTGGCCGGTATAGTGTTTAAAGGCAACGCGAAAACTATTAACGTCTTGGTAACCACACTTTGTAGCGACTTGCTCAATGGTCATGCTTTTTTGTTGTAGTGACTGCATTGCGAGAGTCATAACAAACTGATGCTTAAGCGTACGAAAACACGTCCCATGATCTTGCAGTTTTCTGCGTAGAGTACGTGGGCTCAAAGATAAATAGTGAGAGATACAGGATAAATTCCATTGATGCTCGGGCAAAGCGGAAAAGCTTTCTAATACCAAGCTTGGAATGTCATTGCGCCAGTGGTCCTCTATGCGGCGAAGTTCTTGCTCGCTCACCAAGAGTGCTAAACGCTTATTGGCTCTATTGGCCAAAGGGAGTGTGGTCTTAAGTGTCGACATCGGGATGTCGTAGAATCCAGCGGCCTGATCAAATAGTACATTGCATTTAAAGTGCTTGGCGTACACGGATTGGAACGGCGCGTTTTCATAAGGGTGGCTAAATGGGAGGCCGATGGCAGAAAAATGGAACGCTTTGCCTAGCATATCTGATATTTGCTGCTGTAAGGACGCGAGGAAAATCTCAAAGGCAAAAACGTGATTCACTGGAAAGGATAAGTGTTGTAAGGGTGACACAGTGAACCTCAAGTGAGGCAGGCCATTCGTGATCGTGGGATGCGTCTCGATATGAAAGCGGGTACGGAGCAATGATTTGTATAAGCTTGCAGTATATAAGCCGGTTTCTAAGGTTTGACTGCAAACTAAAGCCGTTGTCAGCAGGCCCCAACGGCTGATATTGAGTTTTTCCCCTAGGTGGAGCCCTGGAGCCGGTTTATTCACTAAGCGATAAACGTTCCGGTAGATCACGTCAAACTGCTCAAACGAAATGGACTGCTCAGGGTGAGCAAAGTGTGCCTCATCGAGTCCGGTTCCCATTAGCCATTGCTTTGTTTGAATGCCTTGTGAATGCATGAACTCTGCAATCAGGACGAGTTCAGCACTGGGGTAAATGGCCTGCTGGGTTAGGTGTGTTGACATAAATTTCAGGATTTTGGGCCGCAGTGGTATGGATATTAGGCCAAATTATGGATTTTTAGTAGCCTGTTTACTCGAATGGCGATTTACTTGTGCCATGCTCCCGTAGGCTAGGCTATGGGCGTTGGAATAGATAAATAACAAGAATGATGAGTGCAGACATGAACCAGGCCGTCGTAACCGATGAACAACGCATACAGATGATCCGTCGTGACATCATGGCAGAAGGGCAAAGGCTTAGACGCGCCTACCCTCTGCTCCAGCATCAGAGTGCCATCGGTTTTGCCATTTTCTTGTTTGCTGTGAGCGGCGTTGTTGTGTCGGGCTTCGCCTATATTCAAGGTTGGATTTCTGCATGGGTGTGCGTGCCGCTGGTGGCTGTACTGACTTCCTTATTGCATGAGTTAGAGCACGATCTCATCCATTACCAATACTTTAAACAGCATCGCTGGGTGCAAAACCTCATGCTGTTGGTGGGTTGGTTATTACGCCCAGGTACCATTAACCCTTGGGTGCGTCGTCAACTGCATTTATTGCATCATAAAGTGTCTGGTACGGACAAAGACATAGAAGAGCGAGGCATTAGCAATGGCATGGCGTATTCACCGCTGCGTTTTTGGGTGATGTTGGATACCTTTGTTGGCAACCTAGTGAAGGTTTGGCTGATCGGGGAAAAAGACTCAAAAATAAAGCGGACATTGCAAATTGTGGCAGCGAACTTTCCATTTGGTGTAGCCTGTGCGCTGATCTGGTATGGCTTCCTCTTTTTCCATGGTATGTCGGCGTTAAGTGGGTGGTTTGACTTCCAATGGGTGTGGTCAACGCAAACCATTGACGCTATGGAATGGGTGAATACCTTGGTGGTGGTGTTAGTGGGACCTTTCTATTTACGTTCATTTTGCTTGAATTTTATCAGTTCAAATATGCACTATTATGGCGGTGTGACCAATCTACTACATCAAACTCAGGTGTTGAACCATCCACTGTTTTTGCCGTTTCAATTGTTCTGCTTCAACTTTGGTAGCACCCACGGTATCCACCATTTTGTGGTGAAAGAGCCGTTCTATTTGCGTCAGATGACGGCGCCTTATGCTCATCAAGTGATGAAGCAGCATGGCGTTCGATTCAACGATCTAGGCACCTTTAAGCGAGCCAATCATTATGCGGTTGCTAACGCCTAGCCCTATTTAATCTCTATGTAAGTAAACCCTATTTAAGTGATCCCGATCTTAAAGTCTCCCTTTCCCGTGCTGTTAAGGCATAGGAGGGAAGCTTACGCCCAAAAAACTGTAATCAACACAAGGAGTATACGAAATGATGACATTATCCACAGCCCAACAGTCGCTGATCTTGGCCATGTTTGCGATGGTTTTACTAACCGCATTGGTGGCATTCAGAATGCTGTATATGCGGGTGCAAGAAATGAAGCGCGAGCGTATTCATCCGCAGGCCATCGATCAGTCGTTTATCAGAAGTCAGACCCTAAAAGATGCCCGTGCCTCTGACAATTATAATCACCTTTTTGAGATGCCTATTTTATTTTACGTTCTTTGCTTGGCTGCGTTGGCATCGGGTACGGAGAGCGCTTGGTTGGCCAGTGCCGTGTGGGGCTATGTGGTTTTACGAGTAATACATTCTTGGATCCAATGTACCTATAACCGGGTCATGCATCGCTTTAACGTGTTCGTTTTGAGTTTCGTGTGGTTAATAGTGCTGTGGGTCAGTTTTATACTTTCTGTCATGAGTTAATGAAATTATTAGGTTTAACGAATTCCACATTAGTCATGGCACCGCAAGAAGGTCTTCAGTACACTGCCCTTAGTAGTAATTTGGAGAACGCCATGACCATTTGGGTTGACGCGGACGCTTGTCCCGTGGTGATAAAAGACATTTTGTACAGGGCTGCCAACCGGACTCAGGTTGAGGCGGTGTTAGTGGCTAATCAAAGCCTTAAAGTGCCGCCATCCCCTTATATCCGCACATTACAAGTTCAGGCCGGATTCGATGTGGCCGACAATGAAATTGTTCAGCGATGTCAGCAGAATGACATAGTGATTACCAGTGATATTCCGTTGGCTGCGGAAGTCATTGAAAAAGGGGCTCATGCACTGAGCCCTAGAGGTGAAATGTTTACCCCAGACAATATTAAAGGGCGACTTAACATTCGCGACTTTATGGACACCCTGCGCGCCAGTGGTGTACAGTCTGGTGGACCACCACCTTTGAGTCAGACTGATCGTCAGCATTTCGCTAACCATCTGGATCGCTTACTCACCAAGCTTAAAAAATAATTCTGGCAACTATTGCATCGCTGGTCTATTTAAATACAATCGCCCTGTAAAATGATCGGCGTCCATGTCGTCATACAGATTAAAGGAGAACTCAAACATGTTATACGGAATCCATCAATAACCCGCCTTTGAGTTCCCACTGAGAGGCTAACACGATATTGAGCCTTTTATCGAAAAACCCTGATGAGCGAGCTTGTCAGGGTTTTTTCGTTTAAGGATTTACTAACCGGCGGTAGAGCCGCCATTAAAGGAGTGCCAAATGGCAAAGAAACAAAAGCGGCGTAACGGTCACGCCTTTCATCCCATCATGTTAAAAGGGGGTGTGCATGAAACCCCTAAATCGGCTAAACGTCGTAAAGCTAAGCAAGAAACTTTGCGCATGGCTAAGGAGTGGCTTGACCACTCCTCCCATTTCTTATTCGCGTTTTAACGTGTGTCTATTTCCTTAAATTTTTACTGCTTCCACATTTAAGATTGGCTCTTCGTTTTACGATTTTGATAGGCCCATTGATACAGGCCGGGTAAAACAAAAAGAGTTAATATCGTCGATGAAATAATCCCCCCAATGACAACGGTCGCCAGTGGCCTTTGCACCTCTGCACCTGTACCTGTATTTAACGCCATGGGGATAAACCCTAGACTGGCTACTAATGCCGTCATTAACACCGGGCGCAGTCGTTGAGCCGCCCCTTCGAGAATCGCCTGCGTTACTTCTAGACCCTTATCCCTCAGAGATTGAATAAAAGAGACCATGACGACGCCATTTAAAACAGCCACGCCACTTAGGGCTATGAACCCGACTGCGGCGGAAATGGAAAACGGCATGCCTCTTAACGTTAGCGCTAAGACGCCTCCTGTTAGCGCAAGTGGAATGGCGCTGAAGATGAGGGCCGCGTCCAGCGCTCGCCCAAATGCACTGTAAAGCAATGCGAATATGAGCAGTAAGGTAAGCGGTATGACCACCGTCAGTCTTTTACTGGCGCTTTCCAATTGCTCAAACGTGCCGCCATATTCCAGCCAATATCCAGCGGGTAGCTCGAGGGTGTCGTTGAGCTTGGTTTGAATGTCATCTACCACACTGCCTAAATCTCGCCCTTGAACATTGGCGGTGACCACTATGTTTCGCTTACCTGAGCGGCGATTAATTTGATTAGGGCCTTCGGTCTGAATCACGTTGGCCACTTCGCCTAACGGCACGTAGTGAATTTCATTGTCAGAGCGATAAGGCAGGTGTACGGGTAAGCCCTTGAGTTGATCGGCTTGTTCGTAACCATTCAGACGTACCAGCAAATCAAAGCGCTTATCTCCATCGTAGACTTGTCCGGCTTCGATGCCGTTAATAGAGGCTTGAATAGAAGTTTGTATATCTTCTACCGTTAATCCTAATAAGGCGAGGTGATCCCGTTGTGGCTCAACCGATACCATGGGTAAGCCATCGGCTTGTTCCATTCGCACATCGCGCGTACCCGAGATGGTTTTGATTAAGCCCTCTATGGTTTGTGCTTGCGCAATTAAAGTTTCAAAGTCATCGCCATACACGCGTACCGCCACATCAGCACGTACCCCTGCGATGAGTTCATTAAAACGCATCTCGATGGGTTGCGTGAGTTCGTAATTGTTGCCCGGCACGGCCTCGATAACGGCCCGCAATTCAGTTAGTAATTGTGTTTTCGATTTATTTGGGTTCGGCCAGTCTTCCTTGGGTTTAAGCATTAAAAAGGTATCCGCCACATTGGGTGGCATAGGGTCGGTAGCCACTTCGGCGGTACCAATTTTGCTAAAGATGGTCGCCACCTCAGGCAAGTTAGAGAGGACTTCTTTTTCCAATACCATTTGCATGCTGAGTGATTGGTTCAAAGCCGTGCCGGGAATACGCAGCGCGTGCAAGGCCACGTCACCCTCATCCAACTGAGGCAGAAATTCGCTGCCTAAACGGGTGGCCTGCCATGTGCTGAGTGTGATAATGAAAATGGCGAACGCCACCACCCAATGCCGAGCGACTAACGCTTTTTGCAGTGCGTTTTGATAACCTTTTTGTAATCTTTTAAACCATCCATCGTGATGTTCATGAACTGGTCCGTTCACGAAAATGGCAATGGCGGCAGGGACAAAGGTGACTGAAAAAATCAATGCGCCCAGTAGGGCCGCAATCAGTGTAAATGCCATAGGATGAAACATTTTTCCTTCTACGCCAGTCAGCGCAAAGATGGGCATAAAGACTAACATGATGATCAGTACACCAAATCCTGCTGGTTGCAAAACCTCTTGAGTGCTGAGTCGTACTTCGTTGAGTCGCTCTTCTAATGAGAGAAGTCGGCCTTTTTGTTGCTGCAATAAACCCAGCCTGCGAAGCGCATTTTCAACAACGATCACGGCGCCGTCGACAATGATGCCGAAATCAATGGCGCCTAAGCTCATTAGATTGCCGGACACGCGATTTAAGCTCATGCCAGTAATCGCAAATAACATGCTTAATGGAATCACCAATGCCGCTATGATGGCCGCTCGAATATTTCCCAGTAGCAAAAACAAAATGGTGATGACCAATACGGCGCCTTCAAATAGGTTGGTCTTTACGGTGTCTAGGGTTTTGTCGACCAAATCTGTGCGATCATAAACCGGCACGGCTTTTACTCCGTGGGGTAACTGTGAATTGATGTGTTCGAGTTTGGCGGCAACGGCTTTGGCGACGGTGCGAGAGTTTTCTCCGAGCAACATCATAGCGGTGCCTAGCACGGTTTCTTGTCCGTTATTGGTCGCGGCACCAGATCTCAATTCTTTTCCATATTGAACGTCTGCCACATCTTTAATGCGTACCGGTGCTTGATCTCGCATCGTAATCACAAGGTTTTCAATATCGGTTAATGAATGGAGTTGGCCTGGGCTACGTACTAACCATTGCTCACCATTTCGTTCGGTGTAACCTGCGCCGATATTTTGGTTATTGCGTTTTAGGGTATTGAGTACGTCTTCAAGGCGAATCTTATAGGCCAACAATTGCTCGGGTTTGGGCGCCACCTGGTATTGGCGTTCATAACCGCCCAGACTATTGATTTCGGTGATGCCTTTTACTGTGAGCAGTTGTGGCCGAATGATCCAATCTTGTATGGTTCTTAGATCTTCAGAACTGTAGGGCTGACCCGCTGCATTTTTTGCGTCTTTTTCTGCAACCACAGCATAGGAGAAAACCTCACCTAAGCCACTGGCGATGGGCCCCATTTGAGCGGAAACATTGCTGGGTAATTCCGATTTTAGTGTTTGCAGACGCTGTGCAATTTGCTCCCGTGCCCAATAAATGTCTGTGCCATCCTCAAACACCACGGTCACTTGTGAAAGGCCATATCTAGAAAGGCTGCGGGTATAATCCAGTTGTGGAATACCCGCCATGGCATTTTCTACGATGAAGGTGATGCGCTGCTCCACTTCAAACGGAGAATAGCCAGAGGCTTGAGTATTGATCTGAACCTGGGTATTGGTGATATCGGGCACGGCATCAATAGGGAGTTTCTGGCTATGATAAAGACCAATGCCTGCCAACAATAAAACCAATCCCATCACCAGCCAGCGCTTAGTCACGGAAAACGAAATAATGGAGTGCATTTTTCTGTTCCCCTATTAGTGAGAGTGGGCTGCGCCGCTCTTTAATAAGTCGGCTTTAATTATGAAACTGTTTTCACTAACATATCGGCTGCCTTGCGTTAGCCCCTCCAGCACTTCGACATCACTTTCGCTGCGTCGACCTAGGCGAACCGCAGTGGGTTTAAAACCATTGTCGGTTTGAATGAAGACAACGTCTTGATTCTCTAACGTTTGTATTGCTGAAGTTTTGATGGCGACATCAGCCTCGAAGTTGTCTACCACCACATCCGCTTTTACATGCATGCCCGGGCGCCAATGCCCATTTTGATTTTGGATTTCTGCACGGGCACGAGCAATGTGTCCCCCCGTCATCTGTGGTGAAATGTAGGAGATGTTACCGTTTTCAGATAGGTGTTGATGCAGATCGTAAACAGACACCGATTGCCCCTTTTTTAGGCGTTCAATGTTTTCAGGAAAGGCCGATAGGTTCACCCAAACTTTGGAAAAGTCCGTGATTTTGAGGAGAGGTTCATCTGTGGTTTTACTGCCCACGGTCACATCATGAAAGGTGATTTCTCCTTTGCCTGGGCTACGAATGGTATAGGTCTGTAAACTGTTGACGTTTTCAACGGTTAACAGAACCTGATTTTTTTTCACCTGGTCACCCAGTTGAACGTGTACCTGCTTAACAATGGAATCATAAGGCGTGATGACGGTGAATTTTTGATTTGTGGGCACATCGATGACACCGAACAATGTTTGGGTGATTACAAGGTTTTTGGCGGATGCCACCTCTGTGCGAATACCAGATCGATCCGCGATATCCGTTGAAATGTTTGCGCTTTCCGAGTGGCCTTCCTCCTCGTGGTCATGGTCATCCTGATGCTCTTCGTGCTCTTCATGTTCGTAACCGTTCTCATGATTTTGATCATCATGGCTGGAGTGCTCTGATTCATCGTGGTGATGATCGTCCTGACCCTGTGTGTGATGCTCATTGAAGGTGCCGTATGCGAAAAAGGAAATGCCCACGGCGGCACCGACCGCCAACAACAGTGTTTTGTAATTCATATATGCTCCGCTGGGCATCATAGCCCCGAGACCTAATTAATAAATAAAGGAGTAATTGAGTAAAAAACGAGTGTGATGTTAGGCGGTTGGAGGGGGAACCGGAGGGGCATGTTGCAGGTTAATGGCGTGGCCATCACTGAGGGCATTTTGCTCTGATGCTTCACGCAGGTTTGTCACCGTTAGCGGCGCGTGGATTTGAAACGTCAGGTGGATATGATTGGCATCGTCATGATCATGGTGATCTAGGTGATGTGCCTCTAAATCTTCAAGTGAAGCATGGCCATGTTCCGCGTGCTCCGTCAGATCATGAATGGTGGTGGACTCGACACTTGTATGAATGTGATCTTTTTCCATTTCCCCATAGGTCACCGTGCCGGCCCAAGCGGTGGAAAGCGCTAGGTGGCAAAGGATGAGCACAATGGAGAGGGTAGATCGATTCATGGTGCTTAGGACCTAGCAGTTCTCATGGAGTTCCCTAACCCAAAAAAGGGGTAAAACGAGACGATCATGATAATCCCTTAGGGGCAGAATACAAGGGACTTTGGTCGTACCCCGCAAGCCGGTGACCCCCGTTTGTGGTGATAACCCTGTTTCGCAGCATGATCAGATAACCGCTTATAAGTCTTTGAAAACCATCAAGTTTTGAGGATAGGAATGGCAGAAACTGAGAACACGGCATCAAATTCACCAGTCCGAGGCTGAGGCTGCCTAGCCAGTATGCTAAAAAGCCCTCCACACGCACCAAACCGGATGATTTATGAAGTACGCCCTAATCCTTGCTTCCTTGTTTTTTACTGCCACTGCCACTCAGGCTAAGACTTACTATGAATTGAGCATTCTCAATGATTACCTATTTCGTGGCATTACCATGACAGATCATAGTCCAGCGATCCAATGGGGCGCATTTGTGACCAATGGCAACGCTTATGGGAGCTTGCAATTCAGCAATGTGGAGATGGCCGAAGAGGCGGAAGGCTTGCCCATCGAGATGAATGTGCATCTTGGATATGACCATAGATTTAATGGATTTAACATCGACACCGAGATCATTTCTTACAACACGCTAGCGGACCTAGGCAAAGAAGAAACAGAATTTAAATTTGGCACTCAGTTGAGCCGCAGCAGCTATTTCAACGTTTACCGTGGTGTGAAGTTGAAAACTTGGTATCCAGAATACTCGTTTAAGAAATACATTGAAAAGCGCGTCTATTTAACCGGTCGTATTGGCTATTGGATGCAGGATGATACCTCCGACAGTGCTTTGCACGGCCGTTTGGTGCTGGGCATGGATTTTCCCGAATTTAATGGTTTCACATTGTTTGTGGGCGCAGACATGATTACGGATGAAGCGCCAGGTAATGACAACGAAGATGACGACGACCATGCGGGTATTGTGTTTGGATTTACCAAACGCTTTTAATTGGCCCGCATATCAGCTGTTGTTTTAGTTTGCTTCAGGATAGACTAGGCACACTCAAATAGGAGTGTGCATGTCTGTCCTACTGACAACCCCTCGTTACTCTCTCTCTTTTCTTTCTCAAGGCGATGATGCCGATCTTTTCACTGTATATGGCAACCCCGTCGTGGTGCGTTTCGTTCATGATGGTGAGCCTTTGTCTCAGGCTGATGCGGCACGTTGGCTAGAGGTCACGCAAAATAACTATCGAAAGTATGGTTATGGCATGTTCAAAATTTGTGAACGTGAATCGGGGCGTTTAGTGGGGTTTATCGGTTTGGTGCACCCGGGTGGCCAAGTCCTACCTGAAGTGAAATATGCACTCTTGTCGGAATTTTGGGGGCAGGGGGCGGCCAAAGAAGTGGTCTCGGCTTTGGTGCGGTACGGTCATAGCGAATTGGGCTTAAACACCATCATTGCCACCATTGACATCGCCAATACAGCTTCTCAAAAAGTTATTATCGCAGCCGGATTCCGTCAGGTGCACTTATACTCAGAGGACGATGGTCTCACCGCCGTGTATTTATCTGGTGAACCAAACGATGTTCGTGCGATCTTTCGTGATCAGTCGGGCCAACGGACCGAGCTGGTGAGTGCTTGGTTTGGCGATGATTTTTTAGAGCTGCATCCGATGATTCAAGCACTGCACCTCTATGGTGGACGTTTAACTGGAAAGGTAACACTGGGATTTTCAAATGGCGTACGAGGCTGGTTTACACGACGGGTGGCCCAAAAAATGGGATTGCCTATCACGTCGGGCCTTTGGGATTTTTCCGTATCGATTCATCATGGCGACGACCGTATGGTGTGGACTCGTCGTTTTTCGAAGACACAGCATAATGGCACGAACCGATATGAAGTCGTGTCGGAATTTACGCCGATCGAAAGCCGTGATTCTCCAGCAGGTGGTTGGTGTGAAACCTCAGGTGCGCTTGGGCTAGCACTGACGGTCGATGTTAAGGATGGAGCATGGCATTGGCGAACACTCGATACGAAATATTTGGGCATCTCTTTGCCTAACTGGTTAACGCCCAATGTCACGGCTTATAAACAGATACAGGATGAACGCTACCAATTTTCGGTGGACATAGGTCTGCCATTTTCTATGGGCCATATAACCTATTCTGGGAAACTAGAGGTGGATTACACTGATGTGATGAATCCGCCGCCCCCCATCCCTGTTAAATAATTAGAGTATTCGGGTTATTTTTTTACGGGGTGTTTTTGCAGTTTTCGCTGCAAGGTTCTTCGGTGCATGCCCAGCTCTCTTGCTGTGGCTGACACATTGCCATCGTTATTTTGTAGTGCCAATTGAATGCGCTCCCATTCCAAGCGTTTTACGCTGGTGGGTTGGTGTGGTTCATCGTTCACGACCTCTGTTTCTGCTTCAAACGCCGCCAACAGTTGGTCAATATCCACCGGTTTGCACAAATAATGATGGGCTCCTTGCTTAATGGCATTGACCGCGGTAGCGATGCTGCCATAGGCCGTCAGCATGACAATTTTGGCTTCTGGGGCCTGATGCAAAAGTTCGGGAATCAGGTGCAAGCCGGTTTCGTCTTGCAGTTTTAAATCCAAAGAAATGAATTTCGGTGGATGTGCGGCGCACAGCTGAATGGCTTGTTCTCCTGTTTGCGCGGTGTACACATCGAAGCCTCTTCGGCGTAACCCTCGCGCGGTCACTTGCAATAGGGTTTCGTCGTCATCGATGACTAAAAAGCGTGGCATGTCACTATCCAACATAAAACGGTAACTCTATGGTCGTTAGGCAGCCTTGATTTTGGTTATTAAGGGTAACCCGTCCACCTAATCTTTGAATGCTGCTATGGCTGATCAATAAACCAATGCCGAGTCCTTGCTCTGATGGCACTTGCTTGTTGGGTAAATGGAAGTCTTGGCTCACGCCCGGGCCATTATCTTGAATCTCCAGTGTCCAAGTTTTTGGGAATGGCGTAAAAGAGAGCATGAGAGGCCCGCTACCGGCCTGTGCGGCATTGTTCAGTAAATTTAAAATCGCCTGTGTAATGACTTTCGGATACTGAACCATATGCTCGATGTCGTCAGGAGGGAGCGTCCATTGATACTGGCCAGAAGGAAAAAGCAGCAGCCATTGATTTAGCACATGGTGTAAATATTCCCCTAGCGGCATTTTATTTTCTTGTTCCAGTTGGGTTTCTTGTCCGAGATTTTTTAGGCTGGATTGGCATAGGGAAATTTGTTGAGAGATTAATGCAAGGTCTTCCTTCGCATCGTCCGATAAGGTGTGATCCAAGGCGAGTTCGTGGGTTAACATTTTCATCGTCGTTAGTGGCGTGCCGATTTCATGTGCAGTACTGGCTGCCTGACTGGCTAATAACATGAGGTGCTCATTCTGTAACGTTTTCTCTCTTAAATAGGCGACCTGTCGCTCCTGAAAACGGAGATCCATGGCCATATCCACGACAAAATAGACGATCAGCAATGCGCTTAATATGAAGGTGAACCACATGCCGATGATGTGAAAACTCAACCCCCACTCGGCTAGCTTCAAATCCAGTGCTGCGAGGGGCTGGTGAACAAACAGTAACAATCCATATAAGGTCATGGCGAGCATGCACAAAGACCAAGTCACCCACCAACTCAGTGTCGCCGCGCTGATGACGATAGGCACCAACATGTAAGTGATGAAAGGGTTGTTGGCGCCGCCGGTAAAATACATGAGGGCTGCTATAAGCAGGCTATCGAGTACTAGATAGATGCCAATTTCATAGGACCTTAAGTTTTGTGCCTTAGCTCGATACAAGTTGGCTGCACTTAAGGCCACCATCACGGCTAGAATCGACCAAACGGCGAGACCCTGTTTAGACGACAGTTGTAGCGCGTTTATGGCCCATAAAGCCCCCGTCAAGCCCGTTAGGGTGATGAGCCGAAGAATCGCTAAGCGCTTAATGTTGTGTTGATTCGCTGGTGTTGAATGCATAAATACCTCTGGCGCCATTGTAGCCATTTGAAAAAGCGATAAGTAGTGGCTAGATCAACTAGACTGAAATGAGTCAGGCGTTGTGATGAATCGCCTGTTAACCATAAATATCCCCAAGTGTGTATATCGGGTTTTGATGGGTTCTCGCTAAGCTTGCTTGGCATATATAGTCTGATTTAGTGATAGGAGTGGGTATGAGCGAGAAGCCAATAACCGTGGCTGACGCCGATATGCCGTTGTACGGGGCTTTGGGCATGACTTTCATGCAATTCCCTATGGTGAATGATATCGCCAGCAGTGAGGCCGAAGTGGTCGTGAGCGGCGTGCCATTTGATATTGCAACGTCAGGTCGCCCGGGCGCTCGCTTAGGGCCTGAGGGAGTGCGTCGTGCCTCTGTGAATCTTGTCTGGGAAGGGGCTCGCTGGCCCTGGAAGTTTGCGTTAGATGATCACCTGAAGGTGGAGGATATCGGTAACGTGTTGTTTAGCCATGGCGAGCCACAGACGCTTGTGGATAATTTGAAAAAGCATATTGCCAATATTGTGCAGCATGACAAGGTTCCGCTGACGTTTGGCGGTGACCACTTCATCACATTGCCCATGTTGCGAGCCGTAGCTGAAAAGCATGGGCCGGTGGCGTTGGTTCACTTTGATGCCCATACCGATACCTACTCGGGCGGCAGCAAATACGATCATGGTACTTTTTTGCATCATGCCGTACAGGAAGGCTTGGTGGATACGGATCACAGTATCCAAATCGGGATCCGCACGACCTACACCTATGAAAACTACCCATTTGAAGTGTTGGATGCCGCTTGGGTAGGCGATCATGGCCCACAGGCCGTACTAGAACACATTAAGCAAAGAGTGGGTGATAAGAAAGTGTACGTCACGTTCGATATCGATGGGTTAGACCCGGCATTTGCACCTGGGACGGGAACGCCGGTTGCGGCGGGCATCAGTATTGATTGCGCCCTAAAGGTCATTCGAGGGTTACAGGGCTTGAACCTAGTGGGAATGGATGTGGTGGAGGTGGCGCCAGCCTATGATCATGCCGAAATTACCTCGCTAGCGGCAGCGACGCTGGCCCTGGAGTTTCTATATGTTCTGGCGGCAAATAAACAAGCGGCTCACGCGTAAACGTTTCAGGCTGACCAACATTGAGCACAAAAAAAAGCGATTCCATGAATCGCTTTTTTTGTGGCGTGACCCTCTGTTTAGAGGTTTAAGACACCTTCATCATGGGCAATACGTTATCTATCGCTGAACTGCTGGCGGCTGCCGCTTCAAGCTCGTTCAAGTGACTTAGGAATAACGTAAAGATTTCAGACTGCGAAGAGGTATTCAATCGAGTGTGGATATTTTTACGATGCACCTTAACCGTTCCGAGGCTGATATTGAGCAAGCTTGAAATCGATTTAGAGGAGTGCCCTTGTAAGATAAGGCCTGCTATTTCCTGTTCACGTTTGGTCAATATACCGCCGCCAAAGGTGCTGATCGCCTGACGCATAGCTCCTTCTGAGCGTTCAAACTTCACGTATTCTTGCGACTGAGATAACCAGAACTGACGGATCAAAGAATTGATCACGGGGTAAATCTCTTGCAAGCGGTTCAATTCTCCACGAGTAATGCTATTTAAGCGCGCGGTGCGGCCAATGGTGATGGCCATGGCTAAACCGTTATCCAACGGCGTAATGAGGTTGATCTCATCAACAAAGTTAAAGTCTTTATAACATTGCTGGAAGTATTCTGTGTTTTCAAATGAATCCGGCGCAATGTCCTGTAAGCGACTAAGCGCGGGCGGGTTTCCGGATTTAATGACGTTGTATAAAGGATCCAATACATAGGCCTGATCCAAGTACATACGCAACGTAGGGCTGTGTAACCCCTTGTCTAATGGATACACCATGACGGGCTTATAGTTTTCTTTGTAAGCCACCATGATAAGGCTATCGAAATTAATGAGATTCGATAAAAAATCGGCTAACGCATTGGGGAAGCTGCGTAAGCGGCTGTGATCGATCAAAGCCGATACGTCTTTTGCCATTCTGCTTATGGATTGCATAACCCTAACCTGACGTTTTTTTAAGTGCCTTCCCAGCTTTATGTTTGCCACGATTGATCCATTTCGTGGTCGTTTTTAAGTGGTCGTACCGCGACAACACCTGCTAATCTGAGTTCATTTTGTGATCACAAAATAGAGATGTCAATGTGAAAAGATGATAATTGTGAAACAAAGGAATAAATCGAATAATTCCTCTGTTTTGGTGATTTATATTGGGGCGAAAATTTGCCGTGTGCACAAAAATAGGGAGATTTCACTGTAGAGAAATGACCATAGGTTATGAAAAAACAGCCTATTCATTCCAAATGAAAGGCACGGTCATTGGTTGAATGGCGGAAATGGGTCAAGGCCTAGATGATTCGGGTCAAGCGGCCTGATTCGATTGCTCAATAAAGGTTTGCAGTCGTTGGGGGGTGGAAGCGAAGGCAAAGCCTTCGCGGATGTCGGCTTCGATGGCGATCTGTAAAGCGAAAGCGTCTTTGCGAGCGATGGCGTCCATGGCTTCTGTATGGCGGTCCACGAGGTACCATTCTTCTAGTTTGCTGCTGGCAAGGCGCATAAATGGCCCCAGCTGCAACCATAAGCTCTCGATGAGCGGGATGCACACTTGGTGCGGATTTGCTGCGTACAATGTGCGATGGAAGTGCTGGTTTAGCGCACTGACTTGTGACAATCTGCCCTCTGCTAGCGCATCATCGCCAGCTTGGTTGAGTTGTTTGAGGGTTTCAAGGCGAGAGTCTGAAACGTAAGGCAGAGCCCGTGCCGCGGCATGAGGTTCGAGCGCAAGGCGAGCTTCGAATAATTCGATGAACTTATTGGCGTTCATTTTAGGGACCATGACACGTCGATTTTCGGTCATTTCCAGTGCATGTTCGGCCGACAGTTGACGCAGTGCTTCACGAACTGGCATGGGGCTGACATCCAGCATTTCTGCGAGTCCGCGGATCGTTAGCGCGCGGCCGGGGAGGATCTCACCGTTCATGACCGCGGCCCGTAAAGTGCGATATACCCACTCGGTGATAGTTACTCCATCGGAGCGCTCCATTAATGTAATGGCAATGGGAGACTTCTTATCCATTTTTGGGTACACAAGCTAAAGTTAATAAACGGGCTTGTTATTAAATTCGGATGAGTTGGTTAATTCAAGTTAAAAATGAGAAATGTGATCACAAATTTTGCATGTATGTGATCACAAAATTGAAATCACCTCGGGTGCTGGGTATAAGATGGAGATCATTTTTTTACCGCCACGCCCAGTGGTCATAGAGAGCAAGTTATGTCGTCAAACACTCCTTCGCAATGTGATACCGACTTCGATGTATTTATTACAGATTTAAATGGCAATGCCCGTGGCAAGCGCATGCCTCCTAGTGCATTGAAAAAAATTGAAAAGGAAGGCATGAAACTTCCTCGCTCTGTTGTGGGCATGGACGTTTGGGGTAACGACGTTCCTGGTAATGGCTTGGTATTTGAAACCGGTGACAGCGACGGCGTATGTATGCCCATTGATGGCGAGTTAATTCCAGTACCTTGGGCTCAACATGAGCGTTACCAAATTATGGCCACAATGACGAATCCGGATGGGAGTGCTTTCTTGGCGGAGCCTCGTCAGTTGCTGAAGAATGTGGTTGAACGCCTAAAAGCAAAAGGCATTACCGTAGTGGCAGCCACTGAACTTGAATTCTATCTAATGGATGCTTCGGCGGAATCAAAGCAGCGCCCTCAGGCACCATTGGTTAATGGCCGTCGCATTACGGAAGTAGAAGGCTACTCCATCGATGAGCTGGACGCCTTGGAAGGCTTCTTCAATGAAATTCGTGAGACTTGCACAGCTCAGGGCGTACCCGCTGATACGATCATTGCTGAGATTGGTCCTGGCCAGTTTGAGATCAATCTCAATCACATCAATGACCCTTGTAAGGCGGCAGACCATGCCATCCTTTTTAAGCGACTAGTGAAAGGTACCGCTCGTAAGTATGGCATGTCCGCTTGTTTCATGGCTAAGCCATACATGGGTGAAAGTGGTAATGGTTTCCATGTGCATTTCAGCATGCTAGATGAGCAAGGTAACAATATTTTTGACGACGGCGGTGACCTAGGTACAGATACCTTGCGTCATGCTATTGGTGGTCTGATGGAAGTCATGGCTGACAGTATGCTGGTGTTCGCACCTCACCTAAACAGCTATCGTCGCTTCCAGAAAGGCGCTCACGCGCCAACCTTTGCTAGCTGGGGCTACGAAAACCGTACAGTGGCTTTGAGGGTGCCAGAGAGCCCTGGAGTGGCTCGTCGTATCGAACACCGCGTAGCGGGTGCAGATGCGAACCCGTATCTGGTTTTAGCGTCTATCCTAGCGGGTGCCCTACACGGCATTGAGAACAAGATTGACCCTGGCGCGCCTGTAGAAGGTGATGCCTATGCTGACTTTAACGAAGAGCGTGCCTTGCCAACGTCTTGGGAGACTGCTGTGACCACCCTTGAGAACAGTGAAATGATGGCTAACTTGCTAGGTGATGAGTTCGTGCGTGTGTTTACCGCGATTAAGCGTCAAGAGCAAGACAGCATCAATGCCCATATTTCAGACATTGAGTACGAATCTTATTTGGGCGTGCTTTAACCCTTAGTCACCGGCTGGCCGTTCGGCACCCCCTTATGAAATAAGGGCTGCAGGCCAGTTTTGTCAAAATACCCCTGGGGGGGTATTTCGGCTGATTGGCGGTATAACGTAGATTTGTCGTTAATGATAAAACGATGGCCGCCTTGGTGAGCACATCGCACCGTGCACTTACTGACCATAGATGAATGTCTATTTGAGTTGGTTAATTCTATAAAAATAAAAACCTGTGTCGCGATCGGTATAAGCCAGCGTGACATTACTAAAATAAAAATAGGTTGCCCCAATAAAGGTTTACAATGAGTATTGAGGTCGAAGCCGTTCATCCCGCCCTTAATACTCTGATCAGGATACGCTCAGTGATGTATTCACTGATCTAAAGAATTGGGATAACAAGTTTCGAGGGTTTATCATGGCGCTTAGTCAAGTCAAGAATCAGGAGTCAGAAATGACCTCAAAAAAAGAACTGCCCCTGTGGAAGCAAGATGGTGCCGTACCGTTTTTGCGCATTGAAAACGTCACCAAAAAATTTGGCGAATTCACAGCAGTGGATAACGTTTCTTTAGATATTTTTGAAAATGAGCTGTTTTGTCTATTGGGCGGTTCTGGTTCTGGTAAAAGTACACTGCTACGTATGCTGGCGGGTTTTGAAGAGCCGACCAGTGGTCGTATCTTAATCGACGGGGTTGATATGGCGGGAATCGAGCCATGGAAGCGTCCTGTTAACATGATGTTCCAGTCTTATGCGCTGTTTCCTCATCTAAATGTATTTGAAAACGTTGCGTTCGGCTTGAAACGTGAAGGTCTACCAAGATCTGAAGTAAAAGAGCGTGTGATGCACATGCTAGAGTTGGTTCAACTTGGTCACCTCGCTAAGCGTAAGCCAAATCAGTTGTCAGGTGGTCAGCGTCAGCGTGTTGCACTCGCTCGTTCATTGGTTAAGCGTCCTAAGCTATTGCTACTTGATGAACCATTAGGTGCGCTTGATAAAAAATTGCGTGAAGAAACCCAGTTCGAGTTGATGAACATTCAAGAAGAACTTGGCGTGACGTTTGTGGTGGTAACCCATGACCAAGAAGAGGCAATGACCCTTGCAACGCGCATTGGTGTTATGAATAACGGCATTGTTGTACAGACTGATGAACCTCATGATGTATACGAATACCCAACGAATAAATTTGTTGCCGAATTTATCGGTTCTGTGAACATGTTTGAAGGTCGTGTAATGGAAGATGAAATTGATTCCGTTACCATTGCCTCTAAAGAAGCCGGTTGTCAGTTATTCGTTAATCATGGCATTAACTGCTCACCAGACCAGAAAGTACATGTGGCGGTTCGCCCTGAAAAAATTACCATCTCAGGCGAAAAACCACAGCAAACCGTAAACTGTGCTTATGGTTATGTTGAGGACTATGCCTACATGGGTAACATGTCGATCTATAAGGTTCGTCTTTATAGTGGTAAAGAGGTGCGAGTCACTCAGCCGAATGCTAACCGTAAGAGCACAGAACGATTCACTTGGGATCAAGAAGTTTATCTTTCTTGGGACGAAGAGAGCTGCGTGGTGTTAACAGCATGAATATGAAAGCTCTCACCTTACCCAGCTCGTTAGTGGAAACGCTCGGTCGTCTCACTATGCGCTTTAATATTTTTAAAGGCATGAAGATCGGGCGAGCTACCGTTATTTCTATTCCTACTTTTTGGCTAGCGCTTTTCTTTTTCATTCCGTTCGTGGTGGTGTTTAAGATTTCGTTGGCTGAGTCGGCTATTGCCATCCCGCCTTATACTAGTTTATTTGAATGGGATCCTGAGGAATGGTATCTGCAAATTCAAATGACCTTCGGAAACTACCTGTATATTTTCGAAGATGCCCTGTATGTGGAAGCCTACTGGAGTTCCATTAAGATCGCTGCAGTGGCAACCTTTATTACGTTGATTGTAGCGTTTCCAATGGCGTACTTAATTGCCAGAGCGGATCCGCAAAAACGTACACTGCTCTTGGCGTTGGTTGTACTACCCTTCTGGACTTCATTCCTACTGCGTGTATACGCATGGATGGGCCTACTGAAAAAGAACGGCGTGATCAATGAAATCTTGATGGGGTTGGGCATTACAGACCAACCGCTACAAATGATTCAAACGGATTTCGCAGTTTACCTAGGTATCGTTTATACCTATTTACCTTTCATGATTTTGCCATTGTATACAGCCCTTGAAAAAATGGATCTTACCTTGCTAGAAGCTGCGGAAGATTTAGGCGCAAGACCTTATCAAAGCTTCTTCTTGGTGACTCTGCCGTTGGCAGTACCAGGAATCATTGCCGGCTGCTTATTAGTATTTATTCCTGCCGTGGGTGAGTTTGTTATTCCTGCGTTGTTAGGTGCATCGGATACATTGATGATTGGTCGAGTATTGTGGGACGAGTTCTTCCTGAACCGAGATTGGCCAATGGCCTCTGCGGTTGCCATCGTTATGTTGGTGCTATTGGTATTGCCCATTATGTTGGTGCGCAACGGTCAAGATAATAAGGAGGCCAACTAATGCAACGTCGTTCATGGTTTTTAAATACGTCGTCGTTTATGGGCTTCTTGTTCCTATACTTGCCGATGATTGTACTCATTATCTATAGCTTCAATGCCTCAAAGCTGGTAACGGTATGGGGTGGGTGGTCGCTTAAATGGTATGTGGCTTTGTTCGAAAACGAACAAATCATGACCGCGGCTTGGTTGAGCTTAAAGATTGCCTTTTTAACCGCCACTTTAGCTGTCGTACTTGGCACGATTGCCGGCTATGTATTGAGTCGAATGGGGCCTTTCAAAGGTAAAATGATTCTATCGGGCTGGATTGCTGCACCCTTGGTGATGCCAGAGGTGATTACAGGTCTATCCTTATTGCTTCTGTTCGTTGCCTTAGAAAATGCGATCGGTTGGCCAGAAGGACGCGGTATGTCGACCATCATTATTGCTCATACCACTTTCTGTTTAGCCTATGTGGCGGTCATCGTTCAGTCTCGTCTCTCTATGCTAGATGAGACACTTGAAGAAGCAGCGATGGATTTAGGTGCGAAGCCATCTACGTTGTTCTTCTTAGTGACGTTGCCATTGATTGCACCGGCTATTATTTCTGGCTGGCTATTGTCTTTCACTTTGTCACTGGATGACCTAGTGATTGCAAGTTTCGTATCAGGGCCTGGTAACAGTACGTTACCTATGGTGATTTTCTCTAAAGTTCGTATGGGTGTTACGCCAGAGATTAATGCATTGGCGACGCTTATGATTGCGATTGTAACGATCGGTGTTATCGCTGCAATGTATCAAATGCGAAAGCAAAGTAAGTTGAGCGCACAGTCTCACTAGCGGGCTAAGAGATACTTTGAATTTTCATAACGCCCGATTTTTGATCGGGCGTTTTTGTTTTGAACAGATTGTAGATAGGTGCTTTATGAAAATAGGTGTATTGGCTGCGGGTATTAGCCCTGAAGAGTTGATTGATCAGCATGGATCCTACGCGGACATGGTTGTGAATCTACTGAAAACGACGGGACAATCATTCGAGTATGAGATTTTTGATGTTCGTCTTGATGATTTCCCTGAGGATCTTGATGCGTTTGATGGCTGGGCCATTACTGGTTCCAAGAACAATGTCTCGGAGCAACTTCCTTGGATGCTTAAGCTTGAGCAGCTTATTTTAGATGCGAAAGCGAAAGGCCAGCCGATGGTTGGAATTTGCTTTGGTCATCAAATTATTGCTCATGCTCTAGGCGGCAAGGTTGATCGCTATCAGGGTGGTTGGGGTATTGGTCAACATGAGTATAAAGTGGTGGGGGATTGGGCTTTTAATGAAGATGAGGCCGAGACTCTTTTAATCAATGCGGTTCATCAGGATCAAGTTGTGGAAAAGCCTGCTCAGGCTGAATTGCTAGCAACGTCTGACTTCTGTGAAAATGCTGCACTTGTGTATGACGGATTTGCGATTACCTTTCAGGCCCACCCGGAATTCAATAACGATTACGAGGAAGACCTTATCGTTGTTCGTAAAGGCAATACCTTCCCTGAAGATCTGTCTGACGATGCTATTAGTGGCCTTCATAAACCGTCAGCAAAGCCTGATTCAAAGAAAATCGCTGGCTGGCTTGCGAGTTTTCTTTTGAGTAATCGAAAGTAGCCATTAATAGTCCCATTGAATACGCTTACTTAGAGGACGAGCCTAGCTCGTCCTTTTTTTGTGCACACCATTTTTCTAAGTAGAAGGCGCGGTCGCTTCGGCATGAGGGCTAATTAATTTTAGAACGTAAGCTTGGTATAAGTGGAGGTGGTCACGAGGGGGTACGAAAGATAATTACAAAACCACAGGGCTAAGTGTTAGGGGATGATATTACGAGAGGATTGCTTTTTCACTAGGCATAAAAAACCAGGGCAAGCCCTGGTTTTTTCATTCGTTAATGAATATTAACGACCCGTTTTCATGTCAGTCCAGAAACGAGTAAGTAGTTTGTCGATCTTAGGACCACGAACACCTAGAGGGAATAGACGAGATGCTACTTCTTCTGAAGGGTAGATGCTTGGGTTTTCAGAGATCTCTTTGTCTAGCATAGGCTTAGACGCTGGGATACCGTTTGGATACCATACGTAGTTAGAGATGTCGCGCATCACTTCTGGTTCCATCAAGTAGTTGATCATCGCTAGAGCAGCTTCTGGGTTCTTAGCGTCCTTAGGAATCGCTAACATATCGAACCACATAGAAGTACCTTCTTTAGGAATGCTGTATTCGATTTCAACACCGTTTTCAGCTTCTTCGGCACGATCCATCGCTTGAAGGATATCGCCAGACCAACCTACTGCTACACAGATGTCGCCGTTTGCAAGGTTGTTGATGTACTGAGAAGAGTGGAACTGCTTAACGTAAGGACGAACACTCTTAAGTAGCTCAGCAGCAGGGCTGTTTTTCTTGTAGTCTTTACCAGACTTAGAATCTGGATCTAGACCCAAGTAGTTCATCGCTAGTGGGTAAATTTCGTCTGGGCTATCTAAGAAAGAAACACCACACTCTGCAAGTTTCTTCATGTTTTCAGGTTTGAAAACTAAATCCCAGCTATCAACAGGAGCATCTTTACCAAGTACTTTTTCAACTTGTTTTACGTTGTAACCAATACCGGTTGTGCCCCATAGGTAAGGTACAGCATATTTGTTGTCTGGATCTAACTTAGACAACGTTTTCATTAGGTTTTTGTCTAGGTTTTTGTGATTTGGCAACTTAGACATGTCTAGAGGTTGGAATACGCCAGCTTGGATTTGGCGAGCTAGGAAAGTAGCAGAAGGTACAACTAGGTCGAAACCAGAACGGCCCGCTAGCAGTTTGGCTTCTAGTACTTCGTTACTGTCGAATACGTCGTAAGTAACTTTAGTACCGGTTTTCTTCTGAAAGTCTTCTAGCGTGTTTTCAGCAATGTAGTCAGACCAGTTATAAAAGTTTAGGTTGTCCGCTTGAGTAGGAAGTGCAGCAGCTAGACCAAATGTCATTACCGCAGCCGACTTCTTAAGTTGGCTTAAGATAGTAGGTTTCATTTTTTTTCGACCTTTTATGTTTTTGATTCAACAAAGTTGAGTCAACAGAATGCCATAAAAAAAACTTTGTAACACCCTCTTTTTAAACAAAAATCTGGCTTTTTTAGATTGAAAAAGAATGTGAATCACATTAGGTCAAAATAGGCCAAAAAGCCAAATTTACACATCAAAAACAACCTAATTTGCCTAAGAATAGTGCATTTGATTCAGCGCACTGCACTAATAGAAATCAGAATAAATATTCAATTCTAATGAATGCATGATTCCATAAATTTTTCAAAAAAACGCAGGCGAATAATGACTATAACCTAGGGGGTATATTGCTTGTGTATAGGACGGAGCTTGGTAGTTTGAAGTAAAAAAAACCGGCCATAGGGCCGGTTATATTTTAAAGGCGAGTCCTTAAACGTTTAGTAGTAAGTACTCTCGTTCCCAAGAACTGATAACCTGATGGAATGTTTCGAACTCAGCACGCTTAACACCCACATAAGCATCAATGAATTCTTTACCCATGATATCCGCTAGTTCTGGACATTCTTCAAGAAGACGCAGACCCTCCTCTAGGCTTCGAGCAAGTGCAACGTGTTCACCGTCTTCAAATGCTTTATCTTGAGTAGGTGAAGAAGGCTGCAATTTTCCTTTCATGCCGAGATAGCCGGACGCCAGTGTCGCGGCGATGGCTAGGTAAGGGTTGCAATCGGCACCAGGGAAGCGGTTTTCAACACGGGTACCTGCGCGAGGTGCTTCTGGTGCTCGAAGGCCGGTTGTACGGTTATCGATACCCCATTTCATGTTAATAGGCGCTGCAATTTCAGGAGCAAAACGACGGTAAGAGTTAACGTTCGGTGCATAGAATGAAATAGCATGAGGTGTGTATTTCTGTAAGCCGCCCATGTAATGGTAGAAGGCTTCACTGAATTCACCGTCTTTTTCGCCAGCAAAAATGTTTTCGCCGGTTTCTTTATTGATCAAGCTCTGGTGGATGTGCATCGAACTACCTGGTTCGTGCTGCATCGGCTTGGCCATGAAAGTGGCGTAGATGTTGTGCTTTAAAGCCGTTTCACGCAGGGTGCGCTTAAATACGAATACTTCATCGGCTAGTTTAAGTGGATCGCCGTGTAGGAAGTTGATTTCCATCTGAGCGGCACCTGACTCATGAATCAAGGTGTCTACATCCAAGCCTAGTTTGTCACAATAGGCATAAAGCGTATCGATCACGGGGTTGAATTCGTTTACCGCATCGATGCTGAATGATTGACGCGCAGTTTCGCGGCGACCTGAGCGACCTTTAGCCGGTTTTAGCTCGTAATCAGGGTCGTGGTTTTGTTGCAGTAAGTAGAATTCCACTTCAGGTGCAACAACCGGTTGTAAACCTTCTTTTTCGTATAGGTCTAATACTCTGCGCAGTACGCTACGACTGGCTAATGGGTGTAACTTACCTTCCATCGTATAGCAGTCATTGATGACTTGAGCGGTTGGCTCATCGGCCCAAGGTACGATTCGCAGTGTGGATGGGTCAGGAACCAGCATCATATCACGGTCGGTTGGATCGACGATGTCGTAGTGGTTATCAGCCCAGTCACCCGTAACGGTTTGAACTAATAGTGTTTCAGGGATGCGGCCACCGTTCTCAGCTAGAAACTTTTTAGTAGGGTAGAACTTGCCACGAGCATTACCGGTCATATCGGGAACGGTAGATTCCACTTCAGTAATGCCATTTTCTTTGAGAAACCTTTCAACGGCTTCCATAAGTCACCTTCTTAATCAGACTTGATTATTTTTGGGTTTTTAGTTTTTTGTTGCTACTCAGCCAAAACGTGAGGTCATCCTACTCAGTATAGGTCTATCCTCAATATTTGGGAGAATTTGGGTATAAGCTCGGTTGCTGTAAAAAATACTTAAAACCGAATTATTATTCTGGTTATAGGTTATTTAAGAAATTGACAAAAATCAACGAATTTGTTGATCTAAAACCTATAAATACTGTCTTGTATGGTTATTTAATTAGAAGTATTATTCGGTTTTGATATTTGAAAAATACCTATTTTGCTCTATTTTGAAACAAAGTAGGCTTCACAAACACGGGATTATGCCATTATTTGGGGCATAACCAGCTAAGTTAAAAATAAGAAGGTGTCAGATGGGATTATCCGGTTATGAAAATTCTTACTATTCCGCCTCGGCGAATGGTAAGCAGGACTTTCCTCGTCTAGAGGGGCAGTTTGAAGCGGATGTTTGCGTTATTGGCGCAGGCTTTACAGGTTTGTCGGCGGCGCTGCATCTGGCACAGAAAGGGTACAAGGTTGCCCTTGTTGAAGCTCAAAAGGTCGGCTGGGGTGCGTCGGGCCGTAATGGTGGCCAGGTAGGCATTGGTCAGCGCATTGGCCACGACGAGCTTGAAAAGAAGGTCGGCCGAGAAGCCGCGGATGTACTGTGGGATATGTCCCTTGAGTCGGTCCAGCTGGTAAAAGACTTAATTGCTGAACATCAAATCGAGTGTGACCTTAAAAGCGGTATCATGCACGTGGCGGCCAAAGCCTCCCATATGGATTACATTAAAGAGTCGGTTGAGTACACCCAAAACGTGCTGAAGTACGATCATGTGCAGTACCTTTCTCAAGAAGAAGTGCAAGCGCGTCTAGGAACTGATCGCTATTTCAATGGTGAGCTTATGACCGAAGCGGCTCACTTACACCCATTGAACTACGCCTTAGGCCTGGGCGAAGCCTGTGCTAAAGCGGGTGTTCATATTTTTGAAAACTCACCTGTCACAAAGTATACCGGTGGCAACAATGCCCTAGTAACGACTGAGCAAGGTGAAGTGAAAGCGAAATACGTTTTGTTGGCTTGTAATGGGTATCTTGAAAACCTGTCGCCGAAAGTGGCAGGCAAAATCATGCCGATCAACAATTTCATTCTCGCCACAGAACCATTAAGCGAAGAGCTGTGCCGTAAGATTAACCGTGACGATGTGGCGGTAGCGGATACCAAGTTCGTTATCAATTACTTCAAAATGTCTGGTGACAACCGTCTCCTGTGGGGGGGCGGTGAAAACTACACCAAAAAATTCCCGAAAGACATTCCTAACTTCGTGCGTAAGTACATGTTGGAATATTACCCGGAATTAAAAGACGTGAAAATTGACTACGGCTGGGGCGGCACCTTAGCCATCACCTTAAACCGTATGCCCCATTTTGATCGAATTGAACAAAATGTGTTCGTTGCCCAGGGTTACTCAGGCCATGGTGTCGCGATGGCGACGCTGGGTGGCAAGCTGATGGCAGAGGCGATCAGTGGCAGTGCCGAGCGTTTTGATGTGTTTAGAAATGTGCCAACACCGACTTTCCCTGGTGGAACACTTTTACGCTGGCCAGGACTAGTGGCAGGTATGTTATATTACTCGATGCGTGATCGCTTCTTTTAATTAATAACATTCTGATCTCCGATTGGAGAGGGTGATAGGACTGAGCATTGAAAAAGGCCGCCAACATAGAACCGCGTAACGCCCCTGTTCAGGGGCGTTCAAAGAAAAGAGCCAAACAAATCATCGACGTGACAGGGGAACTCCTAGAACGGGTTGGATTTGATGACCTCAATACCATACTGATTGCAAAAGAAGTGGGTATCTCCATCGGTTCTTTGTATCACTACTTCCCCAACAAACAAGCGATCTTACACGCCATGGGCATGAGATGGCTGGGAGAGATTGAGACCGTTTTGCAGCAATTCGAAGGGTGGGATATCGAAAATACCCCCTTGGAGGAATTGGTAAATAAAATGCTAGCTGCCAATCTTAAGGTCTATAAAAAGCAGAAAGCCCTTTTAACCTTGGTCCAAGCCATGTTTTCGGTGCCAGAGTTAAGAGAGCTGGATGGATATCATGACGATATGGTGATTCGCCACATAGCGAACATTTTTAAGCGTATCGGCATGACGAAACAACAAAAAGAGCGAGAGCGTATTGCGCGTGTGTATTTAGAAACCACTCACGCCGTGTTTATTACCATTACACATCAGCAGGGTGAGCGATCAAAGCGTACGCTGCAAGATTTGAATTTTATGGTAGTTAGCCTATTACGTTCTCATTTGGATTCTTAAATCGAATTGAGATCATTATGTCAGAACAAACATTAATTCGCGTTTCCCCTTCGTTAGATGCGCAAGAAGCGTCGCCGGTAGCCGAAGATCGTTTGATTAGCGGTCAACCTATGCAGCGTCTGAATAACGTGTTCAGCAACAGTAAAGAGAACTTCTTTTGTGGCGTTTGGTCTTCCGATGCTGGTAAATGGAATATCCAATACAGCGAAGACGAGTTTTGCTACATCATTGAAGGCGAGGCCATCATTACTGATGCGCAAGGTCATAGCGAAACCGTTGTTCAAGGGGATGCCTTTGTTCTTCCTGCTGGCTTCTCAGGCACTTGGGAAACCGTAGGTTCTGTGAAAAAATTCTACTCGATGTACGAAGAGGCCTAAGCCTCGTGCGGTCACATTCTTGACCGCCTCTATCGATCCTTTATGATGCCTTCAGCATCATCAGGGATCGGTTCATGTTTTCTAATATATCACTTGCGAATATTATCTTTTATCTGGCATGCCTAGCTGGCGTTTTGTTTGTGTTCTACAAATGGCGAATGGCAGCGCGAAAGCGTTTCATCCAGAGATATGAGTTCCCTAATCGTGTTCGCAGACAAGTACTTAAAGCCTACCCGCAGCTCCAAGAAACCGATGTGGAAACCGTCATTGACGGCTTGAAGCAATATTTTAAGATGAATTTGTTAGCTAAGGGGCGACCCGTATCTATGCCGTCTCAGGCGGTGGATGTGGCTTGGCATGAGTTCATATTATTTACCCGCCAATATGAAACTTTCTGCAAAGCGGGTCTGGGCCGCTTTCTACATCATACGCCGGCAGAGGCCATGAAGAGTAAGAGCGTAGCGCAAGAGGGAATTAAGCGCGCATGGCGCTTAGCCTGTTATTTCGAAGATATGAAACCAAATCAGGCCCATCGACTGCCTCTAATATTCGACCTAGACCGGCGCTTAAATATTGCAGATGGGTTCCACTATCAACTTAACTGCCAGTTGAAAAATGGCCATGCCAATAGCAGTGGTTACTGTGCGAGTCACATCGGTTGTAGTTCGGGGTGTGCGGGATCCAGTTCGGCTGGAGGCTGCAGTTCAAGCGATGGTTGTAGTGGTGGATGCGGAGGCGATTAAATTGAAAACAGAAACAAAAAATTATCAAGGCGGTTGCCATTGCGGGGCGATAGCATATCGACTCACCAGCGCAAGTATTGAACGGGGCGTACGCTGCAACTGCTCCCTATGTAAGCGAAAAGGGGCGCTCATGTCAGCGGAGGCTTACGCGCCAGATGACCTTCAGATCTCGGTGAAAGAGGATCAACTGGCTTGCTATCAGTTTGGCTCCCATGTGGCAAAACATTACTTTTGCAAAAACTGTGGTGTTTATACCTTTCACCAAACCTTACGTAAGCCGGGTTTTTATCGAGTGAATCTGGGCACAATCGATGAAATAGATGTATTCACTTTGCCATTTGATGTGTTTGATGGCGTTAATATCTAGTTTACAACAGGCATAAAAAAGCCCCGTCTGATCCACTCATTTCAGACGGGGCTTGTTTACACAAAAAACCAAATGAAGGGCGTATGAATTAAGAGGCGAATTAGTTCAATTCAATCCACGTGGTTTTCAGTTCTGTGTAATCGTCCATGGCATGGAGCGATTTATCTCGTCCATTCCCTGATTCTTTAAAGCCGCCAAACGGCACAGTGATGTCGCCACCAAAGTAATTGTTCACACCCATGGTGCCAGTGCGAACGCCTTTCGCCACTTTCAAAGCTGTGTTGATGTTGTTGCTCCAAACGGCACCCGCAAGCCCATACGGTGAATCGTTAGCAATCTTGATGGCTTCTTCGGCGGTTTTGAACTTAATGGCGCTGACCACAGGGCCAAAGATTTCTTCTTGCGCGATTTGCATGCCATTGTCCACGTCACCAAAAATGGTGGGTTCGTGATAGAAGCCGCCGGTGTTAGTGTGGGCCACGCCGCCACCACAAAGCAGTTGTGCACCGCTTTCTTTACCAATGCTCACATAACGTTGGATGGTGTCCAGCTGGCCTTGGTTGATCACCGCGCCCATGGCACTGTCACAGCTTAGTGGGTGACCCGGAGCCCAGGACTTAGCATGTTCAACCACTTTAGCCATGAATTCATCGTAAATCTCTTCTTGCACCAGCAAGCGCGTACCTGCCGTACAGGTTTGGCCACTGTTATAGAAACCGGCGACGGCGGCCATTTCTGCAGCGGTTTCTAAGTCTGCGTCGGCGAAGACAATATTCGCGCTCTTGCCGCCTAACTCTAAGAAAGTACGTTTTAGGTTGGATTGACCTGAGTATTGTTGGAGCAGTTTTCCGACCATGGTTGAACCCGTGAAGGTTTGACCATCGATGTCCATGTGCAGTGATAGGTGCTTGCCTAGGTTGATGCCATCACCCGGCAGTACGTTGAGTACACCATCCGGTAAACCTGCCTCGCTTGCTAATTGTGCAATGCGCAGCGCGGTCATCGGTGTCTTAGGGTCTGGCTTAAGAATCACTGAGTTACCGGTTGCCAGAGCTGGGGCCAACTTCCAAGCCGTTGTCGATAGAGGGAAGTTCCAAGGCACGATGGCCAAAATCACACCCAGCGGCAGACGTTCGATTAACGCGATGGTGTTGTGGGGCGTCGGCGCGATTTCTTCGTAAACCTTATCAATGGCTTCTGCAGTCCATCGGATGGTGTTCACTGCGCTAGGCACGTCAATGTTATAGGTGTCACAGATAGGCTTACCGGCATCCATACTTTCAAGCAGGGCCAGCTCAGCTTGGTGTTCTTCGATGAGCTCAGCCCAGCGAATCATGATCATTTTCCGTTCTTTGGGGGCCATATTAGCCCAAATACCGCTTTCGAAGCGGTCGCGAGCGATTTTAACCGCGATATCGGCATCTTCTGGGCCGCAGTCCGCTACATTCGCGATCAAGCTGCCATCGGCAGGATTCATGTTGGCCTCAGTTTTACCGCTGATGGCGTCAACGTTTTTGCCATCGATGTAGGCCTGTTGTGGAAGGGCAGTGCTGGATTTCAGGGCTTCCCAATCGATGTCGCGTACGTCTGTCATAACAATCTCTCTCAAAACACAGGGTTTGACTATTACCCAGTATATTGGAGATTTGTGAAAAATGCGTCCATATAGCCTGGGGGGTAGATGGGGTGTTTCGGAGAACTGCCCAGAGCCTGCATTCGCCGAAATCCACACTGGGCTTAAGTGGCAGTATTGCGTATATTGCCCAAGGGCTCGATTGAGGCCTTATTAAGGATTATGAAAGGATAATGTGATGAGCACTGACGTTTATAGCGCTCCTGAATCGGAACTAATAGAGCAAAAAGAAGACATTGAATCGGCCAGTCGCTGGTTCAGGTTGTGGGCCTCGATTGCTGATACCATTATTATGTTGCTATTTTTGCTGCCATTGATGTACTTCACCGGTATGTTTGACTCGTTGAGTAACCCTGACGCACCAGAGCCTAGCGCACTCGTGCAAGGGGGAGTGGCACTCGCGGGGTTTGCGTTTTTTGCATTATTAAATTTCTATTTTTTGTATCGTGATGGTCAGACCCTCGGCAAAAAATTGGCGAATATTAAGATTGTGACGCTCAACGATGAGCCGATTAAAGTGAGCCACATTTTAAAGCGTTACGGGTTCTATTGGGGTATCGGGTACATCCCAGGTGTAGGCGATCTATTAGGTATCATTAATGTTCTCTTGATCTTCGGCAAACAAAAGCGCTGTGGCCATGACCTAGTGGCGGGTACCCGCGTCATTGATTGTTAATTAAGCTGACACTGGATGACCAAAGGGCTGTAAGCTCCTTTATTTTTGGAGTGGGAAATGAGTATTGTCTATTCGCACAACACACCAGATATGGATGCGGACGTGATTCATCGATTCCTTAGTGAGCATTCCACTTGGAGTGTGGGCATTCCGCGAGAAACGGTTGAGAAGGCCATGGAAAACAGTCTGTGCTTTGGTGTGTTCTTAAATGATCAACAAGTGGGGTTTGCCCGCGTGATTACCGACCGTGCGACTTTCGCAAATTTGGTGGATGTATTTGTTTTACCTGAGCATAGAGGCAAAGGGTTGGCAAAAGGCTTAATGAATGAAGTGATGATGCACCCTGATTTGCAGGGATTGCGTCGTTTCACATTGGCCACCTCTGATATGCATCCTCTCTATCGCCAATTTGGTTTTACAGATTTGGCGAAACCGTGCACTTTTATGGAGATTTATCGACCGGATATATATCGGTCGTGATACATCATTGTGCGCCGTCTTTTCTTGATTGTGAACCGTTCTGCAATCTGAGACATTGCTTTGCACTCTCGGCAGATTGGCGAAATTGGCGGTCAGTATGGAGATAAACCTTTTGATACATTGGTGAGATTGCCGAGGAGTAACGGCATTCAACTAATAGGAGTACGAGATATCGTGCTTCATCATCAGAGGGACATTCATGAAATCCATGTTGACGGTCGGCTTGGCCGGCGCCTTAATTATGTCTGCTGCCGCCCACGCAGAAGATAAGCGCTACATCGTTCAATTCAAATCGGGCAAAAGCCCCGCCATTCAATCCGACATTAAATCAAAGCAAGGCAAGGTGCATTTTAAGTTGAAGCACCGCGACATGATGGCGGCCACCTTGAGTGAGTCGGCTAAATTGGCGTTGGAAAAAAATCCGAACGTTCAATTTATCGAGGAAGACGTAAAGCGTTACCCCATGTCCACGCAAGAGGTGCCTTATGGTATTCCCATGGTTCAAGCCGACTTGTTGTCGGATGGCAGTGCCAGTACGCGTATCGTGTGTATTATCGACTCGGGTTACGATCTGGCCCACGAAGATTTGTCGTCGAACGTGGTGAGCGGTACCAACGACCCAGGCACAGGTAACTGGTATGAGGACCAAAACCACCATGGCACACACGTGGCGGGTACGATTGCGGCTGTGAATAACGGCGTCGGTGTCGTGGGTGTGATGCCAAACGGCAATATTAATTTGCACATCATCAAGGTATTTGATGCAGAAGGCTGGGCGTATTCTTCGAGCTTAGTCGCCGCATTAGACGCCTGTGAGGCGGCTGGTGCCAACGTCATCAACATGAGTTTGGGCGGCACACAAAAGTCCCGCAGTGAACAGGTGGCCTTTGCGGCTGCATACGAACGCGGTGTGTTAAGCATTGCGGCAGCGGGCAATGACGGCAATACCCGACACTCTTACCCGGCCTCGTATGATTCAGTCGTATCGGTTGCCGCCATCGACTCAGATAAAGTGGTGGCAGATTTCTCTCAACAGACCAGCCAAGTTGAACTGGCTGCCCCGGGTGTCGGAGTCTTATCGTCAGTGCCCATGGGCACGGGTACCGTGAGTAGCCTGACGGTGGCCAATGCACCCTATGAGTCAGCGGGAATGGACGGCTCGCCTTTATTGGCAGCAACAGGGGCGCTGGTGGATTGTGGTTTAGGTGAGGCCACCTGTAACGCGCAAGGTCAGGTATGCTTGATCAGTCGCGGCAATATTGCATTTTCCGATAAAGTATTGGCCTGTGAAGCGGGTGGTGGTATCGGAGCCATCATCTATAACAATGAGCCGGGCATGTTGTACGGCACACTTGGAGGCGTGGAGACGTCTATTCCTTCTGTCGGTGTGACGGACACCGACGGCGCTGTTCTGTTGACGCTACTAGGGCAAAACGCTTCCATCAGTTTGGATCCTTCAAACTATGCTTATTTCGATGGCACCTCCATGGCGACGCCTCATGTGGCGGGTGTTGCCGCGTTGGTGTGGAGCCAACACTTAGATTGTTCAGCGCCTCAAATTCGTGCCGTACTAGGGGCGACGGCTCAAGATCTGGGT
>Ga0255776_10000468_pt1 | contig 46616 bp, 36 predicted proteins | sample 071ome_19_FD_179974 | JGI IMG/M metagenome (GOLD analysis project Ga0255776, IMG submission 179974) | Coastal salt marsh microbial communities from the Groves Creek Marsh, Skidaway Island, Georgia - 071413AT metaG (version 2) | ecosystem: Environmental > Aquatic > Marine > Intertidal zone >... | reverse complement strand
AGGACGTGTGGCAGGTCTCTCGCTCCTCCATGCTGTTCGACCGTATATCCCACGTGCTTTCGAGCATCGTACGGTTGATTATCACCAACACAAAGCGTTTTATCCTGACTGAGACTCTTGATCAGGGACTTGCTCATACGCTGATCCTCGGTCCAGAGAATCCCTATGTGCCAAGGCCGATCAAACCCCGCCATGCTCGGCGTAAAACTATGGATGGCCACAACGGCCGCGCGGTTCTGTGCGGCTTCTATTTTTAGCAATTCTTGGGCGATAGCCTCATGATAAGGATTAAACACCTCTTCAATGCGCTGCTGTCGATCCTCTGACCGAAGAGAAACATTGCCCGGAATCGGAACGCCGTCACTTATTTCAGGAATCAGCGTGGGGTCTGCCAGCGGACGATTGAGGTCAATCACGAGCCGGGAGAACTTCGCCAAAACGAGGCGGCTATCGAGTATATTGGCGAGCGCTCTAGAGAGAGCGGCAGCACCCAAATCGATAGCAATATGCGTCTGCAGCTTTTCGGCTTCGAGTCCGAGCTGATCGAGTGTTTCGGGTATTGCGTTATCCGCGTGATCGCAAACCAATACGACGGGGCTTTTACCCGCTCCGTTATGAATCTCAAAAGCAGGCTGCTCGTGACTTCTTAAAAGTGGCGACTGTAGGGAAAGGGCCATCAACGAAAACCGTGCTCCGGCAGTTCAAGCATGTTTTGGGTGCTCGCCGCAATGAGCACCAGATGATCTGTATTGTAAGAAAATGAGCAAGAACTACACCCTTCTTTTAATCTTGGCGACGATGTGGAGCGCCTCTTTTGCTTTTATCAAAGTGGGTGTGGAATCCGTTGGCCCGCTGACCTTGACCTGGTCTCGACTGGCTATCGCGGCTCTCATCCTTTACGTATGGCTGAAAATTAAAGGAAGCTCTCTGCCGACAGACTTGAGGTCGTGGGGTGTTTTTGCCTTTATTGGGCTGGTAGGAAACGCTTTACCCTTTAGCTTAATCAGCTGGGGGGAAACCCAAATCGATAGCGGCCTCACGGCCATCCTGATGGGCGTCATGCCGGTGACCACCGCCCTGCTTGCACACCTCTTTATCAAGGATGAGCCGTTTACCGGGCGAACGGCATTGGCATTAATCATTGGATTCGTCGGCCTTGTGATTCTCTTGGGCGCAGACGCCATGCAAGGGCTAACTGCGCCGCTGATCGCACAGATCGCAGTGCTGTCGAGCGCGATCTGTTATGGGGCTTCTGCCACTTTCACCCGTTATTTCGGGGCACGCTCGAGCGGCGCTGTGATGGCATCGGGAACCATGATCACTGCGGTCCTTTGGATGACACCCATTACCTTGATGATGGAACAGCCCTTCCATCAGGCGCCGACACTGGCGGGCTTAATCGCCATTGGCTATCTCGGTATTTTCCCTACCGGCATTGCCGCACTGATCTTTTTTTATTTGATTGCGCAATTGGGGGCGAACCGGTTTGCTCAAGTGAACTACATCGTTCCGGTGCTGGGCGCACTCTGGGGCATTCTCTTTTTAGATGAGATGTTTTCCTGGCGATTGACGGCAGCACTCGCACTGGTGCTGTTATCCGTCAATATCGTCCGTCGGCCGTCGAAGTAAGAGTATTCGCGCGAAAGTTCCGATCCTGACCGGGCAGGTCTATGCCGCGGTCAGCAACTGTCGGACCATATAGGGCAGGATGCCGCCGTGCTGGTAGTAGTCCCACTCCTTTGGAGTGTCGATACGAATGCGGACGGAGATCGAATCACGTTCCCCGCTGGCACGAATCACCTCCATCGTTAGCGTCGCATCACCGGCTTTTGGTTTTGACAGGTTAAATACCTCATTGCCAACCAATGCGTGGCTCTGCGCGCTTTCACCCTCTAAAAACTGGAGCGGCAGAACGCCCATCCCCACAAGGTTTGAGCGATGAATACGCTCAAAACTCTCGACCAGAACAGCTCTCACACCCAGCAGCGCCACACCCTTTGCGGCCCAGTCACGCGAAGAGCCCGTGCCGTATTCCTTTCCTCCAATCACCACCAGCGGCGTGTGGTCCTGCGCATAACGCATCGCGGCGTCGTATATGGTCATCTGCTCGCCGGAGGGTTGGTGGGTCGTCCACCCCCCCTCGGTACCCGGTGCCATCAGATTGCGTAAACGAATATTGGCGAAAGTTCCCCGCATCATGACCTCGTGGTTACCCCGTCGGGAGCCATACGAGTTGAAATCTTTCGCCGCAACATCATGAGCGGAAAGGTATCTGCCGGCAGGACTGTCTGCCTGAATCGAACCGGCAGGTGATATGTGATCGGTAGTGATACTGTCGCCCAACACGGCCAGAGCCCGTGCCCCTTTGATCTCGGGAATACCCGGAGGCGTTTCTTGCATGCCATCGAAATAAGGGGGTCTGCGGACATACGTGGAACTTGCATCCCACTCGAACTGTCCGCCGGCACCAGCGGGTACGCCCTGCCACAAGGCATCGCCTCGAAACACATCGGCATAACGGGCTTGAAACATCTCGCGAGTCACGTGTTGGGCGATTACGGCATTGGTCTCTGCGGCGCTCGGCCAGATGTCGGCCAACATCACCGGTCGACCGTCGGGTGCATGCCCGAGCGGCTCCACAGCAAAATCGATATCCGTTCGCCCGGCGAGCGCGTACGCCACCACCAGAGGTGGCGAAGCGAGAAAATTCATCCGAACTTCCGCGTGCACACGGCCTTCAAAGTTTCTATTGCCTGACAGAACGGAAGACACGACAAGCTCGCCTTCTTTGATCGCGTTGGACACCGGAGCCGGCAGAGGACCTGAGTTGCCTATACAGGTCGTGCATCCGTAACCGACCACCGCAAACCCCACGGCTTCCAGATCGTCCAGCAGATCGGCATTGCGCAGGTAGTCCGTGACCACCTGAGATCCTGGTGCCAACGAAGTCTTAACCCATGGCTTGACGGCCAAACCCTGTTGGCGAGCGTTTCGCGCCAGAAGGCCAGCCGCCATAATCACGCCGGGATTCGAGGTATTCGTACAGCTGGTAATCGCCGCAATCACGACCGAGAGATCCGCAAGCTCTCCCTGTTCTCCATTGATATCAATCGGCTGGGTTCGCTTCGCTGCGCCTTGGCGAGCCTCCGAAAGCGCGTCTAGAATCACGCTTTTGGCTGAAGTCAGCGCAATCCGATCCTGGGGACGTTTGGGACCAGCAATACTCGCCTCTACCGCCGCTAAATCCAGAGACACGACATCATTAAACTCTGGCGTGGAGCTTGTCGCATCGCGGAACATACCCTGGCGACGACAGTAGGTTTCTACCAAGGCGACATCCTCCTCGGCGCGCCCCGTCAGTCGCAAATAATTTAAAGTTTCCTGGTCCACCGGGAAGAACCCGCAGGTCGCGCCATACTCAGGCGCCATGTTGGCTATCGTCGCTTTGTCAGCGAGAGAAAGGTGATCCAATCCGTCACCAAAAAACTCGACAAACTTGCCCACGACGCCCTTCTTTCGAAGAATTTCCACGACGGTCAGAACCAAATCGGTCGCCGTGGCGCCTTCGGGCAGTTCTCCCTTCAGTTCAAAACCCACCACCTCGGGAATTAGCATCGTAACCGGTTGCCCCAGCATCGCGGCTTCCGCTTCTATGCCGCCGACGCCCCAACCCAACACACCCAATCCATTCACCATGGTGGTGTGCGAATCCGTGCCCACAACGGTGTCGGGATAGGCGGTCGAGTGGTTATTGGCGAGGCGATTAAAGACTACACTTGCCAAATACTCGACGTTGACCTGATGGACGATACCTGTAGCAGGCGGCACGACCTGGAAATTACTAAATGCCTCCTGACCCCAGCGTAGAAAAGCATAACGTTCTGCGTTTCGCTCGTATTCAAGTGCCGCATTAGCCTTCAGGGCATCTACCTTGCCAAAATGATCCACCATCACGGAGTGATCGATCACCAAATCAGCCGGCGAGAGCGGGTTGACTCTCTGTGCGTCTCCACCTAGAGCGGCCACAGCTTCACGCATCACGGCCAGATCAACGACAGCAGGCACGCCGGTGAAGTCCTGCATCAGCACGCGTGCCGGGGTAAACGCGATTTCTGTGGCGCTGGTTGCGCCCGGCTTCCACCCTGCGAGTGTTTCAATATCGCCCGCACGTACGCTGACGCCATCCTCGGTGCGAAGGAGATTCTCAAGAAGTATTTTCAGCGTGATCGGGAGACGGCTTAGGTCAAACCGCCCTGCTAAGGCTTCGAGCGCATAGATTTCTACCTCTTTCTCATTTACCGAAAGCGACGCTTTGGCATTGAAACTATTTAGCGATTGCAACAGAAATGTCTCCGTTTAGTTTTTGGACTTGAGCCCTCTTTAATGGGGCGAATTTTAACGCATGGGTATCCATATTCCGGGACCCCATGCGTTTTAGATACCGATCTGACGGAAGCAGAGAAGCGCTCACTCAGCCATTGAACGCATCTTGGCCTCATCAAGCACGGTGACGCCTAGCGCGAGCGCTTTGTCCAGCTTTGAGCCGGCCTCGTCTCCCGCAATAACGAAGTCCGTTTTCTTTGAGACACTGCCGGTAACTTTAGCCCCGCGAGAAATCAGCCAATCCTTCGCCTGGTCGCGACTCATGCTGGGCAACGTTCCGGTGATAACAACGGTACGGCCCGAAAACGGACCCTCTTCGATGGGTGCGGCATGAGGCTGACGCCGTGGCCATACGACCCCGCGTTCTCTGAGATCCGACACAACGGAGCGGTTGTGCGGCGCCGAGAAAAATCGAACGATCTCTCCGGCCACGATTGGCCCGACATCCGGCACCTCTTCAAGCGCCTCCGCAGAGGCCGTCATAAGACCGTCGAGACTTCCAAAGGCTTCCGCGAGAGCCTGGGCGGTGGCCTCCCCGACCTGGGGAATACCCAACGCGAATAAGAATCTCGGCAGCGTCGTGGACCGGGCTTTGGTCAATGCCTCTATAAGATTTGTGGCCGATTTACTGCCCATGCGCTCGAGGCCGGCAAGTTCGTTGTGGGAGAGTGTAAAAAGGTCGGCAGGAGATTTAACCCGCCCCGTATCTACCAGCTGCTCAACGAGCTTGTCGCCCATCCCTTCGATATCCAAAGCTCGGCGGGACACAAAGTGCTTAATCGATTCCTTGACCTGCGCCGAACAGATCAAACCGCCGCTACAGCGACGAATAATGCCGCCGCTATCAAGAGCGACTGGCGATCCGCACACCGGGCAAGCACTCGGAAAGGCAAACCGTTTCGTCTTCTTTTTGCGCTTGCTGAGGACGACGGACACTACCTCCGGAATGACGTCTCCAGCACGACGCACCACAACGGTATCGCCTACCCGAGCATCCAGCCGTTCAATCTCCATTGCGTTATGCAGCGTGGCATTTGATACCGTGACCCCCCCTACAAAAACCGGCGCCAGTCGGGCGACGGGGGTGAGCGCGCCAGTGCGACCCACTTGGATCTCGATCGCCATTATCTCGGTCGTTTCCTCCTGGGCGGGGAACTTGTGCGCCATTGCCCAACGAGGCGCCCGAGAGACAAACCCCAGTAATTCCTGATCACGAAAAGAGCTCACCTTATAAACAACGCCGTCGATCTCATAGGCCAGAGAGGGGCGCTGGATGAGCACGCGATCGTAATATTCCATGCACGCCTCAACACCCACTACTTCGGTTGCCAGTGGATTAACAGGCAAACCCATCTCACGAAATTTTTCAAGCAAAGCTATTTGTGTTTCGGGCGGGTTGCCATCAAGCCAAACCCCCAGGGCATAACAATAGAAGGCGAGCGGTCGCTTCGCACACAACTTCGGATCAAGCTGTCTAAGGCTTCCCGCTGCGGCGTTGCGTGGGTTTGCGTAAAGTTTCTCACCCCGCGCGCTCTGCTCCTCGTTCAATTTTTTAAAACCAGCAATAGGCATAAACACTTCGCCGCGCACCTCAAGCATCGAGGGGATATCGTTGCCCCGCAACTGCAAAGGGATAGACGGGATCGATCGCGCATTCAGCGTCACATCCTCCCCGTTACGACCGTCCCCACGCGTTGCAGCGCGGACAAGCCTGCCTTTTTCATACCGAAGACTTATCGCGAGACCGTCAATTTTAGGTTCAGCGACGTAATGCATCACGCTCTGACCACTGCCTTCACGGCAGCGTCTATCAAAGTCCGTAACTTCTTCAGCCGAAAACGCGTTATTGAGGGACAGCATGGGAACCTCATGCGCTACGGTTTCAAAACGGTCCAGCGGCTGGCCCCCGACGCGCTGAGTCGGCGAATGGGAGGAATTAAACTGTGGGAATTCGCGCTCGAGGGATTCCAGATCACGCATCAGCTCATCAAAGCGCGCATCTGAAATCACGGGATCGTCAAGAACGTAATACTGATAATTGTTCTCTTCAATCTCCGCTCGCAGGGCGGCGATCCGTTTCGATGCGGCAACTTCTCTTTTTGTCACTTACTTTTTCGCTTGGGCAAGGGCAGACTCAAAACAGCCGTCGAGCCTCCTCGGATCCCGCTTCGATACCGTAACGACGCATCGATGCCTCGAGAGAATGTACCTGCCGTCGGATAGCCTCGAGGTGATTTTCACTGATGGCTTCCCCTTCCGGATCAACGAGCACGCCGTCAAGTTCGGCGCAGACATAATTAGCCACGGACATAAGATCCGAGAATGTTGCTGAGGGTCGGCTCACTCGGGGCACATTCATAAAGATCGCAAGGCCTCTGAGAACACCCGTGCCCAGGTCTTCATAACTGAAGCGTCCCTCCTCTGAGCGATTGGCTAGACTGAAGCGGCTGATGCCGGTTCTCGCGTCGAAGAGATGAAACACTTCATCTTTTCCCAAACGCATCCCCGAACGCTCCAGCACACGCGCCACATCGGGCCCGCGAAAGCCCGAACCGGGTCTCGGTTCGATATGAATGACCGCTATTAAGTCATATTCAGTACAAAATCGCGCGAGCCGAGCGGCCTCGGGCAACGCCTCCTCAATCGACATATCGAACTCCATGGGTCGATTGAGCGCTTCAGACATTTGATAGGCAATATTATTAAAGCGTGTCAACTCAGACTCATTGGTTTGTCCGTGTCGGTCTGCCATTTGAAGACTGATAATAAGATCTGAAAAGACCTCATCCACGGGTGCGGTTGTGAGGTCCAGCCAGGCATTGCCGGGATCCGTTCGTCCATGGATAGCGCGGGGACGCTCTAGCGGAATTTCATGCTGCCGGAAAATCGCCAGCGCGGTATCTCTCGAGACAAGGCTCTTTCCGGCAAGTCGAATCCAGTAGTCCAGCTTTAACGGCCGACCGCCAATCTCCGAATTGAGGGACTGCACTTGCCGTACCGGCTGATTAACGCCTGAATTCTCTTCGACATTCGACGGTTCATGATCGGTAGAGGCCGCCGGTTCGGGCAATGTACTCCCCGGCTCAAAATCCGCCGAAGGCATGAGGGAAGGTTCCCGCTGGGCAAGGCGTGCAGCGATGCGCTGGGGCTTTAGCCGATTCTTGATGTCTTCCAGATTGAACTCTTCAATCCGTTTTAAGACCCATACCTGAAATCGACGAATAATGGGGCGCTGATTGTTCCGTTGCTGCCACAAGGAAACGCCTGTTACTGCCGCCAGCACCAGAGCGCCCAACAGGATCATTGCCAGCTGAAGCGTCATCCCTACTGTGCCGCGAGCTTTACCGCCTCGTCGATATCGACCGATACAATGGACGACACACCAGGCTCACCCATCGTGACGCCCAATAATACGTCTGCCGATTCCATCGTGATCTTGTTGTGGGTGATCACCACCAGTTGAGAGACCTCAGACAGGCTACGTAAGGTCTTGCAATATCGCTCGACATTGCGATCGTCAAGCGGGGCATCGACTTCGTCCAGGATACAAAACGGTGCTGGATTGAGCCGAAATAAAGCGAACATGAGAGCAACGGCCGTGAGCGCTTTCTCTCCACCGGAGAGCAGATGGATGGTGCTGTTCCGCTTTCCCGGTGGGCGGGCCATGACCGTCACCCCGGTCGTGAGCAAGTCATCTTCAGTGAGTTGCAAAACCGCACTGCCGCCGCCGAAAAGGCTCGGGAAGAAGTCTGCAAATCCTGCATTTAACTCGTCAAAGGTAGACTTGAACCGCTCCTTTGTCTCCTTATCAATCTTGCGAATGACACCGGCAAGTGTATCGAGCGCCTCCATGAGATCCGCATGCTGCGAGTCAAGATAGGTTTTGCGTTCTGCCTGTTCCTCATACTCTTCGATCGCAACGAGATTGACAGGTCCGATGGCTTCGATCTTCTGCGCCAGTCGCTCTGATTTTTCTAACCAGCTCTCTTCGCTCGCATCATTCGGTAGAGCCGCGAGCAATTCTTCGAGCACGTATCGCTCGGCGCGGATGCTTTCGGTTATTGTCTCCAGGCGCACAGACAACTCCTGCGCCTTCATTTTCTCTTCTTGCAACGCATCCCGAGCTGCGGCCACTTCCTGTTCACGAGATGACAGCGCAACGTGTTGCTCACGAATTTTTGATTCGATAACGGCATGGTCATTGCGGCCAGTAGCAAGAGCGGATTCCGCCTCAGTGCGCTGCGCCAATAGTGTCTGTAACCGCTCGCCTAACGCGACACCTGGATCTTCCCCGCTTTCTAATTGCTGTTTTAACTCGTCGTAGCGGGTCTGCATCCTCTCGCCTTGGGCCGCCAGTCTTTGCACGCTGGCCTGATGCGTCTCAAGAGAGGCGCGGGCGTGCTGAAGCAGAAGCTCAGTCTCATGCCGGCGATCACGAGCCTGTTGCGCCTCGTGTCGGGCTTTGGCAAGCGCCTGAGTAATTTCATCCTTCTGCGCTAAAAGCGCACTGCGTTGGCGCTCAAGCTCGCCGCTCTCGTCTTCGGCGATTGCGAAATAGCGCCGCGCATCGTCTAGCTCAGAGCCGGTCTTTGCGAGCTCCGCCGTGATCTCCTGCACCTCGCTTCCGAGCTGCTGCCGTCGCGCTTCGATCTGATCAAATCGCGCTTGTTTGTCCGCCAAGCGCTGACGGGCTCCCTGAAAGGTTTCGCGAATCTCGGCAGTCGTACGCTGCAGCGATTCCTGTTGAGATTCGAGATCTTTGATGTGTTGGCGCAGTTGCTCTAACCGCTCCCCGTGGGATTTAACCTGTTCTTCCTTGTCCGGAACTTGCCGTTGCAATCGTGCAATTTCTTCCTCACGTTCTAAAAGACCCTCAGCCGCGCCGGATTCGCGGGCAACCTGCGCCCAGTTCTTACCCACAAGCACGCCACTGCGGGTAACGAAAGTCTCATGTGATTGCAACTCGGATCGACGAGATAAAGCCTCACTCAGCGTCTCGCACACAAACACACCACTCATCAATGCGCTTAGATCATAACGCTCGCAATCGACGAAACTGAGTAACTCATCACTCCTGCCCGCTGCATTCGTGCGGCCCGCCTCCACCAGAAAAATATTTTGCCGAGGCAAGTCCGACTCATCGGCAAGTGACGCTTTTAAATCCGCAACCCCCAGTCCCGTGAGGCTAAGACCCAGAACGGCATCCGCAGCTCGCTCCCAACCGCCCTGCACACGAATATCGTTTGCAAGCATCGGCGCGTGCGCAAGACCTCTGCGATTTAACCATCGCTCGTAATCTTCATTTCGCCCAAGCGACTCGCTCTGAAGATCCTCAAGCGACTGCAAACGACTGCGGGCCGCAAGCATTTGCTGGCGAAGTTCATCAAGGGATTGGGTCTGTTCTTCTGCTTGAGCTCGTGATTGACCAATCGACTTTGCCAGTGCGTCGATTCTTTGTTCAGCCTGCAGTAGTTCGGCTTCCCGCTCGCCAGCATCTGCCCTGGCCTTTTCTACTTCGAGCGCTTCTTCTTCTTGGAGCAAACGACCCATCTCATCGTCCAATCGGGCCAAACGCTCCTGAGATCTGATGTCGCTGGACTCGAGCTGATCAATTCGGGTGCGCTGTACCTCACGATCCTTAATGGGGGTTGTAACGCGCTGTGAGAATTCGTTCCAGCGTTGCTGCCACTGCTCATACTCACCCTCGGAGCTGTTTTGTACGCTTAGGGCCTGATCTAACGCATCGGTCAGCACCGACCGGGCCTCAGCATGATGGGCGACGTCCTGCTGGAGAGCCAAGATGCGGCTGCTGTCATCCGTGGACTGGGAGCGAATCTCGCCTAATGTGATTTCGAGACGTTCGAACTCTGCGCGCTGCTGCTCGCCGGTTTCACGGGCATGATCGATAGCCTGCTCTACGGATGCCACGTCTGCCCCCACAGCATAGAAGGCCGCCTGAAGGTCATTGACGTTTTGCTGCGCCGTCAATTCATCTGCGCGCAGGGATTCAATTTGACGTTCGATGGCGCGCTGTTCACCGAGATGACTCTCAACCACCGTCTGTGCCTTTGCTGCGCTCGCCGACTGCTCCGCTACTCGCTGCTTCTGATTATTGAAGCGAATGGCGAGGAGTTGTCCATTCACTTCGCGCTCTTCCTCTTTTAACTTGGTGTAGCGGCGAGCCGCCTGCGATTGGCGCTGAAGGCGACGTAACTGAGCATCCAGCTCCTTACGGATGTCGTCGACACGGCTTAGATTCTCGCGCGTATGGCGGATCCGCGTTTCGGTCTCCCGACGGCGGTCCTTGTAATGCGAGATCCCAGCGGCCTCTTCGACGAAAGCGCGAAGCTCCTCAGGGCGCGCCTCCACAATCCGGCTCACCATGCCCTGCTCGATGATCGAATACGACCGGTGGCCAAGACCGGTACCGCGAAACAGATCGGTAATGTCCCGGCGTCGGCAGGTTGCCTTATTCAGCAGATATTCGGATGTCCCATCTCGAGATAAGGTCCGCTTGACCGAAATCTCGTTATAGCGGGCGTAGGCCTGGGCACTCTTCCCATCGGTATTGTCAAAAACCAGCTCCACCGAGGCTTTTCCTACGGGCTTTCGAGTCTCAGATCCGTTGAAGATGACATCGGCCATACTGTCACCGCGGAGTTTTCGAGCCGAGCTTTCGCCCATGACCCACCGAACCGCGTCGATCACATTGGATTTTCCGCAGCCGTTCGGGCCGATGATTCCAGTCAGGTCAGCGGGGATGGTAACCGTCGTCGGATCAACAAACGACTTGAAGCCAGAAACGAGGATTCTCTTCAGACGCATTTAGAAATAACGGTTAGCGGGCTATGCAAATTTTGGGACGTGACGCTCGAAAACGTTGAGAGATCCCCTGTCTGTATTGAGACCTTTGGCGGGCGAGCAGTCCCGAAAAAAGCGACAGACACCGAGTCTCAATCCCAACTTAATTATATCGGAACTTGGCTTCTTCTCGAAGAGTAATCAGTCGACGGGAACCGTGTCGCGCATGGATGAACGCTGACTGAATTCGTCATACCAAGCGCTTAGATTTTTATGATCATCTCGCCATGGCTCGCTCGCGAAACGAAAATCCAGATACCCCAGAGCACAGCCCACAGAGATCGTCCCGATATCCACTCGCTGGCTCAACCAGTCAGCGCGCGCCTCGAGCCAATCCAGGCTCTGATGAATGGCCTTAAGCTGTCGGTCAATCCAGCCTTCCCATCGATAGGGTTCGGGTCGTCGCACCCTCTCAATAACGCCCGAGACAGCCGCGTCCAACACTCCATCGGCCAGCGACTGAAGCCTCAGGGCTTTAAGACGCAACTCAGGATCCTGCGGAAAAATCTTGGATCCGGTGTGCAGGCTGTCGAGAAACTCACAGATCACTGGGGAATCGAATATTTGCTCTCCAGACTCAGTGACAAGAGCGGGTACGCGCCCTAAGGGGTTATCCTCAGGGAGGTCCGTTTGAGAATCCCAGGGATTCGTTCCAATTCGCTCAACTAAGTCGTGAAGACCTGTCTCAAGCAGCGTGACGCTGACCTTTCTAACGTATGGAGAAGTGGGGGAATAACGGAGTTTCAACCTCATTTTTCTAGCCTTTTTTTGGGAGTTTTGGGCATTGCATCCCAGCGCCTAACCTGATAGATTGCGCCGCCTCAAAAATTTATTTAGGCGTGGATTTTCAAGTCCACGTGCAGTGAAAAGCAATGCCCGCAGCAAAGAAAAAAATCGTCGACGACCTAATTCACGGAATCAAACCCCATCGCCCGAAACGAGGCGAGCCGTACATGGGTGACGTTCAATCGACCCATTTTCGTGAAATCCTGAACGCCTGGAAGCAGGAACTGATTGAGGATATCGAGAAAACGATGTCGGTCATGCAGGACGAAAATATCAGCCTGCCTGATCCAAACGATCGAGCAAGCCTTGAGACTGATCGATCTCTCGAGTTACGGACTCGTGACCGAGAAAGAAAACTTATCAAAAAAATCAATGACTCGCTTTCTGATCTTGAGAAAGGAGATTATGGTTATTGCATAGATTGCGGTGTCGAAATCGGAATCAAACGACTGGAAGCAAGACCCACTGCATCGCTTTGTATTGACTGTAAGTCCTTAAGCGAAATTCGAGAGCGCCAAAGCGCCTGATTCCCCTTCTCATCGCTCCGTGGGTCGGACCAACATGGGCGCTGAGCATAACGTCGGGTACACTCGGACGGGTCGCGGGCTTTTACGACCCATCCCATGTACGAACTTCTCATAAGAAACGCTCGAGTCGCTCAAAAAGACGGCTCTACCCTCGAAGCTGACATCGCCTGCCAGGACGGTCGGATCGAGAAAATAGATACTCATATCGACGCCCATGCGACCGAGGCGATCGATGCTTCCGGTCATCTTCTGCTGCCGGGCGTCATCGACCCACAAGTGCACTTTCGGGAGCCCGGGGGAACCGATAAGGAGGATCTTGGGTCCGGATCACGGGCCGCCGTCAGCGGTGGGGTCACAAGTTTTCTCGAAATGCCGAACTGCCGGCCTCCCACCACAAATCAGGAGCAGTTGGACTGGAAGATCGCCCGTGCAGGGCAGACGAGTTCCGCCAATTTCGGTTTCTTTATCGGGGCAACTGCAGAAAACCTGGCATCGTTAAATTCCGCCTGGCCTGCCTGCGGCATCAAAATCTTTATGGGCTCGAGCACTGGCGATCTTCTGGTGGACGACGAGCGTCAACTCGATCGTATCTTTGGGGATGGAGAACGGCTGATCGCGGTTCATGCGGAGGATGAAAGTCGTATTCGGTCCCGAACCGACGCCATGCTGAATGGGGTCAGCAATCCTGACTATGCGATCCATTCAAAAATTAGAGACCCCCAAACAGCGCTCATCGCGACCGAGCGAGCGTTGGCGTTAAGCAAGAAATATGGCCGACGCCTTCACATTCTTCATCTATCCACCGCAGAGGAAGTGAGAAAACTCCGACAGGACAAGCCTGAGCAGGTGACATGCGAGGTGATACCCAATCACTTGTTTCTCGACACGCGCGATTATCAAACGCTGGGTTCGAGGGTACAAATGAACCCGCCTATTCGCGATCCTGAGAACACGCCAGAACTATGGGCTGGATTACACGACGGTACTGTCGACATTGTCGCCACAGATCACGCGCCGCATTTATTGAAGGACAAAGCCAAACCATACCCGACATCCCCCTCTGGAATGCCCGGTGTTGAGACCTCCCTTCCGCTAATGCTCACGGCAATGCGCGCGGGGAAATGCTCGCTTTCGGAGATCCAGAAATGGATGTGCTGGGGTCCAGCCAAAACCTACGGCATTCCTAACAAAGGAATCATCGAAACCGGTTACGACGCTGACCTGACGCTTGTGGATCTCGATAGCGAACGCACCCTTCGGGATGCGGATGTGTTCACGCGCGCCGGCTGGTCCCCCTACGCAGGGCGGGTCCTGACCGGTTGGCCGATAATCACCGTGGTTGGAGGTCGCGTCGTGTTCGACAACGGAAAAATTCGAGAAGGCGTTTTCGGCAAGGCACTTACGTTCGAAGGGCGCGAGAGCGCCGCGGGTTAAGAAAAACCGTTAGCCGTCCTTTCGTGCAGTCTGGTAGAGCGTCCGACGGTCGCTAAACGCCTGGGTTAGCGTATTCGCATCCATGTATTCAAGCTCGCCACCCGCAGGCACACCGCGCGCCAGGCGACTGATCGTGACCGGCTTATCCTGAAGCAGATCGCAAAGGTAATCGGCCGTCGCTTGGCCTTCTACAGTGAGATTTGTGCCGAGAATAACCTCAGTCGTGCCGCTGTCGTTCACCACCTTTTCGAGCCGAGCAAAACCTAATTGATCAGGGCCGACGCCGTCGAGGGGAGACAGATGGCCCATGAGCACGAAATAATATCCCGTGTAAGCACCTGCCTGCTCGATCGTATCCAGATCAGCAGGCGTTTCAACAACACACAATAACGCCTCATCGCGCTTGCCTGAGCTGCAAATCCGACACAGCGCTTCTTCACTGAAGTTATTGCACCGCTCGCAGTGCATCACCCCAGAGACAGCGGCCGTCAGCGCCTCAGCAAGCAGCTGGCCACCTTCCCGATCACGCTCAAGCAAATGAAACGCCATGCGGCCCGCCGTCCGGGGGCCGACACCCGGAAGTCGCCGAAGCGCTTCCTTCAGTCGTTCAATTGCGGCGTCACTAGCCATTTAAACCAGGAATGTTAAGGCCGGGAATATTTAATCCGGCCGTCAAGCCGCCCATCTTTTCCTCAGTCACTTTCTCAACCCGGCGAACGGCATCGTTGACCGCGGCTGCCACCATATCTTCAAGCACTTCCTTATCATCGCCCATTAACGCATCGTCGATCGCAATCCGCCGTACGTCGTGACGCCCGGTCATGGTGACCTCAACCAAGCCTCCGCCGGCAGACCCCGTTACTTCGGTGTCAGCAAGCGCTTCCTGCGCCGACTTGAGTTTTTCCTGCATCTCCTGGGCCTGGCGCATGATGTTGCCTAAGGGTCCTTTCATTCGCTATTCCTTTGTTGTTTTCCTGGGGTTACGGATTCCGGAATTAACGTCGCATCAAACGTCGTGAGCAGATCCTGAACATTCGGATCTGCCAGCAGGGTGTTATACGCGCGTTCCTTGTCTTCCTTTTCGCGACGCGCCTTCACTTCGGAGGGCGTCTCGATCGGATCCTCCTGCGGGGAAATGAGGGTAATAGCAACCGCGGCGCCGACATAAGCGTGAAGCGCGTGCTCAATCTCAGCCTGGCGGGCCTTGCTGTGCAAAGACCCGAGATGCGTGCCCAATGCCACGCTCAGAGTTTCTTTTTGATCATCAAACCCAACCGGAGCAAGATTCATGGCTAATTCTTTCGTCACTCCAGAAAGACCGGCCTGCTCAACGAAAGCCGCCCAACCCTCTGCTGTCTTAATCGACCCGGCTGCTTTCTCAGAAGCATCAGGCTCAGCCGGCTGGGCGATTTTTTCCGCCCGCTCGGTGACCATCGTGGGCTCAGATGAGGTTTTTGACGTGGACGACCCGCCTGACTTCTCCTTTGATGAGGCCTCCGATGGTTTCGGCCTTAACGCGCCGCGGCGCTTTGCTTCCGATGGGGATTTTCCCTCAGCCGGTGGCGCACTGATGGAGCCTTCCGGCGACCCAGGGGCATCATCATCGGGACGGAAGCTCAGCATCCGAAGCATCGTCATTTCAAATCCTGACGCCGGATCGGGGGCGAGAGGCAGATCCCGCTTACCGTAAAGGCCAATCTGATAGTAAAGCTGAATGTCCTCCGGACTCAAAGACGAAGCCAAGAAGACGATGAGCTCTGAATCCTCTTGCTTAGCCGCCACAGCCTCCGGCGAAACCTGGAAGAGCGAAGCGTTATGCAACGCCATCAGCAGTTCATCCAACGCGGTCACGTAATCCAATGCACGCTCGCTCATCTGAGCGACTGTCGCAATTAAGGCGCTCGCATCATGCGCTACAAGAGCGCGCAGCAGCGCATCCACATGATGCGATTCGATCATGCCGAGCATCTCTCTCACGTTCTCTCCGCGCACATCGCCATTTCCAAAGGCAATGCTCTGATCCATCAGGCTGAGAGCATCCCGCATACTGCCGCCAGCAGCACGGGAAAGAATTTGAAGCCCGACGTCGTCTGCGGACAAGCCCTCGGCTTCGATGATGCGGCTCAATTGGTCAGCGATCTCGTTGGGCGCCAAGGCGCGGAGATTGAACTGCAGGCACCGCGACAGAATAGTCGCGGGCAGCTTTTGCGGGTCGGTGGTGGCGAGCAGAAATTTAACGTGAGACGGGGGTTCTTCGAGCGTCTTCAACAACGCGTTGAAGCTATGGCCCGATAGCATGTGCACCTCATCAATAAGATAGATCTTGTAGCGCCCCATGGTTGCCGCATATTGGACGTTATCAAGTATTTCACGCGTGTCATCGACACGGGTTCGAGACGCGGCGTCGATCTCGATGAGATCGATAAATCGTCCCTCGTCGACACTCTGGCACGTCCCGCACTCACCGCACGGCTCGGGAGCCGGACCCTTCTCGCAGTTAAGTGCTTTAGCCAAAACGCGGGCGAGAGTCGTTTTACCTACACCTCGCGTCCCGCTGAACAAGAACGCATGGTGTACACGATCCTGCTCAAGAGCGTTGCGCAGGGCATTCACCACGTGAGCCTGGCCTACGACGTCAGCGAAACGTTTTGGCCGCCATTTCCGGGCCAACGCCTGATAGCTCATTCAACCCTCAAACTTGTGATTGATCACGGGTTTTAGCCCATGAAAACTGGAGACGGCGCCAGCCCGCCTTACCCCGGCACCCGATTCGGATGCTGCGGCTGCTTCCTTCCGGACCTGACCGGGTTCACAACCTCTCGCCACCGGGGAGACTGACTGCCGCCGCCATAAGGGTTTTCCGCAAAAAGCGGGAAACGCCTGTGATTCTAACATTCGGGCTCGAGCCCCATCCGACAAACCCGTGCGCTGTTACTGGGGGTTTTTCCGAAAAATACAGAATTTGCCCTCGGCCTCTTTACCCTCAAAATAGGCTTCATCTCTTATTTTTTCAATGCTCATAACGCCATCGGCCTCAAGCTCAAGTAGCGTCCTTTCGAATCCGGCCTCGTACCACAGGTGGGCATGAATGGTGCAGGCAAATGGCGCATGGTCCTGAAGGATCGGAAAGATCTGCCGGAGGGCACCGGGCCCGACATGTCCATGGGTAAACGTCCCACAGCAAATAGCCCCTTCATAACTTTTGGGATCAATCTTGAGAGTCTTTTCAAGATCAGCCTCCAGAAGCTCCTGATAGATCGATTTGCTACGCGCAACCGCAAGCATCTCCGGCGAGAAATCGAGCCCATCAATCTTAGAGAACCCTCGGGACGATAAATATTGTCCTACCAGGCCGGTTCCACAGCCGATATCAATCACTCGGCTTGATTTTTGATCCAACACAGAGGCCAACATGTCCGCGATTTTCTCAGGTCCCTGATAATGCAGACCCGCTTCCAGGTGATGGTCATAGGTTTGGGCCCAGTCCCGATACAGGTCCTTGGCGTCCTCAGGACTGCTGAGGCTATACGCCCTCGAAAGCAAAGACTCGGAGGAGGCGCTGGCTTCAAATTCTGTTTGCTTCCCAGATGTCATCAAAGCCTCCTCGCTTTAATCAGATAAATGCAATCCATTGAAGTAACCCTGCGCTCCAGCCGATCACGGTGGAGAATATGGGCACGCCAAGAATAGCCAGGCCGATTAAACCGAGCAGCACGAAGTTGCCGTACCGCTGGTTGTAATAGCGATAGGCATTCGCCAGTCGTCTAGGCAAGGCGTACGGGAGAATGTAATGCCCATCAAGAGCGCCGATAGGAAGAAGGTTAAATAGCATCAACAGCAGATTGATCTGCGCAAGATAGACAAAAAATATCTGTGATCCCCGATCGGCCAACGTAAGCCAACCCATCTCAAGGGAAAGCAGATAAAGATTGATGCTGACCACGGCGAGCACGAGATTCATAAAGGGTCCGGCTGCTGCAACAACGAGTTCGGCATATCGCGACCGAAATGCCCGCGGGTTCGTCGGAACCGGCTTGGCATATCCAAAGCCCACGAAGACCACCATCATGAGACCCATGGGATCGATGTGCGAAAGCGGGTTCAAGGTGAGCCGCCCTGCCCGCTTGGCGGTATCGTCGCCGGATCGCAGTGCCGCCAAGGCATGACCAAATTCGTGACAGGAAAGAGAGAGAATCAGCGCCACAAGAATCGTCGCGAATAGCGGCCACTGACCTTGATAGATTAAATGGATCATTAAAGACGCTCAGAACTGCTTTTTTTGCGGTTAAAAAGTTCCCGCTTGAGCCGAGGCGCCACATCCTGTAGCGTAAATCATGATATGACCCTCACTTTGGATATCCAGAAATCTGCATAGCTCGGAGGATACATGAGAATTGAAACGAAAATGATTCATTCAGGTTACAAACCTGATCCCACAACGAACTCTGTTGCGGTTCCAATTTACCAGACGACGTCATACGCCTTTCGAGATACCGAACACGGGGCAAACCTTTTTAACCTTGCGGAGCTCGGCAACATCTACACACGGATAATGAATCCGACAAACGATGTCCTCGAACAACGCGTAGCCGATATGGAAAATGGCGTCGCCGCCCTCGCACTATCATCAGGTCAGGCCGCTACCACCTATTCGCTCCTTACCATCGCTGAAGCAGGTGACAATTTTGTGAGTATGTCGACGCTTTACGGGGGTACCTATAACCTATTCGCTCACACGTTCCCGCAGTTGGGGATTGAAGCACGATTTGCCGATCCAGAGAATCTCGATGCAATGGCATCACTGATTGACAGCAGAACGAAGGCGGTTTACTGCGAGTCGATCGGAAATCCAGCAGGGAATGTCGTCGACCTTGAGAAAGTCGCTGATATTGCCCATGCGCACGGGGTGCCAGTGATTGTAGATAACACTGTCCCAACACCTTACCTTTGTCGACCTTTTGAGCATGGCTGCGATATCGTCGTTCACTCGCTTACAAAATACATGTCAGGACACGGAACCATCATCGGTGGGATGATCGTGGACTCAAATAAGTTTGACTGGGTGGCTAACAAAGAGCGATTTTCTCGCCTGAACGAACCCGACGTGTCATACCATGGTGTTGTGTACACTGAAACAGGGTTACCGCCGTATATCCTGCGGGCTCGCGTAGTGCCGCTTCGAAATATCGGCGCATCCCAGACGCCGATGAATGCCTTCCTAATAATGCAAGGTATTGAAACCCTTGCCCTTCGCATGGATAGGATTTGTGACAACACACTAGCGGTTGCAAATCACCTAAAGGATCACCCTCAGGTTGCCTGGGTGAGATACGCAGGCTTAGCGGATAGCCCCCATAAAGCACTTCTTGATAAGTACATGGGGGGTCGAGCTTCAGGCGTTATGAGTTTTGGATTGAAGGGCGGTAAGGAAGCAGCACCCAAATTTATTGATGCCTTGAAACTCATCACAAGACTCGTGAATATTGGCGATGCCAAGTCGCTTGCTTGCCACCCGGCGAGTACCACACATCGCCAGTTATCTCCTGAAGAGTTGGCAACCTCAGGCGTCTCCGAGGATTTAGTCCGACTATCGATCGGAATTGAGCATATCGACGACATCCTGACCGATATTGATCAAGCACTAGACGCGACAAAATAAGACAAGCCGCCATCACGCGTTCGCATATGCAGCGGGTGGTGGCGGCTCGTTTCTAAAGCTCAGATACCTCTGCAATGAGAGGCAGATGATCCGACGCTTGCCGGGCCAGCGCGAGCCGTGACGGCGTAAGACTTTCAATGCGTAATGCGCCGCGCACATAGACGCTGTCGAGCGGGCGGACGGGCGCGTAGGCCGGAAAGGTCTTAGGCTTCCGTTGTGTTCCACGAAATCCCGCCGGTTTCATGACTTGACGGCCAAGTGAACCCCACACGTCATTCATATCTCCAGCTACAAGAACGCACGATGTGGCCGAGAGATGAGCCAGTCGATCGCTTGCGAGCAGCTTCCGGAGCTGCATCTTACGCTCGATACCTGAAAGTCCGAGATGCAGATTAAAAAAATGTACCGTGCGTGTATGCGGCTGTCCGTCGGCCGCTGAGGAAACCTGCGTGCGGACCTTGGCATACAAGGCGCTGCGGCGTTTTTTCGGGCCTACGGTGAGATCAATATTCTCGGTATCCAAGATAGGCCATCGACTAAAGATAGCGTTTCCGTACCCCCTCGCCTCTGAGGGTCGCACGTTTGGAATCCAGATCCGGTGTGAAAGGCCCATGGCCTCCGCGAGAGTGTCGGCCTGCAGCGAATTGCTCGCAACGACACTATGTCGGACCACTTCCTGAAGGAGCGCGACATCCGGCTGATAATGATTAATTACGTCAACGACGCGGGACAGATCATATCGTCGGTCCACGCCGCCGACACATTTGTGTATGTTATAAATGAGAACTCGCATTTGACTCGTCGGGCGCCGCCCGAATACTCTCTCAGCAGGTAGGCTGCCCGTTCCTAACATGCTAAACGAAAAGTTATCCCCTGCGTTCTTCAAGCGCCCCAAGCGATTTTGCGGCCTATGGCTCACGCTTGGGCTACTCATGACTCACGGTCTCGTTCAGGCCGACTCCCGCTCGGAAGTGCTCGCACCTTTTTCATCCGAATACGCTGTTGATTACTCGGGCTTCAATGCGGTGCGATCCGTAACCCTCCGTTCAGAGAGCGATGAGTATATCTTGCGATCGGTCTTAACCCTGAAGGGTGTTGCGCGCCTATCCGGTTATGGCCCGGTCTATGAAGAATCGCGATTTAGAGTAGTTGACGGCATCATTCAGCCGCTGCTTTACACCATTGGTGAGAAAAAGAAAAACCCAGATCGCGATATCCGCATTGAGTTTGATTGGGACAGTAGCGTCAGTAGTGGATATGCAAAGGGTGAGGCCCAAGAATTTGAGCTCGAAGCGGGGTTTCAAGATCCGCTTACTTTTGAAATTATGGCCCGCATGCTGCTGGCCTCCGGAGAGCGCAACTTCGCGCTCAAAGTTCACGAGGGTCATCGCGTTCGGGAGTACACCTTCATCCCGAAGGGCGAAGAACGCGTCAACGTTGCGTCCCGGGCCGAGGAAGTTGATAAGTACTTCATCGACCGAAACAGTTCACGCGAGCTGTATTATTGGTTTGACCCCGACTATCTCTTTTTGCCCCTGAAGATCACGCAGGTGCACGGCCAGAAGACCAAAGGGACCGTCAGTCTGCGCTCAAGTAGTCTTCTTAACTGAGCGGTCCCTCTGCTAAGGCACTCTCGCGCCGGAATTAGCCTTTACGCGTCCTCTTTCCCCACAGCACCTGCTTCGCGAAGACCTTCAACCTCCTCAGCGCTGTAACCCAGCACACCTTTGAGGATCTCGCTTGTATGCTCACCTAAGAGCGGGGATCTCACGACTTCGCTAGGCGAATCGGAGAGTTTGATGGGATTACCCACTGTGAGGTACTTGCCCCGTGTTGGGTGATCAACCTCGACAATCGTTCCCGTCTCGCGCAGCGACGGCTCCTCACTCAGTTCCTTCATGGATAGGATCGGGCCTACCGGAATATCGAGCGGGTTACAGACCTCCATCACTTCGAATTTTGTCTTGGTCATAGTCCATTGCTCGATCGCCTCGAAAACTTCATTGAGGCGGGGTAATCGAGCGGGCGGCGTTGCGTAATCCGGATCTTCCTTCCATTCGGGCCGGCCGATTACATCGCAGACTTTTTCCCATACGGCCGCCTGGGTAATGAAGTACGTGTACGCATTCGGATCCGTCTCCCAGCCCTTGCACTTCAGAATCCGGCCCGGCTGCCCGCCGCCAGAGTCGTTGCCTGCGCGAGGCGCAGCTTCACCGAACGGGATATTCTCACCAAACTGCGAATATTCCTTGAGCGGACCGTGGGCCAGTCGCTGCTGGTCCCGAAGCTTCACCCGGCAAAGATTCAACACGCCATCCTGCATGGAAGCCAGAACCCGCTGACCGCGACCGGAATGCTCGCGATGATAAAGCGCTGTCACGATCCCAAGGGCAAGATGCAGGCCCGTGCCCGAGTCTCCAATCTGCGCGCCCGTCACAGTCGGTGGGCCATCGAGAAAACCTGTAGTTGAGGCAGAGCCGCCCGCACATTGCGCCACATTCTCATACACCTTGCATTCGGAGTACGGCCCCGGACCAAAACCTTTAACCGATGCGTAAATCATTCGCGGATTCAGCTCCTGAATACGCTCCCAGGTGAACCCCATGCGATCCAGAGCTCCGGGAGCGAAGTTCTCCACCATCACATCGCAGGTTTTGATCAGGCGAGTAAAGACTTCCTTACCCTTGTCGTCCTTCGTGTTGAGCGTGATGCTGCGCTTGTTGTGATTCAACATCGTGAAATAAAGACTGTCTGCGTCGGGAACATCCCGCAGCTGGCCGCGTGTGGCATCGCCAACGCCGGGGCGCTCCACCTTAATGACATCAGCGCCAAACCAGGCCAGCAACTGCGTGCAGGTCGGGCCGGACTGCACGTGAGTCATATCCAGAATCTTTACACCCTCAAGCGCTTTCATGGGAATTTCTCCAGGTTAAAAATGAAAGAAAATTAAATCAGGCAAACCGATGCCTTAATCCAAATAGGTCACATTACGCTCAACATGCTCCGCGAGACGAAGCGCGTGCTCCCGCACCAAAGTCTCGGCCGTCTCAGTCTGGCGCTCCTCAATCGCTCGAATGATCCGCGCATGATCAATTACTGATCGCTGTGCGCGATCATCGTCATGAATTGCGCGAGAGCGGATCGCCCGCATGTGAATAAAAAGACTGTCCGCAAGATCAGTTAAAAGATCGCTGTGCGCGAGCGAAACAATAGCTTGATGAAAGCTAATGTTCGTTCGTGAGTATTCATCAATCGGCGCTTTTCCGTCGGCGCCGGCGAGCGGGCCGAGCATCTCCCGGAGTCCCGCAATCTCGCGGTCCGAGGCCCGGGTAGTGGCTAATCGCGCGGCCATACTCTCTAGAGACGCCCAGGCATAAATGATCTCCAGAATCTCCTGTTTTGTTTTACGGACAACGAAAGTGCCGCGTCGCGGGACGTGGCGTACGAGTCCAGCCTGCTCGAGACGGGAAATCGCCTCCCGCACGGGGGTTCGGCTGACGCCCAAACTTTCAGCGAGCTTGCGCTCATCCAGACGAGGAGGCTCTTCTCCTGCATAGATGTCCATCGCAGCTACTGCGTCGCGAAGTCTTCTGAACACTTGCTCCTTCAGGCTGGTTGCAGCCCTCAGCGGCGCGACGGAAATATTCATTGCCGAACTTCTCCAACGGATGGCGCATTCAGCCTATCCGCCATCGCACTGCCGATATCGACCGGAGAGGAGACAACGGTTACCCCAGCGCTTTCCAGCGCGGCAATCTTGGACTGGGCTGTGCCCGTACCGTAATGGATGATAGTGCCGGCATGACCCATCCGCCGTCCTTCCGGGACGGCCTGCCCCGCAATGTACGCCACAACGGGCTTGGTAGCGACTCGGCCGCGCAAAAACTCAGCCGCCCGCTCCTCAGAGATACCGCCTACCTCCCCAATCAGTACGATGCCTTTTGTCTCCTCGTCATCGAGAAACCGTTCGAGACAATCTGCCTGAGACAATCCAACAACCGGATCGGCGCCAACTCCGACGCACGCCGATTGGCCCAGGCCGTTACGAGTTGTTTGATTAACCGCCTCATAGGTCAGCGTGCTTGATCGGGAAACAATACCCACACATCCGCGTTTGAAAATACCCTGCGGCATGATGCCAAGCGTTCCCACGCCCGGCACCGCAACACCCGGCGAGTTCGGACCCACAAGAATCGATGAAGACGCCCTAAGACGCTCTTTCACCCGGACAATATCAAGAACCGGAATGCGCTCCGTAACGCAGACGATAAGACCGATACCAGCCTCGACGGCCTCCAAAATAGCGTCTGATGCGTTTGCCGGCGGAACAAAAATGATTGTTGCGTTCGCATCAGTGACATCGACCGCTTCTCGTACTGAGTTGAAGACCGGCACGCCAAGATGACGAGAACCCCCTTTTCCACCGCGCACGCCGCCCACAATGTTTGTGCCACCAGCAAGCGCTCGTTCGCAATGAAACGACGCCTGTTTACCCGTAATTCCCTGACAAATGATTCGAGTCGAAGGCTCTAGAAGAATACTCATGACTTACCCGATGCGTGTCGACGCGTGCGAAAGCCCAGCAAACGACCGAACCATCCGGTCCGGGGTCTGGAGACAGGAGGCTCTTTTTGAAGACTGGCGATCTTTTCAGCGCCCGAAGCGAGGTCATTCACGAACTGGATCGGGAGTCCCGAGCGCTCGAGTCGCGAGATCGCCAACTCTGCGTTTGTGCCGGCCAGCCGCATAATTACGGGTACCGAAATCGGTTTTTCCAGATGTGCCAGCAATAAGCCGTCCGCGATAGTGTCACAGCGCATAATCCCGGCGCCAAAGACATTTACGAAAAGACTCTGAATACGGTCATCGGCTAACAACAGCAAAAAGGCCTGCTTGACACGACTCACCTCAAGCACAGGAGGGATGTCGAGGAAATTTGCCGGACGAGCGCCCAAGTGGGTCAGTGCATCAACCGTTGCCATAGCAAGTCCAGCGCCGCTTGAGAATGTACCGACATCGCCATCGAGACGGACAAAGTTAAAACCATTCTGCGATGCTATTCGCTCAGTAGAGCCGGACTCTGTCCGCACACCCAATGCAGCAAGCCTAGACTGCCGATAGAGTGCGTTGTCGTCCACGGTAATTCGTGCATCGAGCGCGATCACACTCCCATTGTCTTTAACCCCTAGAGGATTTATCTCAATTAAAGAGAGATCTTTCTCGAAAAACATGGCGTGCAGCTGCGCGATCAGACAAGTTAGGCTCTCCTGGGCCAGTGGAGTCAGACCCAGTTGGGAACCCATCGCACTCGTGACGCCTTCCGAAACCGCATCCGTTGACCCGAGTAGCGTTTTAATCAGTATCTCCGGGTGGACCTGAACCGCCGTTTCTACCTCCTCGCCACCTTTGGTGGTCGCAAGGCAAGCGATCTGCCCCGAGTCGCCATCGACCAACATCGCCAGAAACAACTGAAGAGGCGTCTTTACGACCGACTCAATGTAAACCGAGTGGACCTTCTCGCCCTGGCCGGTTGTCTGCGGCGTGACAAGAGTCGATCCCAACATGGATCTCGCTGCCTTACCGACCTCCAAGGCAGTCGATGCAAATTCCACGCCCGACAGATGTCGATCGTTAAGAAAGTATCCCTGAGCCCGGCCACCCGCATGAACCTGGGCTTTAACGACCCACGGCCCCTCACCTAACTCCCCTGCTGCCTCAACCGCCCGAGACTCAGTTGTCGCGACCAGACCACGCGGCACCGGGATGCCGCTTTCGCGCATAAGCTCCTTGGCCTGATGTTCAAATATAAACATGGGCGAAAGTCAGGCGATCAGCGTTCAAAAAAGGAAATTAGTGAATTGCAACGTCCGAATCCATTTGAAGCACGATCTTCCCGAAGTGGCCTGACCGATCCATAAGCTCGTGCGCTTCTCGAACCTGCTCTAATGGAAATATGCGATCTATCAGAGGACTGAGCGTCCCATCGGAAAAGTGCATCTGCGTTTGTGCAAAGAAACGACTAATGATTCGTCCCTTTTCTTCCACTGGCCTTGGGCGAAGTACGGAGCCGACGATTTTTTGCCGCCGAACCATGAGCTGTGCCAGATTGATCTCCTCCTTCACACCGCCCATCACACCGATCAACACCAGGCTTCCTCCAATCCCGAGGGAAGAAAGGTTGCGCTTCAGGTAAGGCGCGCCGATATGATCCAGGATGACATCCACACCGGCCCCTTCGGTTTCCGCCTTGATAATCTCAGCAAAATCTTGCTTCTGATAATCAATGACGTAATCCACGCCAAGCTCGCGCACCCGCTCTACCTTCCCCGAGGATGCGGTTACAAAAAGTGGACTTTGTGGAACAAGGGCCCGACATAACTGGATAGCTGCCGTATTGACACCTCCGCCACCACCATGAAGCAGAAGGCGCTGGCCGTCGACCACACCCGGAAATTGAAATAAATTAAGGTGTGCGGTGATATAGGTTTCACTGACGCTGGCAGCTTGAGCCCAGCTAAGGACTTCAGGTACGGGCATGAGATGTTGCTCCCAGGCCACGGCGAACTCCGCATAGCCGCCACCACCCACCAGACCCATCACGCGATCACCCACTGTCCACCGCGTTACATCCGGCCCGATCTCTGCGACTTCGCCCGCAATCTCAAGACCAAGCACTTTCGATTCCCCAGGCGGTGGCGGGTAGTTCCCCTGGCGCTGAACCACATCGGGGCGATTTACACTGCTCGCTAGGACTCGTATCAACACTTGGCCCGTGCCGGGGGTTGGTCGATCTATGCTCTGAAGTTCTAAGACCTCAGGTCCGCCAAACTCGCTCTGTGTGACTGCCTTCATCATGGGAGACTGCATCCTTTCTTCCTAAAATTCGCCAAGCTGGTGTGATCATGCGGAGCAAAGTTGGAGGGTAGGCCCGCAGGCGCGTTGCCCAATACCCGTAAAACGAGATAGCTCGAACTGGTATACAAAATACCATAAAATCACAAAAAAGTCTTATTTTTAGGCGCTTTCAAACTAGCAGAGGGCCCTTTCTGCTACCCTCCTCTCATGAAAGCCTACAAAAATAATAATTTTTTGGACAGCCCGGATGCCCGGCTGCTTCGAATCCTATCGGAGTTCGTAGAGCCTAAGGCGCGCTTTGGCAAAAACGGGATTGAAGACACCATCGTCTTCATGGGTTCAGCCCGCGCCCCCTCACCCGAGGAGGCGTCCTCCCCAAGCGCCCTGGGATCTGCCTACGAGGCCTGTCGCGATCTCGCCTCTCGTTTTACCCAGTGGTCCAAAACCCTTCCCGAGGGGCATCGACGCTTCGTCGTCTGCTCAGGAGGGGGTCCGGGCATCATGGAGGCCGCCAACCGTGGCGCGTCGGAGGCCGGCGGAATCAATATCGGATTGGGGATTTCGCTCCCGCACGAGCAGGAAAATAATCGCTTTGTGACTCGGGAGCTCTCGCTGGAGTTCCATTACTTCTTCATGCGCAAGTTCTGGTTTGCGTACCTCGCGAAAGCCATCGTATTTTTCCCCGGTGGTTTTGGAACGCTCGATGAATTATTCGAGGTCCTGACCCTCGTCCAGACAGGGAAAATCAGAAAACACCTTCCGATCGTGCTTTTTGATAAAGCATTCTGGAGCGCAACGGTGAACTTCGATGCTTTGGTCGCCAATCACACCATCGCCGAAAAAGATCTCGATCTCTTTGTAATGACCGATTCTGTGGACGAGGCCTTTGATCACATTACGGAGCAGCTAATCCGCTTTGGCCTCGAAGAGCACGGGGCACGCCTTTAGCCCGCGTGCCCAAGCGCTCTGTCCTAACGAGGGTCAGCCGTGCTGAAGGGAATACGCCGCAACTAAGCCGCGCGATTACGGGCCAGCCAGTCTTCCACCACCGCCACGGTTTCGTCGACCGTCGCATTACGGCTTCCGCGCTGATCGGCAATTAAGGCCACCAGCTTATCTACACGCTCGATGTTTGTGGCTCCTCCGGCAAGCGCTCTCGCCACGGAAGACGGGTTTAGCAGGGATTCAGCAGCTTTTGCGTACTTCTCAAATGGAACAAAATCTGCGGGATCCCCCCCAAGCTCACAGCACAGATCAACGACCGCTTGGTAGACCGCTCGCGTCTTCTCTAGGTCGCTGTACACCGCTTCTTTGATGGGCCGCATCGCATCGGGCTGTACACACCGATAGTTCCCCGCCATGAGCATGGCCCATTTGGCGAACGGCACGTAAAGCGACTCATAGACCCGAAGTTTCACAGGAACCTCAGCGCTCTCATCATCTGCGAGGCTCAATCGAATCGAATCGATGCCCGTCTCAAGATCCGCCAACATCGTGTTTGTTGCTTCAGAAGCAAAACGAGCAGCCTTGAAGTTCGTGGGCAGACGCACCTGAAGAACGTTGGGTGACTCCTCCGGCGGACGAAATGCTTGTGGATCCGGGCTGCAGAGCGTCATCGACTCGGGATCAAATGCATCCCAAAGATCGGGGTCATGAAAGCAGCTGCGGAGAGAATCGGTGTCAAGATCCGGTATTCGACGAAGATACGGCAACAACGGCATGTTCGTGATTGCCACAGAAGGCACGTTATGTTTCGCCACGGCCAGCATAAGTTCCCGCACGCCGGCCGCACTGTATTGCGGCTCCTGCATGGCCAAAACAACGAGATCGTATTCCGATGGATCAGCACGCTCTGGCGAAACGGCGTCCAAAATTCCCGGCAAATCCTTAGAGTGGATATCGACGAGGCCCTCGCGCCCCTTTAGGGGCATCCGCACTACCGAACCTTGTGCATTAAAGACAGCCGCGGTTGATTCCCGGCACACCAAGGTCGCCGAATGGCCGGCCATGAGGAGTTTGGTAGATAACAGCGAGCCATAAGACGCCCCAAGCACAAGCGTGCGGTATGGATTGGGGGAGGCCTCGCTCGACGCCTCTACTCTCGCTAGATTGTCCTGAGTACTACTCATAACCGTTGATACCCGTAAAAAGTTTCAGGGCGGAGTGTATCGCATCCAAACCTAAATTCGACCCTCCCTCATCGGATACTTTTGGGCACGATTGGGGCCAGAGAAGGATCCTTCAAATTAATTAAAATCGAGAATGGGCCCATGCCCATCCGGCGTGCCGGCGACACTTCTTTTCGCATAATATTTTTTTTCGGTATGGATAAAAATAATATTTGCAGCGCAATTTACTCGGCGGACTGACCCCTTAAATCTGATACCTCCCTGCTAGCATGGATCTACCGATACCCGTCATCGATTTGCAGTCAAACGCGGGTCATTTCGAGGACTCCGCAGTGGCGAACGCGCTGGACCGCGCCCTATCGTCCCTTGGGTTTTGTTATCTCACAGGACATGGGGTCAATTTGGAGACCATCGGGAATGCTTTCCGGGCCAATCGCGAGTTTCACCAGCTCCCTGCGGAGACAAAGGTAGGTCTCAAGATCAACGCCCAGCACCGAGGCTATATTGCCCGAGACACCAGCACCACCCGCACTTCATCAGTCGAGCGCGTCGAGACGCCTAACCGATCAGAATCCCTGATGCTGATGCAGCCAGTCGATCCGTCGGATAAGCGATGGGGCTCCGGTATTTTCGGTCCCAACCAATTTCCTGACCGCGACCTTCCGATGTTCAGGGTATGGTCTGTCGAATATTTTGATGCGATGTCGCGACTCGCCCTGGAACTTACAGGGCGGCTTGCGATAGCGTTGGGACTTGAATTTGATGCGTTTGATGACTTGTTCACGGATCCTACGATTTTTCTGCGAATGATTCACTATCCAGAGGATGATTCAGATCAACCTGAAAAGTACTTTGGATCGGCCCCGCACACGGATCACGGGTTTCTTACGTTGGTGGCTCAGGATGAGGTAGGTGGGCTAGAGGTCCGGGTAAGCGAAAGCGACTGGATTGCCATCCCGCCTCTTAAGAACAGCTTTGTGCTCAACGTGGCGGATATGCTCTCGCGACTCTCCGGTGGGCGCTGGCGATCGACCCCCCATCGTGTCGTGCTTAATAAAAAGCCGCGTCACTCCATCGCCTTCTTTTTTGATCCCAATTTTGACGCGATGATTTCTTCACGGGTGGGCAGCTCTTGCCTAGACTCTGAAGAAATACCGACACGATACGGCGATTACCTGATGACACGTTTTGGCCAAAATTACGACTATCGATCGCAAGGGACCCAAAAGAGCTTATGACAGAGCCGTTAAATATCTCTGAGATGCTCATCAGTCAGGCGCGGGTTCAGCCCCATCGCATTGGCATTCGTGACCTCGATCGAGAGCTGTCTTTCGCGGACTGGAACACTCGGGCCTGCAGGCTGGCGAATAACCTCATCGCGCTCGGCTTAAAACCCGGCGAGCGCATCGCAGTCATTGCGCATAATCGCATTGAGTGGGCCGAGATCTACGTGGCCGTCGCTAAAGCAGGATTGGTGGCGGTGCCCATCAACTTTCGCCTGAGCGGTCCTGAGGTGCTATTTATCTGCCAAGACTGCTCTGTATCGGCAATTATCGCCGAGGATCCTTTTGTTGATCTGGTGGACGCGATCCGTGATCCTCTTGCCCAATTGACTCCCACGTTCATCTCGATGGGTGCCCTCTCTCGCCCGTACTGGACCGAGTACGAGCATCTCGTTGAGGCCGGTCCATCGAACGAGCCTGCGGTTAACGTCAGCGCCGAGCAAAGCTGGTGTCTCATGTACACCTCCGGGACAACCGGGAATCCGAAAGGCGCTATACGTAACCATCACAGCACAGCGCTGATCTCGATCATGACCTGCGTTGAATTGGGCTTCTCTCGAAATGATCACAGCCTACTTGTCATGCCGATGTGTCACGCCAACTCCCTTTATTTTTTCGTTAGTCTTTTGAGTATTGGGGCAACCTCAACCATCTTTTCAGTGCGCAGCTTCGATCCGGTGCATTGTCTTGAGACTATTTCGCGGATCGGAATCAGCTTCACCTCGCTTACGCCAACGCACTACATGATGCTGCTTGATATACCGGAAGATATCCGTCAGGCGGCGGATCTCTCAAAAGTTCAGAGACTCATGATTTCTTCCGCGACGGCTCGGGTGGAAACAAAAAAAGCAGTCATGCAGATGTTCCCAAATTCCGGTCTTTTCGAGCTGTATGGATCCACGGAAGCGGCTTGGGTAACCATGCTGCATCCCGAGGAGCAGTTTGATCATCTGGGAACCGTAGGACGAGAAGTGATCGGATCGGCGGCGATAAAGCTTCTGGATGACGCGGGCAATGAGGTACCGGATGGAATACCCGGAGAGCTCTACTCGTGCTCGCCGTATAACTTCAGCGGGTATTGGAACCTTCCCGAAAAAACCCAAGAAGCCTTCAACGGAGACTACCTGAGTGTGGGCGATATCGCGGTTCGCGATCAGGCCGGTTTTATCCGACTGATTGATCGGAAGAAAAATATGATCATCACCGGTGGCGAGAATGTATACCCCACAGAAGTCGAAGCCATGCTCGGCGCACACCCTGATATCAAAGACGTTGCCGTCGTCGGATGTGCCCATCCAAAATGGGGTGAAGAGGTAACAGCGGCAGTAGTTCTTCAGGATCAGGCGGTCATAAATGAGGCTGAACTTCTGGCCTGGACCAAAGGCAAGATAGCCGGGTTCAAGCGCCCGCGCCGCATTGTGTTTCTAAAGTCTGACGAGATGCCGCGTAATACCACCGGAAAAATAATGCATCGCATCCTGCGGGAGCGTCTATCCAACCCCTCACATTCGTGAGCGATTAGAGAAATAAAGCATCATGGAACAACAGGACCTGAACACCGCGACCGACAGTGTTGCGGCATGGATCGCTCATCTTCTAAAGGAGCGTGGAATCGATCGAGTTTTTGGGCTGCAAGGCGGTCACATACAGCCTATCTGGGATCATATCGCCCGCAAGGAGATCCGAATTGTGGACGTGCGTGATGAAGGCGCTGCGGTCCACATGGCGCATGCCCATGCGGAACTGACAGGCCAGCTTGGAGTGGCGATGGTAACGGCCGGCCCGGGTGTAACCAACTGCGTCACCGGGATTGCCAATGCCTCTCTCGCGCGAATGCCGTTGCTGCTGATCGGCGGATGCACATCAAGACCTCAGGCAAACATGGGACCCCTACAGGATATTCCACACACAGAAATCCTGAGGCCGGTCTGCCGCTATGCCCGCACGACCCGCGTGGCTGATCAGGTTGTACGAGAGATAGACGAGGCGATCGCTCGGGCGTTTGGCGACGCGGGTGAGCCCGGCCCCTCTTATCTCGAGATTCCCACCGACGTGCTACGCACATCGGTTCCGAGCAATCTGATACTTCAAGACTGGATACGACCAAAGCCACGGCGCCAGGTACTACCTCATCCGGATGCTGTCGATCACGCTGTTGAATTGATTCAGCAATCGAAAAGGCCACTCGTGGTCACGGGTCGAGGCGCACGGAACTCAAAAGCTTCGCTTACGGCCCTCATGGACGCCATGAATGGCCTGTACTTGGATACCCAGGAGAGTCGAGGGCTGCTGGACCGCAATCACACAGCTTTTGTGGGTGCCGCGCGCGCAGACGCAATGCAGGGAGCGGATCTCGTAATCACGGTGGGGCGTAAACTAGATTACCAGCTTGGCTTCGGCTCACCGGCGGTATTTCCGCAGGCGAAATTTATCCGAATCTCTGACTCCTCTGGCGAGCTCATTGATAACCGACGCGGGAACGCCGAGCTTCTCTGCGACATACCGCAGGCGTTGGATGCGATATCTGAACGCCTGCTCGAAAGCCTGGGCTTGCGAGATAACGACTGGCTCTCACAAGTGCGGGAGAAGCACGCATCACGAAAAGTCCGTAAAGATCTCACCGCCGACACGTCACTTGGATCGGATGGAAAGATTCATCCCATGGCAATATTTGACGCGATTCGTAAGACCGCAAAGCCAGATTACATCGCTGTAGCGGACGGCGGCGATCTTCTTAGTTTTGCCCGTGTCGGTCTTGAGGCGGATACCTATCTGGATGCCGGTGCTTTTGGATGTCTTGGCGTGGGGGTGCCCTTCGCGATTGCCGCAGCTCTTGCCTATCCCGATCGACAGGTCATCTCGGTGAACGGCGATGGCGCGTATGGGATAAACGCTATGGAGATTGATACAGCCGTACGCCACGATGCAAAAGCCGTGTTCATCATCTCGAATAACGCGGCATGGAATATCGAGCGCTTCGATCAGGAGTTTAACTACGGCGGTCGGGTAGTTGGCACCACGCTTCAGCATGCCAACTACGCACAGATGGCTGAGGCTTTCGGCGCTTACTCGGAGCGGGTAGAGAGACCCCAAGATATCGCTCCGGCCCTGAACCGCGCGCTCGAGAACGCCCCTGCAGTGATTGACGTTGTCACTTCACAAACCGTAGCCTCGTCGGACGCATCAAAAGGTCTGGGCTTTGTACCGGACTATCAAGCCCTGACCGCTTGGGACGATGCCGAGCAGTTGAGGCGCAGCTAATCTTTCACTAAAGTTAAGCGTTCAACTCTCTTCGTTGCAGCCTGCTTCCCGACTCGCGGGTCAATCCCCTAATGATTTCAAAAAACTTTGTCCTTCTTGCCTTGGGCGTAGGCGCTTTCGCGCTCTCTTCGATCGGTCTTGCACAGACCAACTCCGAGACCAGCGCCGCGCCAAAAATGAGCACAGCGGACGACGCGGCGCTTCTTCAATATCGCCTGGAAAATGAAGGGGACGTTCTCGCCGTAGTACAGGCTCGTGAAGATGGGCAGCTCGACGTGCTCCACGGGCAGATTACCGACGTGCTGATTACGGGAGCGTCAGTGAAGGTCGAAAAGGAAATCAGGCAACTTCTCGCGCCACTGATGGCATTGCAAGCCCCTCTAGTTTCCGATATCGAATATCACCTCTCCCTCATAACCGATTTACATGGCGTGTCGAGCCAATTCGCTCTGCATCGACTTGATACCCCTGGAGACTATGCTCTTGAGGTGGCGGTGTTCGAGCAAAGAGGATCTGGATTAATTGCAATGGATACGGTGCCGAGAGCAGGATTCGACCAGCTGCGGGGCACTTTGCATCAAGAGTTCTACTCTCTATTGGAGGGTGGTGACGTACTTCGACTGAACGCAGCCTATACACAGGGCGAAACATCCAACGAAGACGGGCTGGCCTTTTTTGGGTCTTATCAAACCTTCATTGGATCCGACGGGGCATTTTTTGAAGCCGCCATCGGGAACTCTTCTGCAAAGATTGACTCTCTAATTCTTGGTGCGCAAGACACAGGCTATGAAACTAATTCACTCTCACTGATGTTTGGCAAGGACCTGACCCGATCTCAGACGGGATCAAAGGTTATCTACGCCGAGGGGAGCCTCATTGAGGACAAGAATTCTGATCAAGGCAATAGCCTGCTATCCATCTTACGTGGCTCGTTTTTTCAACGAATAGACGCAACAGACGGTAGTCGAACGAGCTTTGGCCTTACGGGTTCTTTTGGACTTGACGATAACGCCTTAACAAATACCAATGAGACTTTTACCTCCATTAGAGCGGGCTTTGGGCATATTGTCCCGACGCCGAGAATCTTAAAATCCGCCGAGTTGCTAATTGAAGTATTTGGGCAACTTGGCCAAAAAAATTCTCCGGCTGCAGAACTTTTTTATCTTGGATCCTCGCAGTTCCTGAGAGGCTTCAACCGCGGTCAATATGCTGGCAACTCGGGCGCCACCCTATCCCTAGAGTTCGGCTGGTTGGCGTTAGTGGCTGACCAGACATTGAGACCTTTCCTGTTCTTAGATTCTGGATATGTCCAAAATGACGATAACGCACGTACGTCTGATTTGCGCCCGGAATCCAATGTCATCGCAAGTTCTGGCCTAGGCGTCGACCTCTACATAAAAGACACATTCGCATCGCTTCGGGGCTGGATTGGCGCGCCTATCTATGACCAAGAGTTCGACGAAGACGACCCATTTATTTACATTCAATTCCAGGTTGGCTGGTAGGAACGCCACTATGAAACGACCTTACTTTCTTGCCTTGCTAGTGGTTTTTTCTGGCGACGCTCTGTTATCTATGTTGCCCCTGGCCGAGCTTCACTCATTTAACGTGTTCGCTAAAAAGCCAGGAGGCGGCTGCAGCGGTCAGAGCTGCAGCGCCCTGCCGCCGACATCACAAGGCTGCGCGGTGCACGGAAGTGGACAGAACGTACTTCACAACCCTCATTGTCGCGGAACCTCGACTTCAACCACGGAAACTCCCGGGGGAACGCCCTCAACCACAGCTACAACAAAAGAAACAACCGTTACCGATAATCATCAGGAAACCACAGACCCAGGGACGAGTGGCGGCAACACAGGTGGTGGCACCCCACCGCCAGATCCTAAGCAAAAAGATCCTGCGCCTGAGAAGCAGAAGATTATTGTTGTAACGGGCACTTATGGTGAGGTGAAGACTTACTACTCACCAGTCCTTCAACCCAATGTACCGCCCGAGCCTCAACCCTCTGGCACAGTTGGGGATAAAACACCCCCATTACCGCTTCATCCAACAGTTACATTCAATCCGACCTATAAGACTTTTGAAGGCTACTCACCCGTCCACAATGCACCAAACGGGGGAGGCACAACAGGCGGATCGCTTTCACCACCGATCATCGTAACCGGCCACTATGAAACCTTCACCGGTTATGGGCCTGTCTCGTCACTGACACCTGATCGGCCGGTGACCACACACACCCAATCGCCTAATCGTGGCCAAACAAAAATATTGACCTATCGATCACATGCGAAAACTGCAAATCACAGTAAGTTTGACCTTTTTTCAGCAAGAACTGGACCTTCGATGATAAAAGGCCATCGCAGTCAATTTATTGAACCCTCGGGCAAAACATGGACCTGCGCGCTCTCTGGCATGGGCAGAAGAAAGATTATCAATGAACAAGGGCTCGAAGAAATTGTTGGAAATGCAGAAACCCTGCACTTTCAACAAACAGCCACAGCCCATCTTCCAAGCAACCATAGATCGGAAGCACGATGCATCGTTCTAATCAATAAACAGGCCACCAATATCGATGAAATTAGGAGCAATCTTTCGGGTGAGTGAGACTGGGAACTGATTTCCCTCTACCCTGCTCTCAAAGTAGATATGTACCCCCAGCATTCAACGATGAAAAACACGGTCGACCTCTCCGGCGAAGCGATTGCTTCGCGCGACCCAATCCCCTCATGCAAGGGTCGAGGCTGGATTTCGAGCGATCTAAAAGAGAGCGATTGGACAGTCATTCTTTCCGACGAAGCCGTTAGCGAAGTGGAAGAGATGATCTCCCTCATTCGCGCGAACCCTCTTCCCGTTATCTTGCGACGCCCTGAACATTTCGCGATCCCTTCGCTTACCGCACATTTCAAGGCCCTTAGGGCAACCTGCACCAGCGGGCCTGGTTTTGCCGTCCTGGACCGCCTGCCTATTGATGCCTTCGACATCGACGACATCGTGACGGTCTATTGGACTCTGGGTCAGCTCATGGGCAGAAACGTCGCACAGAAGTGGGACGGCACGATGATTTATAACGTCACCGATACCGGACAACAATATGGGTACGGCGTGCGTGGGTCGGCAACTAATGTGGAGCTCGGGTTTCATACCGATAACGCCTTTGGCATGCGTGTACCCGATTTTGTGGGTCTACTGTGCAAGTATCCCGCGGTCAGCGGCGGCCTTAGCCGATTCTGCAGTCTTTACACGGTGCATGAGCGGATGGAGACAAACCATCCCGAAGCGCTTCAACGACTCTATCAGCCCATGCTGTTTGATCGACAGGCTGAGCATTCGCCGAGCGATCCAAAGGTTTGCTGGGCGCCTTTTTTCACCTGGCGTGCAGAGCAGTTGCGATGTCGGGCCAACACGTCGCTTGTTCGCAAAGGCTACCAGGTTGCTGGAGTCGAAATGGATGAGGCGTTAGTCGACGCCCTTCTCGCGATTGATGAAGTCAGTACTGCCGAGGAACTTTGGGTTGAAGCGCCGCTGGAACGCGGTCAGGTCCAATACCTCAATAATCACGAGCTCGGTCACTATCGATCCGACTTCACGGACAGCCCAAACCCTAATGAGAAACGGCACCTGTATCGCCTATGGCACCGAGAGGAAGGCAGCATCACCTATGACGGCTGAATGTTGTCGTAAAATGGCGGAGAGGGGGGGATTCGAACCCCCGATACGCTATTAACGTATACACACTTTCCAGGCGTGCGCTTTCAACCACTCAGCCACCTCTCCGCAGCGGGCCGAAGCCTATCTAAGTTAATCCCTTAAAGCAAATAATTGAGGCCAGAAGACCCTAGATAATCTTATCCAGGCCCGAGATCAAGCGACCGAGCCCCTCAATTGCGCTCTCGCTCTTCAGCGCGCCGAAAGACGCGCGAAAGGCGCACCGGTCAGTAATCCCAAACGCGCTGCCCGGGATCACTGCCACTTTATGCTCTTCAATCAGCGCGCGAATGAGTGCTAAATCGTCACCCGAGAAACCGGGCAGCTCCACAAAAAAGTAAAACGCGCCGGTGCTCGCCAAAGGTTTCACTCGAGAGCCGAGACTCTCTAACGCTATTACTCCCTGCTGGCGCACCCCTGCCATCTCCCGCACAAAACGACCGCAATAAGCCGGCCCCTCTTCCAACGCGCCAAGCGCTGCGTACTGAGAGATCGCAGTGGCGCAAATCACGTTGGTATCCTGCACCTTTCTGAGAGCCCCAAAGAGATCCTCAGGCATCACGGCATATCCAATCCGCCAGCTGGCAAAGCCATACGCCTTACTTAAAGAGAAAAGCGAAATCGTGTGATCTTCACTTCCAGCAATCGATGCCGGAGAAAAATGCTGATCTCCATCATAAAGAAAGTACTCATAGGCCTCATCGCTGATGTGGTAAACCCCTCGCTCTTTGCAAAATGCATTGACGGCACGAAGATCTTCCTCGCGGTACACCACACCTGTTGGATTGTTTGGCGAAACCGTTACAACCGCACGCGTGCGATCCGTAAGAACGGACTCGATAGCGGCAAGGTCCAAATGACCATCTGCTTTTGTATTAACGGTCACCGGGTCGCAATTTGCGATGCGTACCGCCATCTCCTGGTTGAAATAAAAAGGCTTTGGGAGGATCACTTGATCGCCCGGGTCAGCGATAGCGAGCAACATGTTCAAAAATCCCATGTTGCTGCCGGCGGTTACTGCGATCTCCCGCCCGTTGAGATTGATCTTGTTCTCGTTCGAGAGCTTCAGCGAGATCGCCTCCCGAAGAGCATCCAGACCTTCAACAGGTCCGTATTGATGGGCAAACGGATCGTCCCAGAAGGCTTTGATATACCGGCCAACGGACTCGGGAGGCGAATAGTGAACAATGCCCTGCCCCAAAGAGATGGTTCCCGGATTCGCGCGAATCAGGTCGCCAACGACCGGTATGATTGGCGCCTGAACGCTGTCCATTCGCTGGCTTGATCTTTTCATGTGCCCCGCTCTAGGGTTCATCGAGCACTGCCCTACACACAGGGAGTCTCTCGATACCGGCTTTTAGCTGAAAGTTATTTTAGAAACAACGCGTTGGCGTTATTATAGAGGGCTAGGACGCAGCCTTAATTGACCCTGGGTTGCATGGGCGCCTGACCACATCAAAAGAGACTATCCCCTCGCCTAGAACCCAACGATCTGAAAGATGTCGGTAAGCGAAACCGCTGATCTTTTAATTCTGCTGAAAAATGACTTCCGAGACCGGCGCCGAACCCCCAAAAAAAGCAGAAACTGAGACGGAATCCATCGGGGAGGCCGAGTATAAGGCGTCACCGCTGACCCCGGGCGCAACCCTGGGCGCATACACGATCGATAAGCGTCTGGTCAGCTCTGACAGTGGTTTCACTTATCTGGCAAATGATGGTCGAACCGTCGTTCAGGAATATTTCCCGCAGCAAATCGCGGTGCGCGATACAGACGGTATCTCCTTATTACTGGCGGATGCGGCCTTCAATACAGATTTTGAAGAAGGTACAACAGAGTTTCTCGCCACCGCTCGAGCGCTCAGTCAGATCGATCATCCTGGTCGTGTTGCGGAATATGAAGAAAAAGACGGAACCTCGTGGTACGCCGTACACATGGCGGTACGTGCATCGCTGGCCGATTTGCTTGCCACGGGGCAACGCCTGCCGGAAGAAAACTTAAAGGCGATCCTATACTCCGCGTTAACGTATCTCGAAGCGGCCCACGACGCAGGATCTTTACATCTTGAGATAACGCCTGCACGAATCCTTCTCGCCGAAGAAGACAAACTTTTACTCTGCGGCTTCTCAACCGATAAGCGTCACTATCCCCCTGAGGATACAACTTCCAGTGATGATTATCGTGCTCCGGAGTTAGCAAGTTTTCGGGGTCAACTGGGCCGATGGACAGACTATTACGCTCTGGGCGCTGTCCTTTATCACGCCGCCTGCAAGGCCGCTCCCGTCAAGGCTCTTGAGCGTCTCTCCATCGTCGACCAGGGCGGAAAAGACCCCTATAAACCGGCAAAAGAAGCGGCGAGTGGCTACTTTTCGCAACCGACGCTTGCCCTGATTGACGGGCTCTTAATGCTCAATCCTTCCGATCGGCCGCAAAATGCCTCGGCCCTGATAAAGGCCATTCAGGCTTTGCAGACAACCAAGGATACGGGGCAACCGGATACAGCAAAGGCGGATTCACCGAAGGGCCAGCGTCCCGTCAAACCCGCGACCCGAAAGCCAGAGCCGGAGCCGGAGCCGGAGCGAGCGCGCCAACCGAAGGCTTCCGGAGGCAAATCAAAGATCGCGCTCAAGCTGCCACTTGCCGCCGTCACAAATGTGATTAGCACAGCAAAAACCGTAACCCAACAACGTCTGTCCCGATTAAGCTCGGCGAATAAACGCAATCCATCCCCGAAAAAACAGACCAGCAAATCGCCGCCCTTAAAAGCAAAAGGTGAGCGAAAAGAGCCTGTCTTTAATTCATCACACAAAGAGGTCGATGATCGGCTTGATTTTCCCCTGCTGAGTACGCCCCCTCGGTCCTCAACATCGCTTGCTGAGGACCTCGAGGACGCCGGCCAGGCCTTGAGCGGGCTAACGGCCGCCCAAGAGCGCAAACGAAACACCCGATCCGGCCCCTCTTCTTGGCAAACAAGCTACACCGATCTCTGGCACCGATTCGTTCAACGAGCCTTGGCATTTCGAGTCCGACTCCCTTCTCTATTGGGCGGGAGCAAAATCCGGTGGCGCCTCGCTCTTGGCATCATTCTCGGGCTTCTCGTACTTCTCGGGCTGTACCTCGTGATCACGCCGCCGCGACCCTCCGGCACGAGTACAGCGCCTGCAAAAATAGAGATTCTCGGGGGCACAGTTATTTCCCCTGATAAGCCAGAACCGCTTCAGATCGCGGACGCAACCTTTGGGTCCTTCGAAAAACACCTATCCGAAGAGCAGGACTTCTCCCATAGCGACGATCTAGCCCGTATTAACGCCTATCGCGATGCGGATCGCCTGGCCCGACTGAGCGGGCCGCACCTTCTCAAGGCGGATGAGTTCATGCGGGTAGGCGCCTTAATCGCCCCCGCTGACGCTAATGCGTATAGCGAATACGCATCTGTTTTACGCATTGACCCGGATAACCTCGCGGCGAAGAACGGCATGGGCCAAATCCTTAGCCTGCTGATCGGCCAGATTGACAAACACGTACAGTCTCTTGAATTTGACGCGGCACGGGAACTTTTCTCCGAAGTGGAAACACGATTCCCTGACAAGAGCCAAGTTGCAGAAAACGGTAAATCTATCGCCGCTGCCGAAGTCGCTTATCGCGAGGCGCAAAAAGCAAAGGAAAATCAAGCGAAGCTAGAGGCTCAGAATCTTGAGCGTGAGCGGGAGCGTCAGAAGCAGATTGAACTTCTGCTAGTGCGAGCGCTTAAGGCTCTTGATGAAGAACGTCTGATCAGCCCCCCTGGAGATAACGCGCTGACAATGTATCGCTCCGCGTTGGATTTGGATCCGGCAAATCAGCGCGCCCGCAATGGAATCGGCAATATTTCCTCTTTTTATCTACAGCAGACGCGTGAAGCGCTGTCGATTAATGACCTGGATGAGGCGTCTCGATTTCTTGAGATCGCGTCCTCGATCTCGCCTGACGATCAAGACGTCGTTAATCTGGGCCAGCAGTTAAAACGCCGCCAGTTTTTAGAAACAGAATCCAAACGGCTGCAGGACGAGGCTTCAAGCAATATCGCTCTCGCCCAAAATATGGCGAACGAACAGGATCAATTAAAGCTGCAGAGCGGCGTACGGGCCTACTATGCGGGTGATTATCGACAAGCGTTTCAGTATCTAGAGCCGCTCGCTAACCGTAACGACCCTCAGGCCCAGGTTCGTGTAGCCCGCATGCTAATGGAAGGCCGTGGCGTAGATCGTGATAAACCGAAAGCGATTGCCATCTTTGGTGCGGCCCTCGCCCCTGTACAGCTTGCGGCCAGCCAAGGCCAGCCCTGGGCACAGTCCGACCTCGCCGATTACTATTTTGATGGCCTCGTGATTGACAAAGATTATCGAACCGCTGCGTTCTGGTATCAGAAAGCGGCTGAACAAGGCTACGCGCCGGCCCAGACTAATCTCGGATGGCTTTATTTCAACGGCTATGACGGCGTGGCCCCGAACCGGGCGGTCGCGATCTATTGGTTTAGCGAAGCGGCTAGCCAAGGGAATCAGACAGCGGCCAATAATCTCCGCTCCCTTGGGGAGGACGTTCCGACCAGCAACGGTGGCTGATCGCTCTCTTTTTTGGCTGCCTTTTTAGGCTGCCTTAGCCCTTCGACCTTCGAACATAGGTGCGTTTCGAGGGAATAACACCCCGAACGCCCCCCTGCGGGTTATCGATATCGCCCTGGCGTCTCGGAATCAGATGCAGGTGCACATGAAAGATGGATTGTCCTGCGTCTTTTCCGGCGTTAACGCCGGCGTTAAAGCCGCCTACTGTGCTGTCCAACGCCTCAATTCTCTGTTTCATCAAACGGGTCATCCGGAACATATCAAGCACCTCCTCTTCCGAGAGGTCAAAGTACGACGCGACATGACGCTTTGGGATGATGAGCGTGTGGTGCTCTGAGACTGGGTAGCCGTCTCTGCGGGCATAGCAGTGCTCCCCTTCCTCAATTAACTCCTCGTTATCAAAGTCGCAAAAGAGACAAGTATCCATAAATATCGTGCTCTACGGTCTTGGATGCATCGGCTTCTGAGAAGACACCTAATCAATACTTAGTTGCTCTCGACGGCGAATAAACGGCGAATACACTGGCGCGCTCGGAATAATCCGGCCGGCGCCGGGCCGGGAGAGCGCATCCGTGGGGACAAGTGGCGGAGAGGGTGGGATTCGAACCCACGGTACCTTGCGGTACAACGGTTTTCGAGACCGCCCGATTCAACCACTCTCGCACCTCTCCGATGAGTATTCCACGTAAAGGATGTGGATTCTCTGCGCCGTCTAGCCATCGTATAGATGCGCTATCAGTTTAAATATTTTATCATGCGATAAAGCCTTTTCGGACCGTGTCAGCAATCCTCAGAGCCTAGCTTCTTTAGACCCCGATGAGCGAGAAAGCCTCGACAAATCGCCGGCAGTTCATGAAGCTGTGCGCTACCACCGCGGCGGCCGTTGCGGCCTATCCTGATTCCCTGGTAGGTGCTATCAAGCAAGGGGAATTTTTCAATCGCGTAAAGTTGCTAGATCAGGAGCGCAAGCCTTTAGTCGCCAGCAGTCTTGTCGTCGACGAGAGCTATCTTTTTTTCTACCCCTTCGTTTCCACGCCCTGCTTTCTTATTCGTTTACAGACTCCGATCGCGCAAAAAGTCCGTCTCAAAACTGTGCTGGGCAAAGAATACGAGTGGCAAGGGGGCGCAGGACACGATCATCAGATCGTTGCATTTTCGGCAATTTGCGCCCACAAAATGAGTCACCCCTCCACCCAGGTCAGCTTTATTAACTACCGAAGCGACGAGGTGCAGTACACCGGGAAGGATCGAAAATTCCACCGACGATCTGGGCTGATCCACTGCTGCTCTGAGGGCAGTGTTTATGACCCCTCAAAAGGTGCTGAGGTCCTCAGTGGGCCCGCACCAAACCCTCTCGCTACCATACTGCTGGAGCATGATCGACAAACAGACGAACTCTATGCGGTCGGCGTTGCTGGAGAGTCAATGTTTGATTCCTACTTCCGCTTTTTCAGCGACCGATTACGGCTTGAGTTCAAGACCGACGATGTGCGCGCCCAGGCTAGCGACGCGGTGCCCGTCGTTCCTGCAGATAAATACTGTCGCCAACAGATCCTGTGCTGACGCGTTAGTCGGTTAGCCTTCCAGCTCCTTTGCAATTTTTTCATGACCTGCTTGTCGAGCGTAATCAAGCGCTGTCCTGCCTGATCGATCCTGCAGATCTGCTCTAGCACCCGCGCGCACCAAACTGCGTGCGATATCCTGATAGCCCAGCGCTGCAGCCCGGTGCAAAGCCGTTACGCCATCATTATTTCTTACGTTGATCTCCACCTCGCCTTGAGCGAGTAGTATGGTCACAAGCTCGCCTCGATTCTGCTCAACCGCGTGCATCAATGGAGACCAGCCGAAAATATCCGTGAGGTTGGGATTCGCCCCCGCGGACAACAAGGTTTTCACGATAGCGCTAAAGCCTTTGGCAGTTGCCAAGGTTATCGCTGACCAGCCATTGACTGCCTGATCATTTACCGCAGCGCCTCTCGCAAGCATGCGCTCAACGATATCGATATTCCCGCCTACCGCGGCATGCATCAGGGGCGTGCCGCCGTTTTCGTTGCTGAGGTTCACATCGGCCCCAGCGTTGAGTAACTGAAAGCACAACTGAGAATCACCAGCCTGCGCTGCAACCATGAGCGCCGTCTTGCCTTTTTCGGTGGACAGGTCCACCTGGCGATATCCCGCGGCAAACACGCGCTGTAGCGCCTCTGGGTCACGTGTCTCGATGGCTCGAAGCCATTGCTGGCCGAGAGGCGCCTCTTGGATGGCTGAAACGGCTTGGTCCGCCTGCGCCCGGGGGGCGGCTTGAAGCGCCAATGAGGCGCAGGCGATCACCGTAACGGCAGCGATAAAAGACGGGGCTCTACGCATCGACACTAAAGCAGTTGCATCACCAGTTTTTTTCTGAGCGGACGTACCAAAGAAAAAGGGCGAGACGGGCTTCTCGCGCGTCTCGCCCTTCTAATAGGATCGCAAACGTCAGGCGTCGCCCTTCGCGCTACCTTTCATCTCGGCATACCAACGGTCATGGTGCTCCTTTGCCCAATTTTCATCCACTTTGCCGCTCACCATTCCCTGTAACGTCCCCGGCACGAAGAATACCGCCAGGAAAATATGGCCGAATACCAGTGCAATGAACAGCACAGCGATGATCGTATGGACTACATGAGAAAGCTCCATCACGTGTCGATACTGTGTGAACTCGGGGAAAGTCGCCACGATCCAAGAGGCAATCGCCGGGAAGTCAAGCACATACCCCGTTACAGACACCACAATTCCAAGGAAGATCGTCAGCCAGAAGAGTACTTTTTCACCCGGATTGAATTTACCCGCGCTGGCATGGGATTTACCGAACATACCGCCGCCCTGCGCAAACCATTTGAGATCGCCTTTTTCGTACAGGTTCTTGCTCACCATATTGAAGAACAAGAGGAATATGGCCACCGGGAAAAGCGGTCCCACGAAGTTATGTACGTTCTTGGCGCCGTACGCCAGAGTGCCAAACGCGGCCTTTCCAAATAGTGGGATGAGCAACGGCCGGCCAAATAAGAGAATCAGCCCCGAGATCGCGAGCGCAATAAAGATTCCGGCCAGAAACCAATGCACAAAACGAGCGTTTACCGAGTGACGATCCATCTCGCGGCCTGAGGCGCCAGAATGAAGCGTGACCGGGCCTCTCACCGCGTAGACCGCGCCAATGATCAACAGCACCACGATCAGTAGATCTCCGCCCTGGGGCAGCAGCTGCTGGTTACGAACCGTGGTCCACTGGTCGCCCTGTTGGTTGACCAGTACCGCGCTGTCGTGTCCCTTCACCTGTGTCGTTGCGGGCGTATCCAGCCGACCGCGCACGGCTTCCCAAAGCTCAGCGCCGGGATTCGGATTGTTGATCGCTGAAATGGGCCCCTCTTGAGCAGATGCAGTGCTCGTAACGCTAACGGCCACCAGCGGCAGGACTAATAAACTTAGTGAGAGTATCCAAACTCGAGAGATACGCACGTTCTACTCCTTAGCCAAGGCTTCGAATTTATAAATTAACCGGGACAGCGCGTGACTTCAGTCGCGATTTCGCGGCCCACTCTGGGACCCTCATACAAGTGCACGAGCAATAGAAGTCTGCACTTCAACTGTAGAAAAGGCGCTCGATGACGAGCGCCCCTCCACAACAACTATATGGGCCCTAGGGCTTAATCGGCGTCTCCCCTCGACTCTTTTCGGGCCGAGGGGAGATCCTCTTAAGACCTGGATGGCCGGGGCGCCTAGCCCTTTACGCCTTGCTTGTCGTAGGCGACACCCCAACCCCATTGCAGCGCACCCGCGCCGCGATACATGACACGCTCACGGAAGATATCCGCAACCTTGTCACCATCGCCGGCGAGAAGCGCCTTGGTGGAGCACATTTCCGCGCACAGCGGCAACTTGCCTTCTGCCATGCGGTTGCGGCCGTATTTACGGAACTCGTCATTGGAGTTATCCGCTTCAGGCCCGCCCGCACAGAACGTGCACTTGTCCATCTTGCCGCGTGATCCGAACGCTCCGGTCTCCGGGAACTGCGGCGCGCCAAACGGACAGGCGTAGAAGCAATAGCCACAGCCGATACAGATGTCCTTATCGTGCAGGACCACACCATCTTTCGTGGTGTAGAAGCAGTCCACGGGACAGACCGTCGCGCAAGGTGCTTCAGAACAGTGCATACAGGCCACCGAGATCGAACGCTCGCCCGGCTCACCATCATTGATGGTGACCACACGGCGGCGGTTCACACCCCAGGGGACTTCATGCTCGTTCTTGCAAGCCGTGACACAAGCGTTGCACTCGATGCAACGCTCGGCATCGCAAAGGAACTTCATTCTTGCCATGAGTTATTTCCTCCTTTAGGCAACGCTAATTTTGCACAGGGAACACTTGGTTTCCTGCATCTGGGTTACCGAGTCATACCCATACGTAAACGCTGTATTTGCAGACTCACCAAGCACGTACGGATCGGTGCCTTCCGGGTATTTGCCGCGCAGGTCCACGCCTTCCAGATGTCCACCGAAGTGGAACGGCATGAAGACAACGCCTGGCGCAACCCGCCGAGTTACCATGGCTTGTACCTTCACCTTGGCGCCTTCCGCACCCTCGACCCAGACCATCTGGCCATCGCGGATGCCGGCATTATTGGCGTCGGTCGGGTGGATCTCAGCAAACATATCCTGCTGAAGCTCCGCCAACCATGGGTTCGACCGAGACTCGTCACCACCGCCTTCATACTCGACCAACCGGCCGCTGGTCAGAATCAGCGGATAGTCTTTGGAGTAGTCCGTCGCCTGAATTGACCCATAACGAGTCGGCAACCGGTAATGCATCTTGCGATCCTCATAGGTCGGGTACTTCTCGACCAGGTCGCGACGATTGGTGTAAAGCGGCTCACGATGGACCGGCACGGGATCCGGGAAGGTCCAGACGATGGCCCGGGCCTTAGCATTACCGAACGGTGCACAACCGTGCTTGATAGCCACACGCTGGATACCGCCCGAAAGGTCGGTTTTCCAGTTACGGCCTTCGGCTGCCGCCTTCTCCTCCGCGGAGAGGTCATCCCACCAGCCCAACTGCTTCAGAAGCTTCTCGCTGAACTCTGGGTAACCATCCTGGATTTCAG
>Ga0255776_10000467_pt1 | contig 46631 bp, 34 predicted proteins | sample 071ome_19_FD_179974 | JGI IMG/M metagenome (GOLD analysis project Ga0255776, IMG submission 179974) | Coastal salt marsh microbial communities from the Groves Creek Marsh, Skidaway Island, Georgia - 071413AT metaG (version 2) | ecosystem: Environmental > Aquatic > Marine > Intertidal zone >... | reverse complement strand
TTTCCTGTTTTCGTTTTGACGAATTTTATTTCGTTAATTAGAGTTCATTCCAGTTATGTCAACTGTTGTGCAACGAAAAAAAACAAAACCATCGAACGGCAATGGTTCCTGGACATTTTTGACCAATCATTCGCACGTATTGATTTGCCTGACTAAAAATCCCGACATGGTATTGCGGGAAGTGGCTTATGAAGTCGGCATCACCGAGCGAGCTGTCCAGCGAATCGTCCAGGAACTCGAAGAAGCCGGAGTCCTGCAACGCATCAAGCTGGGGCGACAGAACCATTATCGAATCAACCGAAAATGCAAACTGCGACACAATATTGAAAATCACCGCCAATTGGGAGAGTTGCTCGACGCCATCATATAACCGACAATATTTTTGGTAAGGAGGCGCTGCTGCGCGCAGTTCAAAAAATAGAAACCCACAACCGGAGGGACAAGCTTCGCTTTGCTCCCACTTCAAACCCCAGAGCTTTGGAACCCTTTTCAAGTTGCAATGGAAACACCACAGTCATCCGATGAACAATAGTCTCCCCGCGTTCCATTCCTTTTGCTCAGAGACGTTTTCAAGGGGAAAGTTTGGGGGCGAGTCCCGCATGCGGAATCTCCCCTCCATTGTCTAAAAAATGAACTGCGCCCCGCGCTGCTGCGCGTCCGATAGCGCATCCACACAACCCCAAAACCAGCCTACACTTCGACGCCCCCGCAGTAGCAAAACTCTACCTTTTCGGTTTACCACCGATAGTGCCCCCCCGTTTCCAACTGCTCAGGCACTAAAATCAGAACGCTGAAGCCCCGGATTCACCCAAAATCAAATTTGGAAGAAATGTGGTCAGCGCGGGAATATAGGTGATCAGCAGCACACTGATGGCAAGCACCAGTAACATTGGAAGAGCGGCTTTGGCCACTTCCATAACCGGGCGATCAAAACGATAAGCTGACAAGAAGAGATTCAATCCGACTGGAGGCGTCAGGTATCCCAATTCCAGATTGGCCAGAAAAATGATGCCCAGGTGAATGGGATCAATCCCGAACTCCACACCAAGCGGCAGCAAAAGCGGAACCACCACCACAATGGCCGAATAAATATCCATCAGGCATCCAACCGCCAGCAGAAACACATTCAGAGCCAGCAGAAACAAAAGCTTGGATTCAATATTGGCAGTGGCCCATTCGATGGCCATGTCGGGAACCATGGCAAACACCAGGAAATCCTTGGTAAAACTCATGGCCACCCCCAGAATCAACAGCACCCCACCGACCAAAAGTCCACACTCGGTCATGACCCTCGGCAGATCCTTCCATGGATGGATTTCCCGATGCACGACCATTTCCACAAACAAAGCATACAAGGCAGTCAAAGCCGCAGCAGCTACCGGAGTACTGAAAACACCACTAAACAGGGCGGTTAACGCCACGACCGGGATCATCAATTCCCATTTTGCTTCCCACATGGCATTGCGAGCTTCCTTCCATTCGAAGCGACGTCCGGCCACAGCCTCTTTGGACACCAGTCGACGGCTGTAGAGAGTCATCAGGACAACCATCAACAAGCCGGGAATCAAGCCGCCCAGAAACATATGCTCCAGTCGCAGTCCGGTGGGCACATTGGCATTCGCGACAATGAAATACAGAATGATGGGAAGCGATGGCGGAAACAGAATCCCCAGGGCTCCTGCTCCGGTAATCAGCCCAAGTGATGGTTTTTCCCCATACTTGGCAGAGGTCAAAACCGGCATCAACAAAGGTCCCAACGCCAGAATGGTCACTCCAGAACCTCCGGTGAACGCGGTAAAAAAAGCACAAACCATCACGGTAACAATGGCTGGTCCGGCGCGAAATTGTCCTACAAAAGCCTGAAACACCCTGACAAGACGTTTGGAAGCCTGACTTTCGGCCATGAAATACCCCGCCAGCGTGAACAGAGGAATGGTGGGTATCAGGGCTTCGGTCGACATGGAGTAATGACTGGTTGCGACCCCTGAAATTGGAAAGTCCTCCAACCAAAGATAGATCAGTGTGGCACCGCCCAGTGCTGTGTATAAAGGTGCTCCAAGCAATGTCGCGGCCACCAGTATCCCCACGGAAGGCCACAACATCTTTTCCAAGGGGATCCAGCCGCTCCAAAGCACCCACCCCATGCTCAAGGAGATGACAAACGTGAGCAATTTCACCCACCACTGCTTACCTGCCCCCCAGATGAGCCTGACAGTAATCAAGCCAAAGCCAAACGGCAGCACCGTCTGAATCCACCAGCGCGCCACACCATAGGCAATTTCGTTACCCGCTCCCTTCTCGTCCTGGAGAAACTGCCATCCAGCGTAAGCCAGGACGCCTGTAATGACCGTTGCCCAGCTGTTGGCAAAGATGTTTACCGAGATCTTCCAGGGACCTTTCAGAAACTGGGCAATGGTGGAAATCGCCAGCAATCGTTGTTCACGGGCTGCAATGGCTCCTCCAATCATGCCGATGACCAGTGAAAAATGCAGCACGAATTCAGCTTCACCCTGGATACCCGTGTTGAAAAAACCACGTAAGATCCTTTCGGCAAGCGGCAGAAAAATGAGTGCAAAAAGGCAGATCACCAGCAGTCCATTTTCAAGACCATGAAGACCGCGCAACCATATCGGAAGCGGGCGATCGGTCGTCTTGTCGGACTGATTGTTTGAGGGAATGGAGCCGGCCATGTTGAATGCGAAAGCTTGATGCCTTACAAAATCATGCGAATAACATCTGATTCAGTTGCGAGAATTCCTAATCTGTGATCCATTCCGCAACATCGATCCCTTATTCTTTCCGATATGCCTTCAACACTGACTGAACCTTGTCAAAAAAGCCCTCGTCCAACATCAATCCACGAATCTCAGGATACGCCTTGGCTGTTTCAACCCGCCATTCTTCCAACTCCTCGGGAGTCGGCTCAATGACGGTTAAGCCACGCTTTTTCATAGCTGCAATGGATTGTTCGGCCTCACGCAATCCATCTTCTTGAATGGCTTTGGCAGCTTTCTCGGCGGCTGCTTTAAGATGTGCTTGTTGAGGTTTGCTCAATTTATCCCAGGTGTTTTTGTTGATGACAAGCCCCCCCACAAGAGCGCCCCAATCGATTTTCAACATGTAGGGGGCCCGGGTATCGACCTGACTGAAGTTGGCCGCCATCGGTGGTAAGACTACGGATGAAATCATGCCTGTCTGCAATCCAGGCACAATGTCTTTTGTTTCCAGGGGCACTGGATGAAATCCATTGTTTTGCATCACTTTGACCACTTCGGGATTCCCCGCCCAGGAAAAGATCTTGGTCTTGCGAACATCATTGATGGTATGAATGGGTTCTTTGGCGAAGAAATGCACCCATCCGGCATGTGTCCAACCCAAGACGACAAATCCCTTGGCTTCCATCAAAGTTGCCAACTCATCTCCCAGTGCCTCGGAGACATGCTCCACTTCATCCAAAGATCGGAACATAAGGGGCACATCCTGGAGACCGCTCACTTTGGGTTCGATCTCGGACAATCCCACGGTGGTCATCAATCCCACCTGCAACTGACCCGATCGCATCCGACGCACCATTTCGGCTTCACCGCCCAGACGACCATCCGGGTAAATGCTAAGAGACACACCGCCACCCGGAGCTTTCTTCCACTCGGCTTCCATGGCCTTGAGGTGGTTATAGTAAGAAGAACCCTTCGGAACCAGGGTTCCCAAGCGAAGACGTTGTGCTCCTTCGACATGGACGGCCTGACCGATGAGAAGTCCGGCGGCGATCAACAAGTAACCAAATGATTTCAATGAAAGGAAAGATTTTGTCATTAGCATGCTCATTTTAACTCTATTCATACATTTGCCTTCACCAGCCCGTTATCAGCTGATGGGGTGATCCTATATCCTATCACTCGATATCCTCCAATGGGGGCAATATCAGGTCTTCCTGACGTTCCAACAGCCAACGTGCTCTTCGTTGCATCAGTATATTGACCAATCGGTACTGTAAATATTCATCCGGATCAATCATCAAAGCTTGATGGAGCAATGATTCGAACAGTTCCGAATCCTGCTCTTGCACAGCAACTGACTCAGCCAAAGCAACATACGGAGCCACCTGTTCACCATTTGAATACTCAACTGCTTTTTCAAAATGATATTTAGCTGCTTCAACCGGATCTGCTGCACTGGTCTGTCGCGCCATGGAATAAGTAATCATGAAACTGTGAATGGCCCCATGATCCCAATTCTCATCCAGCTCCAAAGCCCGATCCATCAAGGCTTCCAACTGGGGAATTTCCGCGATCAAATGAGGATCTTCCTTGGACAAATTAACAGCTCCAGCCCATGCAGCAGCCGTCCAATAGATCTGCGGCACCTCCGAAGCATCCAACTGCAAAACCGTTTGGGTAGGGTTCTCAGCCAATTGTTCGGAAAAACCCTCATGACTGAAATCCAGTGCCTTTAGACCATAATCCCTGGAGCGTAAAAACAAATTAGCGGCACGTGCCCGTAAAGCCTGGGCGGCTTCAAAATCTTCATCCTCCAGACGATCGGCATCCATCTGCAGAAAAGCGTAGGCATACTGTGCATACGCGCTACTGGTGGCCAAAAGCAGAGGTCGGTGATCGGGGATTTCCGCCAGCAGACTTTCCATCAGTTTAAGTGAAAATGGAAGCGCGTCCCTGATGAGTTCCGGATCGTTCTCGGAAGAGAAAGTCGTCCCTGTACCCGCAAACGCATTTCCCACCTGGCGAATGGCCATTTTTTTGACCGAACATCCACCGCATACAGCCATCACGCACGCTGTGAGCAGGGTCTTGAAAAGGTTCTTTTTACTTAAAAAATTCATACCAACGAATGCCTTCAGCAACGATTGAGGTCCGGATGTTCAATGTCCAGCAAATTGAATGATTCCCTATTGGCTGGTTTGTTTTGAAATCCATGCGTCGCAAACAAACACCGCCGAAGCGACGAACACTTCGGCGGTGTGTGAATCTTTCTGAATCAAGCAGACCGCTTATTTCCGGGTCTTCTTCTTGGCAACTTTCTTAGATGCCTTTTTGGCCGTTTTCTTGGCGGCTTTTTTAGGAGCGGCAACCGGACCGTCCTGCAGAGCTGCCTGAGCGGCGGCCAGACGTGCCACGGGGACACGATAAGGCGAACAGCTGACGTAGTTCAAACCAACCTTGTGACAGAACTCAACGCTGGAAGGATCACCACCGTGCTCACCACAGATGCCCAACTTGATGTCGGGACGTGTGCTGCGTCCTTTCGCAACGCCAATTTCCATCAACTGTCCCACACCGTTTTGATCGATGCTGGCGAATGGGTTGGCTTTCACGATCTCCATTTCCTGATAAGCAGGCAGGAAGCTTCCGCTGTCATCACGGCTCATACCCAGGGTGGTTTGGGTCAAGTCATTGGTACCGAAGCTGAAGAACTGAGCATGATTTGCGATTTGATCCGCGGTCAGAGCGCCACGAGGCACTTCGATCATGGTTCCAACCATGTAATTGAACTTCACTTTCTTCTCCTTCGCCACTTCCTTGGCAACGGAGTGGATCACTTCGATCTGCAATTCGAGCTCACGATCGAAACCAACCAGAGGCACCATGATTTCAGGGTGGCACTTGATCTTGTTCTTCTTCTGAACATTGGCGGCGGCTTCGAAGATCGCACGAGCCTGCATGGCGCTGATCTCGGGGTAAACAACACCCAGACGGCAACCACGATGACCCAGCATCGGATTGAATTCGTGCAGGTCGTGAACACGCTTGGTGATCAAGTCGGCACTGACACCCAGTTTATCAGCAAGCTGAGACTGAGCGGCGTGATCATGAGGCAGGAATTCATGCAAAGGCGGATCCAGCAAACGGATGGTTGCGGGCAATCCTTTGAGAGCCTTGAAGATACCTTCGAAATCAGCACGCTGGAATGGCAGGAGCTTGTCGAGGGCTTTCTGGCGGTCTTCAATCTTGTCTGCAAGGATCATTTGACGGACAGCATCAATGCGGTCCCCTTCAAAGAACATGTGTTCGGTGCGGGTCAAACCAATGCCACTTGCGCCGAAGGCAACAGCGGTCGCGGTTTGATCCGGGGTGTCTGCATTCGTGCGAACATCCATGCGGGTTACCTTCTTACACCAGCCCATCAATTGGGAGAAGTTCTGGTATGTGCGGCTCTTGTTGGCTTTAAGTGATTTCTTCACCAGAACCTGGATTACTTCAGAAGGAGCGGTGTTCACTTTGTCCGCGTAGATATCTCCGGATGTCCCGTCGATGGAAACGAAGTCACCTTCCTTGAACACCTTCTTGCCGACCGTCATGGTCTTGGCGTGGTAGTCGATCTTGAGATCAGCAGCACCACAGACACAAACTTTACCCATTTGGCGAGCCACCAGCGCAGCATGAGAACTCACACCACCACGAGCGGTGAGAATACCTTCCGCAGCGATCATACCGCGCAAATCTTCAGGAGAAGTTTCGACGCGCACCAACAGGACTTTCTCTCCCTTGTCGGCTGCCTCAACACAACGTTCTGCGTTGAAGTAGATCTGACCGGTCGCAGCACCGGGTCCGGCGGGAAGACCATTGGCAATCTTCTTGGCTTTCTTGATGGCAACACTGTCAAAAATAGGAGCCAAAACCTGATCCAACTGTTCGGCAGGCACGCGCTGAATGGCGGTTTGCCAGTCGATCAGTTTTTCTTTCACCATGTCACAGGCAATCCGAACAGCTGCAATCCCGGTGCGTTTACCGTTACGGGTCTGGAGCATGTAAACAGTGCCTTCTTCGATGGTGAACTCGAAGTCCTGCATGTCCTTGAAGTGGGTCTCAAGGGTCTTGCGGATCTTTTCAAGTTCCGCATAGGCCTTGGGCATGACTTTCTTGAGTTCTGCCACGGGCTCGGGGGTGCGAACACCCGCCACGACGTCTTCGCCCTGCGCATTGATGAGGAATTCTCCGTAGAAGACCTTGTCGCCGTTGGCCGGATCACGGGTAAAGGCAACACCTGAACCGGAGTCCTCACCGGTGTTACCGAACACCATGGCTTGAACGTTGACAGCAGTGCCCCATTCGTGAGGGATGCCGTATTTGCGACGATAAACCTTGGCGCGATCATTCATCCAGGAACCGAACACGGCACCCACAGCACCTTGGAGTTGCTTCCAGGGATCATTAGGGAATGCTTTTCCGGTGCGTTCTTTGACCAGCTTCTTGAAACGATTGACCAATTCCTTCATCTGGTCGGCATCCAAACGGGTGTCTTCCACATGATCTTCGCCTGGCCAAAGTTCATTTTTGTAGGCTTCGATGACGGATTCGAAAGGTTCGTGGTCTTCACCAGGACGGCTTTGAACACCCATCACGACGTCACCATACATCTGGATGAAACGGCGGTAGCAGTCGTATGCGAAACGTTCGTTGCCACTTGCCTTGGCCAGAGCCTTGACGGTTTTGTCATTCAAACCAAGGTTCAGGATGGTATCCATCATACCGGGCATGGAATCCCGGGCACCGGAACGAACAGCAACCAACAGGGGACGATTCTCATCACCCAGTTTGCGCTTGAGGATTTTTTCCATGTTGCGAACACCGGCCTCGATCTGGCCCTGGAGTTCCTTCGGATATTTACGACCGTGATCGTAGAAGTAGGTGCAAACTTCGGTTGAGATGGTGAACCCTGGAGGCACCGGCAATCCGATGCGGGTCATTTCAGCGAGATTAGCTCCCTTACCCCCGAGGAGTTCCTTCATCTTGCCGTTGCCATTGGCCTTTTTATTGCCAAACGTATAAACGTATTTTGTCTTTTTGGTTCCTGATGCTTTTTTAGCCATAATTTTCTTTATGCAGTGAATCTGAAAAAATAGATTGCTGAAGTCATTCGCCCCGTGTCCCACTGTGACACAAAAATGAGCGGGGAAAATATCAGACGCTTGCATGATGTCAATGACCGAGTTGAAATCAAAACCGCCCGTTATCACGCTGACCACCGATTTCGGAACACAGGACTGGTTTGTCGGTGTCATGAAAGGTGTCATTGCCGGTATTCACCCAAGCGCCCAAATCATCGATATCACACACAGCATCACCCCCGGCTCGATTCGTGAAGGAGCGTTTGTCTGCAAGCAATCCTACCCATGGTTTCCAGATGGAACCATTCATCTCGCGGTCGTTGATCCCGGCGTGGGCACCTCGCGCAAAGCCATTGTTTTGAAAACCTCCAAGGGATACTGCGTCGGACCGGATAACGGGTTGTTTTCCTGGGCATTTTCCGAAGACCAGGTCGAGGTGGTTTATGAGATTCTACCTGAACGGTTGAACCGTAACATAAGTGACACATTTCATGGGCGTGACCTTTTTGCGCCAGCCGCAGCGATGTTGGCCAGAGGTGAGGATCTCTCGAAGTGGACCCTTCCCATCCAAACGTTCTTCCAGGTGAATTGGCCTTCCCCCGAGATCTGTCCTCACTTAATAAAAGGAGAGATCCTTCACATCGATCGATTCGGGAACATGATCACCAATCTGCCTGCACACGAAATCAAAGACATCTCGGATTGCTTCACCCTACGGAATGAAACACCTGCCCAGGATGAACGCGTTGGCCTTTATCCAACCTACGGCAAGGCCCCGACAGGAAAACGGTCGTTGATCGCCGGATCTACGGGCTACCTCGAATGGGCCATCCCCAACGGAAACGCGGCCCAAGCCAGCGGGTGGCAAGTGGGGGACACATTCCTCCTCAGTCATGAGCAAACGTGATGAATTAGTTTGATGTTTCCCTCGAAGACTAACTGCCACCAGGTCGGAAAGAGGATTCATTCCGCAGTTGCTGCCAAAGTTCCTTTTCCCGTTCGTTCAACGAGCCTGGCAATTCCACCTTCAATTGCACAAACAAATCTCCCACCCGATCCGATCCGATGGGCAGACCTTTTGATTTGAGTCTCAGTTTCTGGCCGTTTTGACTGCCTGCCGGGATGCGTATCTGGACAGCCCCACCGATCAAGGGAATACGAACCTCGGTTCCCAGAACCGCATCCCAAGGCGCCATCGTCGCTTCAAAATGAAGATTCCCCTGTTCCACCCGAAAATCCGGATGTTTCGCGAAACGGACCCGCAAATAAAGATCACCGGCCTGACTGCCCCCGTGCCCCATTTCCCCTTTACCGGCCAGCCTCAGCTTTTGACCATCGGACACGCCTTTTGGTACTTTGACTTTGAACGTTTGCACATCCCCTGCTCCATTCCTGTTCTGAACCGAAATGGAACGGACGGACCCGTTGGCGACTTCCTCCAATGTCACCAGAATATCGGCCTGCACATCCGCTCCACGAGCCTGTCTGGCTGCTCCGGGTCTGCCACCGAAAGGACTTTGACCTCTTCCGCCACCGAAGAACTGCTCGAAGAAGTCACTAAAACCGGTCCCGCCAAAGTTGAAATCAAAATCAGCCTGTCCCCCTTGAGCGCCTCGGCCCTGCCACCCGGGAGGTGGACGAAATCCACCGCCTTGTTTCCAGTTGGCGCCCAGCGTGTCATATTTTTGACGTTTATCCGGATCACTCAGCACTTCATACGCCTCGTTGATCTCCTTGAACTTTTCCTCCGCCTTGGGGTCATTGCCCGCCACATCCGGATGATACTGCCGCGCCAATTTGCGGAAAGATGATCGTATCTCATCTTTCCCGGCTCCTTTACTGATCCCTAAAATTTTATAGTAGTCCTTGTAATCCACGTTTTAACCTCTGCATCAAACTGACTCAGACAAAACAAAAAATCAACTGTGCGGCCAGACTAAAAAAACTGCCACGCCCCTCGCGTCACCACATACGTTCCCAAAAGAAAATTGGTGATGGCATGGGCTGTGATGGCATCACCGAGGCGTTTTTTCCGAATCACCAACCACTGATACAACACCCCGCAAAGGATCCCCGAAAGCCATTCATTATGCGCAAGCCCAAATAAAAGCGAGGTAGCAATGAATGCTTTCAGGTGAAACTGCCCCAAGGGCGCCTGGTCAAAGTCAGGTCGAATGATAAAACGATAAACAGTGGACCGATAAAAGACTTCCTCAAGCGGTGGCACCACGACCGACATACCGAAAATCCGCACTACGATGAACAACCAGGCCATGGCCGTCCCCTCACCAAAGAAAGCATGGGGATTCCAAACAAACTCAACCTTGTCATTCTGATCGCCAAAATCACTCAGATGAGGAAAGAAAGGGTCCAGCCCCACCCAAAGCACACACACTCCGATTCCGACCACGACCGCTTCCCAACTAACATTCCAACGCATCTCCCGGACCAAGGGCCACATCCAGGCAATCAAGCCAATACCGACAATGGTTTTGATCAGATAAAGCCAGTAAGCGGAAGCATCTCCGAACTGCCCCTGTCCCGACGTCAGGACGAGAAACAGAATGAAAGGCGCACCACGAACTGCTAATGGAGAATCTTTGAGTTTTTGATAAAGAGAAGGTTGAGACATGTGCAACTATTGCTTTGTTGATGTTCTTTGATGGTTGAATACCTGATGAGATCTATGGTGCCATCGTTCAATAATCCTCACCCTTCGCACTGTCAACACAGGATTGCCTCCAATCGAGGAAGGCTTGCTTCATACTCCGAAGTGCCTCCGGGCGTTGCTGCGCCAGGTTGTTGGATTCGGAAATGTCGGCCTTGAGGTCAAAGAGAAAATCCGTTTCCCCCTTGTCCGGACTGTAGTATTTCAAAGAGCCCTGCATCCATGCAAATTGTTTGGCTGACTGGAATCCGAGTGTCCGGGTTTCAATGGCTTTCAATCCTTCATTCGACTTCCCAGCGATCACCGGAACCAAACTCATGCCATCCATAGGTCGATCAGGCAACGATGCACCGAGCATTTCAACGATGGTCGGCAGATAATCACTCGTTACAGCGGGCAAATCTGTGCGTTGACCTCCGCGGACCATGGCGGGCCACTCAAGGATTCCTGGAACACGAATCCCGCCCTCACGCAAACTTCGCTTTCGACCACTCAATGGCCACGCGGAACCCGGCGCGCTGAAGGACTGCCCCTCGGGCCCGTTGTCCGCGCAAAACCAGAGCATGGTATTCTCCTTAACACCCAGTTCATCCAGCTTCTCGCGAAGACGCCCGACCTGGTGGTCCAGCGCTGAAATGCATCCATAGTAGTTTCGGTGATATCCACCCAGTGTTGAGTAGAGATCGGTCCAACGCTTTCCGGACACCACCGGTAAATGGGGAGCGTGAAACCAAACAACAGTAAAGAATGGTTGCTCGGCTTTGACCGTTCCCTCAATGAACTCAACCGCGCGATCCATGATCACTTTGGAATCATCCCCGCCCAATTCTTCTTCCACACGCCCCTCCGGAGTCCAATAGGAAGTTCCGTAAACTTTCCGTTGTGATCGTGTCACCGGATCCCACCATTTGCCGCCATGTTTTGGAGGCGCCCATTGCGAATCCCAGGTGGGAACTTTGGCTTCGGTGCTGAAGTAGGTATCAAAACCATGTTCGGTCGGAGGAGCAAAATGTTGCTGATTCCTGTTGCCACCACGATTGGAATCTTTGCCTTCTTTGGTCAGTGTTCCCAAATGCCATTTCCCGAAATGACCGGTGGCATACCCCTGCTCTTTCAGGATTTCAGCCAAAGTCACTTCTTCCGGAAGCATATGGCCGGCATTGGCAGTGGGGATGCCATAGCGGTAAGGGTGCCGGCCTGTCAGGCAGGATCCACGGGTGGGACTGCATACGGGCGCAGCGGCATAAAACCGGTCAAACACCAGACCATTGGACGCCATGACATCCAATTGAGGTGTTTGAACCACACGGTTCCCATTGAAGCCAACATCACTCCACCCCAGATCATCGGCCATGATCAGTACGATGTTGGGTCGAACCCGGGAAGCATGACACGACCAGGACATCCCATTCAAAAGGAACAAGCAGCAAGCTAAGGTCAGAACCTGTGCAAGAATTACGTTGCAGAGTTCAACACCTGTCTGTCTGTGAATCGAAACAAATTGTGTCAAACGTGTGGTTTCGTCTTGTTGGTTTTCGTGATGTCTCATAACAATAGGAGTTCCAGCAGGAATCATGAAAGCAAGTTGACTATGAAAACAATTCAAAACTATCTGTGGATGTTTGCACTGATCGCTTTGCTGCCATTAACGGGGCAAGGCGCAGAACTGGATCGATTGGCCGGAAAATGGGCGGTCGAAAAGAAAACCGAATACGGCGAAAAAGCCAAATACGTCCTGGAATTCAAAGGGGAAACCTTCAAATTCTGGATCAAATCACTCGAGGGACAGACGGGGATCTACGCCGAAGGCAAAGCCAAAGTGTCCACCGTGGGTGATCTCAAGGTATTAATACTGACCGACATTAAAGGCGGTGAAAGCGAAGACAACATTTCCCCTATTTACGACGATCGCAGCATCGTCTACCGCATGGGATACAAATCACTCACCCTGGCAACCAATTTCGAAAGTCATCGCGATGAAGAACCATCGCTGGACACCTACAAAAAGGTCGATTAATCGATCATTCTTTACCAAATGACGCCACGGATCACTTCCCGGGCGTCAACCATTCCAGCCTCAACCCATGGGGCTGGAATGCCAAAAAATCCTTATCGCGTGTCACCCATTCACCAGCATGTTCGATTGCTATGGCAGCATGCTGCGCATCAGCCGCCTTTTTTCCCAGACTCCCAGTTTCCCTGCAAAGCCTGGATACAATTTCCCAATGTTGCCTGCCTGGTGAAATCCAGTGACAGTTATCAAACCCAGACAACGCGTCAATCACAGCAAGAGCTTGAGCAAGAGGGGTAGGACCATATGGAAAACGAGGGTTTGTGACGATACGAACAAACCCCATGGCTACCAGAGTGGTTAACCCAAAGGTTTCTCCGCTGCTAACGGTAGCTTCCAACCAATTGCGATAAAAGGAATGGTGTTTCTGGTCTTCACGGTGAGCATAAATCAGGATGTTCACATCGAAAATTTTCACGATGAGAAACTTTCCAGATCATCAAGTTCCTGTAGGTGTGCGAATCCAGACGGCAACGTATCTGTTTTTTTAACGTTACCGCGATAGCAAATCATCCTGAAATCCTTGTTGGCTTTTTTTAGGCGACCTTCCTGTTGCATCGACAACCGCAAAGCATCGTTTACTACCGCGCTCAGAGAACTTTGCTTCTCAGCAGCGGTCTTCTTGGCGTAGGCGACCAACGAATCATTGAGTATCAAAGTAGTTCTCATACGTATGCTACATACTTATGCTCCTTTAGCAAAATGTCAATATGTCTGTGATTTATCTTGTCAATAAAATCATAACCGGTTGACCAATACCTTTCCAAAAATAAGAGCACGCTCTGGAATACGGTCGAAACTTCCTATACTTAAACAATCCTGTTCATCCTGTAAATCCTGTCAAAAAAAAGGTTGACGATCCACGCCTTGGTGTCATAGTTGCATATGTCACCTAAACAATAAGGCTACCCTATGTTCCTCGAACTTAATTTCAACTCAGGCAAGGCAACCTACCTCCAGATTGTGGATCAGGTCAGGATGTCCGCAGCCAGCGGGGCTCTTCGAGCGGGGGAGGCGCTTCCAGGTATCCGCACCCTGGCGGAACAGCTCCGCATCAACCGCAACACCGTTTCCAAAGCCTATGGCGAACTGGAACGTCAGGGGGTCGTCGAACATCGCCCCGGCCGAGGTTGCTTCGTTCGTGAACAAAGCTCCCCCCTGAAATCAAGCGTCAAAAAAGAGATGCTGAAGGAAGTGATTGATGCCGCCATTGTCCAGGCGCATCAATTGCAGGTTTCACGTGAAGATTTCCTGGAAGCCGTCGAAGAACGCCTCGGTGAATTTCAGTTAAAAGAATCCACCTCCGCCAAAACCAACAAAGTTTAACCATTTTCCATCCCAATTAATTTCAATCGTTCAAAGTTATGAGCAAACCCGTTATTTAAATTGAAAACCTGGTCAGGCAATACGGCCGGACCGATGCCGTCAACGGTCTGAATCTCCAGGTGCAGGCTGGTCGTTGCTACGGTTTCTTCGGACGCAATGGCGCCGGTAAAACCACCACCATCAAGTGCCTGCTCGATTTGTTGAAACCGACCTCGGGCAAAGTGCGTTTGTTTGGACTCGATCCCGCGGTTCACGAGGTCGCGGTCAAATCCAAACTGTGCTACGTGCCGGATCAAATCGGCTTCTACAACTGGATGTCCATCCAGGATTATTTCGAATACCTGGCGGCTTTCCGGGAAGATTGGAATCAGAAACTACAAAAAGACCTGATCGATCAATTCGAACTCGATCCCGGCCACAAGGTCAACCACCTCTCCCGCGGTCAAAAAATGCAAGTCGCTTTAATCGGAGCCCTTTGCCCGGAACCGGAACTACTCATCCTCGACGAACCCACCTCTGGACTCGACCCTTTGATAAGACGCGAATTCATCCGTACCGTCATCGGGGCCTATCAGGACGCCGATCCGGAAAACCGAACCGTCTTTGTCAGCACCCACCTGATCACCGAGTTCGAGGGATTGATTGATGAATTCACCATCGTTGAACAAGGGCGTGAACTCCTGGCGCTCCCGACCGAACAGGCACAATCAGAATTCAAACGCCTCCGCTGTCGATTCCCAGAACCGGTCACCCTTCCCTTCGATCACGACACCGTCCTGGAATGCCGTCTCGACGGACGACAAGCCGAACTGATCATCCGGGGTGACACCGCCGCCGCCGAACAATGGGCCCAGCCCCATGCACCGGAAAGCGTCCAACTCGACGCCCTCTCACTCGAAGACATCTTCCTCGCCACCGTCAAAAACCACCGCAAAGACCATGTCGAATCCCATTCTTAAAAAAGAGCTGCAGTGGCTCAAAGGCCCCATGATAGCAGGCGGAGCCTTGCTCCTTTTTCTTCTGGCCGCTGCCAAATGGGGCAATCCGCAACTCATGCCGAAATCAACCTGGGCCTTGGTGCCATTTGGTTTGATGCTCTGCTATTTGATAACAGCTGCTTTTGGACATGAATTAGGCGAAACATTGTTTGGCACCTGGATGATTCAACCGAAAAACAGAAGGTCGCTATGGAAAATAAAACTCACCAGTCTTGGTATAGCATACATCACTACCAGCCTAATGCTCGGATCATCCATACTTCTACTCCCTAGAACGGAGGTCTATGGCTGGACCAATAATGTGACAACCATTCCATTCTGGCTTCTTTGGCTGCCATGGATGTGTTTTGGGCCAGGTATTTATTTTACCCTTAAACTGCGAAACCCGACAGCTTCATTCTGGTTGACTGGGGCCATACCGGCACTGTTCATACCAACTGTTTGGATGGTTCTCGATCTGCTAATGTCCATTTCTGGAATAGCAATTTCAAATCCTGTGGCATTCACAATACTCATGTCATTAAGTTTAGTTTATGGAACATGGGGCATCTGGGCAGCTTGGCGACAGTTTCTGACATGGGAGGACCTTGGTCTTGAAAGTAAAACCATTGAGTTCAATTATTGGAAGTCAACTTCACAAAAAATTCACGGCGAACGTGTCTTTAAAAAACCTCAATCCCAGGTATGGACATTTACAAAGCGCGAAATAAGGCTCCAACAAATTAACGTATTGGTCGGTTTTATATTGCTAGCCTTCACTTGGGGAGGGCATTTCTGGCATCAGTCCCTGATCCGTGGCGGAGAATCGAGTCACGAAACGGAAATTTTTGGCATGCTTCCAACTGTCTTCAGATATCTACTATTCATTCTCCCCTGCTCGATCGCGGCGATGACTGTGGCAGATATCCGGCGTCAGGATGCCCATACATGGGAGTTGATGCTTCCTGTCTCAAAACGCTTTCAATTCACCATCAAAATGCTCGTCTGCCTGGTTTTCGGCTGGCTTTTTGCCGCCGGATTGCCCTTTACCTTCGATAAAAACGTTTCCTTTCTTTCCACATTCGGCCCCTATTATCACAACATTGCCCTATGCGTCATTACCATGGCGGCTTTAGTGATAAGCGCATTCAGTTTCCACATCTCATCCCTGACTTCCACTTTCCTGAAATCTTTCAGTTTTTCATTGGCCTTGATGCCATTGATGATCTTTTACCTTGGATTTCTCTATGCCTTGGCCAACGGGGATGAAAATGGTTTTATCCTCGGACTCTTTACCGTTCCCGCTGGCATTGCGCTTGTTCTTTCCATCGTTACCCTATGGTGGAGTCGTAGCAACTTTGCTGCACCGGTCATCTTAAGAAATCACAAAGTTCAAAACTGGAAACGATGGGGATGGAGCGGCGTTGTCATTCTGCTTTGGCTTGGCATCATGGTAGACCGCAGTTGGGAACGTGTGACCATGATCGAACCTCAACTAAAGACTTCTGAGATATTGACCATTCCCACCGAACACATGGATGAATGGAGTAAATCGAACCTACTCCAACAACCGGGAGATTCTCCCCTCAATCAAGGCACTTTTGCGGTGCATTCCGATCTCGGAGATAATGGTCGAGAGGCGGCGATTGCACTGCGTAGAGATGGACGCCTGAGTTTTGTGAATCCGAATCGATTATTGGGCCATTTTCACACTCCCGATGCTTTCAAAAACCGACCACCAACCGTTCCAGTCATTCTGAGCCGCAACTTATTTTATTCAGGTGAAATAGCAACGCAAGCAATCGTAACGGAAACCGCGGGAAACTATCATCATCGTTTCATTTTGGACACAAAAGGACGGCTTTGGATGTGGTTACAAGAGGAAGAGGATATTTTCATTCGATCCAAATCACCATTTGATCTCCCCATTACCCCTACCCAACTGGCTGTAGGAAATCGTTTTCGAAACCTCACACTTACCCACAAAGCAGTTTATGCCATCGACGAAAACAATCATTTATGGAGAGCCAATTATAGTATTCAGGACCGCAAACGCACAGGAGAACTGGGAGTCATGAGACAAATTTTCCCAAACCACCAGTGGAAGGAAATTACGAGATGCCCGGCTGGCATGCTTGGATTGAAACAGGACGGCACTCTTTGGGCTTGGGATAACGTTTGGGTCAATTTAGGTAAGAAACCGGGAGATGACATGATCAGCATCAATCAGCCAACGACTCGTATATTTGGCAATCGAAAATGGAAATCCATTTTTCCTTACAACAAGTCGTTCCTGGCTGGAGATGAAAGCGGCTCTTTTTGGATCCCAACTCATGCGTTTCTTGAACCAAACACAAATAAAAAGATTCCCAATGTAACCAAAAGAATCCTTTGCAAAGTGGAACTTCCAGATCTGATGCAATACGTCTCCTATGAAACACCTCCATTTGGCGAAAAGGCTTTCTATTGGATCAAGAAGGACGGGACCCTATGGAAATCCGAATTCGTCTTGGAAAATTGGGACATCAACACTGAGCAGGATATCATCGCAAAACCGACACGATCCAAACAGATCGGCAGGCGAAACGATTGGGTTTATATCACCTACTGTAGCGGCATGACTGCTGACGGAAAAATCTGGAACTGGGATCAACCCCAACTCAACCCCTGGAATCCCTTCCCGGCTCGCTTCCGGCACAAGGTGGTGGCGGACCTTGGGCGGTGAATCGCATGTCTTTGTATTCAATCACGCAAAGGCGCGAAGGACGCAAAGTTTTTTATTCAGGGAGGTCATTGGCAATTCGTTTGATTCCGTCTTTCATGAAGGCGTTGTTGAAATTCAGGAGAAAACCCAATCGCAAATCCATAATCTTCAAGTAGGACAAAATTTGCTTGTGATGTGTATAATTCAGAGCCTCGACACATTTGAGTTCGGCGATAACTTTGTTCTCAATCACCATATCAGCCCGGAAGGCCTCATCAAACCGGATCCCTTTATATTGCAAAGGAACCTTGACTTGCCGTTCCACATGTAAACCTCTTTCACGTAACTCATGGGCCAACACAACCTCATAAACGGATTCCAACAATCCTGGCCCAAGTTCGCGATGCATCTGAACAGCCATGTCCACCAGAACCTTTCCAATTTCATTCTCCGTCATAATTTCTTTGCGTCCTTTGCGCCTTTGCGTGATTGATACTAAAGTCCCCAAATACTAAAAAAACAATCAAAGGTTCTCCACCCCACCCAACCTCATGACCGGCCGAGCCTCCTTACGGGATGCGTTGATGTCCACTTCAAAACGTAGTGCCCATTCGGCATGGACTTCAGGGTCGAGGATGGTTTGGAGAACGGACCAGTTCTCGGGAGTTTCGGATTCGATACGGAGCCACTTGGGATTACGTGCGTCGGCGTCCATTCGGATGCGATCATGTGTGTTGAAATAATCGGCAAAAGCATCCTCCAAACGGGGAACCGGCCACTCCAGGGACTCCTGACCAGCAAACTCAGCCAAACGCTGCGCCGCTTCTTCCAATTGCCCCATGGCCAACAGACGCACGATCGAAAAAGTCTGATTGCGCAGCACCACCTCGAATGCCTTGCGATTGCGTATCGGATCCAGATACGACACTTCTTCTTCCGGCTTTGACTTTTCCTGAACTTCCTTCTCCTGACGTTGACTGAACGCCTCCGGATCGCGCATACGTTCCCACTCATCCAGCAGACTGGAGTCCGTCTGACGAATCATCAGTTCCAGAAATAGAATCGCCTCGCGCACTTCCGGCGTCTTGAAATCATCCGGCACCGTTTGGGTCAATGCCTTGTAGACTTCGGTCACATATCGCAGCAACACACCCTCCACCTTCTGAAGGCTGTAGGTCTTGATGTAATCTTCAAACGAAAGAAACGATTCCACCATTTCACGCGCAATGGATTTGGGCCGGATATTTTCCTCCCCCACCCAGGGATGCGTTTTGGAAAATTGATTGAAGGTCTCGTAAATGAACTCGCGGTTGGGCTTGGGATGTTCCAGTTTCTCCAGCTCTTCCATGCGTTGATCGTAGTCCATCCCCTCAGCCTTCCACTCGGCGATTTTTTGTTCCTTCACCTTGTCCAGTTGACGCAGGAGCACGTGTCGAGGGTCTTCCAGAATGGATTCAACCAGTGTCAACAAATCCAACGGATACAAAGGATCTTCCTTATCGAGTGCAGGAAGCGTATCGATCATGTAAAGCGCCAGCGCCTGGTTGAGGGAAAAATCATCCTGCAACTCCACATTCACCCGAACGTGTGCCCCATGATGTTCTTCGGGTTTGACCCATTCGATGATACCACGCTCCAGCAAAGACCGGAACAACTGCCAGGAACGACGTCGCAGCGCTCGTTTGGAGGCATCCGTTTCATGACAATCACGGATCAACTGTCTCAAGGCCATGCAACCGTCACTCGGTCGGCTTAGAACGTTGAGCAATGTTCCATGCGTGATCTGAAACCGAGACGTCAATGGTTCAGGCGATGCCCCAATCAACCGTTCAAACGTTTTCTGATCCCAGGGAACAAACCCGCGCTTCGGAGGCTGTTTTTTAACGAACTTCTTTTTCTTCTTGGGATTTTCGGCGGCCTTACGTTCCTGCTTCATGTTCTCGATCACATGTTCGGGAGCCATCGCAATCACCCATCCAACATCATCGAAACCTTTGCGACCTGCGCGCCCGCAGATCTGATGAAAATCGCGCACCGTCAGGATTCCCGTCTTTTGACCGTCATATTTGCACAGCTTGGTCAGAAGCACCGAACGAATCGGCACATTCACCCCGACGCCGAGCGTGTCGGTGCCGCAAATCAATTTAAGCAGCCCCTTTTGAGCCATGCGTTCGACCAGGATGCGATACTTCGGCAACAAGCCGGCATGGTGAATGCCTATCCCATGACGCAGGTACTTTTTGATATCCTTGCCGTATGGACTGGAAAACCGCACCCCCTGCAACATCTCGGCAATCTGTTGTTTTTCCTCCTTTGAACAAACATTGATACTGGTGAAGTTCTGCGCATTCTGAGCCGCCTCCATTTGCGTGAAATGAACGATGTAGACAGGAGCTTTATCATCCTGCACCAAAGTCTCCACCACTTGATCCAGCGGCAATTCTTCAAAACTGAATTCCAAAGGCACCGGTCGTTCAAAGGATTGAACCAAGCTGGTGCCCACCTTGGTCAGGCGGGTGAGTTCGTCGACGAAAAACTCAACATTGCCCATCGTGGCGGACATCAACAGAAATCTCGACTGAGACAAAGTCAGCAAAGGAGTTTGCCAGGCGCCCCCGCGATCACGGTCCGAGTAATAATGAAACTCGTCGATCACCACGTCATGCACCTCGGCCTTTTCACCTTCGTGCAGCGCGATGTTGGCCAAAATCTCGGCGGTACAACAAAGAATGGGAGCATCACGATTGACGGTGGCATCTCCGGTCATTAACCCCACCTGATCGGCCCCAAACCGACCACAAAGATCCAGGAATTTTTCATTCACCAGAGCCTTGATGGGAGATGTGTAGATCGATTTCCGACCCTGAGCCAGGGATTTAAAATGCAGCGCCATGGCCACCAGGGATTTCCCGGAGCCAGTTGGCGTGTTCAGAATCACATTCTTGTCGTCGAAGAGCTCAAGAATGCCTTCCTCCTGAGCCGGATAAAGCTCGAGCTTGAGTTCCTCGATATAATCCATGAAGACCTCCAGCAAACGTTCACTGGTGGCATCCTCACGATTCGGGACACGTTCTTGTATAAGATCAAACAAATTCACAGGACGAACGAGCATGAAGCCCGTTAGGGCAATAAGCCAGCGAAAACCATTTTCAACACGGTTTGTGAATAGCAGCGCATTCGTTGAAATTTGTGTGTCGAAACGAAGAACAGGTAGATCTGGTCGTCTCGACGCAAAACCTTGTCGCTCCCATCCCCTGCTTCTCGTCTCCCATAGGAAAACCCAAGGACCTCCGCCTCCCCAAATTCTACCTCGTATGCTCGCAAACATGCTTCACGGCAACCTGGAAATCACAGGCATTGCTTGGAAAAATCATCAGGATGTTGTTGAATTCGGGAATACATTGATCCATTCACATGAAAACAGCTGTCCTTGAAAAACTTCACACATCATTAAACATTCAACAACGCCATGATCTGAATGCCACCCCCGGCCACGTGGTGATTCAACTTAAAACCGCGGCTCTCAACCGGCGTGATTATTGGATCACACAAGGCCTCTATCCCAAAATAAAACTCCCGATTGTCCTTGGATCAGACGGAGCGGGTGTCGTCCTCGAAACCGGTGCCGGAGTGGAGGCATCTTGGCAGGGCAAAGAAATCATCCTGCAGTCCGGCATCAACTGGGGAGACCGAGAAGAAGCCCAAGCGCCAGAATTTGAGGTATTGGGCATGCCGCGGGATGGCACCTTTGCCACACACATACTGGTACCACAAGAAACGCTTCACGAGAAACCGGACTTTCTGTCATGGGAGGAGGCAGCAGCGCTCCCCCTTGCCGGATTAACCGCCTGGCGTTCCCTCTTCACACAAGGTGGACTTAAGAAAGGGCAAACCGTGTTGATAACTGGTGTCGGGGGAGGTGTTGCTTTGGCAGCCCTGCAGTTTGCATTGGCTGCGGGCGCCAAAGCATGGGTGACTTCTTCAACTCAGAAAAAGATTGATCAAGCCGTTCAATTAGGCGCTCAAGGGGGCTTCCTTTACAACGAAGAAGGTTGGGAATCTTCCATGGCCCAAAAGGCTGGCGTTCCGGATCTGATCATCGATAGCGCTGGTGGCAAGACCTACAACGGGCTGATTGATTTGATTAAACCCGGAGGATGCATTGTAAACTACGGATCGACCTTGGGAAATCCCCAGCAGATCAACATGTTTAAACTGTTTTGGAAACAAATCCGCCTCCAAGGTTCCACCTTGGGTTCTCCAGCCGATTTCCGGAGCATGATGTCCTTTATCCAGGAACACCAAATTAAACCTATTGTCGATGCGGTTTACCCCTTGGAAGAGGTCAACACCGCGCTGGAACGAATGAAACACAGTGAACAGTTCGGAAAAATCGTAATCAACTGCGCAGATTAGAAAACCGGGAATATTCTATCTTGCATCTCATCTGATCAGGTATAGTTTGCAATTTGTGAAACCCCAATCAATCCGAACAACATGGGCCTGTTTGTTCGCGGGACTGAGCTTGATGTTGAGTTCAGTGTTCGCCGCAGAACCGGCAAATCCCGAAAAGACCGGCCTGGATCTCGGCAGTAAAGCGCCGGACTGGACGCTGAAAGATCAACATGGCAAAGATCAGTCCTTAAGTTCCTTCCTCAAAAAGGGATCGGTTGTCCTGGTGTTTTATCGGTCGGCCAATTGGTGACCGTTCTGCAAAAAGCAGCTGGTTCAGTTGCAACAGAGTGTGAAGGAAATTGAAACCGCCGGTGGTAGAGTAATAGGGATCAGCTACGATTCTGTGGAAACCCTGATGAAGTTCACCCGAAAGAGTGACATCACCTATCCCCTGCTCTCCGACCCCGGCAGCAAGACGATTAAAGCCTACGAAATTCTGAACAAAGAAGCGGTTGGCTCCCGAATTGACGGAGTCCCCTACCCTGGAACCTTCGTCATCGATTCCAAGGGCATCATCCGGTCCAAGCTCTTTCTGGAAGGATACCGCGATCGCCACGGCATTGAAGCACTGATCAAGGCGATAAAAGAAGCAAAGTAAGGATTTTTTCTGAACCGCAGATTGCGCAACTGCGGTGGTGTGGTTCAAAACAAACCACTCCCCAGATGGTGAATGGAGTTGTGAATAACGCGGGTTACGGGCTCTTTATCGCCGAGACCTTTGAGTTCGCAACGGATTTCCATACCCCAGGTCGGACGGAGGTCATCGATTTCCAGATAGAGGGTGCGTCCGTCATCTGACAAGGTGGCGGATGTGACATCAAGCGGTTGTTGGTTGTAATGTTTGGACCCGTAATTCCTGGTCCGTTTCAGGTCCCATATTTCTACGGCATACTCAGCCTGTTGCTCGACAAATGCTTTATCCAACGGATCACTGAATGTAATGCGCATCCCCGTTGTGATGGCTTCCATGGCAATGGGCATGTAGGCGGGCTTTCCGGTATATCGAATACGATAAAAACCACCTGCCTGTTGCTGTGTCCCCGCCCAGGCAAACATGCCGGAGCCGTATAGTTGCCCATTCGTAGGATGAAAGCGCCCGCGCATCACCCCGGTTGGAAATTGGGGGATGGGCAATTGACACATGCCTCCTTGCGCCTGTCCCTGAATCAGTTCATGTGGCACGGTGTAGATTTTCCCATACCCGTAAGACAGATTCAGCAATACGCCATTGAGCGGTCCCCACTGAGCAGGCTCGGTCGCCCAAAGCAATTCGGCAGGTGATCGATCGAAGGCGTTGGTGATCCAGCACAAGGGCTGCTCCATGGCTTCATCAGAGCTGTCTGTGACATCATGGTAACCGAACATATTTCCGTAAAACCCGCCTTCCTTCACGTAATTGATCCGGTTCTTGGGGTTCCAATGCCCTTCCTGATCGGTGACGATCCAGGTACCATCCGGATTCATGCAGACACCATTGGCAGCGCGAAATCCATTGGCAATGATGTCGGTGCGTGAACCATCAGCCGCCACTCGCAGCAAGGTTCCGTGATGAGGCACCAGGGCGGTTTTGGCGTGGCGTGCCGACTTGGCATAAAAGAAGTTTCCATCAGCATCAACCTGCAGTCCCATGGCGAATTCATGAAAATGTTCGGTAACCTGGGCATCATTATTGAAGCTTTCGACATAATCAATTTCCTCATCACCATTGAAATCATGCAACCGAGCGATTTGATCCCGACAGGTAACGTAGATTTTTCCATGGTGGATCTTCAATCCCAGAGGCTGAAACAAGCCCGAACAAATACGTCTCCACCTGAGATTCTGCAGATCCCCTGCCACACCATCCAACAACCAGACATCCCCCATCCATGTGCAGACAGCCGCGCGATCAGGGTTATCCGGAAAGAAGTCGAAACCTCCCAGACGCATCCAGGATTCCCATGGGTTATCCTGCGCATCCGGCACCGTGATCACATCCACCGCAAAGGGTCCGTCTTCGGCTCCGATCTCCCCTTGCGTCTTGACGACCTGCTGACCAAAGCGTGCCGGACCGCCCCGAGTGAATGGTGCCAGGTCTTCGACGGGGATGGCTCCCATCAAACCTTGCAGGGAAGGTTGATCCAATTTTGAAAAGCAAACATTGAAATGAAGAGGGGTTGCAGTGGCTGGAATGGTCATGACGATGAAACCACCTTTTCTTTCGACTTGAACTTCAGCACTTCCGTGGATGGCCAGCGCGAGATCCGGATCATCCTCTGCCAGTCGTGTCACCAGGTCGTGATCTGATTTCTCCAGATTGAATGTGCGTATAAAGACGGGAGCATCACCGTATTCAAACACACCCGGTTTCTCAAGAATCATGGCATCACCCACTGTGTAACGAATGACCACTTGATCCCCGTGATAATACATTCCCTTGTAATGCACCCAGTCTTTGGGCAAGGGACCGAAACGACGTCCATCACGTCCGACGATGCGTTCATCATTCCATTGACCGGTGACCGGATGCCGCCAGGCGGGTGCATCCGGCGTGATGTAGGCCATTTCGCCACGGATGCTTGTATGCGTGCCGTGCGATCCGTCAAAAGCAATTCCGCGCCAGTCAACAAACTCATCTCCGCTGTAAGCAGCAGCAACGCGCATGGTATCCTCGTCATACACCATCCAGGCGCGACCTTTGGAAACACCTCCCTTACCCGGATTCAATCTCACATTGATGCCTTTTTGAGCAATGTTCCATTCGGGAATTTCTTTGGCTTGATTGACCTGATAAGTCCACATGAGGGCGGGGCCAAAATCCATTTTTTCGTATTGTTTGCCTCGGCGATTTACGATGGGTTCAGAGGCACGATAGGTTCGAAGAGCCTTGGGAAGTGAAGCAAGATACGCATCGGTGATCTCAACATATTGGCCCGGATTGTTGGGTTTGATCTGAGATTCACGGATGAATTGAATCACGGCGTATTTCTCCGCAGCGGTGTATTGTCCCTGAGGCACCATTAACCCATACCCATGCGTCAAGGTTTGGAACATGCTGTATGGATCACTTCCGTTCTTGAAAGTGCCTTCATGAAACTTCAACGACGTTGGAAGGAACCCCTGAACCTTGGACGTGCCATGACACGTAATGCAGAGGGTTTGATAAATTTCCTGACCTGTCTGCAATGTTTCATCACTCCATCCTTGAATGAACTTCGCATGATCCGTTTGAACCAAAGGCTGGGTCCAGGCGTGTTTCACTTCCACAGGCCCTTCCAGCCCCAGAGTCACGGCCAATCCTTCCATCCCTTCCCCATCGAAGGTTTCTTTGACTTCCTTCCCCTCCCATTCGAAACCGGGAGCCACTCCAACATCCTCACGGCCTTCCAACAAATGACCAAAGTTCAAACGTCGAAGTCCCCCTTTCCAAAACCGCACTGAGTGGATGGTGCCACCTTCCCAATCAAGACCGAAATCCGAGCCCGCGGCTCCGATTTTGAACACATGCTCGGGATCATCCTCTGCGTGAAAATCCTCTTTTTTGCCAATGGATTTGCCATCAAGAAACAACTCGGCGTCGCCGTTTCTCACTTGCAACACCACATGATGCTGCTCACCGTCGGCAACCACAGGTCGCCCGGAGATGGCGCCCACCCACCCGATATCGTAGACCAGCCGTCCGTCGCGGATGAACAAAGCTTTCGCATTGGGAGTCCATTTTCCTTCAGGCGCACTCTTCGAGAATAATGTGCCATGACCTTCAGTGGTGAACTGAACAGATGCGGTGAAATCTCTGTCGGTTGCAAATGTATCTTTAGCCTCTTCGGTCGTCGATTTGTAAGAAGCGGCGGGCACATTGGGGAGTTCCATTTTCAACGATTCCTTACCGTCCACCAATGCAAGCAAACGCCCTGGCTGTTGATCCAGGTGCTCGTGTTCCAGATACAACACATGCGCTCCGGCGGGCAGGTGGATCTTGATATCGTTCCCAAGATGGAGTTGTGCCTCTTTTGTGGAAGACAATGAATAATCCAGCGTCAAACTGAAATTGGCAAATTCAGCACCGGATGGCTCTTCTCCGAATACAGGCCAACGCAATTCTCCAGGCAATTTCGATGCAGGAAATCCCTGTGGCTGCTCGACCAGAGCGGCGATCAGATCGGCTTCATCCTGTGCATTCAATGGATGAGACAGTCCAAACAACAAAGTCAGGGCCAAACAAACCGCCAAGTTGCCATGTGCGTTTTGGAATTTCATGCGGGAATTCGTACATCAAAACCACGTACTATTCAAAAACATTCGACCAACCCTGAAAAAATCAGAATGACCAGAACCTCTTTGGAATGCGGTGAGCATCACCGCTCTGGATACGGTCCGCATACCCAAGGTGTCATCAATCCCAACCATCATGCGCACTCCAGAGTTGTTTCAGCGAATGTTATGCACCAAAACAGGAGTCAGGCTGTTGGCGAGCCCTCTTCTGCTTCCTTTTTGCGCAAGGTCAGCATCAATATCCCGGAGACCGTCAACGATAGAGCCAGGTAAATCCAGCCGAGGGTGAAACTTCCCGTCAGGGTTTTGAGATACCCCGTAATATAGGGCCCCACAAAACCGCCTATATTGCCAAAGGAATTAATCAGTCCAATGGCACCCGCTGCCGCTGACCCGGATAAAAAGGAGGTGGGATAAGACCACCAAACACCGAATGGAGCATACACACCGATGGCCGCCAGACATAAAAAGGCAAAAGCCAAAACCGGATGATTCGTCATGGTACCACAAAACATTCCAATCGCGGCGATGAACGTTCCGATCGCGCCATGCCAACGCTGTTCACCGGTGACCGATGAATGATGACCAATCCACAACATAAACAGCAGCGAAAGAGTCATGGGAATGACGATCATCCAACCAACGGCAAAATTGGACCATGAGGAAAAGGATTTTAGAACAGATGGCATCCAGTAACCAAATCCCCAATAACCCGTGATCCATAGGAAATAAGTCACACAAAGTTTGAGCACTTCACGATCCGAAAGGGCCTGCCATACTGTGTAATTTTTGATTCGTTTGTTTTGGGAGGATTTGTGTTTCAAATCATTGGTAAGCCATTGACGTTCTTCCGGGGTCAACCATTTGGCTTCCTCGGGCGAATCGGCCATCCAGTAAACGATCACAACTCCAAACACTAAAGCCGGGATGGCTTCAATCACGAACAATCCCTGCCAACCTTCGAGCCCGAAAAACGACAGTCCTAACACCCAACCAGCCAAGGGCGCTCCGATGATGCTCGACATCTGCAACGAAGTCAGCAGAACAGCAATAGCCCGCGACCTGTCCCCAGGCGCAAACCACCGGGGGATGCAGGATGCATAGATAACCGGATAAAGACTTGCCTCGGCAACACCCAATAGGAAGCGAAGTAAATAAAATTCCCATACTTCAGTCATGAAGGCCATCAGCCCCGAAATAACGCCCCAGGAAATCATGATGCGCGCCAACCACAACTTGGGGCTGTATCGCTCGGCAATCAATGCTCCCGGAATTTCAAAAAGAACATAACCTGCAAAGAAAATCCCTGCACCAAGTCCAAACACAGCTTCCGAAAACCCAAGATCTTCGTTCATGGTCAAGCCCGCATAACTCAGATTGACACGGTCCAGATAGGCAATGATTGACGTTATAAACAGAGGCAGAACAATATTCACATATGCCTTGCGCTTGGCGCTGCGGGCGACGGTTGATTCATTGTTCGAGGATGTTGCCATAGGTAAGCCTGTGATAAATCAGAATCAAGCGCCTGTCGATCCCAATTGCCTCAAAACAACGACGAAAGAGGCTTGTCCCTCCGGTTAAAAAACGGAGGTGAATGGGGCTACCTCCTGGTCAAAACCCATCCAGTCAATCCTGTCCATCCTGTCCATCCTGTCTAAAAAAACCTCAGAGGAAACGAAAACGCTGGCGCCAGGCGAGTTCCACCTCGCACCCTCACTTCCCCCTCAGAACTTACTTAAGCAAATGACGTGGAACGAGGGAAGCCTGAGATACTCGAAAACCTGTGGCGTTTCCATTGCAGCCTGAAAATGGTTCCAACGCTCCAAGGTTTGAAGTGGGGCAAGACGGAGCTGGCCCCTCCGGCTTTAAATTTGGCATTGCGCAAGACGTGTTTTTTGGGAAACTGAACTCGCCTCCGATGAATAAGCACGCATACAAACTATCTATGGCATCCAGTTTCCACTGGATGATGGCTCTGTTGTTGGTTTCATTTTCAGTCAATGCCACCGGCGCAGACTGGAGAAACCTCTTCAATGGCAAGGACTTCACAGGCTGGATTCAACGTGGGGGCAATGCCAAGTATCACGTGGAAGACGGCGTCATCGTCGGCACAACCGTCAAGGGCGGACCCAACACCTTTCTGTGCACGGACCGTGATTACTCTGATTTCATTCTGGAACTGGAATACCGTGTTCACCCTAACATGAACTCAGGCGTACAGATCCGCAGCCTCAGCAAGCCGGAAGTCCACAATGGAGTGGTTCATGGCTATCAGGTGGAAATAGACCCCAGCAAACGTGCCTGGTCGGGCGGTATTTACGATGAAAGTCGCCGTGGCTGGTTGAACCCATTGTCGGACAACCCAAAAGCACAAGCAGCTTTCAAACAAAACGAATGGAATCACTATCGCGTCGAAGCCATCGGGGATTCCATCAAAACCTGGATAAACGGAGTGCCTGCCGCAGACCTGCGTGATTCCCTGAACGTGTCCGGTTTCATCGCGCTACAGGTCCATGGCACCAACAGCGACGATCCCATGCAGATTCGTTGGCGGAATGTCCGGATTCAGGATCTTGGCAAGCACAGCTGGAAGCCGCTGTTTGATGGCAAAACGTTGAACGGATGGCATGCACTCCCTGGCGGTCAATGGGAGGTCGTCGATAGTGTGATTCGGGGAACCAGTCAAAAAAGTGAAAAACGTCACGGTCTGCTGGTCACGGACAAACGATTCGGAAATTTCACTGTAAGAGCCCAATTCAAGGTATCCAAAGGTGACAGCGGCTTCTACTTCCGAGTCGACGAAAAAGAAAACAACGTCGGCGTCAACGGATTTCAGGTCGAGATCGACACATCCTACGAAACCGGAGGTCTCTATGAAACGGGAGGTCGTGCCTGGGTGGTTCAGCATCCAGCGGACAAGAAAACCCCTTGGTTTAAGAAAAATGAATGGAACGACCTCACGGTTTCAGCCCACGGGAAGCGCATCACCGTCCACGTGAACGGGATCAAATCAGCAGAGCTGTTGGATGATCCGGGACGCACCTCAGGCCACATTGCCCTTCAACTGCACGGAGGTCAGGACATGTTGGTGGAATATCGTCAGATCGAAATCCTCGGCAAAGAATAACCCGATGCACTCCTTTGACTTCCGGGCCAAGGCCCATTAGTCTTTCGTCTATGGAACATTTGCATGCTCCCTGGCGTATCGATTACATCTTAAGCCCCAAGGAACCCCAAGGGGAAGAGTCCCTGTTCACCCGCATCGCCCAAGCCAACGACGATGTGGCGAACTTGGTGGTTCACCGAGACAAGACATGTTACGTGGTGATGAACCGCTATCCTTACAACGGAGGGCACCTGATGGTCGTCCCTTACAAACAAGTAGCCGAACTGGAAGACCTCGACGATCAGGAACTCGCAGACCTCATGCGCTTGAGCCAACGGTGCATCAAGGTGCTCAAAGCAGTCATGAATCCACAGGGGTTCAATGTCGGACTGAATCTCGGACAAGTAGCGGGCGCGGGCATTCGGGAGCACCTGCATTTGCATGTGGTCCCCAGATGGAACGGTGACACCAATTTCATGCCGGTTATCGGCGCTACTGCCGTGTTGCCCGAAGCCTTGGAATCACTCGCCGACAAGCTCAGAAACACCTTTGCTGAACTCGGCAGTTCTGATTCCAAACCAGGCTGAAATGACGGATGATTATTTAACACGGTCCAGCCTTATCCATTCACTTTAAACCATTTTTATTTTTATCCGCAGATGACGCAGATGCACACAGATTTAGCCCAAGAGACAACCCTTGGCACTATTCAATTATCTGTGTCATCCACGGATAACTTCCCCTATCATGGCATCCGAAACCCTTCATTTTGAAAACGCCCACCAGGTGCAACAGCTTTTTGCCAACGAATCACGCAACCTGGAAAAACTCGAATCCGAACTCGGCGTCAAAGCCGTCACCCGGGATGGTTGGATCAAACTCGAAGGAGACGCGGACCGAGTCAAATCGGCCAAAGAACTTTTTGAGATCCTCCAGGGAGCGATGCAATCCGGAACGGCCATTCGCGCGCGTGAGTTCAATCAGGCCCTGGAAGTCGTCAAACAGCATGGATCCGGAGCATTGAAAGGTCTCTACAGCGAACGCATCCAGACCTCCAATCGCAAACCACCGATCCATCCCAAAACCGCCGGACAAAAACAGTACATCGAGGCCATGCGCAAACATGATGTCACTTTCGGGATGGGACCGGCCGGCACAGGTAAAACATACCTGGCCATGGCCATGGCGGTCACTGCTTTGAAAGCGGGCACAGTCAGCCGAATCATCCTGACTCGCCCAGCTGTCGAGGCGGGGGAAGCATTGGGATTTCTGCCGGGGGATTTGTATGAAAAACTCGATCCTTACCTGCGTCCTCTGCAGGATGCTTTGCACGACATGATCCCCGCCGAGGAAATTGAGAAATACAGAGATCGAGGCGTTATCGAAATCGCTCCCCTCGCCTACATGCGTGGTCGCACCCTGAACTATGCTTTCATCATTCTGGACGAAGCACAGAATGCGACGACCGAGCAGATGTTCATGTTCCTGACGCGCCTGGGGATGAACTCCAAAGCGGTCATTACGGGCGATCCCACCCAGATCGATCTCCCGAAACACAAGCCATCGGGACTCCTGGAAGCTCGGAAGGCCTTGAAGGACATTCCGGAGATTTCCATCGTGGAATTTCAGAAGCGGGACGTCATCCGTCACCGACTCGTTCAGAAAATTGTCGCCGCCTACGAAACTCACCGACAGGATTACGAGCAAAGGTAACTCCCCCGGCCGCCGTTACCGCCAAGTTCGACACCCATAAAGCAGCAAAAAGAGAATGGTGAACTCCGACATCCAACTGGAAGTCCAAAACCGGCAGCGCAAATGGCCGTTGAATGTGGATTTGGTGCGCGAAATAGGCACTTGGGTGGCGGAGGCTCTATTCGAAAACCAATCGGCAGAAATTTCGGTTCAATTCCTGCCATCAACACGGATGGCGCAGGTGAATCAGGATTTCCTGCAGCACGAAGGCGCCACCGACGTCATCACCTTTGACTTGAGTGAGGATGCGATGCCTGACTACCTGATCGGGGAGATTCTGGTCTGCCCGGAAGTGGCAGCCAAGCAATCCAGTGAATTTGGCACACAATGGCATGAGGAAGCCATTCGGTATGTCATCCACGGCCTGCTACACCTCAAAGGTTTTGATGACCTGGAACCGGAGAAGCGGAAGGTGATGAAACGGCACGAAAACAAGTGGATGACCAAAGCAGCGGGCCAGTTTGACCTTGATGACTTGCTCCGCAGGTAGTTATTCGATTGCTCCAAAACAATTGCCATCATGACCGAGCAAACACAAGGCATCGTCTTGAGAGTGATTCGCTATTCCGAATCGAGCCTGATCGTGCATTGGTTAACGGAAGACGCCGGTCGCATCTCCACCATGGCCAAAGGCGCCCTGAGACCCAAATCCGAGTTTCGCGGCAAACTGGATCTGTTTCATCACTGCCAACTCACCTTTCAACGCAGCCATCGATCCACCCTGCACAACTTACGTGAAATCAGCCTGATCCATGTCTTTGAAAGATTGAGTCGCGACATGGACAAAGTCACTCAAGCCACCTATGTTGCGCAATTAATCAGCAAAAGCACCGAAGAAGATACGCCTGCCGACGGGATGTTTGAGTTGTTGGTCTATTTTCTGGAATCTTTGAATAAAACGAAAGACACCGACCTGTTCCACGTCCTGCATCTTGAATTCATCCTCCTCAGAATTCTGGGCCTTGAACCGCAATGGAGAAATGACCGCCTGAGCGCCGAAGCCAAGCAAACCTTCAGGGTTTGGTCGGAAGAGGAAGCCGAAGACATTGATTTTACTTCTGATCATCTTTCAAAAGTTCGATTGGAAATCTTCAAATACCTCGGCAGATTCATGACCTACCACCTGGGATTGCCTCCCAAACTGCGGGCTGATTTATTGGAGTGACAGGTTTTGAAGTGTCAAAAGATTTTTTGGACAGGATGAACAGGATTGACGGGATGGAATTCACCAAATGCGGTGAACAGGGTATGAGTCAAATTTGGAATCAGAACTCACAATACTCATGCCTTCCACTATAGCTTGTGCGATCAACACACGATCAAAAGGATCACAATGAATGAAGGGAAGATTCCCGGTGAAGAGGACATGATTGAATTTGATATCTACCTCCATCATGCCCTGATCGAGAAGGTTTGAACGTAAACGGGCATCTGGTTTGGCGGATAGTTGGAGTTTTCCCAATTGGTTTTTAATCACGATTTCCCACATACTCGCAACGCTGAAATAAACCTGGTTGCCTGCATTTTCCAAACACGAACGAGCTTCACGTGTCAGTTTTTTGGAATTTGCCCCGAACCATATGAGCGCTTGAGTGTCAATCAGGACTTTCATGACATATACTCAGCAAAATCCTCAAGGGGATCATTAAAGTCAGAAGAGGTCTTTCCAAAAAAATCTTTCGCAAACCCCGCTTTGGGCGTTTTCTTCTCCTCGTTCACCCCCTTTAACTCTGCGATCACTTTGCCGTGCTTGGTGATGAGAATCACGTCTCCTTTTTGAACTTTATCAAGAAGAGAACTTAAATGCGTCTTAGCTTCCAATGTCCCAACCGTCTCTATCTTCACGAAAAAGAACATGACCACTCTGACCATATTTGTCAATCTGGATATATTCTTTGTTTAATTGACCAGTTCGCCCATTAAATGATGAACCCAAATTATCGACTGGCCAAAGCGGGAATCAGTCCTTACGATCCCGCCTCATGCAAAACACCAAGACCACTGAATCGTGGGGCTCGCGCCTGGGCGTGATCCTGGCAGTCGCGGGCAGCGCTGTCGGGTTGGGTAATTTCCTGCGTTTTCCCGGACAGGCTGCCAAGTATGGCGGTGACGATGGCGGAGGCGCTTTCATGGTTGCCTACTTCATCTCTCTCCTGATCATTGGCATCCCCATTTGTTGGGCGGAATGGACCATGGGACGCTACGGCGGCCAACGTGGCTACAATTCCACACCCGGCATTTTCCACGCCATCATCAAAAAACCTTACGCCAAATACATCGGTGTGCTGGGGGTGATCATTCCGGTCATTATCTACATGTATTACGTCTATATCGAGGCGTGGTGTCTGGGATATGCGGTTAATTTCATCACAGGCAACCTCAGTTTTGGCAACGAAGTCGACGCTTACGGTGATTTTTGGGGTACATTCATCGGAATTACAGAGGATGGTTCGGCCATTGGATTTGGCATGAATCAGGTTGGTTTTTATCTGGGACTGGTGTTTCTATTTAATTTCTTCCTCATCTATCGAGGCCTGAACAAGGGCATCGAGTGGTTCTGCAAATTCGCCATGCCCTTGCTGGTGCTATTGGCCATTGTCATCGCGGTGCGCGTATTGACACTCGGGGCTCCCCTGGTGGATCAACCTGGACAAAATGTCATGAACGGTCTGGCCTACATGTGGAATCCGGGCAATCTGGTTGAGAAACTTAAAAATCCCGAATTGTGGCTGGCAGCCGCTGGCCAGATCTTTTTCTCTCTGTCGGTGGGTTTCGGGGTGATTATCGTCTACGCCAGTTACATGAAACAAAAGGACGACGTCGTGTTGAGTGGTTTGAGCGCCACCAGCGCCAATGAATTCTGCGAAGTCGCCTTGGGTGGGATGATTACGATTCCCGCCGCATACATGTTCCTGGGAGCCGCCGGCATTGTCGGTCAAGGCACCTTCGCTCTGGGTTTCAAAGTGCTACCGTTGGTATTCGCAAACATGCCCGCCGGAGTGGTGTTTGGTTCCATCTTTTTCATCCTTCTCTTCCTGGCAGCTGTGACCAGTTCGCTGTCGATGCTTCAACCGGGCATCGCCTTTTTGGAAGAGAGCACAGGGATGAACCGAAAACAATCCGTCGCCTTGCTTGGATTGGTCACGGCCATGGGGTGTTTGTTCGTGGTCTGGTTCAGCAAAGACATCAAGGCGCTCGACACCATCGATTTCTGGGTAGGCACTTTCTCTCTTTTTGTCCTGGCCACCATTCAGATCATCATTTTCGGCTGGGTCATTGGGATAGATAAAGGTTGGGAAGAAATGCATCGGGGAGCCGAGATTCGTGTTCCGGCATTCTACAAAATTGTCATCAAATACCTGTGTCCCTTCTTCTTATTGGCCATTTTTGCGATGTGGGTCTTGACCAACGTCTTTGGCTACAGCCTCGAAACAGGCGAATTTGCCCTGACCGGTTATATGCTGGACCTGATTGGTTCAGAGGATACACCCGCCAGCCCTGCCGCACGTTTGAGTATTGCTTTGATTGCGGTGGTGATTGGCTTCATGTGCGCCCTGGCAGCACAAGCAGGTAAACGCTGGCAACAGCATGAAAAAGAAGACGAGGAGGTTTCCATATGATATTCCCCATTTTGGCTGAAGGACTGACAGCAGGTGGTTGGCTGATGATGATCCTGTCCGTAGGATCCGTTACCACCCTGTTTCTACTGTGCCTGTATAAAGTCCTCAAAGGCCCCAAACAGGACGCCTGACTCACTGAAATGCCTGCAGCCGGATGAATCCACGCACAGCTTCCAATGGAAGTTCCAGCGTGAGTTCTCTGTCGTCTGTCAAAGGGTCAACCTTCCAGATGGTTTCCCAGACACCTGAACTCAAATCGCTGGAGGCCTGCACCTCATACCCCCGCCCGGTCTTTCCCTGGAACGTTATCGTCCAGCGGGTGTCATCCAGTCCGATTTGTTCGATCGCGAACCGACTGGATGCGTCCTTTGGATCGGTATTGGCCAGGTATTCGAGATAATTCGGGACACCGTCGTTATCCGTATCCAATACCGATTCCCCAACCAGATCCGGATTAAACCCATTGGACACTTCCCATAGATCGGGCAAGCCGTCCAAGTCTCCGTCCAACACATTCATCCTTTCCTGACTGGTCGATTGAAAGAAATCAAACATCACATCAGATCCATCAGGCCACCGTCCCTGGGAAACTCCCGTTTCCTGTTGCCCGAAGTCCACCAGATCAACCAAACCCCCATCGCGGTTGAACAGGGCCAGGGATTCCCCCCCGGCGGAAATCTTGAAATCTGCCTCCAGATCCTGTCCTCCTTTGCCGTCGGCCTGTATTTGAAGGTATGCCGCTACACCAACCCCCAGGTAGGACAATGGGGAAAAGGAATGTTTGCTTGAGTCCGCAGGATCGTCGGAAAGACGCATACCGGCGAGCGAGACGGGTTGTTCGGACGGATTGAACAACTCCAGCCAATCAGGTCCGGCATCCGGGTCAGCCATCCATTCATTGATTTTAACAGCTTGAGAATCACCCAGCACCGCCGTGTTGTTTCCCCAACCAGGTGTCGGTTCGGTTAAACCCCACTCAAAGGTTGCAGGATCCCGTCCGATGGTGAATGAAGGAATTTGGGGGCCAAATCCAACCGTGTCCAACAATCCGCCACCTCTCTGCCCTGAATCAAACAACCAGAGCTGTTCGCCCCCGGATTTCAATCCAAACCCTGTATTGGCGGGGCCGGCAGCACGATCCCCATCCAGCCACACGATGGTGACTTCAAAAGCTGACAATTGGGTCCCTGCGGGGAAAGTCCATTTGAAAGGATCATCCACATCATCCGTCAAAGCGATCCCGCCCAGAGAAACCGTCTCGGCTGAAGCATTCCAGATTTCCACCCAGTCCGCAAAAGTCGTCCATGGGCTCAAAAGAGTCCGGTTATCGGCAGCGATTTCATTGATCACCAAAGCGCCTTCACCTGAACCAACTTCATCCTGACGTTCAGGGGACGCCGTTCCCTGCACCAACTTGACTGGGACGGAAGGATCTCGGCGAAAACTGTATCCGGACCTTGGATTGGCATACCAAAATCGATCCACCACATCTCCTTTCCGGTCACGCAAGGACCAAACATCCTGTTCGGCATGCAAATTGCTCGGCAAATCCCATAACCCTCCACCTGTTTCCAAAACCAAATAACCATCCGGTCCGAGGAAAGAGTTATTCGGCATCAGCAAGGACTCGGCAAATGAGGAAGGTTCCGTCCCCAATCTCCATCCGGTTAAATCAACCGGCCATTCACCCGTATTGTGCAGTTCGATGAAACCGTTGTTGAAATCTCCCGTTTCCAACGGCGCCCATTCACTGAAGACAACGTCCGCCGAAGTTCCCATGCGAGGTGCTGGATAGTTCACAGCCCCGGGTGTGGGAATGCCCGGCATCCATCGACCTTCAGCATCCCTCCCCATGGACCAACCTTCCGGCTGTAAACCGAAAGTAACCTGATCCACCCATTGAAATTCTCCCCCAACTTGTCGGAACAAATAGACGGATTCACCCTTGCGGTTCAAACCGAATGGAAGAGCCCATTTTTGAGCGGAATGACTTCCGTTTTCGCCGACGACCATATGTGTGCCAGGTTCCATGAGAGCGATGTCCGTGAAGCGAAATTTTTCAGGCTGAGCCGGATCGTCCGTGAGGGTGTAATCCTTCAGCAAATGCACTCGTTGCCCCAAATGAACCAACTCAACAAACTCCCACTTGCGGGCCGGATCATCCGACCACGAAATGGGCTGAGCCAGTATTTCGTTCAATCGAATGGGTGAAGCGTTCCCGCTTACCTCAAATGCAGGCGAAACATGAGCATCCTCTTCTGTCTGCCAGACGCCCGCCACGTTCTTGCCCACCCATTCCAACTGATGAACCCCATCGGCCAAATCCGTTAAAACAACAGGGATATCCACCGTTGTTTCAGCGCTCCATTCACCTTGATTCAAGCGATACCGGTAGGCCACCACTCCCGGGCCGCCTGCTTCCAACTCCACAGATCGCATCGGCAAAGGAGTCCACGGAATACCTCGGGCTGTGACTCCGGACGGCACATAGGCGCCAGGGTCCAATCCCAATGTCCCCAGCCCCTGGAGTCCGGAATATTCGGCCAGGCGAAAATCAAGAGCTTCTTCATCCACAAACACCGGTTCCAAAACGCGATTTCCTTCTCCAAACGCATTCCAGGGTTCAGGGAGGATGGAATGATGGATGGACACTTTAAAATCCGGAAAAACGCCCCATACATCTTCCAGTGCATGCAGCACTTTTTCGCAGCGAAACACATTCCCTTCCATGTAAAGTGACAAAGGGGGTTGGGTCTGGCGCACTTGCTCCCTCAAACTGATGGCACCTTTTTTGGAGTCGATGAAGGTATTATGCGCAACGTGAGCAGAGGACCATTCCTTCAGCAGGATGTCATGATCGTTATCGATGAACACATTTCGAACGATGGTGAGATTGGATGCGACTCCATCATATACACCCGTGGAAATGGCATGAGATTCACTCGTGCTGGCGTTTGCCTGATGGAAATTCATGAAGAGATTACCTTCGACATAGCCATCCCCACCATCCAAATCCAACGCATCATCCGGACCTCCATTAAATCGATTATTCAAAAACTGCGCAACCGGTCCGGGTAGTTTTCCTCCGGTGAAATCGATGATATCCGAATACCCGGTGGTCTTCCCAAACTCACACCCCTCAATAATCCAATAACCACCTTCAGGTATCCCAATACCGGCAATAGGTTCCCCTACGGTCACGTCCGGAAAAATACAATCTCGAACGGCCAGTGTACTATACCAGCTGATGATAAAACTATTGTAAGCGCCGATCCAGCGGCCTCCGGTAATGTCCAAACGCGAATGATCAACATTGATACCGGGAGAAATCGTCCATTCGATGGTGACATTGTTCAACTCATTGTGCTGCATGGTGTGGTCGAAATGAATCCCACCCCAACGTTGAGCGGCAAAACGCTGTGCTGAGAAATAAACCCGGTTGTCAGGTGTGCCCAAAACCTTCAGGGTTCCTCGAACGGTCAACTTGGAGCCAGCGAGAAACTCCACCGAGGTTCCGGGTAAAACGGTCAAAGTCACCCCCTCCGGAACAATGAGATCGGTCTCCACCTGGATAGGACTGGCAGCAGGACTCCACACGGTGTCGCCCTGGAGTTCGCCCGAAAATTGAGGGGCGTTTTCGCCTTCAAAAAACACTCTCAATCGAAGGCTTTCCATTTCGTTTCCGGAAGCATCCAACGATTGGATCACGATCTCATTCACGCCTGAATGCAAAGCGACATCCTGAATCGACCACTTTCCTTCCCAGGCAGACCATCGGGCATCGAGCCCCTGCACCAGGACACGATCGGTCTCCAGTGCATTCGCCACACCTTGCAGAGTCAAGTTTGGTGTGGGGGACTGGTAATAACGAAGGTAATCCGGATCGGCCAGAGGCAGGTCCACGACGACTTGAAGCGATCGCGGTATCTGTGCCAGCACCGAGTCACGTCGAGCCATGGCATACTGACGGATCCGTTCCACGAAAGCGGGTGTTGTCCAATCCCCCAGCGTATTCCCCAAAAGAACACTGAACTTTTCCGGATCAAAGAGATCATCGGCCAGGGATTGCAGCAACTGGTAGTATCGTCGGGCGAACCCTGGGGATTGCAGAAAGCGTGCGGGCACTTCCTTGGCGATGGCGCGAAAAATCGGCATGTCCACACCTCCAACAGCCATCCCAAACAAGGAATCCAGATCATAGGGTATCAAGACCGCCCGACTATCCTTTTCGCCGATATAAAAAGCGTAATCCCCCGCCCCCCCATTGGCAAAACTTGTTTCCATATTCCCCGTCAATGTATCCACCGCAAAGTAACGCAACCATTCTTCAACATGAGCCACGCTTTCGGTGGCGGATTCATAGGAAGCGTCCGGGGTTTCGGCCAGTGTCTGGGTGAGGCGTATCAGGTCGGACCAGTCGTTTTCCTCCACTTGGGTGGCTTTCACGTAGAACCCGGGTTCCTTATATGCCAACGGATCAGTCCCCAAAAACTCAAGATTGCCATACCCGTACGGACGATAAAGGTTCCCGTTCTTATTACCGTCAAAATGGTAATCCACAAAATTGTCATTCAGGGCTTCCATCTGGGCATACATTCCGAACTGGGGAAAATCGGACGAAGCGTGATTGAGATTATTTTCGAGAAACATCACGGGTCGGGCTTGGGATACCGGCACGCCTCCAAAACGAAATAATTCGGACCCCAGTATATGAGAAGGCACATTGACGGCATTGAAGATGACTGAAGATCTCCCGCGCCATGGTTGGTCGCTATTGAAATTAACCCGGCGATTTTTGGGATTCAGATTGCGTGAAGTGGTGCCGCGAATCCTGAATCCGGATTGATACCTGATTTCTTCCACACCGTTTTCAATCATAACAAACGTTGCGTTCATCTGCGCATCACTACTGGCGTTCCAAGGCAAGCGCCCGATCGCTTCGAGTTCCAATCGTTCGGCTTCGGTCGTGATCACTCGTGCCACCGGATCATTGGATGGGTAAATACTGTCGTCCACTTGAAACAACGCATTAGCAACATGGCCTTCTGCCGTTGCTTTGGGCCATTCCCTTGTCAATCCGCTGGCGCTCCTGGCCAGGACATAAAACTCAACCACCGTTCCATTCGGAAAGGGTGGTAACTCGGCACCAAAGATACCGTCCTCCGCTTTCTTATCCTTGCCCGCTCCATTATCCAGCATGGACGTCATCCGGAACTCGCTTTCACCATCGATGCGAAACCACAGTTCCGCAGAAGGAGATGGATTTCCGTTGTGTTCCACCTCGGCGCTGACCCAGACTAGGTCCTCCGAATTTGGAACAGCAGGAGAATGATGAACCCGGTTAACAAACGGCGCCAAGTCGGTGGCATTGACAGAATTCACCGAACCGGGAGTCCCTCCGGGCTCAGTCGACGCAGCCCAATTTTGACCTTGGCTACTTTCAGCTTCCAACGAGATTCGCTCCAAGGATTTCCCCTCCCCATCGTGAGCATTGGACCAGGTCCACCCCTGGTGTCCTTGCATGGTCACTCCCCTGACTCGATCACTCCAATCACCCTCGTCGCGAAAATCGACAGAGTCCACCGTCTTGTTGAGATGATTCCGCAATCGAATTTCCTCACCGGAGTTCCCGAGCTTTCCATCCCAAGGCCCCAGAGGTGCAGGGGCGTCAGGATAAGCCAACCGGTAAGCGGCGGGATCTGCTGACACAACCATATATTCACCAGGATCCAAAGTAAGGTTTGGGAATTCGAACGACACACCACGATCCAGGGACCACCCATAAAGTTGTACTGGGTGATCATCCACATTTACCAATTCAATAAACTCTTCATTGGGCCTTTGCGTGGAGGGATGATACATGATCTCCGAGATGTGGATGCGCCCCTCGGTTCCCACCGGCGCGGGTTCACCTACCTGCTCAAATATGGGGGTCAATGATCGAACATCAGCGGGATGAACGGTGATTTCAGTCGATGTCGTATTCAACTCGGCCCAACCGCGAAATGCGAAACCGGGCTTGGCTTGAGCCGAAACTGTGATGTCGAATTCCTGAAAGAAATGTCCTTCCCATGGATCTTCCTGCGGGCGAACAAGGGGTAATCCATCGATCAGGATTTTACCGGAATCCACAGGAGGCAGATTGAGCCGAATGGAAACAGGGTCTTCCAAGTCGAACTCGGATACGACAAAACCAAGAATCGCCGAGGGCCTTTCCCGTGCAAATCGGCGCATCACATCCAATCGTTCCTCCCATTCTTCAATGGAATTTGGAAACGACATTTCCCCGACCATGCTGCCCATCCATCGTTCGATATGCCTGGGCATTTCGGGACGTAATGCTGATGCCATGGTCTCAATGCGTGACAGCATGTTGTGCGTGGAAAAGGTATTGTTGAGTCGATGCTGAAATCGAAGAAGGAAACGTTTCAAAAGAGATTCGTTCTCGGTCACAGCAACAAACACTTTGGCAGCGGAGTGCACCTTGAAATTGATGATTCTCCGGATGGTGTTCACCTTGACTTTCCAATCCAACGGATTGAACGCACCGTCGAGATCGAACGGCATCCATCTCCACCTAGCCTCAGGTTGTCGTTCCTTCCAAAACCGAACGTTGTTATTCGGCCAGTCAAAGTTATCAATGCAGGTTTCCCCGATGATATAGTCGAGGAAATTGTCCACATCCATTCGACGTTCCAATTCCTCTTCAAATGCCGGATCGGAGGCATCCTGGAGCGCGATCCATCGAATAAACGCCAGGGCTCCGGCATGATCCCCGGAAAGCGCGTCAAAATTACTGGCAACCAGATCGATCTGATCATCAGGAATACCGGTCTTGGCCGAGAGGAAATGCTCATTGGCCCGCTGTCGCAGGTTGTGGATTCCATAATACTCGCCATTAAGAAAGACATGCACCGGACGATACGGTTGCGTATCCAATCCAATATCCCCCATCAGTGATTGCCCCACCGGATCACGCAACATGGCCAGTGACCAATCATTGCCGGCATTACGCAGGAGCAATTGCTTGACGGAAATTTCCTCATCAGGATCAAAAAAACGTCCATCGAATCGATTGTCTCCATAACGGGACCGGGCGATCAAGGCCACCGATTTCTGATCGGAAGCCCTGGACCATCCCCCATGAATCTTGGCTCCGGCTGTTTGCTGATGTGTTCGTTGACCGTCGGGTTCAAACCACTCGAACTCCACCTCACGCTCCCATGCCTGCCAGAAATTCGCCCGATAATGTGGACGTTCTGCATGAGCATGTTCACCCAGGGCATAAATACCTTTGTCAGCACTGAACCAGTCATCCGGAGGACCACTGATGGATACCATGGGAATCGTTGTGGGAAATTCAATGATGTAAGAAGCCGTCAAGGTCTCTCCGGAAAGGTAATCTTCGCGAAAAGCTTTGGCCTTGAGCACCGTGGTTTCCACAATGTTGACAGCCCCCTGATAAAGCATTGAGTTCTTACCCGGTTCATCACCGTTCAAGGTATATCGTATCTCTGCCGCGCTATCCGCATGCCGTAGTTCCACCGAAACGGGCTGATCATAGGCGCCTGCTGCGAGTGATGAAGAAACCGTATCGAGCATCCCATTGTAACCGTCGCTTTTTGGAGCATCCCCCGGGGAAGGTTGATTCACAAAACGAAATTCATTTCGCTCATCAACGCGTTGCAAAGACACGTCTCTCAAGGTTGGTTTTAGGGTCACGGCGTCCAGGCGTGCTGCCTCCGAACTGGATAGCACCAACACCCCACTTTCATTGGGAAGCGTGAAGGGAGCATGAAAATAACGGGTGGGCAATCCCCATTTACCCATCAGGTATCCTTGCATCTCCGTTTCCTCTTCAGCGGTCAGGACGCGGTCGAAACAAATCAACTCGGAAAACCACCCATGCCAGTATTGATTATCAATGAACCGGTCCGTTCCAAGCGTATTGATGATCCGGGGCGCCCGCGTGCGAAATGTCAAGAGAGCGGAAGAAACAGGCGCAGGCACAATCGCGCCATCAATTAACTCTCCATTCAACAACACTCCGGAGTCCAACCATTGCGTGCTGTACAAATGATGCACCAGCTGATGGTTCGCACCTCGTATCATGGGGATTTGTGTGGAATGCCCGAGTATCGGACGGAAATCATCCGTGGCAAAAGGATGTTCAGCACCCACCCAAAAAACGGTCTTTGCGTTATGGATGGCGTCCAACTCAAAAAAATCATCCTCGCCATCAAAAAAAACGGCCGGAACTCCTCTGGGAGCCATCTGAGTCAATGTAGGGGCTTTTTCTGCATCCGGTTGTCCGACATAGTGAACCTCGGGGGTTTGGTCCACCCACTGGGCTATCGCGCCGTTTTCATGCAGGAGGAAGGCATCCTGTAAGGACGCATCCAGGTGCAAAACCACCCCTTCGATCGCAGGCGCGGTTAATCTTTGCTGCGGTTTGACGGGGCCCCATTGCCCGTCTTCCCGCCCGGAACAAAAAACCACCAAACGCTCTCCAGGAGCCAACTTGTAGGACGGAAATTGAAATAGAAAGGGCCGGTCAGGATCTGTGGACAATCCGTGTCCACGCAAGTCAACTTCCCGACCGCTCAAATTGGCGATTTCCACCCAGTCCGGATGTTTGCCAAATTCATCTGACAAGGTGCTTCCATTACTCATCATGACTTCATCGATCCGAAGTCCCTGAGCACTTGCCGTTCCCTCACTTGAAAAAACACCACAGATTCCCCACAGGAGGACGGCAAACAAGGTGGCACTGCGGATTCCTGCACATCTCCGGAAAGACTTTTCGTAGAATTGATTTAGCAACACATTTGTCATGACGTCCGCTAGACGTTGCCAGAAAAAATCGAGATAAATCAAACGCAATCTTTATGGAATAAATTGGGCACTAAGGATTCTCACGGAAGGATTCACCTTTTCAGTCTCCCCCTAAAGGGAGGATGAGGAAATTCGGTTTGGACAACAAACGTTGAGAGGCTTTTAGGATTGCACAAGAATCTCCAATTCGGTACGTTTCGTGCTCCGTTTTGAGGCCGACAATCAATCAATCTGTGTCATTGGGTCACTCCATCAGGATTGGCTCAGCGGACGCATCGACCTTCAATCAAAGGAATGGATATATTGAAAACGTTGACAATCAATTTACAGCATATGAACCGCCTTGGAGTTACATTGGCCATTATGTTCCTGGTCAATTTGACCAACGCCCAGATTATTCGTTACCAAGCCGGGGACAACACTTCGTGGACCGGAGAAGTGGAAGAACGTCGGGCCTACAGAGCTCAATTTTCAGTCGATTTGGTGGATTGGAGTGATCCGGGTGATGTCTTTCTTCCTTCCGACCGGGTGCCCTTATCTTTTCCTGAAGGCGAGCAAGGCTTTGTTCAATTGACCCCGGACATTCATCTGGATGAATTCGAACCGCGCGTTGTGCTCCTTGGGGATTCCACGATGGCTGACCTTTCTGCCCTTTCCATTCAATATCACGGATGGGGACAGCATTTTCAGGATTTTTTCAAACCGGAAGCCACCTTTGTGAATCTGGCTGAAGCGGGAATGGGCACGATCCAATACTTTGCCCGCAACAAGACCAGGGCGCTTGAGGTGCTGCAACCCGACTTTGTCATCCTGCAATTCGGTCATATTGAACATAAGGATGGGACCAGCACGGAAGTATTCGAAGAAAACCTTGGTAAGATTGTAGACGAAATCCGGGGCATCGGAGCGGTTCCTCTCCTGGTGACACCGGTTGCCATCCGGCTTTACGATGCAAAAGACAATCACATCAATGAACTCGCCGAGCGCCGGGAGAGTGTTATCAAGGTAGCCAACGCAAAACATTCCCAATACCTCGACCTGAACCATCGGAGCGCGGAAGTCTACGCCCGCATGGGTATCATCTCCAGTGCCTTTATCACGGTTTGCGGCAATGAATGCGATGATTTATCCCATTTTTCAAGAACAGGCGCCTACCTCATGGCGGCATTGCTTTGTGAAGAATTACCAGAAATCCTACAAGCTTACCGGGTTCCACTGGATGAACTGATCCCAACCGTTGATGCCGCTTTTGACACCGACCGGCGATTCAGCAGTCTCAGCACTCCGTTCAAGGACCTGACCGGTTTTAAAGATGAGCAAGTCTGGGAATGGCTTTTTCCTGAAGGGACCGTGCCTCTTCCTTAATTTTTCATTCGACGCCTGTCTGGCTCCCTTGGAGTGGGGGCAATTATAGAAAAGCCCGCAAAGACTGAACAGAGCTTAACCCTAGAATCAGAATCGTTTTCATGTTGATCCGGCACCATCTATCGAACTCCCAACAACTGCTGGGCTCCCTGTTATTGCTGACGATAACAAGCTCGGTCCCAACCATTGCCCAGGAAACAGATCCTCTTCAGGATTCACTCACATTGAATCCGGCAGCCTGGGCGTCCGGCCCTGTGTCAGGCACACCTGCGCAGTTCCAGCTTCGTTTCTTCACCGATGCCGCTGGTTGGAACGGCAGACCCGTGGGGCTTTGGTCCGACGGCACGACCTTGTGGTCTTCCGACTGGGGGCTGCTCAGCAAGCTTTTTGCCTACAACATCTCCGGGGCAAGAGATCACGCCCATGATTTCGACACCTTGACACCGGCAGGCAACCGCTCACCACGAGGGATTTGGTCGGATGGCAGCACAATGTGGGTGTGTGATGATTTTGAGGACCGACTGTTCGCCTACGACCTGGAATCCAACACCCGCCTACCGGAAAAGGAATTTGATTCACTGTTACCGGCAGGCAACACAGAAGCAACGGGTATTTGGTCAGACGGCACCATCATGTGGATCGCCGATGCAAAGGATAAAAAGATTTATGCTTACGATTTGGCCACCACCACCCGCCTCCCACTAAGAGACATCAACAACCTGGGGGCAGACGGAAACCATAGCCCAAGCGACATCTGGTCCAATGGCACAACCCTGTATGTCGCCGACAAAGGAGGATTCAAACCCTGGAGCGGCCCTACCTACGGAAAAATCTTTGCCTACGATCTGGCAAGCGGCAAACGCGATGCGCCGAAGGATCTTGACTATCAAGCTCTGCGCGACGCCGGACTCACCAGCCCTGCAGGGCTTTGGTCAAATGGAAGCACCATGTGGGTCTCCGATTGGCGACAAGGACGGATCTACGCCACTCAAATCGCGGCCCCAACACCCTTGGAATCCACCCTTTCCGATGGATCCAGAAATCCGGATTTGGATCGCGATACCCTGGCGGAAGCCGGCAACATCCACCCAACCGGCATCTGGTCCGATGGAGTCACTTTGTGGTCGGCCGATATGGACGACAACATGATCTACGCCTATGACGCAACATCAGGGGAAAGAAAGGAAGATCTTGATTTCCCCCGGGAATTGCTCGAAGCAGCCGGCAACGGAAGTCCTTCCGGCATCTGCTCCGATGGCATCATTATGTATGTGGCGGACGATGTGGACGATCACGTCTATGCCTATTCCCTCACCACTCGAGAACGCGTTCCGCAATCTGAACTCTCATCCCTTTCAGAAACCGGCAACCATTCACCACGGGGCATGTTTTCCATCGGGCAGACCTTATGGATCGCCGACCGGGAAGATCACAAAATCTACACCTACGATCTGGCTTCAGGCCAACCGCTTCCAGAACTTGACTTCAACACCCTGGAAGCTGCCGGCAACCAGGCTCCCTCGGCGTTGTGGTCCGATGGTGAAACCATGTGGGTAGCAGACTGGGAAGATGACAAGGTTTACGCCTACAGCATGCAGAGCAAATCCCGGGCGATGGATAAAGAATTCGACTCCCTGCGTGCGGCGGGCAATTTA
>Ga0255776_10000466_pt1 | contig 46784 bp, 36 predicted proteins | sample 071ome_19_FD_179974 | JGI IMG/M metagenome (GOLD analysis project Ga0255776, IMG submission 179974) | Coastal salt marsh microbial communities from the Groves Creek Marsh, Skidaway Island, Georgia - 071413AT metaG (version 2) | ecosystem: Environmental > Aquatic > Marine > Intertidal zone >... | reverse complement strand
GGGTTGGGAAATCAGCCACGTCACCGGAGGAGATCTCCGTGAAGTTCACACCGTCATAAGAACCTTCCAAGGTGTAGTTGACCGGGTCACGGTCATCTGCATCGTTGGCAGATTTCAAGGACATACCGATGATTTCGGTCAATCCAACACCAGGAGTCACAGTGAAACCAGTGTTGTTGATGTCGAAGTTCAGATACTTTGTATCGGCATTGTCGATCGCATTGGTCACACCTTCGGAACCAGGACTGTTGTCGGAGGTGGCAACAATCGTGTCGCCAGGCTGGGTCACATCACCCGGCAACTGCACACCGAGCAGTTCGACTTCGGCAATCTGCATACAGCAGGTGCTGGGACCGGCAGTATCAGGAAAGATCAAACGATAGCCGGAATAGGCAGTCGAGTTGTCGAAGTAAATGTAATTGGTGTGGAAACGTGTCGGGAAATCAGCCACATCACCGGAGGAGATCTCCGTGAAGTTGGTTCCGTCGTAGGTACCTTCCAGAACGTAGTTGACCGGGTCGCGATCATCAGCGTCGTTGGCGGATTTCAGAGAAAGACCATTAACGATGGTCAACCCAACCGAAGGGAACACCGTGAAACCAGTGCTGTTGATATCGAAGTTCAGATACTTGGTATCCGCATTGTCGATCGCATTGGTCACGCCTTCAGATCCAGGACTGTTGTCTGAGGTGGCGGTGATGGTGTCACCAGGCTGGGTGACGTCGCCAGGAGCCTGGCTACCGAACAACTCCACTTCAGCAATCTGCATACAACATGTGCTGGGACCTGCTGTGTCAGGGAAGATCAATCGATAAGTCAGATAAGGAGTTGAGTTATCGAAGAAGATGTAATTGGTGTGGAAACGTGTCGGGAAATCAGCCACATCACCGGAGGAGATCTCCGTGAAGTTGGTTCCGTCATAAGAACCTTCCAAGGTGTAGTTGACCGGATCACGATCATCCGCATCGTTGGCGGATTTGAGAGACAAACCGTTAACAATCGTCATTCCAACAGATGGAGTCACGGTGAAACCGGTGTTGGCAATATCGAAGTTCAGATACTTGGTATCAGCATTGTCGATGGCGTTGGTGACACCTTCCGAACCAGGACTGTTGTCCGAGGTGGCAACAATCGCGTCGCCAGGTTGGGTCACATCACCGGGAGCCTGGGCACCCAACAATTCCACTTCCGCGATCTGCATACAGCAGGTGCTTGGACCTGCCGTATTGGGGAAAATCAAACGGTAGGACAGGTAAGGTGTGGAGTTGTCGAAGAAGATGTAGTTCTTGTGGAAACGCGTTGGAAAATCAGCCACGTCACCCGAGGAGATTTCCACGAAGTTCACACCGTCGTAAGAACCTTCCAACAGGTAATCTACAGGGTCACGATCATCCGCATCATTCGCCGAAGTGAGCGAAAGTCCACTCACAATCGTCATCCCTACAGAAGGAGTCACGGTGAACCCGGTGTTGGCGATATCGAAGTTTAAATACTTCGTATCCGCGTTATCAATGGCGTTGGTAACGCCTTCCGATCCCGGACTGTTGTCCGATGTGGCGACAATCGTGTCGCCTGGCTGAGTGACGTCGCTCAGCTGCGCTTGAGCGATGCCACCGAATGCCCCCACCAGGAGGGCAATGCACATGGTTTTTAGGTTTTTAAACATAACAACTGTTTCTCAACTGTTTTCACGCCCAATCTGCAAGCTCCACGTTTGGAACCATTTAATCGGAACGCAACTCAGATCCAACACTCATCCGCCCGACAGACAACCTTAGTTATTTCACGTAACACACACGGCAATATAAGGTTATCAAATCAGGCAATTATGTGTAAAATCTGAGATACGTGCTCACAAACGGATAAGTTGGACAATTACACGAACAAAAAGCACAAAACAAGGAAAAGTCCAAAAAAAAACCGTGTTTTAAGCAATCCCCTGGCCAATTGAGCAAGTTTTTGAAATAGTTGAGAAGATCAAGTGAACAGATCTCTCTCTTTTAGAAAAACCGGGGCCACCAGGGAAGGACGAACCGCTTGACACGCATACGGCCCACTCCTACGGTTTGATTTCTGATCCGGTTGATCCAAATAACTGAAAAAACAATTACTAAGAAAAGACTATTCGCAACGAGCCGGCGAGCCATCATGACAGCCACCACTAAAGATTTTTTAACTCGGCTAACTGCAAGAAGCAGCTTTCTGATCACCTACTGCATACTGACATTTACCTACCTGACATGCATCAAAAGCTGGGGAGCAGAAAATCCAACCGAAGCTCCCCCTCCCACCCCGGACCAGGCCAGCATCATCAGCCCCCCTAAGGAACCAGACCCTGAAAAGCTCAAACAACAGGCCATTCAGGCCGCCATCAAAGTGGCGAACAAATACTCAGAGAGCCCCATGTCACATGTCCTGCTGGGTTCCGCCTACTACAATATAGGGCAATCCGACGAAGCCACCATTCACCTGAACAAAAGTCTGGAGATGCAGCCGGACTTGATGGAACCCCGGATCATGCTGGCAAAGATTGCCTACGAAAAAGGAAATCCCGAGGAATCCATCCGTGTTTGCGAGGAGGCAATGATGCATGGCAAACCTCATCCCGAAATCCTCAACCGGCTCGGGCAGGCACAAATGGATATAGGCAAGACAGAAGAAGCCATCTCCGCACTGAAGAATGCGGTCGTTCTGGCCTTCATTTCACCAGAAAGCTGGTATCTGTTGGGACAAGCCCACATGCAGGCCCGACAATTCGACGAGGCAAAAACGGCCTTCCTCAATGCGATCCGAATCAACCCCAAACATACACAGGCCTATTTCGGAGCATTCACCAGTTGCCAGCGCCTGGGAGAAGCAGAAGAAGCCACCAAATACCGTGACTTATTCGTCGAGAATGAAGCCGAGGATCGAAAAGCCCTGGCTGAGCGCAGCGCGGACAAGGAAAACCTGAGTGGTATGGAGATGTTGAAAGACGTCAGCGCTCGAACCTTTTTCGGGGCGGGACAAATGCATTTTGCCAATGGCGAAACCGACGAAGCGGCAAAACTGTTTTACCAATCCGCAGAATTGGATCAGGAAAGCCAGGAGTATCGACTGGCGCTGGAAACGGTGTACGTATCCACCAAGCAATTGGAGGAAGGGAAAAAAGCCTTCGACAGGCTGTCCAAGGCGACTCCGACCAATCCATTGAATCATTATTTTCTGGGCCGACTGGCCACACGTTCCAGGCAACTGGATGAAGCCGAAACACATTACAAACGGGCCCGATTCCTCTGGCCCGACTGGGCGGCAGCCTATCACGCCCTGGCCGAACTCTATATGATCGGCAATCGCAAATTCGAAGACGCCGTACAAATGGCCGCCAAAGCGGTGATGTTGGAACCGAATGCCGCCCGTTATTACCTGTTGTCAGCCGCCTGTATCAAGACCCGGAATCTGGAAGGCGCACTGAATGCCATCCGGCAGGCGGTGGAACTGGACCCGAAAGACCAGCGATATCAAGGTCTTCTCAAACAATTAGAACAAGCGGCCGCAAAGGCCAAAAAGCCTTGAATCATGAAGCGACCGAGTTTTCATCAACAGGTTTTGAATCACTGGCGTACTTGCTGTTCCTTGATATCGGCCACTTTGATTCCATGGACCGGTAACAGCGCCGATTCTCCCTCCCCCATTCAACTGTCCGATGTCACTCAAGCGACCGGCATTGATTTTGTGCACACAGACGGCAGCAGTGGCAAACGTTTCATTGTCGAAACCGTCGCATCGGGGCTCGCCACGTTTGACTTCAATGGAGATGGGTTGATCGATATCCTGTTCTTAAACGGCGCACCCTTGCCTTTGGATTCCACCCAGCAATCTCCCGCGCACAATGCGCTCTACCAAAACAAAGGGGATTGGAAATTCACGGACGTTACGGAAAAATCTGGACTGGAGGATTCCGCTTTTCATCTCGGTGTGTGTGTCGGTGATTATGACAATGACGGGGATCCCGACATCTTCCTGAATAACTTCGGCCCCAACATTCTTTACCGGAACAATGGTGATGGCACCTTCACGGACGTTACCGAAAAAGCCGGCGTCAGCGGTGGATCCCTGGTCGGTGCAGGAGCATGTTTTCTGGACATCGAAGGCGATGGTGATCTTGATCTCTTCGTGGCCAATTACATCGACTTCTCCTTTGACAAACACCACATCACCCACATGAACGGATTCCCGGCATACGTCGGTCCCTTGAACTATCCATCTAGCACCAATCAATTGTTTCGGAATGACGGTGACGGCGTGTTCACCGATGTCAGTGAATCCTCCGGCATCGCCGCGCTCCCCGGGGCCGGCATGGGCGTCATTGCTGTCGATATCGACAATGATCGCGACACAGATATCATCGTCGGAAATGATCTGCGTCCGGATTTCCTGCTGACCAACGATGGCAAAGGTCATTTCAAAGATACCGGAGCACTGATGGGTATTGCTTATGACGCTTTTGGAAATGTTCAGGGGTCCATGGGAATGGAAATCGCCGACTGGAATCATGACGGATGGTTCGACGTCTACATCACCCCCTACCAAAGACAACTCCCCACCCTCTACGAAAACCGCAAGGGAGCCTACTTCGAAGACGTCGCCCGCCAGACGGGGGCAGCCATGGGAGCTTATGCGGATGTGAAATGGGGCGTCGGTTGGGTGGATTTTGACAACGATCTTCACAAGGACATTTTCATCGCCTGCGGTCACCTGATCGACAACGTGGACCAATTCGACACCAACACCCAATGGGCCGCCAGAAACATCCTGTTGCACAATACGGGGGCAGGTAAATTCACAAACGTTTCAGATCAATGCGGCACGGGGTTATTACCCAAAATGAGTAGTCGGGGGGCCGCCTTAGACGATCTGGACAACGATGGCGACATCGACGCAGTGATCCTCAACACACGATCCAAACCCACCCTGATTCGAAATGAATCCCAAACCGACCATCATTGGCTGCAGATCAACCTGATTGGCACAAAATCACCCCGTGACGGAACCGGAACCCGCGTAACGGTTCGTACTGGCGATGTGACTCAAATGGATGAAGTACATAGTGGGCGCAGCTATCAAAGTGATTTCGGCAAACGCCTGCACTTCGGCTTGGGACCACATGAAAAGGTCGACCAGATTCAAGTCCACTGGACCAGCGGGGCCACCGAAACAATTGATACAATCCAGGCGAACCAGCAAATCACCCTGGTGGAAGGAAAAGGAATCCAGCAATGAATATGTTTTCCCTCAATGCAGCCCCGAAGTTCGCATTAACGTTTGCCTTGATGGCGTGTTTGGGTTCGGCTTACAGCACACAGGCGGCATCCAATCAACCCGCCATTCGACTGAGTGACGTGACCGGGTCAACCGGTATCACATTCACGCACACAGACGGAGGCGAAGGAAAACATCGCTACATCGTGGAAAGTGTGGCGTCCGGTCTCGCCACTTTTGATTTTAACAATGACGGACTGATCGACATCCTATTCCTGAATGGCGCTCCCCTCCCCGGCTCTGACCGCAAAGCTTCTGAAATTGGAAACGCGCTGTATCGAAACGATGGAGACTGGAAATTCACCGACGTCACACCCGACTCCGGATTGAACGATCAGGCTTATCACCTGGGAGTTTGCATCGGGGATTATGACAACGACGGATTTCAGGACATCTTTTTATCCAATTTCGGACCGGACATTCTTTACCACAACAACGGGGATGGCACCTTCACCGATGTGACTCAGAAAGCCGGTGTGTCGAACGGCCAACACGTTGGCGCGGGCGCTTCGTTTCTGGATATGGACCAGGACGGCGATCTGGATTTGTTTATCGCCAATTACTGTGATTTCACCATGGAGAAGCACAAAGACCGCCGCATCAACGGACATCCCGCATATTCAGGTCCGGCAATCTACGGCTCCACAGCAGACACCCTTCTGCGGAACAACGGGGACGGTACTTTTACGGACGTCAGCGAAACATCCGGCATAGCGGCCAAAAAAGGCACCGGGATGGGTATGGTCTGCGCGGACTACGACAACGACGGCGACACCGACATCATCGTTGGCAACGATGCCAAGGCCAACTTCGTCTGGCAAAACGATGGAAAAGGGAACTTCAAGGAGGTCGGACTCCTGACCGGTCTGGCTTACGATCGAAACGGTATTGGACTCGGCACCATGGGCGTGGATTGTGCGGACATGGACAACGATGGATTGTTGGACTTTTACATGACGTCCTATGAACAACAATGGACCACTTTCTACCGCAACGATGATGCAGGATTCTTCACCGACGTCACCCATACAACTGGCGCAGGAGCGGGCACCTACCATGAAGTCACCTGGGGAATCGGCCTGCCTGATCTGAATCATGACGGTCATCGGGATGTGTTCATCGCTTGCGGCCACCTGCAGGACAACATTCATCTCTGGAACGACACCACAACCTTTGAAGCGCAAAACAGGGTGATCATGAATCTGGGGAATGGGAAATTCAGGGATGTCACACTTGAAGCGGGCAGCGGAATGACTCCCAAACTCAGCAGCCGTGGGGCGGCATTCGACGACCTGGACAACGACGGAGATATCGACGTGGTCGTGTTGAACACACGCCAAATACCGACCCTGCTGAGAAACGATCTTTCGTCCGATCAACACTGGATACAAATCAACTTGAAGGGAGCACAGTCCAACAAATTTGGAATTGGAGCAAAGGTCAAAGTGCATGCAGGCAATCAAACCTTCGTCGACGAAGTCCACAGCGGACGCGGCTATCAGAGTCACTACGGAACCCGGCTTCACTTTGGTCTGGGCGCACAAGACAGCATCCAGCAAATAGAAGTCCACTGGCCCGGCGGAGAAAAAGAAGCCTTCCAAAACATTCCCACCGATCAAATCATCCAACTGACTGAAGGAAGCGGTTTAAATGGTGAATAGTGAATAGTGAATGGTGAATGATTTCAATAGGGTAGAACGTGGCGCCTGTCCCGCGACTGCGTGGGTCCCCAGCGCGTCCCCTGTGGCATTCAATTCACCAATAACTTCCGTTTTGGGAAGCCTGCGGTTCTCGATAACCTGTCACTTTCGAAGCAAGCCGATACGGCTTACGCGATGACTCCACGTCAGGGTTTCCTTTGGATGGCATTTTTGAGTAGGCAAACCACAAGGTGCGGACCGGGACGGTCAGCTCTACCTGTAGTTCACTCAAGGTAGAACGTGCCGTCCCCGGCGCGTCCCTTGTGGCATTCAATTCACCATCAACTTCCGTTTCGGGAAGCCTGAGATTCTCGATAACCAGTTGCTTTCGAAGCAGGCCAATACGGCTTGCGCGATGTCTCCACGTCAGGGTTTCCCTTGGATGGCATTGTTGAGTAGGCAAACCACAAGGTGCGGACCGGGGATCCACGCAGTCGCGGGACAGGCAGGTCAGCTCTGCCTGTAGTCCCACTCCATTCACCATTCACTATTCACTATTTCAATGGCTTTAGGCAGCTCGCGTGCGGCGATGTTGACTCGTTTTTGAAAGCGAATGAGTGAAGGGATCTTGCCTGAGTGAAGCATCAGGTGGACAATCAGTCGACCAAAACGCATCCCTCCCTGAGGTGTCATGAATTGATTAAAATCGAGCGGCAACGTCTCATGTGCGGTATCTGAAATCGCGCGCAAAGCGATCATGGGTATACCCTGCTCGCCGGCGATACGCCGAATGGTTTTTGATTCCATGTCCACCGCATCGGCACGGGTTCCTGATCGACATTTTTCCTTCTCGTCCGGAGTGATCAACACGCGGGCAGAGGAAAAAATGCTTCCAGCCACAATCGGTTCAGAATCTTTCCGACCCTTGATGCGTGCCGCCATACCGCCTTCTCGATCGTCCAACACCACCTGTCCCAAGGTTAGATCAGGATTCAATCCACCGGCAAAACCAGCGGCCACAATCAGGTCCGGACGGCTATCCGCGAGCGACTTTCTCAATGCCGTTTCAGCCGCCCGCGCTCCCATGCCGGTCACCAGCACCACATCATCAGTAGCGGGTTGGAAGAACCGCTTTTCATCAGAGACGGCGAAACAGATCAAACGCTTCATGACATTTCAAAGGTTCAAATCCTGGCACCGTCCTATTGATCAGTCGGGAGCCATGTCGCACCCGACGCGGTTCCTCATTTTTTGGATGCTTGAGCGTCGAGCAAGTCCTGGTAAGTCGACAAAGCGAGAAGTGGCCATGCGTTGCGATACATGGAATATTTCAGGTAAAACACCTTTGGGAAACCCGTCCCGGTGGTTTCATCTTCCGGCCAGGATCCATCGGCCGTCTGGGCTTTGATCAGAAATTGAATTCCACGCTTCAAGCTCAACAAGGTCGGGTCATCAAATGCACACAAACCCATGACCGCCCATGCTGTTTGAGAAGGAGTACTGGGTCCGGCTCCTTTGTAAACAGGATCGTCGTAGGTGTTGCAACGTTCCCCCCAACCACCATCTTCCAACTGGACACTTTCGAGCCACCTCTTACCCTTCTGAAGCCAAGGCTCGTTCATGTCCAGATTCAAAGCACGCATCCCCCTTAAAGCGGCCCATGTGCCGTAGAGATAATTCACGCCCCAACGTCCATACCATGAACCATCGAGTTCCTGTTCGCCTTTGATGTATTTAACGGCGTGCGCAACCTGGGGATCATCGATTCGATGCCCCTCCTCGCCCAGCATCTCGAGAATACGGGCCGTGATGTCGGCACATTCCGGATCCAGCATGGCGTTGTGATCGGCGAACGGAACTTTTTCCATGATGCTCATGGTGCAATCCTTGTCGAATGCAGCCCAACCACCGTCCTTGCATTGAAAGGTCTTGATCCAGGTGACGCCCCGACGAATGGCGGCCTTGCGTGCGGATTCATCACTGGATTGCATCTTCCGCAGCGCCAGGATCACCATGGCGCTGTCGTCCACGTCCGGGTTGAATTTGTTCTCGTGTTCGAACGCCCAACCGCTGGGTTCGACATCCGTGGGGTTCTTGTATTTCCAGTCACCCCGGAAGCGGATTTCCTTTTTAATCAGATAATCGGCCGCCTTGCGCATTTTTGGATGATCTTTCGGCACACCAGAGGATGCCAGACAGACGGAAGCGATGGCAGTGTCCCAGACCGGGGACAGACAAGGTTCGATGCGGACCGAATCCTTGGTCTCGTGTTCAAGGAGCTTGAGTTCACGTTCTGCGCGCAAGACCTGTGGATGATCGTCGGCGTAACCCAGAGCCTTCAACGCGATCAAGGAATTGAGCATCGCGGGCCAGATAGCGCCCAGCCCACTGGAACCTTCGAATCGTTCCAACATCCATTCTTCGGATTTCTTCAGGGCCTGTTTCCGGAAAGGATGCAGGCCCATGTGCGCCACTTTCTCGGCGAACTTGTGCAGTTTATCAAGCGCAAGAAACAGGTTGCGCCAGGTGAACATCTCGGGATCACGCGGCAGGAGCAGATCGCCTTCGTGGTAACCTTCCGGATACAACTCATCGATGGTGATCGGGTTCTTGAGTTTCCGGGTCGGTTTGTAATGATTGATGATGGACAAAGGCACGATGATGCCGCGGGTCCAGTTGCTCATCTCGTGAAAATTCACATGAAACCACTTGCCGATCAGGATGATTTCACAAGGAATGGTCGGCACATACTTCCAGGGAAACAATCCCAACAGAGCCAGGTAAAGTTTCGAGAAAGTGTTCATGCGCGGAACACCGCCGAGATTAACGGCCACCTCTCGGGCCTTGAGCATGCATTTGTCGGTTTCCGGAACACCGGCCAGTTTCAGGGCAAGATAGGCTTTGATAGTGGCATTCACTTCGGGAGGCCCGTGGTTGTAAATATTCCAGCCACCGTCTTCAAGTTGAAGGGAGAGGATGTGATTGACGGCTTTGCGTTGCCATTCCTCGTCCACTTTGCCCCGCCAATGATTGAAACAGATGGTGTCCGAAACGAGCGTGGCATCGATGAGGAGTTCTCCGACCCAGTATCCTTCCGAAGTCTGTTCCCCGAGCAGGAATTCCTGTGAACGTTTTACCGTCTCCTTGATCGCCTTGAGGCTAAGGGGTTCACTGGCGCCATTTTCCGCCGAATTCCGTTTGCTCCTTGCAGATTTGGATTCAGAATCACTCATTGTTCAAAGCTGCTCAATGTGGTGTCTGAGCCTGGTGGTGTAAAGGGTAAATTCGGTGATCGATTTCACGCGGACGGCTCGTTAAGGTAGCGGCGTGATCTGGAAATCGCTCCCATCACAAAGATCAACGGCGAAAGCTTCATGCAAAAAAAACTGAGATTTCTCATGCTCAACTGGCGAGACCCGGAAAACCCTGCTTCCGGTGGAGCGGAGCGTGTTTCCCTCGGCTACCTTTCCGCCCTGGCAAAGAGAGGACACGAGGTCTTTTGGTTTGCCAATGATTTTGAGGGATGCCCCAAGGTCTCTGAGATGGAGGGCGTACAAATTGTTCGGGGCGGAGGCATGGGAAGTTCCATTCTGGCAGCCCGGCGTTGGTATCAATCCCAATCGGCCTTTGATCTGGTCATCGATCAGCATCACGGTATCCCATGGTTCGCTCCATGGTGGGCCAAAACCAATTGCGTGGCGTTCATCCATGAAGTACTCGGCCCCATCTGGTCTTCTTTTTATCGCTGGCCACTGGACAAAATCGGTCAAACTCAGGAACGCTGGACCCATTGGCTTTACCGGAACATACCTTTCTGGACCTCCTGCAGAGAAACAGAACTTGCCTTGCGTGCACATGGCATCCAACAAATCAAACGGATTCCCTACGGAGTGCATACCCGGGCGCTTCCCGAGCTGCCCGACAAACACACGGAAACCCCGATCCAACTCATCACTGTCTCACGGCTGGCCCCCAACAAACGCATCGACCACGCCATCCGGGGGCTGCAATGCCTCAGGTCCGACAACATTCCAGCGAAGCTCACCATCGTGGGGACCGGAGAGGAAAGGTCGCGCCTCGAAAACCTCGTTCATGAACAATCACTGACCGAACATGTCCATTTCACCGGAAATGTGAGCGAAAAAGAAAAAGATGAATGGCTGGCCAAATCCCATTTATTGTTGCATACATCGGTGCGCGAGGGCTGGGGATTGAATGTTATCGAGGCAAATGCCATGGGAACACCCTCGGTGGTCTACCCCGTTCCCGGATTGACGGAATCCACGCAGCACGGTCTGACAGGGAGGGTTTCCAAGGCGGAAACTCCCAAAGCGCTGGCAGACGAAATCAAATGGCTTATGTCGCAACCGCACATTTATCAAACCTACCGCAAGGAAGCCTGGACACGTTCCAAGGCATTTCATTGGGATCATGTGCTCCCCCAGGCCTGTGACTGGCTGGAAATGATGGCATTGAAAGGAACCCGCATTGGATGAAAAAAATCGCGGTTTATCTCGGATTGCTGGTCTCACTCGTTTGCTGTGTGCTGATTTTACAGAATCTGGATTGGAAGGCTCTTTGGGACGCCTTCACCCAGGTTCACCCACTCTGGTTGCTGACGACCATCTTTCTATTTTACGCCGCCGTTTACCTGAGAGCCATACGCTGGTCACTGCTGTTCCCAGATGATCATCCAGTGGCAGCCCATCGACTTTTCAAACCCACCATGATCGGATTCGCTTTCAACAATGTGCTGCCATCCGGGCGGGTCGGTGAATTCATGAGGGCCATTTACGTGGGAAAAAAGGAGAAAACAGGCATTCCCGTCGCATTGGGCACCATTGTGACCGAGCGGGTTTTTGATGGTGTGACCATTATCCTGTTGTTTGCAGTATCCATGGCTTTCATCCCTCCTATCGATCCGGAGATGACCGTCGAATTCGGAGGTTTTCAACTACATGGAAAGATGTTGGGGCCCCTGATGCAGAAAGTCATCATCGGTTCCTGTGTCTTGATAGGGGCGTTAGGACTGCTCATGGTCCCCGCCGTTCGTAAGACACTCATCCAATTACTTGGCATCCTTCCCATACCAGATCGTATTCACCACGCCATTGAGCATGGTTTGGAAGATGTGATCCGAGGATTCCATGCCATCAAGAATCCAAGCCGTTTTGTGCTGATCACTTTTTACTCCATCCTGATCTGGGTCATCTGCTCCTTCGCCGCCCAAACGCTGGGCTGGGGATTCAATGGTGTGTCCATGACCCTGATGCAGGGGATTGCCCTCATGGTCATCGAGTCACTTGCAGTCATGATTCCGGCGGCACCTGGTTACTGGGGACTATACGAAGCCGGCATCATCTTTGGATTTGCCGTACTCAACCTGAATCCCTCCAAAGAGATCGCCTTGGCTTACGGGTTGGTCATGCACTTGATTTTCTTTCTGCCTACCACCGTGTTAGGGCTCTGGTTTGCCGGGCAAGCCAGCCTCAAGCCACCTTCAGGTAAAACGATGGAAAGCATTGAGGAACAACGTATTTGATAACTTACCCACTTGACACCTACAGACTCTTAATCAACGACTGAGCACCACTCCCTCCGTCAATCTTTGTTCTGAATAAAGACGCCACAAAAACCGCTTCCAGCCCTCTTCCGAGCAATTTGGGAAAAGTCACTTGAAATATCCCAAAAAAATGCTTGTGAAAAATTTCACGATATATAGGCTCGGGTCCGATTTTTCAGTGATTCGCACAGCGGTGAATCACGTGGCAAAACCATTGCATCGGTCGATTTCATGAAATTTTTGAGCAAACTCGCAACTCTTTGGATCTGTTTGGCATTGTTCCCTTTCACAATGCAGGCTGCTGACACCGGTCATGCTACAGCGGAAGTCACCGCAGAGCATGCTGTCGAAGCTCTGGAGGGAAGCGAAGCCGCTCACGGAGAGGAACATGCCGAAGGCGAACACCACGGACTCCCCCCTGCTGCAGTGGAAGTTTTCAGCCTGGGCCCTCTCAAGATCACCAACTCCATGGTCGCCACCATCATCGTGGCCGCTTTGCTGATTTTCCTCGCCCAGATGGCAACCAAGAACATCAAGGAAGTCCCTACCGGAGCTCAAAATTTCTTCGAATGGATCGTGGAAAGCTTGTTTGAGTTCCTCGAAGGCATCATGGGACGTGATCTGGTCAAACAGACTTTCTGGTTTTTCGCCTCAATTTTTCTATTCATCCTGGCCACCAACTGGTTTGGTTTGATCCCAGGTGTGGGAACCGTCGGATGGGAGACTTCGGATGGGCATTTCGAACCATGGTTGCGCGGCGGCCAGGCCGATTTGAACATGACGACTGCCATGGCACTCGCTTTCTTTTTCCTCTGGACCGTCTGGGCCATTAAAGCCAATGGTATCGGAGGTTTCTTCAATCATATTTTCGGCAACAAAGGCGGAGGAGCCGGATTCATGAAGATGTTCATGATCCTGATCTTCTTTGCAGTTGGTATTCTGGAAGTGGTCTCCATCATTTTCCGTCCGGTTGCACTCAGCTTTCGTCTCTACGGCAACGTGTTTGCCGGTGAAAACATCCTCGAATCCATGCTGATGATCGTTCCAAGCCTGGGATGGTTGATTCCCATCCCATTCTATTTCTTGGAATTATTGGTCGGATTCGTGCAGGCACTGGTATTCATGCTCTTAACGGCAGTGTTCACCCTGTTGATCTGCCAGCACCATGACGAAGATCACGGCGGCGCTCACTAAGAGCTACCGGTGAAAGAAAATTTGGCAATCGGTTCGTAGCAAGACAGCGACGGTTGTCAGGACAACATCAAACATAAACGAAGAGAAAGGACAGCAACATGTCATTATTGCCATTCTTGGCCGAAATATCCGGCAGTATTCACGTCGGTATCGCCGCACTGGGATCCGCCCTTGGGGTGGGATTCATTGGTGCAAAAGCCGCAGATGCCACCGGACGTAACCCCGGTGCATCCACCCAGATCATGGTTATTTCCATCATTCTGGCTGCATTGGCTGAAGGGATTACCTTCTTCGCCATCTTCCTTGCATAAGGAATTAAAAGAATTACCCGGTTTGATTTCGGTCAAACCGGGACTTTTAAACATAGCGAATTGTTGCTGATTATAATTTTATGACACCATACTACATGTTAGCCGCCGCCGCTGCGGAAGAAGGAAAATTTGGGGAAATCACACGTCACTTTGGTTGGCATGGCAATTTGTTCATCTCCCAGGTGATCGTATTTGCCATTGTGGTTTTTGCCCTCAACAAGTTTGCCTACAAACCAATTCTTCAGCTCCTGGAAGATCGTCGCAAACGCATTGAGGACAGCTTGGCAAATGCCGAAAAAATCAAAACCGAACTAGCGGAAGCGGAAGCAGCCCGCAAGCAGATCATGGAAAAAGCCAACACCCAGGCCAATCAATTGATCGAAGAAGCCCGTTCCGCAGCAGCCAAGGTCAAGGATCAGGAAACCCAAAAGGCTATCAGCCAGGCGGAACAGATCATTGCCAAAGCACGCGAAGCAGCCCAGGCAGATCACGAACGCATGTTGGCCGAACTGAAAAGCGAAGTGGGCAAGATGGTCGTCCAAACAACCGCCATGGTGGCCGGCAAGGTCCTGACCGACGAAGATCAAAAACGTCTGGTCGAGGAAGCCAACAAACAAATCGCCGCCTAAGAGCAGAACAAACAAGCGTTAACAGCCCCCTACTCATCACATGAAGATCTCCAAACAAGCACGTCGCGATGCAAAGACGCTCTTCAGAGCTTGCCTGCAAGACGGTTTGCTGCAGGAAGACCGCGTGAAGAAAACGGTCGATGCTGTGGTCAAGGATAAGCCGCGTGGATACATCGGCATCCTGAACCACTTCCTACGCCTGGTGAAAACCGACATCCAGAACCGCACGGCACGTGTGGAATCCGCCACCGCACTGGATGACAGCACCAAGCAATCCATCCAACAACATCTTTCCACCAAATACGGAAACGCTCTGGTGGTCAGTTTCGACGTCAATCCCGACCTGATCGGTGGACTCCGTGTTCAGGTGGGAAGCGACGTTTACGATGGCAGCATTCGAAGCCGACTTGCACGACTGGGAGACTCTTTCAGCGCATCCTGATCCGAAACACAAACAACTGTTGACCCAATAACAACCCCTTTAAATATCGATCTTTTCTAAAACCCTATGAGCAACTTAGTACAGGAAATTGAAGCCCAAATCTCCGGCGCCAAGCAAAGCGTCGCCAAGGAAAATGTCGGCACCGTGCGCGAAATCAGTGACGGTGTGGCCAAAATCGAAGGCCTGACCGATTGCATGCTCAACGAGATGCTTGACTTCGGCAACGGCGTGACCGGCCTGGCATTGAACCTCGAAGAAACCGAGGTCGGTGCCATTATTCTCGGTGAATACACCCAGATCAAAGAAGGCGCCGAAGTCAAAACCACCGGCAAACTCCTCCAGGTGCCCGTCGGTAAAGGCATGCTCGGCCGTGTGGTCAATGCCCTGGGACAGCCGCTGGACGGAAAAGGCCCGATCGACAGTGACGTTTTCTATCCGGTTGAAAAGATTGCTCCCGGCATCGTGACTCGTAAGGCCGTCACCCAGCCGGTGCAAACCGGTATCATGGCCGTCGACGCGATGATCCCCATTGGTCGTGGTCAGCGTGAGTTGATCATTGGTGATCGTGGTACCGGTAAAACAACCATCGGTATCGACACCATCATCGCCCAGGCACGCCAGAACAAGGCTGCCGAAGAAGCCGGTGACAAGGATTACCGCCCTCTCTATTGTATTTACGTGGCCGTTGGACAAAAACAATCCAACATCGCCCAGGTCATCAACACCCTGGAACAAGAAGGCGCCCTGGAATACACCATCGTGGTGGCCGCTTCCGCATCCGACTCCGCAACGAACCAATACCTCGTTCCATTTGCCGGTTGCGCCATGGGTGAATGGTTCATGGACAACGCCATGGACGCTTTGATCATTTATGATGATTTGTCCAAGCACGCCGTTGCATACCGTCAGGTGTCTCTCGTTCTGAAGCGTCCTTCAGGTCGTGAAGCTTATCCTGGTGACGTGTTCTACCTGCACAGCCGCTTGCTGGAACGTTCCGCCCGTGTGAACGAAAATTACGGTAATGGTTCCCTGACCGCTCTGCCGATCATTGAAACCCAGGCTGGTGACGTTTCCGCTTACATTCCAACCAACGTGATTTCAATTACCGATGGTCAGATTTACCTGGAAACAGACTTGTTCTACCAAGGTATTCGCCCTGCTATTTCGGTGGGTCTGTCAGTGTCCCGCGTGGGTTCCGCTGCTCAGATCAAGGCCATGAAACAAGTGTCCGGCCGTATTAAGCTGGAATTGGCTCAGTTCCGTGAACTGGCGGCATTCGCCCAGTTCGGTTCCGATCTGGACGCCAAAACACAGGCTCAATTGGAACGTGGTAAACGCATTGTTGAAGTCTTCAAACAACCTCAATACAACCCACAGCCGGTTGAAGTGCAGGTTGCCGTTCTCTGGGCGGTTCAGAACGGTTACTTCGATAAAGTGGACGTCGAGAAGGTTCAGGATTTCCAGGACAAACTCACGGATCACCTGACCACACGCAAAGCCGACTTGCTCAAGCGCATTGTGGCTGAGAAAGCCCTCTCCGACGCGCTGTCAGCAGATCTGAAGGCAGCCGTTGAAGAGTTCTCCGGAACATACCAGTAATCACGGTCATAGGAAGAACATACCATGCCCAGCACACGCGACATTCGACGACGGATCAAATCCGTTAAAAACACCTCCCAGATCACCAAGGCCATGCAGATGGTCGCGGCATCCAAAATGCGCCGCGCTCAGCAAGCTGCTTTGGCGGGACGTCCATATGCCAACCTGATGAACCAGGTCCTGGCCGAAGTGTCCTCTGGCGCGGGTGATTTTACCCATCCCCTGCTGGAACAGGGTTCAGGTAAGAAACGGGCCGTCATTGTGGTGAGTTCTGACAAGGGACTGTGCGGTGCACTGAATTCGAACCTGTTTCGTGAGGCCGCGAAGATCGACAAGGACAACACCATATTCATCTCCGCCGGACGCAAAGCTGCCCAATTCCTGGCGCGCACCAAGCGGAATCTGGCCGCCGAGTTCAGCTATAAGGATGCTCCGGCATTCGCAGAAGCCCGCGCTATTTCAAAAATGGTGCAGGACATGTTCCTGAAGGGAGAAGTCAGCGGTGTGGACATTCTCTTCACCAACTTCGTCACCACCTTGAACCAGCACCCCGAGCTGCGCACGTTTCTGCCGATTGGAGAAATCAAAGGAATCGAAGCGGGCATCGAAGGTGAATCCAGCCAAAAGGAATTGGAAAAGGCCAGTGTTGAGTTTCTGTTCGAACCCAACGCCAATGACGTTTTCGGCAACCTGTTGCCTCACTACCTGAACTTCCAGATGTATCAGATCCTTCTGGAATCCAAAGCCAGTGAACACAGTGCTCGTATGGTTGCCATGAAAAACGCAACCGACAATGCCAAACAGTTGATCAAGGACCTGACCCTGGAATACAACAAACTGCGTCAAGCCATGATCACCAACGAGCTGCTCGAAATCACCTCAGCAGCCATGGCTCTCGGATAAACAAATCCAAGAAACATTTAAACAACAAAAAGCGGCAACAAACGTTGCCGCTTTTTTGCTGGGTAGAACGTGCCGTCCCTGGCGCGTGCCTTGCGGCATCCAATTCACCATCAACTTCCGTTTTGGGAAGCCTGTGGTCATCGATATCCTACTGCTTTCGCCCTCAGGCGATATGGCTTGCGCGATGCCTCCACGTCAGGGTTTCCTTTGGATGGCAATTCTGAACAAGCAAACCACAAGGTGCGGACCGAGACGGTCCGATCTACCTGCAGTACACTCAGGGTAGAACGTGCCGTCCCTGGCGCGTGCCTTGTGGCATGCAATTCACACCCAATTTCCGTTTTGGGAAGCCTGCGGTCATCAATATCCTACTGCTTTCGAAGAGCGCCGACATGGCTTGCGCGATGACTCCACGTCAGGGGTTACCTTCGGATGGCTTTCTTGGGCAAGTAAGCCACAAGGTGCGGACCGGGACGGTCCGATCTACCTTCATCCATTTCACATAGTCAAACCAAGTCGCTCAGCTTCACCGAAGCGGCTGATTGGTCACGATCTTGAATGATGTTCTGATACACATCGAAACAGGCATCTTCTGATCCTAGTTTGGATTTGCCATCCATATCCTTTTCGACGATCTGGAAAATATCCTTCAAGGTGATGCCCTCCGCTGGTTTGCCCAGACTCAGCCCACCGCTGGATTCTTCCCCTCTGAACAACAATCCGCTATCAGACAATAATGCCACCGAATCATGAACAGTGGCGTGATCCAACTGCAGCTGATCCGCAAGTTCTTCGGGCGTGTAAGGCTGCCCCCCTGATTGAAACCTTGTGGCGATCGATTGCATCACGCGCACCGCTGTGAGCGCACTGTGTTCGACGTGGTCCTCTGGCGTGGCATCTTCCTCATCACTGCCTTGATTAGGATGCTGCACCATAAAGGCCACATGCGATCCGAAGATAAGAATGATCCAGGAGACGTAGAGTCCCAGGAGCAGGATCGGAACCGCAGCCAAACTCCCGTAAACCTTGTTGGACGTGGCAACGTTCGAATAATAGACCACCGGCAATTGGCTGTTCAATTGAAGGAGCAACCCGGCAGTCAAACCGCCACAGGAAGCGGCTTTGAAGGTCATCCGCGTGTTGGTCATGATCCGATAAATCAAAGCACAGGAGGCGCCCGTAAAAACCCATGACAACAGAAAAAGAAACAAGGCTCCAAAGGGGCCAAATTTTTGGAAATAATTGGAGAAACGAAGCAAGGTGGCACTCGATGACAAAGACGTTCCCAACACAAACAAGAAAGGTCCAAGTGTCAACCCCGCCCAATACTGCGCCACGCCAGCTCCCCAACTTCGATTTTTCGGGATCCCCCATACATTGTTGAATGTCCGCTCAATCGCTCTCAGCAGCAGAATGGCGACCACCAAAAACACACAGACACTCGTCACCCCGATGGTTTTGGTATGAATCTCTCCAACATAATCGGCAATGCGACGCGCCACTTCCTGGCGCTGCCCGCCCTGTCCATCTGTATTTTCATCCAACACTTCCAGCTCCAGCATGGGAGCCACGGTTTGAATCATTTTTTCGATCCATTCCTGCACCTGTTCACGCCCTTCCTCGCCATCCTTGACCATCAAACTGGTCGCCACACTCAAGCCCACCGCCAAAACCGGAATCATCCCAACCAGCGAAGTATAAGAGAGAGAGGAGGCATGAATGAAACCGCCCCTGGCTTCGAAACGTCGAAAGACATTTCGCCAAAACATCAAACAACGCCACCACCAGGATGGAGCAGCCTGTGTGCTTGAATCATTCGATGTTTCGGTTGGATGAGAAATTTTATCTGACATGATTTTGATTAACCTGTTACTCGCTGGGTTCCATTTTGACCCGGACAATATAGGGATCATCCGGTGTCAGTAAGACCGTTTCAACCACAGTCTCAAACCCTTCCTTACGGAGAGACAATTCATGCACTCCTTTGCTGATATTGCTTAAATCCAGCGGGGTCACCCCTATCATTTCATCGTTTTCCCAAACCTCCACTTCTTCGGGGTAGGTCCACACTTTCAAATCGCATCCGCCAAAGGTGGCGACCACTTCCATCCATTTTCCCACGTAGGATTTGACTTCCAACGATTCGGAATGTGTTTCGCCATTCAAGGAAAAGTGGATCATATAATTCCCCTTTGGCAGTTCAATGGTATCCGGAGTCCCCCCCGTCACCCATTTGCCCTCGTTATCCTGAAATCGATATTGCCCCCCCGATGGTTCGGTGCTCAAAGATACCTGGGTGAAGGATTCCTGCAGTTGTATGCGAAGCACATTGGTTTTTCCTGATTTCAGAAATGGAAAGATATTGGTGGGGGCATAACCGACTGCCAATACAGAAACGCGATAGGCTCCTTCGTGCAATTGATTCCATTCCACAGGGGCAAGCTCCTCCATCACTTCCGCCTGCCCGGGACGCGACAAGGTCACCAAAGCTTCCTCGGGGATGGTGGTCACTTTCAAGGTACTGGTCCCCCGTTGTTTGACAGCAAGTAAATCTTCCGGTCTCTCTTCCCTGATCTCCAGTTCCAGCGGTTTGACCAATGCGGATTGCTCGGCCTGTGTCTCCTGGTTCAGCTGGTGCTCCTTCCAATTCACAATCCCCCACCCGGCCAGGCCTAAAGCAACAAACGCAACGACTGTCCCGATTACTTTTGGACGAAACAAACTGCGGATAAAAATACGCCGCCGTTCGCTGGCATCGGGTGAGAGCACTTTCGATTTCCAGGATTCTTCCTGCGCCTCGGCGGCATCCAGTTCAAACCCCATCAGAGCAGCCAACCGAGCCACCGATTGAGGACGATTCTTCGGATGTTCATCCATAGCATCCATCAGGGCCTGTTTGACGTTCTTGGGCACCACCAGATTGCCGAAGCGAATCTTCCCCTCGAGATGAACATTGCGGGGCAAATGCACATGAATCCCCACTTGACGCATGCTTTCGAGCAGAACCGAAGCCAAGGCATACACTTCGTCCAAGGCTCGACATTCTCCGGACGCCAGACACTCGGGTGAAGCATTGGGATCCCAGGACTCGGACACGGGTTTTCCGGTTGCTTCCATGATCGTTTGGATGGCCAAACGATCCAACTGAGGTCCGACGAAAAACACGTCGTCATTCGGAAGAAACCGTATGTGATCAGCGCTTAGCTTTCCATGAATGTGTTTCTGACGGTGGTGGGCTATGCAATGTTGGGTGACTTTCTCAATCAGCGGTTCGATATCTTCCCAAACCGTGTTCTTCCCTCCTTGCAACAGTCTTTTATCCAAGCCCACACCTGGTCTTGACCGAAGGGCGATCACCGGAAGCGGCTTGGCCTCGGCATCCGCATAAACCACCGAATGCCAATCAGAACCCGATTGATCCACCCATGCAGTGACTTTTTCGAAAAGAGAAGCCACCAAATCCGGTTCGGAAGAAATGGTTTCGGGGGGAAAATAGATTAAAACTTCTTCTTCCTCGTCCCGGTCCTGCGCCAGCCAATAGGAACTACCCTCCGGATTGTCAAACAATTCGGATTTCAACACAAAACGGGACTGACAGAGTCGCTGCCCTGTCTGTAATCCTGGTGTTCCAAAACCATCCATTACAAGTGTCTTCCACGATCGTTTCAGGGCAATCTCCCCTTTGCCTCCTGCAGGCCTTAAGGGGACTTTGCATCCGCCCCCTATTGCACCCCCATCCTGTCATGTGGCGGCTTAAACTCAAATCCAAAAGTTAGGACTTTGCCCGGTAGCGGAGATACGTTATGAATGGCCTAAGACTATGACCGACACCCAACTTCAGTGGCCCGCACCGAGTATTGTTCCTGAGCTGGACCCGGGATTTCGCCCGGCAGCTCTGGCCGTTCGCAGCGTTAAAAACCAAACCAGCCGGGAGAACGCCTCTCTCCCTGTCTCAATCGTTCTCAAGCGCCCGGACGGAAGCGCCTATCGGTTTGAAACAACCTTGTTTCCTCAGTCAGATTCAACAACCGACCGTAATTTCTTCCTGTTGGAACGATTTATCAAATTTCTCCTGTGGTCGAGAGGCGCCGCCAGGATTTACTGCACAGCGCCAAAAGATCTCTGTGACAGGTTGAACCGGTATTACCAGGAACATCCCCTGGGCAAGTGGGATGCCGATATGATGGGACGCCGGGTCTTTGAAGAATCCTTTGAGATCATTCACTGTTCGGATTCGGATTTGCCGAAGGAACACAGTGATTCCGCCCCACTGGGCCGACACATGGAAGGTTGTCGTATTGGTTTCGATCTGGGAGGCAGCGACCGTAAAATTGCCGCGGTCATCGACGGCAAAACGGTTTTTTCAGAAGAGATCATCTGGGATCCCATCCCTCAATCCGATCCTCAATGGCACTACGATCACATCATGGACACCCTCAAATTGGCGGCTTCGAAAATGCCACGGGTCGATGCCATCGGTGGGAGCGCCGCTGGAGTTTACGTCAACAATCGCGTCAAAGTCGCATCCTTGTTCCGGGGTGTGCCTGAAGATTTGTTCAATTCCCGGGTGAAAGACTTGTTTCTGGAAATGAAACAAGACTGGGACAACATCCCATTTGAGGTGGTCAATGACGGTGAAGTCACCGCTCTGGCTGGCTCCATGAACCTGGAACAAAACGCCGTGCTGGGCATCGCCATGGGAACCAACCAGGCGGCAGGATTTGTCACGCCAACCGGACAGATCACCCCCTGGTTGAACGAACTGGCTTTCGTTCCGGTGGATTATCGACCCGACGCTCCCGTGGACGAATGGTCCAAGGATCGCGGATGTGGGGTGCAGTATTTCTCACAACAAGCCGTGGCGCGATTGATCCCATCTGCCGGCATCGAAGTCCCGGAAGGCATGCCTTTCCCTGAACAACTGGTGCGCGTTCAACAACTGATGGCCGAAGAAGACGCCCGCGCCGCCGCCATCTATCGCACCATGGGTGTCTACCTGGGATACGCCCTGGCTCAATACAGCGACTTTTACGAATTTGAAAATCTGCTCCTGCTGGGACGAGTCACAACGGGCGCCGGCATGGACCTGATGATTGACAAGGCCAAAGAAGTATTGAAAACCGACTTCCCGGAACTCGCCGACAAAATCATGTTCCACCGCCCCGGAGAAAAAGAAAAACGCCACGGCCAGGCAATGGCCGCAGCCAGCCTGCCGGAAATATCAGCGCACTAATAAATGAATACTTAATTCACAGGGATACTCGGAAAGGAACAGCCACAGTCATTCGATTAACCACAGTCTCCCCACGTTCCATCTCATCTGCTCAGGAACGTTTTTGAGGGGGAAATTTGGGGCAAGGTGGAACTTGCCCCTCCTTTAACAGAAATTGAACTGCACCCAGTGCTGTTGATTGTTGAGCTCCAAGCTTGATCCCTCTGCTGCTTTCCATCACAATGTGAGCCATCCCCTGAGGTATGAGTTCGTAGTAGGTATGATGTAGCGGAAAGAATCATGAATCTTGCGAAACAAATCGGTTATGCCGTTGTGCAATGCGTTATTTGGATCTCCTTGATTGGATGCGGTGGTTCGGACGGTACAGATGGTAGCGGTGCCACCCGAACCAAGTCCATTGTCCTCAAGGGAGCCGCTCAATTTGACGAAAACCATGCTCATACCAAAACGCTTCGCAAATTCGAAGAACTGGTTCGGAGCTACTACGGAAAGCCCGTCGAATTTGAACTCTACCTGAACAGCGAACTTGGACTTGAAAAAGATTTTTTTGCCTACATGAATCAGGGGATTTCCGTGGACTATGCAATCGTCTCCCCTTCTCATATGTCCACTTTTGTTCCATCCGCGCCTCTGATGGATACACCTTTCCTGTTTCGCGACCTGGATCATTGGAACAAGGTACTGGACAGCGATGCGCTGGATCCACTGGCGGATGAAATACTGAAAAAGGCCGATGTCATGCTCATCGGTTATGCGGGCGGCGGCATACGAAATCTGATCGTGAACAAACCGGTCACCGACATGAGTGCGTTGAAGGGGTTGAACATCCGCGTCATGGGTGCTCCGATCCAAACCAAAATCTTTCAAGCCATCCATGCCGCTCCCACCGTGATCGCCTACAGCGAAGTCTACAATGCCATTCAGACAGGAGTGATCGACGCCGCTGAAAACGAGGCAGCTGGCATTCGACACATGAAATTTTACGAAGTCGGCCCGGAGATTTCCCTGACCCAACACGCGATTACGGTGCGCCCCCTGATGTTCAGTGCGAAGACCTACAACCGTCTGCCTCAGGATCTCCAGGCAGCCATCATCAAGGCAGGGCGGGAAGCGGGTGTTTATGGACGCCAGATCGAGTCTTCTGAAGACGCCGAGACCCTTGCCTCCATGGAGAAAGCGGGACAACTTCGGACACATCCATTCACCCAAAGGGATACATTGCTTCGACTGGCCGAACCGGTTAAGCAGGATTACGCCCAACAAATCAATGCCCAGGAAGTCCTCAACCGTATCAATGCGGTTGAATGATCCACTCATGTCTTATTGCCCATGATTCAACAAACCTGAATCATCCCCCCCACTGAGCTCGATATCCAGATGAAACCATTGATCACAATTTTTTTCGGTTTCAACGCGGGTTACCATCAAGTGCTCAAATGGTTGCTCACTCTTCTGCTGGGATTCATGATCATTCCTGTGTTGCTGCAAATTGTATCCAGGCACGTGAGCTTTGTGCCCAGATACATCTGGACCGAAGAAGCGGCCCGATTTTGTTTTGTCTGGATGATTATGATCGGATCCATGATAGCCGTCCGCGAAAGCGCGCACTTTGAGGTCAATCTTTTCCAGCATGTCAAATCACCGATCATCCACCTGATCCTGCGAATGTGTGTTCTGGGCTGGATGGCTGCACTGGCGCTTGTCTTCATCATCTATGGAGAATCCTTTGCCCGGCTCGGTCATGCACAGACATCTGAAATGATCGGCATCAATATGCTGAGCATCTATATCGCCTTTCCTCTCGCGGGTGTGACCTGGATGCTGTTCCTGCTGGAACAGATCCTCCGCGAGATGGGGACCTTCCGATCCGCAAAGCAAAAGGAAAACGCATGAGCCCCGGAGAAGTGTCCGCCTGGTTGTTTGGAGTATTCGTTCTGCTGATTCTTTTGCGTGTTCCCGTATCCTTTGCGTTGGGGCTTGCCTGTGTACCTGTGTTTCTGTTGGAAGAACGCCTGACTCCCATCCTGCTGATTTCCGAGATGTGGAAATCATACAATGCATTCATTCTGTTGGCGGTGCCCTTCTTTCTACTGGCCGCAAACCTGATGAACGCAGCGGGAATCACGGATCGCCTGATCCAATTGTCCCGTGCCACAGTAGGACATTTTCCAGGGGGACTGGGTCACATCAATGTCATGGTCAGCATGTTGTTCGCTGGGATATCCGGTTCTTCGACGGCGGACGCCGCAGGTATTGGATCTCTATTGATTCCATCCATGAAAAAACAAGGCTACGACGCACGCTTTTCAGTGGCGATTACCGCGTGTTCATCCGTGATGGGAGTTATCATACCGCCCAGTATCATCATGATTGTCTGGGGCGGATTGATGTCGGTGTCCATTGGTGGATTGTTCCTAGCAGGCATTGTTCCCGGATTACTGATGGCTTCGTCACTGATGATAACAGTTTGGGTTTACGCCAAAATCCGAAAATACCCCACTTGCGAAAAAGCATCCTTGAAACAATTCACTCAGTCACTCAAGAAAGCTTCTCTTGCCCTAGTCACCCCCGCCATCATCGTGGGCGGCATCGTAGGAGGACTCTTCACCCCTACCGAAGCATCGGTGGTGGCAGTGGTTTATTCATTCATTCTTGGAACATGGGTTTATCGATCGCTCAAATTGAATGAAATCCCCAAAGTGATTTATGACTCGGCCAGATTTGCATCCGTTTCGCTTTTTTGTATCGGCACCGCATCGGCATTTGGATGGTTGCTGGCCTACTTTCGCGTCCCCCAGGCTTTGGTGGATTGGGTCTCGCAATGGGCCACTGGCCCCATCACCACCGGATGCCTGATCGCTGGTGCCTTCATCTTCATCGGTATGTTCATCGACGCGATACCAGCCATCATCATCCTCGGAACCATCCTGATGCCTTTGGCAACAAACGCCGGAATACACCCTATTCAATTTGCCATGATCGGTGTCGTCTCTCTTGCCTTTGGACTGGTGACGCCTCCGTATGGTTTGTGCTTACTGATCGCATGCGCTATCGGTGAAACATCGGTAATCGAAACACTCAAGGATGTGTTTATCATCCTGCTCCCCATGCTCCTGATCCTGGGTCTTTTGATTTTCTTTCCTGAATGCTCACTCTTCATCCCCAGACTCATTAAGCCTGGATTCCTGTAAGCATTCCTAACAAGAATAGGCGCTCGCGCACATGGGATTTGCCTTCGTTTTTATATTCTTTTAAGCCGATGCCCCAACCCAAACAATCCCATGCATCCCAGCATCACCCAAACGTAATCCGAAGGTTCCGGAACGACGGTCGGGGTTCCCTCCTGCACCCGAAAATTAGAAAAAACGGCATCAACAGTACCGCTGGACCACCCGCTTGCGACACCGGGTATGCTCTCTGAACGCAGGAAAAAGGAAGCCAGCAAATCAGCCTCGTTCCAGTCGTTTTGGATGCCGGACATGGTAAACGTATGAGAAGCTGTTGACGCACCTTTCGTGTGAGATGCCCCCACGGTGACATCTCCCGAACCGGCATCATAAGACACAAACAAAGATCCGGACAAGGCGGCCGCCAATCCCAACGATCCGGGCGGATTCCCGGAAAAACTTTGATTCACACCGTCGACTCTCCCAACGGCTGTAAAAGTGGAAGTTGGAAATCCGTTATACGTCAACATCCCGACCCCCGCCGAATGATCACCGGAAGTGCCTTCACCAATACCAAACCCAATACCAAGCACTCCGTTGGCAGAAGAAAAAGACAAATCATAGTCAATCGCAATACTGAAACTGGAGGACGGGCTAAAGCCGTAACCACTGCTTGAGGATTCAACCGTGGCACCGTTGACACTGAAGTAGGCAATATCCGTTCCCGCGGTGATCTCTCCCGACGCAGCCAACAAGGTTGCTTGATCTGCGGAAGCTGTCCCGGAGAAATCGGCATCAAACGGATCGTAGCCAATCGTCCATTCGTTGAAGGAAACAACGGATGCCTGCGTCTGAAAGATGACAATGATACAAAAACATAGAATACTTCGAAAGAGATTCACCCACCGACGGAATATAAAAGGAGTCATACGACGAAAAATAGCGAAAGATTTCGGCCAATATGTACCCGCTTCTAGTGTGTTGCGAACGCTTTTTCTTGAATTTTTGCACCGGTTTCGGGTTTTCATAACGATTGTCGGGTTTTCGTTATTGATGTCGCATTTTCATCTTTAATGTCGGATTTTAATAATTATTTTTTATATCCAAATAATGCTTGCATGATTGGATCTGTTTTTGCCAGACTTGGCCCTCATCGATCAATTCATCAGGCACGATCCGCTTTGTTTTAGGGAACACCTACTTCAGGTAAAAGAAATCCACTGTATGCGTTTCCAAATGAATCCAACCGTCATGTCCATGAAACATGAGAAGGAATTCAATTCTAGATCTTCAACTATTGAAGGGACAAAACCGTATGAAAGATGCAGCGGGCCTCCAACGCATCCTATCTACGGTGAAGGCTTGCCTTTTCAGTGGGAAGACATTCAACAGACCGGCTTAACTCTGTACAGGGAACAAAAATGGGAATCCGCGCTACCATGGTTGGAGGCGGCCTACTTTCACTACCCCGAATGTTCGGATACAAGTTTTCTTCTTTCACTGGTCCAGGCGCGCCTGGGGCTGATCCATGAATCCAGATCCACCGCCACAACACTGGAAGACGCAGGCCCGTCATGCACCAAAACAAGTTTGCAATTGTGTTGGCTGAGTCTTGAGACACGTGAGTGGCAATCCGGTAGAGAGCATTTGAATATGATCAACGGCCCCAGCCTCCACCCTATCTTGAAATGGGCGATTCAGGTGATGGCCGCCATACAGTCCTTGCGCTTCGACCAGGCTTTTGAACGATGTCAACAAGCTATAGAAGAAACGGACACCGCGGCGAAGGAGTTCGGAATCGTTGCCGGTTTACTTAAAACCCAGCGATACGACACGGCTGCTACCAGGTTGGCGGAGCTCTTTACCCACCAACTGAACATTGAAATCTTCACAGAAACAAAAACGCCCTCACCACCCCAGGATCAGCCATCCTTGAATCTGATGGAAGCCCTTCCTCCTCTGGAGTCAATCAGCCCCTCCATGGATCATCTGAAGCATGACAAAAAATTGAATCAGATAAGAATGGAATCCGACTTCCGGAAACGATTTTGGATCCGGGAACGCATACAACTGCGCGACGACACGCCCCCCATGGTGCTCAGGGAACTCCCGTCAGCATCCCGCCCCATGGCAGCATCCCCAAGTATCCCTCTCCCAGTCCCCCTGATACCTACTTTGCCCGATGCATCCAAACATTCCACCAAAGTCCCACAGCCTGCCACCCCAAATTCCGGAAGAGATCCATTTTGTCCATACAGCTGGCTGTCCATACGCCAACCTTGGCAGGACGAACAAGCACGGCTGGAAAGATGGATCACTGCATCCATGCGAAACAAGAAAGGAGACTCTTCCTTCTGGACACTAACCGCTTCACATCCTGAGCGCATCGTCGGTCTCGGGTGTTTGACACCCAAAGGCAACCGGGAAGGAGACATCTCGGTTTCGGTGAATCCCCTCGTGGCACATCACCGCCAGGAGACCAGCCTTTTCATCACACTCATGCAGAAAGCAAAACAGATGAGATTGACCCGTCTGACAGCAAACGTCGAACAGGACTCGCTTGAAGACCACCTCATCCGAAGAAACGGTTTCCGAATCGTTCATGAAGAGGAAACACTGGAAATACCACTCTGCCATTGGAAGCAACAACGGAATCGCCCTGCACCGGGCACCTTCCTCTGTTCCGGGATCATTACGCGAGCCTTTGTGGAGGAAGATTGGCCTCAGATCATGGAACTGCTCCAGACACCTCACTCCTCGACTACCCCGTCGACGGTTCAATGGGATTTCCCAAACGAAACCATGATGGTCCCATCGACCTTCAATCCACAACTATCCACTGTCATCAAACACCAGGACAGCATCATCGGCGCGTTATTAGTAAAAACCATGCCCAACAAATGCCTCCACGTGCTCCTGCGTGCAAACGAATCCCACTCACCTGTTGACGAAAACACTTTGATCAAATCTCTCCTGAAAAGATTTTTAACCTTGGCTTCCAAAAGAGAATTTCTCACCGTCCGTTTTAAGCGAAGCATCGATCGACACCCCATAAGAAATCAAACCGCCAATTTCTGGAAAAATAAGGAAACCGTCTTAAAGAGAACACGCACTTTGGCCAGAGAAGAAATCAATCCCTGACGCCTGCAATCGTTCCTTTTCATTCAGTTGAACGAACCAGATCGTTCAGATAATCCTCCAGGCAAGTGTAGCCGTCACCATCCGGATCCGATGCAGCGTCCTCAGCGGAACCTGGGTCCAAGCCACGTTCAACCTCCCATGCATCCGGCAAGCCATCTCGATCCGTATCCCAATCAGCGGGACGATGCATTTCCGGGTAAACCTCCCACCCCCCAACATCCGCTTGTGAATCAGGCAATCCTGCCAGACTGGAACGACTTCCTCTGTAGGACACCGTTCCAGACCGTGTCTCGGCAATCACACGTGTGTCGTGATCATCCAGCATGGGAACATTACACCCCACATCATTCAACACGTTTTCATAAGCCGTTTCAGCAGTATGCGTCCGAATGTATGGCTCGAAAAAGGGTTCCATCACCGTGACCGGAGCATCCTGCCTGCCCTTTGCCCGCATTCCGGCAAACGGGCCTGCCGGCCCTTCGGGGCCGGACACTCCTTCCATGACATTGCCCTCGACATAGTATTGTTGAGGCCCAAAGGCGGGATTCTCAAAATGCGGGTTCAGGTAAGTCAACACTTTGGAAGCGGGCCCGGGTTTGTAGTAATTGTTGACGAACTGCACTTCACGCGCCCCTCCGTCCGTTGTGCGGTGATGCCAGTTATAAACGACCATGTTCCGGATATCGAGACGTCCGGCATGACGATTGGCCTGATCAATACTCCCGGCCAGCGACCAATTACGCCCGGCATTGTGAGCCAGGAGGCTGTGATGAAAACTTCCGATATCACCACCGATCGACCCGGCGTATCCATGAGCGGTTCCTTCTTTATACTTCCTGTGTCCAGCAACGTTGAGCGCTTCGGAAATCAAACTCCTTTGAAAAGTGATGTTCTTGGCTCCACGCGAACTGAACGCCTCATCAATCGTCCAGGAGATGGAGCAATGGTCGACAATCGAATGATCACAAGACGCCAGCCCCATGCCATCCATGGTCTCTCCGGCCAGATCTCCCAGTCGCAGCCTGACATAGCGAACCACCACATCTCTCGCACCCAGCCCGCCAAAAGTGTAATTGCGAATACAAATCCCCTTGCCCGGCGCGGTTTGCCCGGCAATCGTCAGGAACTCGTTTTCACTTCGGAAAATGAGTTTCGATTCAAGCGTAATAAGTCCGGAAACATCAAACACCACGGTACGTGGACCACTTGCCTCCACAGCAGCCCGCAAAGAGCCAGGTCCCGAATCATCCAGATGGGTCACATGCAACACACGCCCCCCTCGCCCGCCAATGGCAAACCGCCCATATCCTTCCGCCCCCGGAAATGCAAGGTGCCGCACACGAAACCGCCAGACATCCCCCTCCGTCACCTTTCCATCTTCATCGACAGAATCCACGCGCCAGGCATAATGCAACAAGGAATCCCTGGAAACCTCCAACGCGAACTCATTTCCGGTTACTTGTTCATGAGGCGAAACTTCTTTGAGTTTTGATTCGGCAATTTGCGGATCGCGATCACTGACCACGTACACTTGATGACGCACCACACCGTCGGCAGCTTTCCATGACAACAGAACTTTACCGTCATCACCATTCGCATGACGTTCCAGGTCGCGAGGGGTTGGCATAAGAGCTTTCTTGTGGGGATTTGATACATCCAGTGCAAAAGCATTCAAAACAACGGAATCACTGTCTACTGGTTCAAGCCGCAGAACGACCGGTGTTCCCTCTTTGGCAACAAATGCCACATAGGATTGTGCCACTTCATCGTTGTGCATCGCCCTTTGTGAAACCTGAGTCGTGAACGAACTGTTTCCCTCTGCATGAACCAGACACACCGCCGTCTGGCTTCCCGGGAAATGATGGTATCCGACAAAGCGATGTTCACCGGCAGACAACCCCTCCAGAACAATTTCCATGATCGCCCGACCGGCTCCGCTCACCCTTGCTCCATCAGCCCCCAATGTCACCCCGTCCACCACCCAGGCTTTGTTACCAAAAAGTTGAACAGGCTTCTCAGGATCACCCGGTTTCAAGGTCACCTTGATGTCACCGAAACGTTGCGACAAGGTTTCGTCACTTGAAGGGAACCAGTTTTGCCAACCTTCAGTGCGCATGTCAGAACGACCGTTGGCATTGATATCGACACGTAAGGGTGTCTGTGCTGAGAGCTCCGGTGTCGACCATAAAACGCACCAGCACAAGAAAGTCATCAGATGTTTCGACATTCCGGAGAATTCTTTCACATGCATCATCGATTGGATTTCAGAGACTTCGCCCAGGCTTCATAGCGTTGACGATAGTTATAACCAAAGTAGTCAATGGAGAATTCATTGCGCACTTTGTATTTCTTGAAAATCTTGATGATCCTCTTGTTCGACCAAGCGGCCAGGGAATCTCGGCGCGCCTGCGTCATCCGGCCCCAAAGGATTGATTTCTGCTCATCGGTCATTTCCGGAATCATATCGACGTAGGCATTGAAGGTGCGTTCTGCTCCCGGAGAGCGCGTGATCGCATCCAACAAGGCGGTCGTTTTGTCGTCACCGATCACCTTTCTAAGTTTCTTCAAGAATCCCAGAATTTGCGGTGTGAATTCGGCGTAGATGGGATCAATACGCTCGGTCATGATCGCCAGAGCGCGTAGTTCATCCTTGGCCTTCCCGTCACGATTGCTGCGCGCCACATCCCAATCGGCCCAGGCGGCGTCGAGTTTGGCATCCACCGCCTGATGCCACGCCCACACACGTGCGTAATGTTCTTCAATCACGGAAACCACACCGGATACCTTGGAGGTTTCAAGAGACAGCTTCCCCGTCAACTCTTCAGCTTTGGCTTGAACCTGCTGGCGAATTTCCTCCGGCAAAGCAGGATTCCACCAAGCAGGCACATCTCCCCGGCTGATGGCGAGTTGCGATTGCGCTGCGGCAGTCGCCGACTGATCGCCCGCAGTCTGCAGAACCGAAAGAAAAATCATCCAGCTACAAACCACTGTTTTCATCGAAAGTGTCAACATATCAATCCTAAATCTAATCACGGATGCGGCTTAAACTCCATGAATCATTTCAAGCAGCCATACACAAGGCAAGAGCAATATAATAACAGCCCACAAACCTCCGGGAGGGGTAATCCCGCACGCGGGACTTACTCCCACTTTAAACCTCAGTGCTCAGGAACCCTTTTAAAGCTGCAATGGAAACGCTACAAGCATTCGGCGACCTACAGTCTCCCCGCGTTCCATCTCCCTTGCTCAAGATTATTATAAGGAAGAAGTATGGGTTCGGGGTGGAACCCGACCCTCCAGTGTCATTTAATTTGAGTCAACGCGAGCCGTGGACAGGTCTCGTTTTTGTTTCGCCATCATTGGACTTGTGGCCTAGTCTCACCGCGATGGATCAAAAGATCAAAGTGGCAGTGATCGGAACAGGCGCTCTCGGCAGACATCACGCAAGGCTTTATGCGGACATGCACAGGGAGGGGCTGGTGGATTGTGTGGGCGTGTTTGACAAGAATGAATCCGCCGCACGAGAAGTGGCCGGCCAACACCGCCTTCCCACACTCCCATCCATGGAAGAAGCCACCCGTCAGGCGCAGGCTTTCAGCATCGTGACACCGACCACGACCCATTTCGACATTGCCAGTACACTGCTCAGGGAAGGCAAACACCTGCTTGTCGAGAAACCCATGACCGACAACACCGAGCAAGCCGCCCAACTGGTTCAACTTTCGCAGGAAAAAAACAGTGTGTTGCAAATCGGCCACGTCGAACGATTCAATCCGGTTTTCGCCTACCTCAATGAATCCGCCAAAGAGCCCAAATTCATCGAAACACATCGCCTTTCCCCCTACCCTGCCCGCAGCACAGACGTCGGCGTGGTACTCGACCTCATGATCCATGATCTGGACGTGGTGTTGGCATTTGTCAAATCACCCGTCGTTCAAGTGGACGCGGCAGGTGTCACCGTGCTCAGCAACTCGGAAGACATCGCCAATGCACGATTGAAATTCGAAAACGGTTGCGTGGCCAACCTGACCGTCAGCCGCATCAGCCCGGATCGCATGAGAAAAATCCGCGTGTTCAGTGGCGGGGAAAACGCCAGCTATGTCTCCCTCGATTACCGGGCACAGGAGGGGTTCATCTACCGGGTGGCAAGCGAGGGTGAGACGCCCTCCAGTTTCTGGACCCAACTGCTGGCTTCCAAGAAAAAGGACTTCAAAGTGGTCAGCGAATTTGCAGGCAAGAAAATCGTGCGCGAACCCGTCCCCATCAACAAAGAAGAACCCCTCAAACTCGAACTCCGCCACTTCATCGAATGCGTCCGGGCCAAAAGCGAACCCGCCGTCAGCGGCGCCTCCGCCAAACAAGCCCTCGACCTCGCCCTGGAAATCACACGACAGATAAACAATTAGAGTTTGATCTCGCACGAAGGCACTAAGGAGAGAACGGCATGATTCCTCCAGCAAAAGGACCTTTGTGTCTTAGTGCCTTCGTGCGAGATCAAACACGCATTCCTTCTTTTTGATTGTCCGCTTCGCGACGGCGGCTTAAGGTTCGCGCATGCAATCCTTGTTGTCCATTTGGCGGCGGAGCTGTGTGTTCGCCGTAGTTTTTTGTGCGTGTGTGATCGCCCTCCAATCTCAGGCAGCCACGCGCAAACCCAATGTCATTGTCTTCCTGGCGGATGATTTAGGTTATCAGGAACTTGGATGTTACGGGCAGAAATACATCAAAACCCCCAACATCGACGCGCTTGCCGCCGGAGGCATGCGCATGACTCACTTCTACTCGGCATCGCCGGTATGCGCTCCTTCCCGTGGCATGTTGTTGACCGGCAAGCACAGCGGTCATGCCTACGTGCGGGACAATCGCAATCCCAAAGGACTGGACGACATCAAAGAAAAATACCAATGGGAATTCCCCGGACAATACCCCATCCCCCCCGAAGAAGTCACTCTGGCCGAAGCGCTCAAGTCGCAAGGCTACGCCACCGGAGCCATGGGCAAATGGGGGCTCGGTCATTTTGGCACGACCGGAGATCCCAACAAACAGGGATTCGACCTGTTCTACGGATTCAACTGCCAGGTGCACGCCCACAATCACTATCCTAAATTCCTATGGCGAAACGGCAAAAAGGAAATCCTGCCCGGCAACGACCGCACACTCTACGGGGAGACTTTCTCCCAGGATCGATTCATCGAAGAAGCCGTGGGCTTCATTGATGCACATCAGGATGATCCCTTCTTTCTGTTCATGCCCTTCACCATCCCGCACTTGTCCATCCAGGTGCCACAATGGGCCGTGGATTGGTACACGGACGATATTGAGGAAGAGGAATACGAACATCGCGGCTACCTGAAGCATCCCAAACCACGCGCCGGATACGCGGCCATGGTGACCTACCTGGACTACGGGGTCGGATTGATCATGAACAAACTCCGCGCGCTTGGATTGGAAGAAGACACCCTGGTCATCTTCACCTCGGACAACGGTCCCACCTACGATCGGCTTGGAGGCAGCGACTCGGATTTCTTCGAGTCCGCAGGCGTTTTCAAAGGCCTCAAGGGCAGCGTATACGAAGGCGGCATCCGCGTGCCCATGGTGGCCAGTTGGCCGGGCAGGATCCCAGCGGGACAAACAACCGAAGAACCCGCCGCTTTCTGGGATCTCATGCCCACCATCCTCAACATGACGGGCAACAAGGAAGCCCTTCCACAAGGAGTGGACGGCATCAATCTGGCTCCCACGCTACTTGGAAAGCAGAATCAGAAATCCCACGCCTATCTCTACTGGGAATTTCCGGCCTACGGAGGACAACAAGCCCTGCGCATGGGCAACTGGAAAGCCGTCCGGCAAAACATCATTCGAAGCGGCATCAAGACCGAACTTTACGATCTGGCAGCCGATCCATCGGAAAGCACCGACCTCGCATCCAAATACCCGTCCATCCTATCCGAAATGGAAAAACTCATGACCGAAGCCCGCGTACCCTCGGAAAAATACCCATTCAAAAACCTCGACTAACTCACAACCACTCAATCAAAAAAATCTGCGTTAATCTGCCCAATCTCGAAGATCCCGCGACTGCGGTGATGCGGATAAAAAAACAAGCAACAAGCACCATGATGCAACTCGGATTCGTCACCGCCATCTTACCCGACCAGTCACTATCCTCGGTCGCAGACACCGCCTCGGAAATCGGCTATCAATGCCTGGAGATCATGTGCTGGCCTCCCGGCAAAGCCGAACGCCGTTACGCGGGAATCACGCACATCGACATCACCCAACTGAACAAATCCCAGGCGCAGGACATCGTCGGCAGCCTGCAATCCAAAGGCCTCTCGATTTCAGGTTTCGGGTACTATCCAAACCTGCTCAGCAAAGACACCAGCCACGCGCGCCCAGCCCTGTCACACTTGAAAAAACTCATCAAGGCTGCCCCTAAGCTCGGAGTGGACGTGGTCAACACCTTCGTCGGGGCCGAACCAAGCGCGAGTGATGAAACCAATTTCAAGGCCTTTCGAAAAATCTGGCCGGGGCTCATCAAACTGGCGGAAGACAATGGAGTCAAAATCGGCATCGAAAACTGCCCCATGTATTTCACCGATGACGAATGGCCGTCCGGAAAAAACCTCGCCCATTCACCCGCCATGTGGCGACGCATGTTTGACGTCATCCCATCCAAGAACTTTGGTTTGAACTACGATCCCTCCCACATGATCTGGCAGCACATGGACTACCTCAAACCCATCCGGGAATTCGTGGACCGGTTCGTGCACGTCCACGCCAAGGATGTCCGGGTGGACCGCGAACGTCTGGACGATGTCGGCATCATGGCAACGCCCCTCTCCTACCATGCCCCCAAACTGCCAGGACTCGGTGAAGTCGATTGGGGAAAATTCTTTTCCGTTCTGGGGGATGCAGGGTATAAGGGCGCGGTCTGCGTGGAAGTGGAAGACCGCGCATACGAGGGCAGCGTGACCGCTCGCAAAGCGGCATTGGCTCAGAGTTACCGATACCTGAAACAATTCATGCCCTGAACAAGGGGATTTTCCCAAAGACATTGAACACATGAAATACACCTACGAAGAACTCGCTGGAATGATTGATCATTCCCTCCTGCACCCGACCATGACGGACAAGGAGCTGGAGAAAGAATGTAAACTGGCGGCGCGCTACAAAGTGGCGTCGGTCTGCATCAAACCCTACGCCGTCAAAATGGCCGCAAAACTTCTCAAAGGAACAGACGTGGCCGTGGGAGCGGTGGTGGGTTTCCCGCAGGGAGGCAACACCACGGCTGTCAAAGTGTTCGAAACCGAACAAGCCTGCAAGGACGGCGCCACCGAGATCGACATGGTCATCAACATCGGCAAGGCCTTGTCCGGTGATTGGGATTACGTGAAGAAGGACGTGCGGGCCGTTGTGCGCGCCGCACACAAACAGGGCGCGATTGTCAAAGTGATCTTTGAAAATGATTTCATGCCCAACGACCGCATCAAACGCAAACTCTGCGAACTCTGCGAAAGCGCCAAGGTGGATTACGTGAAAACCTCCTCCGGATACGGGTTCGTCAAAGGAAAAGACGGAAGATACGGCTACGAAGGGGCCACGGAAAAAGATCTCAAACTCATGCGCAAAACCTGTTCCCCTAAAGTCGAAGTCAAAGCGGCAGGCGGTGTGCGGGATCTGGATGGATTGATTCATTGCCGAGACCTCGGCGTGCGACGCGTCGGAGCCACCGCCACCAAGGTCATGCTGGACACTTACAAGCAACGCCTGCGCGAAGAAAAGAAAAACGGCCCCAAACCCACCCGAAAGAAGAAGCAAACCAAGCTGGGAGGTGGAGGGTATTGATCTGGAAACAATGAAATAATTAACCACAGAGGACACAGAGAGCACCGAGATAAATCCTTTCTTTTCTTTTTCTACTCTGTGCTCTCAGTGTCCTCTGTGGTTAATAAAAAAGGTCCCGCAAATCCAAACGTAACCGAGTTCTACTTCCCAATATACCTTGCACCCAAAGATCACTTTATAACTTATGAACCAAAAGCTACTCCGGAAAATCCTCACACTCTCTGTTCTGTATGGCGCATCCATATTGACCACGTTCGCCCAACAACAACCCTCAGGAGCCGAACTCTACGCCACGGCTTGCGCACAATGCCACGGCGCACAATTGCAAGGAGGCCAGGCCCAGAGTCTGGTGGATGCTGTGTGGCAGTTCGGTTCCGGTCGCAGTCACATTTTTAGAAATGTCAAATACGGCATCTCCGATTTTGCCATGCCCGCGTTCGAGGAAGCCCTGTCCGACGACGCCATCAACAGGGTGCTGGATTTTGTCTTCGAATCCGAAAAAACGTCCGGCGCCAAAAAACCACCCGCTCCCGAAAAGCTCTTCACCCTGGATTACGAGGTGAAGGTGGAAAAGGTCGCGGAAGGTCTGGATATCCCCTGGGCCATCGATTTCCTCGACGAACACCGCGCCCTGGTCACCGAACGACCGGGCAAAGTCCGTCTGATTTCCAGCGGTCAACTGCATCCCACTCCCATCGCCGGCATCCCTGAAGTCGTGCACGAAGGACAAGGGGGACTGCTTGATGTCTCCGTGGATCCCGACTACGCGAACACCGGATGGATCTACCTTTCCTACAGTCATCTGCTGAAAGATGGCGAAGGCAATCGCAAACCCGCCATGACGCGCATCGTGCGCGGACGTTTGGAGGATCATCAATGGGTGGATCAGGAGGTCATTTTCGAAGCGCCTCACGATCTTTACCTGAGCACACGGCACCACTATGGCAGCCGGATCGTGTTTGATCCCAATGGATACCTCTACTTCTCCATCGGGGACCGGGGCAACTCCCAGCAGGCCCAGGACATCACCCGTCCCAATGGAAAAATCCACCGCATCCACAAGGACGGTTCCATTCCGAACGACAATCCGTTCGTCGGACGCGACGACGCCATCCCATCCATTTTCACATTCGGGAACCGCAACCCCCAAGGCCTCGCGGTGCATCCCGTAACGGGTCAGGTTTGGGAAGCCGAACACGGCCCCATGGGTGGCGACGAACTCAATTTCATTCGGGGCGGGATCAATTATGGCTGGCCATCGATCACCTACGGACGCAATTACGATGGCGGCATCGTCTCCGACTTCCGCACGCGTGAAGGCATGGCCGCTCCGGCGCTGTACTGGAAACCATCCATCGCCGTTTGCGGCATTCATTTCGTCAAAGACTCCCTCTTCCCGAAATGGAACAACAAACTGCTGGTGGGCGCCCTGAAGTTCGAGGAGGTGCGTCTGTTGGACATCCATGGCGACCGGGTCATGCATCAGGAAATCCTGCTCAAGAATGCAGGACGCGTTCGCGATGTGAACAGCGCTCCGGACGGAGCCATCTACGTGGTGACCAACGGCCCCGATGCCGTGCTGAAGCTGACTCCGATCCGTGACGTCAACCTCGATCCCGAGGAATCCATTCAATGAATCCAATCCGTCCAACCGGCCTGGCAATGGGCGTCCTGTTATGGAGCATTCAAACGCTTTGCTCCGGCGCAATGTCCGAACTGAAGCAACCCATTGCCCTGGTCTGGTTGGAGGAAACGCAAACTCTCTGGACGGCTGCTCAAAACGATCGAAGCGTCATCCGGATCAACGTTGATTCAAAAGCCTGGGAACGGGCCTTTCAGGTCGAATCCCAAGTAAGCGATCTCAAGCAAATCCCCGGAACATCTCACCTGGCCGCCCTCCAATCCTCGCCTGGAAGGATATTCTTGTTCGATACAAAGCGGCAGGAACAGTCCCTGAAGATTGAATCCATCGAGATTCCTTCATACGCCGAAAACATCGTCAGCTCAACGGATGGCAAACACCTGTATGTCCTCCACCGTTGGAACCATCAGGCGACCATGCTTGAACGAACAAGTGTGGATACAACTCAAGAAGGCCTGTCCTACCAGATCAAACAAAGCATCGACCTTCCCTTTGCGCCCGGAAATCAGGCGCTTATTCCATCACCTGATTCCTGGGTAATCACAGCCGCTTTTGGCGGTGGCATGTCCATTCTGGATCCGGTCACAGGGCGCATCCGGGAAACGGTGAACCGTTCCATCCACAATATCCGTGACCTGGCACTGTCACCGGATGGAGGGGCCCTCTGGATGGCCCATCAAACACTGCATCCCAATGCCACCACACTGCGCGGTGACATCCAGTGGGGATTCCTCATGGAAAACAACGTCAATGGATTTTCCGTAAACGATTTGCCCCATCACTACATCAGCACGGACCCGATCCAACCCAAAGGACAGCTGGAACGCCCCGGGAATGCGGCCGGAGATCCGGAAGCGCTGTTGTGGACGGATCAAAACGAATTACTGGTGGCCCTGGCGGGAGTGGGCGAAGTGGCGGTGCTGCATCCCGACACCACTGAGGTGCATCGACTCGGAGTGGGCCGGCGCCCGACTTCCATGGCCTATGATCGGGAAAACCGGCGAGCCTTCATCGCGAACACCTTGTCGGACTCCATTTCCGTGCTCAGACTCGATCCATCCCCGCAGCTGGTTTCCACGATTCGACTGGGTCGATTGAAAGAGCTATCTGAACTGGCCAAAGGAGAACGCTTGTTCTTCGACGCGCATCAATCCTTTCACGGATGGTATAGCTGCCACAGCTGCCATACGGACGGTCACGCCAACGGAATGCTGAACGACAACGAAGCCGACGGAGGATTTGGAGCGCCGAAAAAGGTGCTGTCACTATTGGGGGTGGCCGACACGTCCCCCTGGAGTTGGTTGGGCAAACGGGGTGATCTTACCCGGCAGGTGCATCGGTCCATTCAAACCACCATGCGGGAAATACCATCGGACGAAAAAGCCACCGCATTGCGCGTTTACATGGAAACCCTTTCCCCCGCACCACCACTCAAGCCCAATCTATCTGTCGCCAGAACATCGAAAGGAATGGAATTATTCGAACGACTCCGATGCGACGAATGCCACCTTCCCCCAACCTATACCGATGAAGACGTCTACGATGTAGGCATTAAGGATGAAGTCGGCACAGTGGCCTTTAATCCCCCATCCCTGCTGGGTGTCTCACAACGAATCCATTTCCTCCACGACGGCAGAGCCAAAGATCTAAAGTCCGTTTTCACCCAACACAAACACATGCTGAAGCAAGACCTGACACCCGAGGAACTCAACTTGCTGATGGATTTCCTCCAATCCCTTTAACATCCATCACGGATCCAGATCCGCCACAACCTTGTGACGAAAACGGGGAGGCAACATGGTGTCGAACAAGGAACGATTTCGAGTCCACACATAATTGTCCCAATTCCATATTTTACCATCGGCTGTCATACCCATACATTGTGTCTTGGCAACCCAATCATCACGTTGACCAATAGGGCTACCACCCAATGAAATAGTGCCACCTTTAAAGGTGTTCGTTACGGAGGGATTGGGTTTTGCCGATGATGAGAACGGTCCTCCCTCCCATAAAGTTCCGTCTTCTTTAAGAAATGTCCTCCGTCCCGGAGCTCTATAAAACGTTTCGGTTACTTCTCGGACGGGAATTGTGGGGGCAATCTGATAAAGAGTGGGGGCGTTATTTAAATGCCCCCCCCTCAAATGTTTCTCAGGTGCTCCCACCGATTTTGCAGCAATCCATTGCGACCCATCTTCGGTGCTCAAAAGGATCGCACTGTCTTCACTGCCGGTGATATCGACAAACTTTGCATCACCGGAAAAAACCTGTGTGATTCGGTTTTCAGAAACCATTGGAATTCGCCCCCATGAAGAAATGCCATCGAATTTTCCCCAAGCATACAAATCACCATTGGAGTTCAGCGCAAAATTTGTCAGTCCCTGCACAAGACAATCAACCCAATCTGAACGAGAATCAGTAGGAGGATCGGACTTGATATAGCTACCATCAACAAGGCGCATGCGAGGTAATACAGTGTCTACCTGAACCATTTCGGGCAGTTCCGCCAAGGCCGTTTCTTTTCTTGTGCTCTCCCCCCCCGACCAAAGTGTTCCATCTGCCGCGACAGCCACTACGCGTGAATATCCCCGGATACTACCAGCAATCTGAACCCATTCTCGACCAGCCCCAATTTCAACCAGCGCCGGAAACGGAGCTTGTGAACGAACCCAGTGGTATTCGTCATCAATCACCCAATACCAAAGGCGATGTTCGGAATCTAAAACAAACCGGTGCCCACCACTTGTCACCAGGCTTATCCAATAGCCTTCCGGGGGGGTGACTGGAATTCTCTTGTTCTGTAAAAATGGCCTTGATCTACGCCGGATGGTACCATCCGTATTGTCCCCCAAGCGCCAAAGGGTGCCATCCGGTGACAAAGCAATATCATATTGACTGTAGTAAAGATGAAGGGACGGTTGGACACCCGGTTTCAAAATGGAGTCTTCCTTTTTGGGTTCGACCAATGTCCAACGTTCCCAAAATCGATCTTCAATGAACCATCCGATGGACAGGACAAAACCAATCATGCATAGACTTTGCAGCAAGTTCCATCTTACTGTATTACCTCGCGGAATCGGCATGCAAAAGTTGACGTACGTTTTCCTAATCAAGAAAACCATCATGATGAGGAAAGGCAACCAAAAGGACAGCCATCCCTTGTACATCATACCCATTCTAAGCCCTGAAAACCACATTCCAGAAAGAATCGAAACAAAGATCACCGAAGCACTGAAAGCTTTCAGAAAACCAGAAAACATGGAGGACGCATAGAACCCGACAGCAGAAAAAATTAGAGTGATCATTGAAGATAAAATGATGAACTGAGCAAGCCTGTCCGGATTTTCTTTAGAAAGCCATAGAATGGGCAAAGGAAGGACAACGGCACACAACCATCCCAAGACCAGGGCCATCACCACTTTGATAAACACTTGCATTCGGCGGCTCGAAGATGAGACTAATTCACAAACATGCACATCCATTCGACGGCTTTCAGCAATGGTCACACAAGCCATGGTGCAAGGTATCAAGCAAATGATCCACTAAAAGAACTGAGGTAACATATTCAGCGCAGCATCCAGTTCCTTCCCAAACCAATCTCCCAACGGAAATACCTTTTGGACCACCAAGAGGGTGACTCCACAAAGCACACAAGCCATTGCCAACATCATGTTGGTCTTTTGGAGTCTGAATTCACGATTTATACTCGCCTTGATTGGGCTATAATAGTAGGTGGCATTTCTATTTTTTTGTTGTGCCTTAATCCGACGTTTAGGGAGTGTGAGTTCCATCGATCCGCACCCGCTTGCTTCCCACTTCAAAAACGTGCGCCAGGCCAACCACAAGCCCAGTGCACCATAAAGACATTCAGCGATTCCGACCGCCATTGCTGTGACGCTGTCGGATACTCCGTTGATTTTGAATGGATACGCAATCAAAAGGGCCAAACCAATTGGCAATAAACAAGCCAGCCACATGGAAGCCACCATGTTTCTGTATTTGAGAACGAGAAAAATGCCCGGCCCCAAACAAGCCCAGCTCATCACCCCCAGCACGAATCCGAACTCTTCCAACGAAATGCTGCCGCGTGCAAAATCTCCGCGATGCAACCACAGAGTCACAGAACGGTGTCAAAAAAGCCAATCACAACTTCGCATATAAACGGATGAGATGAGCCGCCATGTCAATCAGGGGCTTTTCCAAAAGGAAATATGCCCTCAAACACCGGATGAATTTAACGCTTCGCTTGGAGTATCGCTGGACGCATTCATACACCGTTGACCATTTTCTCCCGGCTTCTTTGGCAGCCTTTTTCATTGCTTCAAAGCGTTTTTTACGTCGACCAATCTCTGCTTCGTTGCTCACTCCGTAATCCTTTTCCAAATCATGTTCCATCAAAAGACAGAGGTTATGTGCCAGGCAAAGAAAGTTGGCTTGAATCTTCTTGGCCCGTATTGATCCGGCCCATGCTTTTTTCTCATTGAGTGTATTTTTAAACTCATCGAATACCTTCTCAATATCCCAACGCATTCGGTAAAGTTGTGCTAACAAACCAGGCGAAATCGTCAATTGATTGGTGATCAAAATGTGGTCCTTTCCAGTTTGCGGATCGACACACACGATGCGTCGAAGAATGCTCTGGTTATTGACTATGATTTTTTCATCGGAGGTGATTCCGTGATTGAGACCATTTTCATGATCGATTTCCAGTTCATCCAGACATTCATAGGCAGTTCCATCTTTCATGCGGGAAACAAAGTAAATTCCACCTCGTGATTTCCACCAATCCCACTCATCGAAATCGATGGACGCAGAGTCATACACATAGAGAACTTTGCGCCCCGTCTTGGCACCCTGCCTGAGTGTTTCGATGCCCATCCTTTTGAGGGCTCGCATGTCATGCTCATGCTTACGATGAACCTCATCGGCTGTATCAAGCAACTTGATTGCATGGGATCTCAGATTCAGGGCGTAGAAGTAACCGGGAGCCCATTTCTTTTCATTCTTGCGTACTTCATGAGCCGAAGCACCATGCCAATGGCCATCGGCGGCATAGATGTCATACTTTTTTAGCTCCTCAAAATCCTGAAGAGGATCATTAAGTTCTTTGGCAGCTTGAGCGCAAATATGATCGTTTAATTCATTTGCAAGAAGGAGGCGTCGGTTACTTTTGAGAGACTCGAAATAAAGGCCGACCGAAACATCACTCTGAAAGTGAGGGCCGTACTGTTGAAGAAACCCTCGGCCACTGACTGATTCCATAAGAATGCGGGTGACTCCTAATTCAAGCCAATGCTTATCAGGTAATTCATTACATTGACGTGTGTGAACAGCTTGGTTCAAGGCATCAAATAAAGGCTTGAAGAAGGCTGTAAATATCTTATTATCAGTTAATAGTGCTCTTGGCATGAAAATTTTTCGGGGTCAGTGCGCCAGAGTCAACTTTAATCGCACAAAAACCAGGTAAATTCTCTGTTTTAGAGCATTTTAATCATTTTGAAACCATTGAAAAGAACCGAGTCACACAGGTGATTTCCGTCGCAGAAAACCGCTTTCAGGCGGCAAATTCAGTTTCGCCCTTTTGACACCGTTCCTTTATTTATGGGTCAACCTGAATCCAAATCACCAGCTTTTCCGGTGAGGATGATGACATTACAATTTACAAAGATTTTTCGTTCCATGGCCATTTCTAAGGGTCTCATTCTAGTTGATGTGCTTATTGTGATCGGCGCCATTCACGTGGCCGTTCATCTTTTCAAACTATCCCGTGGAATGTTTTCTCCACATGTCCCCGATCAGCGGATCAATACCGAGCAAGTGGAGTTGAAGCCCACCGTACCTGATTCCCGTAGGTAAGCGCCATTTGGGGGCGCGTCTCAGTTCACTCCAAACGATAGTCCACCGCAAGAGCTATTCTGGACTGCGTGTTCCGATACATCGGAACCGCTCTGGATACTTGTCTATCTACCCAATGATGAAAAAAGTCTCATGCTGCGTCCATTTACTAAAGCGGTTCGTGCAGTTGGGTAAGAGGATACCAATAGCATCATTTGAGGCAGTGGCGTTGTCCTGAGGTATCCAAAGCTCCGATGACTTGGAGCACTCCAAAATGGCACTTGTCCTATGTTGCCTTTCTAAAATTAAGTGAGATGCACCTTTCGCTGGGGGACTTGAGAATGGGGTCTTGTCACTCCATCGGTTTTAAAGCATGCTGGGGTCACCTCATGAAGCTTTTTTACCCAAAATGGTTGTCCGCTATTATCAGGCGGGAAAGTGTCGGTTTGTTGATAGCCAGTTTGTTGATTGGTTGTGGTCCACAATCAGGGCAAAACGCCGGTCCTTCGGGCGAAGAATACCCTACCAAGACCATTACCATTATTTGCCCCTGGAATGCGGGTGGCGGCACGGATCGTGTCTCGCGGTTTATGGCGGATTCGCTCAAAAGTTCTCTGGATGTGCCATGTGTGGTGCAGAACAAGACTGGTGGAAGTGGAGCTGTGGGCCACTCCTTTGGCGCCAATGCCAAGCCGGATGGGTATACCGTCACCATGGGCACCTTTGAATTGAGCACCATGCACTGGATGGGTATTTCGGATCTGACCTACGAGCAGTACACGCCCCTCATGCAGGTCAACGCCGATGCGGCGGCGTTGATCGTTCGCAAGGACGCACCCTGGAACTCGCTCCAGGAGTTTCTCGATCACGTCAAAGCCAATCCCGGAAAAGTGCAGATGTCCGGAACCGCTACCGGAGGCGCCTGGGATTTGGCAAGGGCAGGTTTTCAGATTGCGGCCGGTTTACCGGTCGATTCCATTCTTTGGATTCCAACGCAGGGTTCGGCACCATCTTTGGTGGAATTGATGGGTGGGCATATTGATGTGGTCTGCTGCAGTGTTCCCGAAGCGGCCGCCCAGATTGAGGCCGGGGAGTTGCGGGTGCTTTCCGTGATGTCCGGTGAACGACTGGCTGAGTATCCGGATTACCCAACCTGCAAAGAAGCGGGGATTGATTGGGAAATGGTGGGTTGGCGTGGATTGTTGTTGCCGCCTCAGACACCCGAACCGATCGTGGCCAAATTGACCGAGGCGTTTTCTGAAATCACTCAATCCGAGGCCTACCAATCTTTCATGAAGAAAAACGGTTTCGGTATCGAGCTGAAACAAGGGGCCGCGTTCAAAGATTTCCTTCAGTCAGAAGATGCCAAATGGCAGAAGGTCATTGAAGCGACCGGATACGCCAGTCAGCTATGAACCTGACCTTCGACAAGCCGTTGCGACAGACTTTGTCGGGTTTGGTCTGGTTGTCCGTTGGACTTGCCGCCATTGTTTTATCGGGCGCCATCAAGAAACCCGGTTTTGCAAATAATCAGGATCCCGGGCCCCAGTTTTTCCCGATCCTTTTGGGAACGCTGATGGTGGCAGGTGGTGTTGCTTTGTGTGGGAGCGGCATATTCGCGAAATGGAAATCAGGAACTCACCCTTCTGATGCATTAAACAAGTCGGAAACGACAAGGACCAAAGCGCTTTTAGGGTTCTTATTGGGTTTTGGCGCTTATATTTTTTTGATTTCCTGGTTGGGTTTTACCTTATCTTCCCTTGGATTCGGATTTGCCCTGGTTTGGTTGCAGGGGAGTCGTTGGTATGTGTCCGCCTCCATGATCCTTGCCTTGATGATCGGGATTAAATTGCTTTTTGGAATGCTGTTCCATGTGCAACTCCCGGAGGGAGTGATTGGGTTTCCTTTTTAAAGCATGGAGGGATGAGTGCCACCTCGTCCCATAATTCTCCCTTGGGGCATTTCTATGCAATAAACATGGAATGCGGACAGCCAAAGGTTTTCGAGATGCTGCAGCGTTTCCATAGCATCCTGATAACAGCTTGGATGTTCTGAAGGTTTGAAGTGGGTGCAAGGCTGTGCCTAAGCAGTGTCTATGCAGTTTATCCGCAGATGTCACAGATTTACGCAGATATAGAAGGAAGATCCATTCGAATGGCAACTGAAATTTGGGGCACTATTTGGTGAATCCCTTTGGAGAGATCAAATCTTTGTTTATACCCAATATCTGCGTTCATCTGTGAGGGTATGTTGTTTGTCATCGGGGCACCCTGCACACTCGGATAGCAACAATAGTTGCAGGTAAGGCTGAAAGACTGGCACCCTCAGGACCTGTTGGT